>OLGM01000287.1_pt1 | contig 35550 bp, 25 predicted proteins | sample 1606001 | NCBI WGS metagenome assembly OLGM01 (sample SAMN03283294) | human gut metagenome | biome: human-associated habitat; material: feces | host: Homo sapiens | place: Peru | collected 2012
TCCTGTACGAGTACGGCATCTTCAAGCAGAAGATCGTGGACGGCTGGCAGCAGGAGCGCGCCGACAACTGGCTGCCCGGCGGTCAGGTGTGGCTGAAGAGCCACCCGGATCAGGCCGTGGAGATCCGCTTTGACGGCGAGATCCACGAGAACTGGGACAACGGCTTCCACTACATCCAGCACACCAACTACAACAGCGTCATGGCCATCCCTTCCGATATGTATGTGCAGGGCTACGATGGAAAGGGCGTTGCAAAGCTGCGCCTGTGGCAGGCTAAGGCCCCGGACTTTGATATGTCCAGCTTCTCTCTGGGCAACTACAACACCGCTATGAGCAAGAACGCCAACGCTGAGCTCATCTCCAAGGTGCTGTACCCCAACGATAACCACGTTGAGGGCAAGATCCTGCGCCTGCGTCAGCAGTACTTCCTGTCCGCTGCTTCTATCGGCGATATCGTGCAGAACCACCTGTCCAGCTACGCTACGCTGGAGAACCTGCCCGACAAGGTCGCCATCCAGCTGAACGACACCCACCCCACGCTGGCCATCCCCGAGATGATGCGCATCCTGCTGGACGAGTGCGGTTTTGACTGGGACAAGGCCTTCAGCATCTGCCAGAAGGTGTTCTCCTACACCAACCACACCGTTATGGCCGAGGCTCTGGAGAAGTGGAACGTGGACATCTTCAAGATGACCCTGCCCCGCATCTACCAGATCGTGGTGGAGATGGACCGCCGCGCCCGCGAGGAGCTGGCAAAGGCCTTCCCCGGCGATCAGGGCAAGATCGATTACATGGCACTGATCGGCGACAATCAGGTGCGCATGGCCAATATCTGCGCTTACACCGCCAACAGCATCAACGGCGTTTCCAAGCTGCACAGCGAGATCATCAAGGAGAGCGTTTTCCACGATTACTACCTGTTCAAGCCCAACGCCTTCAAGAATGTGACCAACGGCATTGCATACCGCCGCTGGCTGCTGGCCTCTAACCCCGGCCTGTGCAAGCTGCTGGACGAGACCATCGGCGACGGCTACAAGCACGATGCTTCCGATCTGACCAAGCTGAACAAGTATGCCGACGACAAGACCGTGCTGAAGAAGCTGAACGAGATCAAGCTGGCCAACAAGAAGGACTTTGCAAGCTATCTGGCAAAGAGCACCGGTCAGGTCATCGACCCCAACTCTATCTTTGACTGCCAGGTCAAGCGTATGCACGAGTACAAGCGCCAGCACCTGAATGCGCTGAACATCGCTGCACAGTACCTGTACCTGAAGGAGAACCCCAACGCCGACTTTATCCCCAAGACCTACATCTTCGGCGCAAAGGCTGCTCCCGGCTACTACATGGCCAAGCAGATGATCCGTATGATCTGCAAGCTGGGCGACCTGATCAACAACGATCCCGCCGTGCGCGAGAAGCTGCGCGTGGTCTATCTGGAGGAGTACTGCGTCTCCCTGAGCGAGCACCTGATGCCCGCTGCCGAGGTCTCTGAGCAGATCTCTCTGGCAGGCACCGAGGCTTCCGGTACCGGCAACATGAAGTTCATGCTGAACGGTGCCATCACGCTGGGCACTCTGGACGGTGCAAACGTGGAGATCGCCGATGCTGCCGGCAAGGAGAACGAGCTGATCTTCGGTATGCTGACCCCCGAGGTGAACAACCTGAAGCAGGTGGGCTACCATCCCAACGCCTTTATCATGGGCGATGACGTGGCCAACAGCGCCCTGAACTTCCTGGAGCGCGGCTGGAACGGCGAGAACTTCCACGAGGTCACCGAGAACCTGCGCAGCAGCGACCCGTACATGGTCATGGCCGACTTCAAGGACTACCGCCGTGCACAGGCCGACCTGCAGAAGCTGTATGCTGACCGCGAGACTTGGGCCCGCATGAGCCTGAAGAACATTGCCAACAGCGGCATCTTCAGCGCAGACCGCTCCGTGCTGGACTACGCCCGTGATATCTGGTACGCTTCCCCCGTGCCCATGGGTAAGTAATTTTCCCTTGTAAAACCGCAAAGCCCCGGTGGCATTTCGCCCGCCGGGGCTTTTTTGAGAAAGGACGATCTTTTTTGTCTTGTCTGTTCAACAGCTACGATCCCTACTTTAAACAGCCCTTTGGTGCCGTGCGCGCCGGGCAGACTGTGCACCTGACCCTGTGCATCCCCGAGGAGCTGGGCTATGTGGACCCGCACCTTGTGCTGCAAAAGGAGGGCAAATACGATGTGCCCGTGCACTACCGCATGAAATTTGACGGCCAGACGCCCCACCAGAACCATTTTTCGGTGGATGTTATGCTGGGCGACCCGGGCCTGTACTTCTATTACTTTGATCTGTATACCGACTTCCGCCGCATCGTGCGCGGGGCAGACAACTGCGGCGTGGTCAGCTGGCAGCAGGGCGAAAGCTGGCAGATCACGGTCTACGAGCCGGATTTCCAGACGCCGGAGTGCATCAAGGGCAAGGTTTTCTACCAGATCTTCCCGGACCGATTCTGTGAGGGCATCGAGAACAAGCCCATGCCCTTCCCGGATCGGCTGTATCAGGCCGACAAGCACGCCGAGCCCTTCTGGCAGCCCAATGAGACCGGCGGCCACCTGAACGAGGACTACTTCGGCGGCGATTTAGAGGGCATCCGCATCAAGCTGCCCTACCTGCGGGAGATGGGCGTGGATTACCTATACCTGAATCCCATCTTCGAGGCGCACTCCAACCACCGCTACAACACCGCCGACTACCTGAACGTGGACCCACTGCTGGGCACCAACGAGGAGTTTGAGGTACTTTGCCGCGAGGCTGCCAAGTACGGCATCGGCATTGTGCTAGACGGTGTGTTCAGCCACACCGGCTCGGATAGCCGGTACTTCAACCGCGAGGGACGCTACGGCGAGGGCGGCGCTTACCGCGACCCAAACTCCCCCTACCGCAGCTGGTATGATTTTGACCCCAAGTACAAGGGCGGCTACCGCAGCTGGTGGGGCTTTGAGACCCTGCCGGAGGTCAACGAGGAGACTCCCTCCTTTGTGGAGTTCATCACCGGCGAGGGCGGCGTCATCGACACATGGCTGCGCCGGGGCGCAGCCGGTTTCCGGTTGGATGTGGCCGACGAGCTGCCGGACGAATTCATCGAGAAGATCCGCACCGCCGTCAAGCGGGTAAGCCCGGAGAAGTTTTTGCTGGGCGAGGTGTGGGAGGACGCCACCACCAAGTTCGGCTTTGACCACCGCCGCACCTACCTGCTGGGCAAGGGGCTGGACAGCGTGATGAACTATCCCTTCAAGAACTCCGTGCTGGATTTTGTCAAGGGCAAGCCCGCCCAGCAGGCCGCCAACGAGATCCTTTCCATCTGCGAGCACTACCCTGCCCCCGCCATCAACACAGCGCTGAATTTCTTGTCCACCCACGATACCGAACGCGCTTTGACCGTGATCGCGGACGAGCCTGCCAACGGACGCGGGCGGGAGTGGCAGAGCGGCCGCAGCGTGACCGGCGAAGCCTACGAGGAAGGGATGCTGCGCCTGCGCATGGCGTACGCCATCATCTACACCCTGCCCGGCGTGCCCTGCCTTTACTACGGCGACGAGATCGGGATGCAGGGTTACCGCGACCCCTTCAACCGCGCTTTCTTCTGCTGGGACAGCCACGAGGAGCGGCTGCGCCCGGTGCTGGCACAGCTGGCACAGCTGCGTCACAGCTGCGAAGCCTTCCGCACCGGCGAGCTGCGGGTGCTGCGGGCTGAGGACGGCATCCTGCACTATCAGCGCATCGGCCAGACCGAGACTGCGGAGATCATCGTGAACCGCTCTGAGCACATCATCGTGGAGCCGCTGGCTTCCGGCAAACACACCGAGGTGAACCCCATGGGCTTTACCATCGTGGTGGAAGAAAACGGCCACAACCCCAACCACAGCTACTACGATATCCAGTGATGCCTGCGGAACTGTGACCCTTTAAAATGCTCTCCGCTTGCGCTCTGAGCATCCATAGCGGAATTTGATTCTTTATTTGTAAGTCGGGAAACTCTGCGGAGTTTCCCGACTTACTTTTTCACGGGGAGGGACGCAGCGGTTGACGGGCTTTTTTCCATTTTTGTCTATATTTTGTTTTCTGTGCAACGTTCCAGTAAAAAGCCCTTGACCTTCCCCCAAGGGGATGCCGTATAATAGCAGCATAAGGAGGTAACATACCATGCAGATCTCCCCCATTCTCTGGCTGGCTGCAGCCGTGGGCTTTCTGGCACTGGAGGCCAGCACCTTTAATATGACCTCCATCTGGTTTGCCATCGGCTCTGCCGCCGCTTTGCTGTGCTGCGTGTTCACCGGGTCGTTCCGGGTGCAGGCGGTGGTCTTTCTGGTGGTAAGCATCCTGTGTCTGGCAGCCTTCCGCCCGCTGGCGGCAAAGCTGCGGCAAAAGCATACCGCCACCAACGGCGACCGCAATCTGGGACGGGAGGCCACCGTGCTTTCCCCTGTCACCGCCGAGGTCCCCGGCCGGGTGCGGCTGGACGGCGTGGACTGGAACGCCCGCTGCGCCACCCCCGGCGACACCCTTGCGCCCGGTGCGCTTTGCCGCGTCACCGAGATCCATAGCACGCTGCTCATCGTAGAGCCTGTTCTGACCGAAAGCCGCAATCCCCACACAACGACCTGACAAAGGAGATGTATTATGGTTCTGTTTTTTGTCATCCTTGCGCTTGTTTTTGTTCTGGTACTGGTCATTGTTTCCAACATCGTCATCGTACCGCAGTCCAAGGTGTATGTCATTGAGCGGCTGGGCAGCTACTCCGATACATGGACTGCCGGCCTGCACGTCAAGATTCCCTTTATTGAGCGCATTGCCAAAAAGGTAAGCCTGAAGGAGCAGGTGGCAGACTTTCCCCCTCAGCCTGTAATCACCCGCGATAACGTGACCATGCAGATCGACACGGTGGTGTTCTTTCAGGTCATGGACGCAAAGCTGTACACCTACGGTGTCAACCAGCCCATTGCCGCCATCGAAAGCCTTTCTGCCACCACCCTGCGCAATATCATCGGTGAGATGGAGCTGGATCACACCCTGACCAGCCGCGATGTCATCAACGGTAAGATCACCGCCATCCTGGACGAAGCCACCGACAAGTGGGGCATCAAGGTGAACCGCGTAGAGGTGAAGAACATCATCCCGCCGCGGGAGATCCAGGAAGCCATGGAGAAGCAGATGAAGGCCGAGCGCGAGAAGCGCGCTGTCATCCTAAAGGCCGATGGTGAAAAGCAGGCCGCCATTACCGCCGCCGAGGGCGAAAAGGAATCTGCCATCCTGCGTGCCGATGCTGTAAAGCAGCAGCGCATTCTGGAGGCCGAGGGCGAAGCACAGGCCATTCTGGCTGTGCAGAAAGCCAACGCCGATGCCATCCGTCTGCTGAACGAGGCTATGCCCAGCGACAAGGTGCTGGCCATCCGCAGCCTTGAAGCGCTGGCCAAGGTTGCCAACGGCAAGGCCACCAAGATCATCATCCCCTCCGAGTTGCAGAATCTGGGCGGCGTCGTGCCCAGCATCAAGGAGCTGATGACCGACCCGAAGGACGCCGAGTAAGCGCCCATCCACAAGCAATAAACTAAAACAGCTCCCGGTCACGTTAAGCAGCGGCGTGACCGGGAGCTGTTCTTTTGTTATCTAAGCCTTATTAAGGGGATCACTTCTCCCCTTTTTCCTCGTTCTCCTGTGCCTGCTGTTCGCGACGCAGTTCTTTAATGCGCTTTTTCTCGCTCTGGACGTGGGGCCACGGCCAAGAGAAGCCCTCGTTCTGCTTGCACCAGCGGGTAAGGGGGTAGAAGGCGAAAGCCAGCCCAAAAATGTACAGCAGGGCGTACAGCAGGGCATCCAGCGTGATCAGGGCATCCAGTGCACCGATCACCGCCACAACGCAGCCTGCCTTTAAAAAGAACTGGCCGTTCTGGCGGCAGTATTCCTCAAAGTTTTCGGCCTTGACCGCCCTGCGCCCCTGATCGCCCCACACGCGGGGGTTTTTGAGCACCGAAAAACCGTAAAAGGCCATCATCAGGCCAAGGGTAAGCTGAAAGCCAAAAAACATGGGTCATACCTCTTTTTTATCAGGATGCAAAAGGCGTGTCAGTCCTCAAACAGGGGCTTCATAAAGGGCAGGAAGTCCAGCGTTGCAAAGTAATCGCGGGGGGTCTGGGCGCGGCGGATCAGCCGGTGAGAGCCGTCCTCGCACAGCAGCACCTCGGCACAGTGCAGCTTGCCGTTGTAGTTGTAGCCCATCGCGGAGCCGTGGGCACCGGTATCGTGGATGTAAAGGATATCCCCGATGTCGATCTTGGGCAGCATCCGGTCAACGGCAAACTTGTCGTTATTCTCGCACAGACCGCCCACCACGTCGTACTTGTGGTCGCAGGGCTCGTCCTCCTTGCCCAGCACGGTGATGTGGTGGTAAGCGCCGTACATGGCGGGGCGCATCAGGTTTGCGGCGCAGGCGTCCAGACCGATGTACTCCTTATAGATGTGCTTTTCGTGGATGACGGTGGACACCAGTGCGCCGTAGGGGCCGGTGGTAAAACGGCCCATCTCGCTGAAGATGGCCACATCGCCCATGCCGGCGGGCACAAGGATCTCCTCAAACTTTTTGCGCACGCCCTCGCCGATGGCCATGATGTCGTTCTCGGTCTGCTCCGGGCGGTACGGGATGCCCACGCCGCCGGACAGGTTGATGTAGCTGATATGCGCACCGGTAGCCTGCTGCACCCGGACAGCCAGCCGGAACAGGATGGCTGCCAGCTCCGGGTAGTAGGCGTCCGAGATGGTGTTGGAGGCAAGGAAGGCATGGATGCCGAACTGCTTTGCGCCCTTCTGCATCAGCTTTTTGTAGCTGTCGATCATCTGCTGCTCGGTCATGCCGTACTTGGCATCGCCGGGCTTGTCCATGACCTGAAAGCCCTCTTCGCTCTCGCCCAGCTGGAAGGTTCCGCCGGGGTTATAGCGACAGAAGATCTCCTGCGGCACACCGGCCACCCGCTCCAGAAACTCCACCATGGTGGCGTCGTCCAGATTGATGTAGGCACCCAGCTCGTAGGCCTTCTGCATATCCTCCACAGGGGTCTGGTTGGAGGAGAACATGATGTCGTGGCCGGTAAAGCCGCAGGCCTCGCTGAGCATCAGTTCGGTCAGGGAGGAGCAGTCCACACCGCAGCCCTCTTCCTTGAGGATCTGCAGAATGACGGGGTTGGGCAGTGCCTTGACCGCAAAGTACTCCTTGAAGCCCTTGTTCCAGCTGAAGGCCTTGTTGATGCGGCGGACATTCTCCCGGATGCCCTTTTCGTCGTAGACGTGGAACGGCGTGGGCACATCCTCGATGATCTGCTGTGCCATCGCCTCGGTCAGAAACGGTTTCTTTTCCATAATAACATCCCTCTCGTTTTGCGCAGCCCGGCATTTTCCGGCCTGCGGTCTATCCCATGCGGCCCAGTGCCGCAGTTCAAGCTGTTACAGTTTCAGGTTCTCCCGGGTGGGGGTAAAGGTGGGGATCATGGCCGCCAGCTGGCGCACCACGCCCTCATCGTTGTGGGCGGCAGCGGCTTCCAGCGCCTGCAGCTGCCCGTAGAACTCGGCCAGATCAATGGTGCGGGGGCTTGCCACAAAGATCTTGTTGTGCTGGGTGCGGCGCATCTTGTCCTGCTCCTCGTCCATCATCAGCTCTTCGTAAAGCTTTTCGCCGGGGCGCAGACCCACGATCTTGATTTCCATATTCACGCCCGGCTCGTAGCCGTAAAAGCGGATGAGCTGCTTGGCAAGGTCCATAATGCGCACCGGCTCGCCCATATCCAGCACATAGATATTGCCGCTTTCTGCCAGCGCACCCGCCTGCAGCACCAGCTGGGCTGCCTCCGGGATGGTCATAAAGTAGCGCACGATGTTGGGGTCGGTCAGGGTGACCGGCCCGCCCTTTTTGATCTGGGCTTCAAACAGCGGGATGACGCTGCCGTGGCTGCCCAGTACATTACCGAACCGCACCGCCACGCACTTCATGTCCGTGTTGCCCGCAAAGGTCTGGATGAGCATCTCGCAGATGCGCTTGGTGCAGCCCATAACGCTGGTGGGGTTCACGGCCTTATCGGTGGAAAGCTGCACAAAGCGCTCCACCCCGTGCTCGCTGGCGCTGACCAGCAGGTTTTTGGTGCCCAGCACGTTGTTTTTTACGGCCTCGGCGGGGCTCACCTCCATCAGCGGCACATGCTTGTGCGCCGCTGCATGGAACACCACCGTGGGGTGATAGGTATCAAAAACCTCGTCCAAGCGCTTTTTATCCCGGATGGAGCCGATGAGCACCGTGACCGGGATATCGCGGCCGTACTTCTGCTGCAATTCCATCAGCAGCTCGTAGGCGCAGTTTTCGTAGATATCAAAAATGAGCAGCTTGCCGGGCTTGAAGCGCATCACCTGACGGCACAGCTCGCTGCCGATAGAGCCGCCGCCGCCCGTTACCAGCACCGTTTTGCCGGTAAGGTAGCCGGAGATCTTGTCGGTATCCAGCGTGACCTCCTCGCGGGAGAGGAAGTCGGCGGGGTTCAGCTCGCGGAACACCTCCTGCTGGGGTGCACCGCTGCCCACCAGCTGCGGGTCGCTGAGCACCTGCACCGCGCAGTGGGTGCTGACGCACAGGTCGATAACATGGCTCAGGCGGCTGCCCTTTAAGGTGGGGATGGCAATGATGATGCTGTGGATGCCGTAGCGCTTGCACAGCTCCGGGATGTCCTCCAGCGTGCCCTTCACCGGCACACCGTGGATGGTCTGGTTCAGCTTTGCGGGGTCATCGTCCACCGCCACCACGGCGTGGCCGTATTCCTTGTTGGATTTGCACACGTTGATGGCCCACGCACCGGCTTCACCCGCGCCTACGATCATCACCGGGCGGTTGGGGTCCTTGGCGGGCACTTTGCGCAGCCGCTCGCCCAGCGGGTGGTTCAGGAACAGCCGCCATGCCAAGCGGCTGCCGCCGATGAACAAAAAGATGAGCACAGACGCCATGCAGTTGGCGGAGTTAAACAGCACACCATGGATAAAGCAGCGGTTCACCACATACACCACGGCAGTGGGCACGGCGATCATCCCGGCAAGGCGGATCAGATCCCGCTCACCGGCGTACTTCCACAGCACCGAGTACAGCCCGCCCGCCAGAAAGCAGACGATATACACTGCCACGATCCACGGCAGATTTTCGTACAACAGGGCACGGTTATGCGGCCACCACACGGCCTCTACCGCACCGTCTGCCCGCAGCAGCAGGGCAAAATAAAAGCTGAATGCCACAATGGCTGCATCCAGCAGCACCAGCAGCGCACGGCGCAGCAGCACCTGCGGGGTATTCTTGGTTTTATCTTTCACTTACGATCCTCTTTTTTCCTCTCAGCGCCAAAGGCTTTTGCCCAGCGCTGCTTTTTCGGCAGTGTTCCTCCAGCAGTGCCGGAAGGATACAACTACACGTTTGTATTATACTCACAATCCCCGCCTGTGTCCAGAAAATTTACGTTTTTATCACTTTCCCCTGTTTTTCCCGGTCTTTGCCTGCCGCAGCACCGCCCGCACTTCCTCCCAAAGCCCCAGCGGCAGCGCCGCCAGTAAAAACACGATGGCCGTCACTGCGCCGCCCGCCGTCAGCACTGCCAGCTGTCCCCACAGCCCCTGTGCCGGAAAGCCCGCCAGCGCCCGGCGCATCCCCCGCCCTGCCGCACCGGCGACAGCAGCAGCCAGCAGCGGCGCACCCAGCCAGCGCCGGAAAGCGTGCCCTGTACCGCTGGAAAGCAGCAGCCGCCCGGTGTTTGCCGCGCAGGTATAAAAGCTGGAAAGCAGAATCACCGCCAGAAAGCCCCGCATCCCGTACCGGGGCAGCAGCACCGCCACCCCGCCAATGCGCAGCACGGCGTCCCACACGCTGTACCGGAAGGCGGCTTTCTGCTCCCCGATGCCCTTCATGGCACCGTCCACCATGCTTTCCAAGTACATCAGCGGCATGGCCGGGGCAAGGGTCTCCAGATAGAACCCGGCTTCCGGGCTGTGGTAGAGCAGCTGCGCCAGCGGCCTGCCCCACACCCAGAACAGCGTCCCCGCCAGCGCAGAGAAATACCCCGTAAGCCGCAGCATCCGGTCCAGCAGGGCGTTCAGCCGGGCGGTCTGTCCCTCGATATGCGCCTGTGTGATCTCCGGCATCAGCAAAACCGCCAGACTGCCCAGCAGCCCAAAGGGGAAATTGAGCAGCGGCAGTGCCATACCCTTCAAGGTACCGTACTGCTCCAGCGCGGCGGTACGCCCGCCGGAAGCCGCCAGATACACCGCAAGGCAGGCGGGCACCAGCATATTCTCGGCGGTGTGCAGCGCGCTGGAAAGCGCCCTGCCGCCCTCCACCGGCCACAGGATGTCCCACAGCCGCCGGGACACCTCCCTTGGCGGGCGCGGCGCTGTGCTGCCGAAGCAGCGTGCCGCCTCCCGCCGGTAAAACAGCGCCATCAGGGCGGTGGATACGGCCTCGCTCAGGGCGGTGGCCGCCAGCACCAGTGCGCAGCGGCTGCCGTCCGGCCAGCCCTGCGTGCGGGAAAGCGCCCATACAACCGCGGCAATGCGCACCGTCTGCTCTGCCAGCTGGCTGAGCACGTTGGGCTCCACCCGCCGCCGTGCCAGAAAAAAGCCGCGCAGCACCGCCGAGATCGCCATCCACGGCAGCCCCAGCGCCGAGGTGCGCAGCGCGGCAGCGGCGCGGATATCCCCCAGCCACCACTTTGCTGCAAGGCCTGCGGTGGCAAGCTGGGCGACCATAGCAAGCCCGCCCAGCCCCAGCCCTGCCAGCACCAGCCGCACCAGCATCCCGCGCGCAGCGGCCTTGTCCCGGCTGAGCTCCTCGGTCAGCAGACGGGTAGCGGCCACCGAGATTCCCGCCGTAGCCAGCGTGACGAACAGTCCGTATACTGCCAGCACCAGCTGATACAGCCCCATGCCCGCCCCGCCCAAGGCGTTTGCCAGCCAGATGCGCAGTCCCATGCCTGCCAGCCGCAGCACCACGTCCGAGCCGGTAAGCAGCGCCGCATTTTTAAAATAGTTCTGCCGCACCCTGCACCTCCCTCTGCCCCGGAACGGGCGTTCACGGTTCAGCCTATGCGGCAGCTTTGTAAAACATGAGCGGCGCTATGGGTTGTTTCTGCGCACTTTTTATGGTATAGTTAACAGTGGTCAGGCAGGGTGCAAGCCCCCGCCTGTATTTTGAGCAAGGAGGAAGCGCACCGCCCGGGTCCTGCCCCTGCCGTGCGCGACAAAGAGAATGAGTGAAGAATGTACCCATGACTGCTCTAATTGCAGTGCAGCCTGTTCTTCCCGCGATGCCGCTCCGCAGCACGATGCCCCCAACCCTAACAGCAGTGTAAAAAAGGTCATCGGCGTTGTTTCCGGCAAGGGCGGCGTGGGCAAGAGCATGACCAGCGCCCTGCTGGCCTGTGCCATGGCCCGCCGCGGCTACCACTGCGGCATTCTGGATGCCGATATCACCGGCCCGTCCATCCCCAAGCTGTTCGGCATTCATGGCCGTGCCATGGCGGACGACAAGGGCTGCTGGCCCATCCAGAGCCGCATGGGCATTGATGTGATGAGCATCAACCTGCTGGTGGAGAACGAGGAGGATCCCGTTGTGTGGCGCGGCCCGGTCATCGCCGGTGCTGTCAAGCAGTTCTGGACCGATGTGGTCTGGAAGGACGTAGATTTCCTGTTCGTGGATATGCCCCCGGGCACCGGTGATGTGCCCCTGACCGTGTTCCAGAGCCTGCCGGTGGACGGCATCGTTGTGGTGGCAAGCCCGCAGGAGCTGGTAAGCATGATCGTGGCAAAGGCCGTGAACATGGCCGAGATGATGAAGGTGCCCATGCTGGGTATCGTGGAGAACATGAGCTACATCGTCTGCCCGGACTGCGGCAAACACATCAATGTGTTTGGCAACAGCCATGTGGACGAGGTTGCCGCAAAGCACAATCTGCCTGTGCTGGCCAAGTGCCCCATCGACCCCCAGCTGGCCCAGCTTTCCGATGCCGGCATGATCGAGACCTACGGCGGCGAGTTCCTGGAAGGCGCAGCAGACGCCTGCGAAAAGCTGCTGAAGAAGTAACTGCCCCCTGCCCTGTGCCCGTTGTGACACAGGGCTTTTTGCTTACCAAAGCCCGCTGCGGCGCAAAAGACATTCTTTTCCGCGTGGCTTTGGGGCGGCAGCGTACTTTAAAAAACAAGGTTCGCGGCGCATTCCGGCTTTTAATTTTCGTTTTGTGAAGCAGCTGTGACTTTTTATCTGTTTTTTTAAACAAATTCTGCTTTTTGCTATTGTAAAACCCACCGCAAAGCTTTATAATAGTAAAGTAAGCATTGCCCGCTGCTGCGGGCGTGCCATGCAAGCATGGAGAACCGGAAGCGCCCGGCATCTGCAAGGATCCCCCCGCTGTGCGGCGGGCAGAGGCATTTCCGCTTTTTCAAATTTATAGAGTAATTGGGAAAAAGGAGTATTCTATTATGCTGACGAATGAATACCTGAAGCGCGTTTACGAAGGTCTGGAGAAGCGCAATGCCAACGAGCCCGAGTTCCTGCAGGCTGTGCGCGAGGTGCTGGAGAGCATCCAGCCCGTTGTGGAAAAGCACCCCGAGTACGAGAAGGCCGGTCTGATCGAGCGTATGGTGGAGCCGGAGCGCATCATCACCTTCCGTGTGCCTTGGGTGGACGATGCCGGTAAGGTGCAGGTGAACCGCGGCTACCGCGTGCAGTTCAACAGCGCCATCGGCCCCTACAAGGGCGGCCTGCGCTTCCATCCCTCTGTCAATCAGGGCATCCTGAAGTTCCTGGGCTTCGAGCAGATCTTCAAGAACAGCCTGACCACCCTGCCCATGGGCGGCGGCAAGGGCGGCTCTGACTTTGACCCCCACGGCAAGAGCGACATGGAAGTGATGCGCTTCTGCCAGAGCTTCATGACCGAGCTGTACCGCCACATCGGCCAGTTCGTGGACTGCCCTGCCGGTGATATTGGTGTCGGCGGCCGCGAGGTCGGCTATATGTTCGGCCAGTACAAGCGCCTGACCAACAGCTTCCAGGGCGGCATGCTCACCGGCAAGGGCCTGACCTTCGGCGGCTCTCTGGCTCGTACCGAGGCTACCGGCTACGGCCTGTGCTACTTCACCGCCGAGGCTCTGAAGTGCATGCGCAACGACAGCTTCGAGGGCAAGACCGTGGTCATCTCCGGCTCCGGCAACGTGGCTATCTACGCCTGCGAGAAGGCTACCCAGCTGGGTGCCAAGGTGGTTACCATGTCCGACTCCAACGGCTATGTCTACGACCCCAACGGCATCGATCTGGCTTACGTCAAGGATCTGAAGGAAGTGCGCCGCGGCCGTATCAAGGAGTACGCCGAGACCCACGAGGGTGCAACCTATGTGGCTGATTGCAGCAAGGTTTGGACTGTGCCCTGCGACATCGCCCTGCCCTGCGCTACCCAGAACGAGATCAACAAGGAGTCTGCCGAGGCTCTGGTAAAGGGCGGCTGCACCGTGGTCTGCGAAGGCGCTAACATGCCCAGCACCCCGGAGGCCATCGAGGTCTACCTGTCCAACGGCATCCTGTACGGACCCGCAAAGGCTTCCAACGCAGGCGGCGTGGCTACCTCCGGTCTGGAGATGAGCCAGAACTCCGAGCGCCTGAGCTGGAGCTTTGAGGAAGTGGATGCCAAGCTGAAGGGCATCATGGAGGGCATCTTCCACGCTTCCTACGACGCTTCTGTGGCTGCCGGTTCTGAGGGCAACCTGATGGTCGGTGCAAACTGCGCCGGCTTCCTGAAGGTTGCTACCGCTATGATGGCACAGGGCATCACCTACTAAGCTTTTTCTGTATCTCAAGGGGTTGCTGTACATATTGCTGTGCGGCAGCCCTTTTTATTGTTTGTCACACACGTACAATTGCCCGCCGTAGGCGGCATCTCGCACAAGAAGCGGCGCAATGTGTGTAGCATATTTGGTGCAGCTGTCACTTGAAGATTTTTCAGGAATCTGTATAATATCAGGTATCGGAACAAAGGCGTTCCGCAGGGGCATCCTATGCCCTTGCGGGGCGTCTTTTTCTTTTTGCAGGGGAAAAAGCTGCGGAGGGTGCCGCAGCCCCCGGTGAGCAAACAAGTAAAAAGGATGGGAAAGACTATGGAAAACTTTACAGAGCAGAAAACCACCCTTGGTCTGTACGACCCACAGTTCGAGCACGATGCCTGCGGTATCGGCGCTGTGGTGGACATCAAGGGACGTAAAAGCCACCAGACGGTGGACGATGCACTGTCCATCGTGGAGCGGCTGGAGCACCGCGCCGGCAAGGACGCCGAGGGCAAGACCGGCGACGGCGTAGGCATCCTGCTGCAGATCAGCCACAAGTTCTTCTCCAAGGTTGCCGAGGAGCTGAACATCCGGCTGGGCAACGAGCGGGAGTACGGCGTGGGCATGTTCTTCTTCCCCCAGAACGAGCACCTGCGGGCACAGGCCATGAAGCTGTTCGAGGTGGTCACCCGCAAGGAGGGGCTGGAGTTTCTGGCATGGCGCGAAGTGCCCGTAGACCCCGACGCTGTGGGTCAGAAAGCACGGGACTGCATGCCCGCCATCTGGCAGTGCTTCATCAAAAAACCTGCCAAGGTAAGCAAAGGCATCGAGTTTGACCGCCGCCTGTACATCGTGCGCCGCGTGTTCGAGCAGGCCAGCAACGGCACCTATGTGCCCAGCCTGTCCAGCCGCACCATCGTGTACAAGGGCATGTTCCTCGTGCACGACCTGCGCCGCTTCTACGCCGACCTGCAGGACCCGGATTATGAATCCGCCATCGGCATGGTGCATAGCCGCTTTTCTACCAACACCAACCCCAGCTGGATGCGTGCACACCCCAACCGCTTCATCCTGCACAACGGCGAGATCAATACCATCAAGGGCAACACCGACGCCATGCTGGCGCGCGAGGAGAGCATCTCCAGCCCCATTCTGCAGGACGATATGAACAAGATCCTGCCCATCATCAACACCTCCGGCTCGGACTCCGCCATGCTGGATAACGCGCTGGAGTTCATGGTGATGAACGGCATGGATCTGCCGCTGGCTGTGATGATCACCATCCCCGAGCCGTGGGAGAACAACAAGAACATCAGCCAGAAAAAGCGGGACTTCTACCAGTACTACGCCACCATGCTGGAGCCTTGGGACGGTCCCGCCGCCATCCTGTTCTCGGACGGCGACGTGATGGGCGCGGTGCTGGACCGCAACGGTCTGCGCCCCAGCCGCTATTACATCACCAAGGACGGCCGCATGATCCTGTCCTCTGAGGTGGGCGTGCTGGAATGCGACCCGGAGAATATTCTGGTCAAGGAGCGCCTGCGCCCCGGCAAGATGCTGCTGGTGGATACCGTCAAGGGCGAAGTGGTGGACGACGAGAAGCTGAAGGAGCTTTACGCCAGCCGCGAGCCCTACGGCGAGTGGATCGACCGCAATCTGGTACAGCTGAGCGGGCTGAAGATTCCCAACGTGAAGGTGGAAAGCTACACCGGCGAACAGCTGACCCGGCTGCAGAAGGTGTTCGGCTACAAGTACGAGGACGTGAACACCATGATCCTTGCCATGGCGCGGGCGGGCGCAGAGCCTTCCGGTGCCATGGGTACCGACACCCCGCTTGCTGTGCTCAGCAGCCAGCATCCCCCGCTGTTCAACTACTTCAAGCAGCGGTTTGCACAGGTGACGAACCCGCCCATCGATGCCATCCGGGAGAAGGTGGTCACCTCCACCAGCGTTTACATCGGTGCCCACGGCAACCTGCTGGAGGATAAGCCCGAGAACTGCAAGGTGCTCAAGGTGCACAACCCCATCCTGACCAACACCGACCTGTTGAAGATCAAGTACATGAACGTGCCGGGCTTCAAGGTTGCTACGGTGTCCATCAACTACTACAAGAACACCAGTCTGGAAAAGGCCATCGACCGGGTATTCCTGGAAGTAGACCGCGCCTACAAGGAGGGTGCAAACATCATCATCCTGTCCGACCGTGACGTGGATGAATACCATGTGACCATCCCCAGCCTGCTGGCGGTTTCGGCAGTGTCCCAGTACCTCATCCGCACCAAAAAGAGCACCGCACTGGCACTGATTTTGGAGAGCGCCGAGCCCCGGGAGGTGCACCACTTTGCCACCCTGCTGGGCTACGGTGCCTGCGCCATCAACCCCTATCTGGCACACGAGACCATCGGTCAGCTGATCGACGAAGGTCTGCTGGACAAGGACTATTACGCCGCCGTGCAGGACTACGACAACGCCATCCTCAGCGGCATTGTGAAGATCGCCTCCAAGATGGGCATTTCTACCATCCAGAGCTACCAGAGCAGCCAAATCTTTGAGGCTGTGGGCATCTCGAAGGAGGTCATTGACAAATACTTTACCGGCACGGTGAGCCGTGTGGGCGGTGTGAGCATGGCAGATATTCAGGCCGATGTGGAAGCACAGCACAATGCCGCCTTTGACCCGCTGGGACTGGATATCAACATGGAGCTGTCTGACAGCGGTGCCCACAAGTTCCGCAGCGGCAAGGAAGAGCACCTGTTCACCCCCCAGACCATCCACCTGTTCCAGAAGGCCTGCCGCACCGGCGATTACGACACCTTCAAGCAGTTTACCCAGACGGTGGACAACATGGGTGCCGAGGGCGTGCATCTGCGCAGCCTGCTGGACTTCAACTACGCCGCAGACGGCGGCATCCCGCTGGAGGAGGTAGAGCCTGTCTCCAGCATCGTCAAGCGGTTCAAGGGCGCTGCCATGAGCTACGGCGCACTGAGCAGCGAAGCACACGAGACCATTGCCATTGCCTTGAACCGTCTGGGCGGCCGCAGCAATACCGGCGAGGGCGGCGAGCCCGAGGAGCGCTACCACAGCGAGAGCAATTCCAAGATCAAACAGGTGGCATCCGCCCGCTTTGGCGTAACCAGCAAGTATCTGGTCAGCGCCGAGGAGATCCAGATCAAGCTGGCACAGGGCGCAAAGCCCGGCGAGGGCGGCAACCTGCCCGGTGCCAAGGTGTACCCGTGGATTGCCAAGACCCGCCACAGCACCACCGGCGTGGGACTCATCTCTCCCCCGCCCCACCACGATATCTACTCCATCGAGGATCTGGCAGAGCTGATCTACGATCTGAAAAACGCCAACCGCAACGCCAACATCAACGTCAAGCTGGTCAGCGAGGCCGGTGTCGGCACCATTGCCGCCGGTGTTGCCAAGGGCGGCGCACAGGTCATTCTGGTGTCCGGTTATGACGGCGGCACCGGTGCTGCGCCCCGCACCTCCATCAAGCACGCCGGTCTGCCTTGGGAGCTGGGCATCGCCGAGACTCACCAGACCCTGATCCTGAACGGCCTGCGCACCCGCGTGCGCATTGAGAGCGACTCCAAGCTGCTGTCCGGCCGGGATGTGGCCATCAGCTGTATGCTGGGCGCAGAGGAGTTCGGCTTTGGCACCACCCTGCTGATGGCAGAGGGCTGCGTGATGATGCGCGTGTGCAATCTGGACACCTGCCCCATGGGCATCTGCACCCAAAACCCCGAACTGCGCAAGAACTTCCGCGGCAAGCCGGAGTACATCATCAACTACCTCACCTTTGTGGCTGAGGAGCTGCGGGAGTACATGGCAAAGCTGGGCGTGCGCACCGTAGACGAGTTGGTGGGCCGCACCGACCTGCTGCGGGTCAAGCCCGCTGCTCCGGGCAGCCGCGCCGCGGAGCTGGATCTGGACTGCATCCTGCACAACCCCGCCATTGCCAACAGCAATGTTCACTTCATCAAGGAGGACAGCTACGACTTCCATCTGGAAAACACGCTGGATATGAAGGTGCTGATGAAGAAGTTCAAGCTGGGCAGCAAGGCTCCCCAGAACGTCAGCCTGAATGTTTCCAACGTGGACCGCGCCTTTGGTGCCATCTTTGGCAGCGAGATCACCCGCAAATACGGCAACGACCTGCCGGACGATGTGTACACCGTGCACTGCACCGGTGCAGGCGGCCAGAGCTTTGGTGCCTTTATCCCCAACGGCCTGACGCTGGAGCTAGTGGGTGACTGCAACGACTACATGGGCAAGGGCCTTTCCGGCGGCAAGATCGTCGTGCGCCCGCCGCAGGGCATCGACTTCAAGCCCGAGGAGAACATCATCACCGGCAACGTGGCGCTGTACGGTGCTACCAGCGGCAAGGCGTTCATCTCCGGTGTGGCCGGTGAACGCTTCTGCGTGCGCAACAGCGGCGCTACCGCCGTTGTAGAGGGCGTGGGCGACCACGGCTGTGAGTACATGACCGGCGGCACCGTGGTGGTGCTGGGCCAGACCGGCAAGAACTTTGCGGCCGGTATGACCGGCGGCATTGCCTATGTGCTGGACGAGAACTGGGACTTCTACCAGCGCGTGAACAAGGAGACTGTCAGCCTTGAGCCGGTGGAGCATAAGTACGATGTTGCCACCCTGAAGGAGCTGATCCGCGCCCATGTGGAGGCCACCGGCTCTCCGCGCGGCAAGGAGATCTTGGATAATTTCAGTGCGTTCCTGCCCAAATTCAAAAAGGTGCTGCCTTACGATTACGACCGCATGCTGCGGGTCATCGCCTCGGTAGAGGAGCGTGGTCTGGACGGCGAGCAGGCACAGATCGAAGCATTCTATGCAGTGCAGAAGCATAAGTAAGGAGGGGCAGCAGCATGGGTAAGACAACAGGATTTATGGATTATGCGCGCAAGACCAGCACGGACGTTGCGCCGCTGGAGCGCCTTGAAAATTTTAACGAGTTCCACATCTGGCTCTCGCGGGAGCAGCAGCAGACGCAGGCCGCCCGCTGCATGGACTGCGGTGTGCCCTTCTGTCAGGCGGGCATGATGATCGGCGGCATGGCCTCCGGCTGTCCGCTGAACAACCTCATCCCGGAGTGGAACGATCTGGTGTACCACGGCAAGTGGGAGCTTGCGCTCCACCGCCTGATGGCCACCAACCGCTTCCCGGAGTTTACCAGCCGGGTGTGCCCCGCCCTGTGTGAGGCCGCCTGCACCTGCGGAGATGTGACCGGTAACAGCGTCACCGTGCGCGAAAACGAGCACGCCATCATCGAGACGGCCTACGCCAAGAACTGGCTTACCGCCACCCCGCCGCCGGCCCGCACCGGCAAGAGCGTTGCCGTGGTGGGCAGCGGCCCTGCGGGGCTTTCGGTGGCCGAGTACCTGAACAAGCGCGGCCACGCTGTTACGGTGTTTGAGCGCGCCGACCGTGTGGGCGGGCTTCTGATGTACGGCATCCCCAACATGAAGCTGGACAAGGCGGTCATCGAGCGCCGGGTCAAGCTGATGCAGGCCGAGGGTGTTGTATTCCGTACCGGAATGGATGTGGGCGGTGCCGTGCCCGCCGAGCAGCTGCTGGCAGATTTTGATGCCGTGGTGCTGTGCTGCGGTGCCAAAAAGCCCCGCGACCTGAACGTGCCCGGCCGGGACGCCAAGGGCGTGTACTTTGCGGTGGACTACCTGACCAGCGTGACCAAGAGCCTGCTGGACTCCAATTTTGCGGACGGTAAGGCCATCAATGCAGCCGGTAAAAACGTGCTGGTCATTGGCGGCGGCGACACCGGCAACGACTGTCAGGGCACTGCCCTGCGGCAGGGCTGCACCGACCTGATGGCACTGGAAATGATGCCCCAGCCCCCTGTCGAGCGCACCGCCGCAAACCCGTGGCCGGAGTGGCCCCGGGTGCTGAAGGTGGACTACGGCCAGACCGAGTGCATTGCCAAGTTCGGCAAGGACCCTCGCGTGTATCAGACCACCGTCAAGGAGTTTTTGAAGGACGAGGCCGGGAACCTGACCGGTGCCGTCATCAGCTGCCTGAAGCCGGAGCGCGACCCCGAGACCGGACGCACCAGCATGGTGCCCACCGGCAAGGAATTTACCTACGACTGCCAGCTGGCATTTATTGCCGCAGGCTTTACCGGCTGCGAAAACTACACAGCCGATGCCTTTGGGGTGGAGTTGACCGCCCGGGGCAATGTAGCCGACCACAGCTTTAAGACCAACGTGGACAAGGTGTTCGTCTGCGGCGATATGCGCCGCGGCCAGAGCCTTGTGGTGTGGGGTCTGCGCGAGGGCCGCGATTGCGCCGCCGAGGTAGACCGCTGCCTGATGGGCTACACCAACCTTTAATTTGCCATTCTCTTTCCTATCCTAAACAAGCAGAAGCGGGAGCCCGTTATAAGGCTCCCGCTTCTGCTTTTGTTGTATGCTGTTTAATCTGTATCGTATTCCGGCTCTGTGCTGCCCTCCGGGGTCGTTTCCGGGGTAGTAGGCTCGGTAGCGGCAGGCTCCTCCGGGGTAGCAGTGATCTGCACGCTGGGGTCTGCGGCGATATACACAGTGATCACCGTACCCACCGTGACCATAGCGCCCTCTTCCTCGCTGGCAGAGACCACGCAGCCTGTGGCATAGGAGCCATCGTTCACCACCATGAAGCAGCTGGCCACAAGCCCCCGGCTGCTCAGGATCTCAATGGCCTTATCCTGCGATGCACCGATGATCTTTGGCATCTCCACCTTTTCCGGGCCCTGACTGACTACGATCTGGATCACCTCGCCGTTCTCCATCACCTCGCCGGCCTCCGGCTCCTGCCGGATGATCTGCCCGGAGGGCACAGTATCGCTGTACTCCAGCACCGCCCGGAACAGGTACATACTGGTGTACTCGCGGTTATTCTTGATCTGCTCGTAGTCGATGCCCACAAAGTTGGGCACAAGGTTCTGTGGCTTCATTTCCTCGCTGCTGGCTGCTTCCGAACTCGGCACCGAGGTTGCAGGCTGCTCCTCCTTGCTGCTCACGATGCCCCACAGGGTGAGCAAAATCAAAATGGAAAGCAGGATCAGGATGCCCGCCAGCAGCCCCTTCAAACTGAGCAGGTGCTCCCTGCCCTGCGGGCTCTGCTCTGCCCGCACCGGATGCATCGGGGTCTCCGGCTTCATGGTGCGGGTCAGCTCGGCGGTATATTCCTTGGAAGAAAGCGCCTGATACAGCTGCGGCACGGTCTGGATGCGCTCCATGACCTTGAGCCGCAGCCCCAGCTGCAATACATCGGAGACATAGGCCGGTACGGCAGGCTCTATGGTGCGTGCCCGGGGGTTAGAGTCCGACACCACGCGCTGGGCAGCGGGCATGGGTGCTTGCCCGCACACCATGCGGTAAAAGACGGCGGCAAGGCTGTATTCGTCGGTGTAGCGCCCCTCAAACTCGGCGGTGGTGTACTGCTCCGGCGCAGAGTAGCCCTCGTACAGCTGCTCGTGCAGGCCGCTGCCTGCGGTGCGCAGACCCACGGTGGCATACCCGGCCAGACGGCAGCGGCCATCTGCCATCACCCGGATATTCTCCGGGCAGATGCCGCGGTGCACCAGCCCTGCCTTGTGCATGGCCGCCACGCCCTCAAACACCGGGCGCAGCATAGCGCAGGCATCCTCTGCCCGCACCGGAGCGGGACGGTTTTCCAGCCACTGCTCCAGCGGGGTGCCGCCTAGGTTTTCCAGCACCGCATACACGGTGTTGTTGGCTTCCACCACGTCCAGCACGGCCTCCAGACCGCTGGCGGGGGTAATGCGCTGGATGGCGCGGTACAGGTCTGCAAAGTCCATGCGGGTGGTCTTGAACAGCACTTCGCTCCCCTGCTTGGGGCGCAGGATGCAGTCCGCGCCCCGCTCCACAGAAAGAGTGACGGGCAGGTACTCCTTGATGGTCACCCGGAAAGCGCCCAGATTCTCCACGCCGCTGTACAGCACACCCTCGCCGTCCAGACTGCGCATCTCGCCCACAGTGTAGCGCCCAGCCAGCACCGTGCCCACCGGCAGACAGCCCGCCGGGTTGCAGCCCTCTAAGATCTTCCCGCAATGGGGGCAGACGGTCGCCGCAGGCGGCAGTTCCCCAATGCAGAACGGACACAGGCGTTTTTGCTCCATAGTGTTCTCTCCCCTTCCAAGCTTCTATGCTTTTTATTTTATCATAGTGTTCCCCGCCGTGCAAGCTGTCCGCATTTTGGTGCAAACGCAAAAAAGACCGGGGCCCGCAGCCCAAAGGGCTGACAGGCTCCGGTCTTATAGATGTAAGGGGTATTCCCTTATGCTGCGCTTAGTGGATGAACACAGGACCCAGCGGGTTTGTGATGGGGCTTACATAGCCGCCCAGCAGCTTGGGGATAGCAAGGCTGATGTCGGGGACGTAGGTCAGCAGCAGCAGTGCAACGAACATACACAGGTAGAACGGCAGGGTCGCCTTGACCACCTTCTCCATGGGGCGCTTTGCAACGGCAGAGCCGATGAACAGAACGGAGCCAACGGGAGGAGTCAGCAGGCCGATGCCGCAGTTCAGAACCACGATGATACCGAACTGGATGGGATCGATGCCGATGGAGGTGGCAATGGGCAGCAGGATGGGGGTAGCAATCAGGATGATGGGAGCCATATCCATGATCATGCCCAGCACCAGCAGGATCAGGTCGACGAGCAGTGCAATCAGGTAGGGGTTATCGGTGAGGTCGGTGATGGCGGTTGCTGCCAGATCGGGAACGTGCAGCATGGTCAGGCAGTTGCCGAACACTGCAGAGGTAGCAATCAGGATCAGCACGATGGACAGGGTGTTGACGCACTCGTCCAGAGCGTGCCACACGCCCTTCCAGTCCAGACCCTTATAGACGAACACGGAAACGAGCAGGGAGTAGACAACGGCGATAGCAGCGGACTCGGTAGCGGTAAACACACCGCCGACAACGCCGAACACCACGATGATAACAGCGGCCAGTGCCCAGATGGAGGTGCCCAGCTGCTTGACAAAAGCCTTGATGCTGAAGGGATCGCCCTTGGGATAGTTGCGCTTGACCGAGATGATGTAGGAGCCGATCATCAGCACGATAGCCAGCAGAGCGCCGGGCAGGTAGCCGGCCAGGAACAGGCTGCCCACGGAGATACCACCGGCGGTGGTAGCGTAGATGACCATGTTATGGCTGGGAGGAACCAGCAGACCCTCGCAGGAGGAGGTGATGGTAACAGCGGTGGAGAAGTCTGCACCGTAGCCCTGATCCACCATCATGGGGATCATGATAGAGCCGATGGAGGCGGTATCGGCGGAAGCAGAACCGGAAATGCCGCCGAAGAAGTAGGAAGCCACGATATTGACCATGGCCATACCGCCGCGCATCCAGCCCACGCAGGCGTCAGCCAGTGCGATCAGCTTTTCAGAGATGCCGCCGGAGCCCATGAGCACGCCCATGGTGATGAAGAACGGAACTGCCATCAGACTGAAGGAAGAGATACCCTTGACCATCAGGCGGCAGACGTCGGTCAGTGCCTGTCCCTGCACCAGCATACACAGCACGCTGGACAGACCAACGGCGTATGCAATGGGGAAGCGCAGGAAGATCATAACAAAGAAGCTGACAAGAAGGACAATGATTGCCAGTGTCTGAACTGTCATATTACATTTCCTCCTTTACAAAAAAGCTCTTGATATGGTTATACAGAGACTCGATCTCAAAGATGATCATGGCAACACCGGCCAGCGGCACCGGGAAGTACATCCAGAAGCGGCTCAGCCAAGGCATGGAAACATAGAAGCCACGACCGCCCAGCGTGGTGGCGTAGTTCCAGCCGACCGCCATCATCACCACACCAAGAACCATCACGGCCACATCGGACAGGATGTCCAGCGCCTTGACCACTTTCTTGGGCAGGTACATATCAAAGGCAGTCATGCGGATGTGTGCGCCGCGGCGGATGGCCAGCGCAGCGCTCAGCACAGCCATGTAGCTCATACAGGTCAGAACGACCTCCTCAGACCAGGAGGGGTCCGGGATAAAGGGGACGTAACGGCCAATGACCGACATCGTGGTAATGAGGATATCTGCGATCAGCAGGATCTTGCAGATGAACAGAACCACCTTGTAGGTAATGTCGTACGCCGGCTTGATCTTATCCAGAGTGGTAAAGATTTTCGGCATAGAAATTCCTCCATATAAAAGCCCGGCGGAGCCTGCGGGCGTATTCCCGTGGGCCCCCGCCGGGCAATGTACTACTTAGATTGGATGGAAAGCCAGCTTATGCCTTCATGTCCAGCAGCTTCTGGTACAGCTCAGCCTGATCAGAGGTGTTGTCCTTGATGACCTTAGCGCAAGCTTCCTGCCAGGGAGTCTTGTCGTCCACATCCACAACGTTGCAGCCGGAGGAGCGCAGCTCTTCCAGAACCTTGTTCTCAGCAGTCTCGGACAGATCAGCATTGAACTTCTGGGTGTCGGCAGCAGCAGCCATAACAGCAGCCTGCTGGTTAGCGGTCAGCTTGCCCCATGCGTTGTCGGTGATAACAGCCTGCACAGCGCCCAGAGTGTGGCCGTCCAGGATCAGGTTGTTAGCGACTTCGGGGAAGGCGTTGGACTTGTAGTTTGCGATGGGCTGCTCAGCGCCATCCACAACGCCGGTCTGCAGTGCGCTGTACAGCTCGCCGAAGGCAACGACGGTGGGGTTAGCGCCCAGACCCTCGACCATGCCGTTCATAACGGGGTCGTTGGACACACGCAGCTTCATGCCCTTCAGGTCGCCGATCGCAGCAACGGGCTTGACGGTGAAGAAGTGACGGAAGCCCTCCTCGCCGTAGAACAGGCCGCGAACGGGCAGGCCCAGCTCCTGGGGCTCGTTCAGGAACTCAGGAGCCAGATCGCTGTTGGCAAAGTTCCAGAAGTGAGCACGGTTGTTGAAGGTGAAGGGGATGGACAGCAGCTTGGACTTGTTGCAGCCGTAGCTGGTCAGAGCGAAAGCAGAGATACGGCTGATATCAATGGAGGTAGAGCCGCCCAGAATAGCGTCCAGAACGTCGTTCTCAGAGCCCAGAACACCGGAAGCCTGCACGTCAACGACCACAGAACCGCCGCTCAGCTCCTCGACCTTCTCCTTGAAGTGAGAACCGGTCTGACCAACGATGGTATCCAGCGGGTTGACCTCGGCGTAGACCAGAGTCACCTTGGGATCGTTGGCAGCGGCAGCTGCATCACCGGCAGCAGCAGAAGCTGCGGTAGAGGTGGTGGAAGCAGCGGTAGAAGTGGAGCCGCTCTTGGAACCACCGCAGGCGGTCAGAGCAACAGCAGCAGTAGCTACACCGGCAACAGCCATAAAGCTACGACGAGAGATCATTTTCATAGGAATCGTCCTCCTTAAAATAATTGTGAACTTCTCCGGGCGCACAGGTGCCGGAGCTTTCGTTCATTGACTGTACACACTTTAGCAAATTTTCCGAAATAAAACAAGGCCTTTCGAAAAATGTCCTGTTTTTCGAAAGAATGTCAAGATTGTTTTTGCCACATTGCACAATCGCTTTCCATCTTGTTTGTGCAACACTGCTGACCAGTTGGATACATTCCTGTATTCATAATGCAAAAATAACACCCCGAAAAATGTCCGTCCGGGCACTTCTCAGGGCGTTTTCTTCAGCTTTTTTGTATCCGGTCGATCAGTTCCTGCTGGGCAGAGAATTCATCGTACATGGGCTGCACCGCTGCGCGGAAACGAGCCTTCTCGGCCTCGTCCAGCTCGGTAACGCAGATGCCCAGCTTGCGCATATTCTGCTCCGCGTCCGCTTCCCGCCGCGCCCAGAGCTCGCGTTCCTTCTGTGCGCTCTCCCGGGCGCAGGCGCGGATCACCTCCGGGAAGCTTTCGTCCAGCGCGGCAAGCTTTTCCATCACCGCCGGGCTGGCCAGCTGCACTTCCGGCACGCGGGTGTGCTCGTCCTTCAGGAAAAAGGGCGCTACCTCGTAGTGTCCCATTACCTCGTAGCTGGGCCAGTTGTTCTCTGCGCCGTCGATCTCGGCATTATGCAGGGCGGCATATACCTTGCTGTACACCACCTGCGCCGGCTTTGCCCCCAGTGCGGTGATCATGTCACTCATCATGTCCGACTCCTGCACCCGGATGGTCAGTCCCTGCAAATCATCCAGCCCGGTCACCTTTTCCCGGGTATAGAAGCTGCGCACACCGGCGTCGAACCACGAAAGCCCTACTAAGTCCATCCCGTCCAGCATGGCCAGAAACTCATCGCCGATGCTGCCGTCCAGCACCCGCCACATCTGCTGGGCATCGCTGTACAGGTAAGGCAGCTGCAATACGCTGAGCTCCGGCTCGTACTCTGCCAGCTGGCTCAGGGACACGCGGGAAAAATCCACCCCGCCGAACTGCATCTGCTGGATGACGCTTTGCTCTGCGCCCAGCTCTGCCCCGCTGTAAACCAGCACCTTTACCCGACCGCCCGTGCGCTGCGCCACAAGCTCGGCAAAGGCTCTTGCCGCCTTGCTGGTGGGGTAGTCCTCCGGCTGGTTCTCCGCATAGCGCAAAATGAGCGGCTTCTCCTGCTGCGAAGAAGCAGACTGCGCCGTGCAGCCTGTGACTGCCAGTGCCGGGGCTGCTGTCAGCAGATGCAGCAGCTGACGGCGGGTCACAGCCGTGCCTCCCGGGCTGCCTTTGCCGCTTCCTTCCGGTACTGGGTGGGAGTCATGCCGGTGCGCTTTTTAAAGGCACGGGCGAAGTAGCTTGCATCCTCGTAGCCCACCATGGAGGCTACCTCCGCTGCGGAGCGGAAGGGATCGGCCAGCAGTTCCTTGGCTGCGTTGATGCGCAGCTCGGTCAGGCAGTCCAGAAAATTCATCTTCTGGTACTTTTTGAACTGTGCCGAAAGGTACGCCGGGCTGATGTGCAGAATCTCGCTCACGCTGTCCAGCGAGAGGTCAGCCATGTAGTTATCTTCCATATACTTGCGCACATGGTCCATCACCAGCGCGTTGCGGTCGCTCTCCCCTTCCCCGGCGGGATCGGTCTCCTGCTCCGGGGCGGCTTCCGGCTCCGGGGCTTCCGCAGCCAGTTCGGCCAAGCGGCGTCCCGCTTCGATCTGCCGGATGGCGCGGCGGATGGCGGCCTCGGTCTCGTCCGGGTCCACCGGCTTCAGCAGATAATCGCAGGCCCCCAGATGCACCGCCTCGTGGGCGTACTGGAACAGGCTGTACGCCGTGATAAAGATCACCTTGCACTCCGGGCGCTGCTCCAGCACCGCGCGGGCGGCATCCAGGCCGTTCATGCCCGGCATCTCGATGTCCATCAGGATCAGGTCTGCTTCCCAGAGCACGGCAGTATCGGCGGCTTTGCGTCCGTTTTCCGCCATTTCCACCGTTACCTCATGCTCGAACCGGCGCATGACGATATCCGCCAGCGCTTCCCGCTCCATTCTCTCATCATCCGCGATCAACAGACGAATCATTCCTCAAATTCCTCCTCATTCTCCACCAGCGGCAGATACAGGATCACCGCAGTTCCCCGCCCCGGCCGGGAGCGCACCACCACCCGGCAGCGGGCATCCAGCAGCCGCAGACGGGCAGCCACATTATAAATACCGATATGTTCCCAGCGGGGTGCGGGCTGCTCCAATGCTGTGCGCAGCTGCTGCAGCTGCTCCGGCTCAATGCCTACGCCGTTGTCCAGCACCCGGATGCACAGCAGACCTTTTTCCCGCAGGGGGATCATGCGGATGCGCACCACACCGCCCTCTTCCTTGGGGCAGATGCCGTGCTTGAAGGCGTTTTCCACGATAGGCTGCAAGATAAAGGACGGCACCATAGTCTCGGTCAGGTCCAGCGAGTCCGAAAACGCCCACTGCATCTGCACCCGGTCGCCAAATCGCACATGGTAGATGGAGTAGTATTCGTCCACAATGCGCACCTCCCGGGAGAGGGGCACCTGTTCATCGTTGCTCATCAGGCTGTAACGCAGCAGATGAGAAAGCGCCATGATGAGTGCCTGTGTGCGGTAGGCGGACTCTGTGCCCGCCATCTGCTGGATGACGTTCAGGGTATTGAACAGAAAATGCGGGTCGATCTGGCTGCGCAGCTGCTGTAACCGGCTGCGCTCCATGCGGTTCTGCAATTCCAGCGCTTCGGTCTTTTGGCGGTGCAGTTCCCGCTCGATCTCGTTTTTCTCTTGTAAGGTACTCACCTGCTGCGCCATGGAGTGCTTCATGCGGTTGAAGGACTCCGCTAGCTGCCCGATCTCCGGCTGCTTGGGCAGCGGGATGTCCGGGGTATCGAACTGGCTGCGGCTGATGGCGCGGGAAGCCACGATCATCTGGGAGACCGGGGTCAGCAGCCGCATGACCATCAGACCGGAAGCGCAGCCCAGCGCCACGCACAGCGCCACCACCACGATCTGCATCAGGGCGATCCGCTCGCCCAGCTCCGAGATCTCGGTATAAGTAGTCTGGGCGTCCAGAATCGAGGCTTTCAGCAGCTGCATGGTGTACTGGCTCAGATACCCGCCGCAGACCGAGACCTTGTTATAGTACAGCTGGGAAGCTTTTGCATCCTGCCCGCTGGAAAGATAGCCTTCCAGCTCTTCCAGCAGGGTGTTATAGCTGCCGTAGGTAGTCTCCACCGCGCCGTACAGCACCCACTGCTCATCGCTGACGTTCTGCAAGCCGTCCATATTGGATCGGATGCGCCACAGCCACGCGTTGCTGGTGGAGCAGGCCGCCCGGAGCTTTTCCAGCATTTCCTCGGTCTCGCCGTTCTCCCAGCGGTACGCTTCCAGAATGCTGATGGAGCTTTCCACGCCGCCCTGAAAGCGGCTGATGGCGTTAAAGTTGCCCATCTGGTCGTCCTGCACCTGCTGCACCGCCCGTGCCTGATAGCCGTTGAGGGCAAGCTGCAACGCAAAGGCCGCAAAAAAAGCCGCCAGACACAGCACCATGCGCTGCTTGAGCGTAACGCTGCGCTTCCAGTTGCGCTTTTCCATGCAAAGCTTCCCCCTTTTTCCCTTGAACAATAACTTATTTTACCACGCCTTGCGGGCGGTTTGCAAGCCGGATGCACCGCCGCCGGTGCATCTTTTGCTTGCTTCTTGCCGATAAATGTGGTACTATGCCCAAAAAGGAGGGTAACTTTATGACCCAGAATGTTTGCGTTTCCGTTCAGATGGACGAAAAAAGCTTTCACGATTTTGCATCTTTCGACCTGCTGCGCCATAACAAAGGCTGGCAGCGCCCGGCGGTGTTCACCGCCATTCTGCTGGTGTGTGCCGGGATCTGCCTGAGCCAGATCGGCAAACGGGAGGGTGCCGGGCTGCTGACCGCCGTGCTGGCCATTGTAGCCCTTGGCCTGCCCGCCGTATACTTCGGCACCTTTTTTGCAAACCTCTCCAAGCAGATCAAAAAGCTGGGTCTGCCCCGCCCCTTCTACCGGCTGGAGCTGGACACTGCCGGGCTTTCGGTCTGGATGGCCGGTGAGCAGAACAAGGCGGAGCCCACCAACCGCTACACTTGGAACACCGTGTACTGCGCCTACCGCACCAAAGAAGCAGTGTACATCTACGTCCAGCGGAATCAAGCCTATCTGCTGAACGAGAGCATGGATGCCGCATGGAGCCTGCTGGACAGTGCCCTGCCCGCCGCCAGCCTGCACGACTGCCGGAAATAAGGGCACTGGAACGATTTTTCATGCGCTCCGCTTTGCTCTGCGCATAGATAGTGGAAAAATATGATTCTTTCGAAATCCCGGAGCGTCTGCGGACGCTCCGGGATTCTATTTTTACATAATAATTTTTACAAAACAAAAACCCACGCTGCGGCAAAGCAAAAGCGCAGCGTGGGTACGGAAATAGCGTTACAAAGTTTTAGCGGGCCAGAGTGTACTTGTGCAGGGTCTTGCGCACTGCACCGTTACCGGCGTACAGCTCCTTGACCATGCCCTCGATCTTTTCGCCCAGACCGACGGCGTACAGATCCACACCGAACACGTCGGCACGGCTGTACAGAGCCTTCAGGCAACTGAAGTCCTGCTCGCCTTCCTTGACCTGCAAAGGATTGACGATGGCCTGCAGCTCAGCCAGCAGCGGATCGGGAGAGATCTCAAAGGGCTGGCCGTTGTCGTCGATACCCTTCAGGTAGCGGGCATAGCCTGCCAGCACCAGCGGGATCAGCACGAGGTTGGACTTGTCCAGACCGCGCTCCTCGTAAGCCTTGATGGTCTCGCCGAAGCGGATAGCCAGCTTCTGGGAGGTATCGGTAGCGATACGCTGGGGAGCATCGGGCATGAAGGGGTTGGGCAGACGGCGGTTGATGACAGCGCCGATGAACTCGTAGGGGTTCAGCACGCCGGGATCAACGACCACAGGCATCGCCTCGATATAGCCGATCTTCTGGATGAAGGAGCGCAGATCCTCGTCTGCCATCTCGGCAGAGATGAGGGTGTAGCCCAGCATGCAGCCATAGATGGACATGGCAGTGTGCAGGGGGTTCAGGCAGGTGCAGACCTTCATCTTCTCGATCTTGTCCACGGTCTCGCGGTCGCAGTACAGCACACCGCCCAGCTCCAGCGGAGGACGACCGTTGGTGTAGTGATCCTCGATGCACAGGTACTGGGTCTCCTCAGCATTGACGAAGGGAGCGGTGAAGGTGTGCTTCTCGGTAACGATAGTGTAGTTATCCTCAAAGCCATCCTTTGCCAGCATCTCCTGCACCTTTGCGTCCGGGCGCGGGGTGATCTTATCGATCATGCTCCAGGGGAAGGTGACCTTGGTCTCGTCCTGCACATAGGCAAGGAACTCGGCGGGCACCAGACCCTGCTCCACCCACTTGGCTGCGTAGGCGTGGACAGCGGTCTTGACCTTATCGCCGTTGTGAGAGCAGTTATCCATGCTCTGCACGGTCAGGGGCAGCTTGCCGGCCTTGAAGCGCTCGTACAGCAGAGCGGTGACCTTGCCCATAGCCAGCACGGGGGTCAGGCCGCGCTCCAAGTCAGCGGGAGCAACGCCGTAGCCCTTCTCGGTGATGGTAAAGGAGATCATCTGCAGGCTGGGGTTCTGGAAGATCTCCACCAGACGTGCCCAGTCGGCACCGAAGGAGTAGTCAGCCTTCAGGCTCTCGGTGACGGAGGCGATGACCTTCTTCTCGATCTCGCCGGTGGACTTCAGGCAGACCAGCAGGCTCAGGTTATCGTAGGGCTGGTAAGCCTTGTCGATGATCTCGTAGTCAAAGCTCTCGGCCACGATGACGCCGCGGTCGTACTTGCCGCTGTTCAGGGCGTCGTTCAGCACGGCAGCGGGGAAAGCGCGGAAGATGTTGCCGGCGCCGAAGTGCACCCAAGTGGGCTCGGCGTGGGTCTTGGCCTTGACAGCCTCAATGTCGAATTTGGGCAGCTCATAGCCCTTTTCTGCCCACTCGGCGGACAGATTGCCGTTTTTGATATCAGACAGCTTCATAATAATCAGCCCTTCTTTTCTTCATCCAGACGGTCCAGCAGATCCCAGATACCCAGCATATACTGGATGCCCAGAGCGCGGTCATACTTGCCATAGCCGGGGCGGCAGACGCCGGGGCCTTCCTCCCACAGCTGACGGCCGTGGTCGGGGCGGATGTAGCCCTCAAAGCCGCAGTCATGGTAAGCACGCATCACCTCAATGATGCCGGTCTCGCCGCAGCAGTCGCGGTGAGCAGCCTCAGAGAAATCGCCGTTGGGGAAGTGGTGGATGTTGCGGACGTGACCGAAAGCAATGCGGTCGCAGTGCTTTCGGATGATTTCGGCGCAGTTATTGTTGGGGTTTGCGTTCAGGCTGCCAGTGCACAGGGTCAGGCAGTTGTACGGATCGTCCACCATCTTCAGGAAGCGGTCGATGCTGGGCTCGTCCACCAGCAGGCGGGGCAGGCCGAAGATATCCCAAGGGGGATCATCCATGTGGATAGCCATCTTGATGTCGCACTCGCGGCAGGTGGGCATCAGAGCCTCGAGGAAGTACTTCAGGTTCTCCCACAGCTTCTCCTTGGTGACAGGGGCGTAGGCCTTGAACAGCTCGTCCAGCTTTGCCATGCGCTCCGGCTCCCAGCCGGGGAAGGTCATGTTATACTTCTCGGTGAAGGACATGATGTACTCAGCCATCGCCTTGTAATCGCCCTTGATTTTGTCCTTCTCGTAGAACAGTGCGGTGGAGCCGTCGCCTACCGGGTGGAACAGGTCGGTGCGGGTCCAGTCGAAGATGGGCATGAAGTTGTAGCAGATGACCTTGACACCGAACTTGGACAGGTTGCGGATGCACTGCTTGTAGTTCTCGATATACTGGTCGCGGGTGGGCAGACCGATCTTGATATCGTCGTGCACGTTGACGGACTCGACAACATCCATATCAAAGCCGTAGGCGTGGATCTGGTCTGCAACCTTCTGGATCTCGTCGATTTCCCAGATCTCGCCGGGCATCTTGTTGTGCAGTGCCCAGACGATGCTGGTCACGCCGGGGATCTGCTTGATGTCGCTCAGGGTGACGGGGTCATTGCCCTCGCCATACCAGCGCCAACCCATTTTCATAGGCATAGAGAAGTTCCTCCTGTCGTTATTTATCATGTGGCACGCGCAGTACGCCTGCGCGCTCTTCTTGCTTATATTCTAATATATCAGTTGCAAAATAGCAATACACACAATGCCATTTTTTTGTGTTTATTCTTGTATACTTTACACAAAAACGTCAAAATGCCAGTTTTTTAACAAGGTTTTTGGCAGATATGCCGCTTTCTTTCCCAAAATCCCCTACTCTGCCGTTGGGCTGCCCCAGCAACAGCTTGTAACCACCAAGCGTGTAGTGGCTCTGACCCAGCCACTCAAAACAACCTGCTCCGGTTGACAATTCCTGTAAAAACCTTTATATTCAAGACACGTAACGCTCCGCGAAAACCGCCGGGGCGCATCATCTGGTCCTATATATAAAGGAGGATCCGCTATGGTTTCACCTACTAAGTGCATTGCCGGGCGTTCTGTTGCCGATTGGATCGAGGCATACCCCGTACTCTCCGACCTCTGTGCCCTGAAGGAGACTGCATGGGTAAACCCGGACAAGCTGCCCTTTGCACAGGCTGCGGCCGCCTGTCCGCTGACCCTTGCCGACATTGAGGACGCCGCCGCACGGCTGGAGCGGTTTGCGCCCTACCTTGCCACCGTCTTTCCTGAAACTGCTGCGACCGGCGGCATCATCGAATCCCCTGTCCGACCCATCCCCCGGATGCAGAAGGTGCTGGAAGAGCGCAGCGGCATCCGCATCGCCGGGCAGGTATGGGTCAAGCTGGACAGCCACCTGCCCATTTCCGGTTCCATCAAAGCCCGGGGCGGCATTTACGAGGTGCTGAAAACCGCCGAGGACATTGCCCTGCACAGCGGAATGCTGCACCTTACCGACAACTACGCCGTTCTGGCAGAAGAGCGCTTCTGCAAGCTGTTCTCGCAGTATTCCATTGCGGTAGGCTCTACCGGCAATCTGGGGCTTTCCATCGGCATCATGAGCGCAAAACTGGGGTTTCAGGTCACTGTGCACATGTCCGCTGACGCGCGGCAGTGGAAAAAAGACCTGCTCCGCAGCCGGGGCGTCAAGGTGGTGGAATACACCTCCGATTACAGCATCGCCGTGACCGAGGGGCGCAAGCTGGCGGCGGGGGACCCCTACTGTCATTTTGTGGATGACGAAAACTCCAAGACCCTCTTTCTGGGCTATGCTGTGGCTGCTCTGCGGCTGAAAAAACAGCTGGCCGCGCAAGGCGTCACCGTGGATGAAGAGCATCCCCTCTTCGCCTACCTGCCCTGCGGTGTGGGCGGCGGCCCCGGCGGCGTGGCCTTTGGCCTGAAGATGCTGTTCGGCGATGCTGCATATTGCTTCTTTGCCGAGCCCACCCACTCCCCCTGCATGATGCTGGGCATGGCCACCGGCGAAAACAGCAGCATCTGTGTGCAGGACTTTGGCATCGACAACCGCACCGCCGCCGATGGCCTTGCCGTGGGACGCGCTTCCGGTTTTGTGGGCGGGCTGATGCGCCCCTTTATGAGCGGCTGCTACACCCTGCAGGACGAGCGGATGTATACCCTTCTAGCACAGCTGGCAGACGCCGAAGAGCTTTTCCTCGAGCCCAGTGCTCTGGCGGGAATGTACGGCCCGGTGCTCACCCAGCCCGGGCAGCTGCTTGGCACTTACACCAAAGCCGCCCTGCCCGCCGGTGCGCTGGCAAACGCCACCCATCTGGTCTGGGCCACCGGCGGGAATATGGTTCCCCGGGAAGAAATGCAGCGCTACTACGCAAAAGGCAAGGCGCTAACACAGGGGTGACAGTTTATTCCTTTTCGCCACCGTTTTTTGTAAACAACTTTTAAAATATCGCCCCCGGAGCGTCCGTAAACACTCCAGGGGCGATATTTTCACATTATAAAGACACTACCACGCCAATAAAAACCGCCACTGCAATCACAAGCATTGCTACGCCAAACAGCACGTTGCGTGTGGCGTTTTTTAGGTCAGAGTCTGCATAATCTTTCCAATTATAGGTATTCTGCACCACTGCACCCTTCTCTTCTGGCGTGTTCACCTGTGTCGATGGGCTGGAATGTACCGTACCGTGATAGCTGCCACGGCTGCCGGAGCCGGACGAATTAGGGAAGGTACTCTTGAAGGTCTGAGTATAATGGACGTAACCCTCTGCGCCGCTGCCGAAACAACCATAATCTGTCATTTTCTATCACTCCCTTGCATCATCCAGATAGCTGATTGCATCCTCCAAATTGCTGACCGCATCTTCCAGCGATTCGGCTGCCAAGCTAAGATTATCGCAGGCTGCATCGAAAATCTCATACCGTTCGCTGTCATGCAAGCTCTCAGGGATGTTGTCACGGGCTTCTTCCTCCTCGTACTGGACATCCTCCGTGTCGGACTGAAGTGCATCGAACTTGTCCTTGATGCTTTCCAGCTGCGCCTTTAACGGTTCGATTTGTTCAAGGATGCTCTTGATTGCCTTTCTGCGCTTGTTGTTCATGATTCACTGCTCCTTTTTGTTTATATTTTCAGGGCTTTTCTGTTGCTCTATTTATATTATAATCATATTATGTCCAACAAAAAGGACTTGCAAGTTGTAGTTCTTGCAGATTATTCTTTATTTACTGAAACGAGCCGTTCCTTTCATCTTGTGAAAAAGCCGCCTTTTGTGCCAAACAGCACAAAAAGCGGCTTTTTATCGTCTTATTGCAGGAGCCAAGAGCCTTGCGGAAGCTTATTCCGGCAGGTCCTCTTCGTTCTCCAGAGAGTGCCAGACGTTCTGGACGTCGTCGTTGTCCTCCAGAGAGTCCAGCAGCTTGCCCATCAGCTTCAGCTGATCGGGGTCGGTCAGGCGGGTGGTGGTCATAGGCACCATGGCCAGATCGTCGGACAGGATCTCGTAGCCCTTCTCTTCCAGAGCCTTGACCACGGCAGAGTAGTTCTCGGGATCGGTGGTGACCTCGGCAGCGTCCTCGCTGGCATCAAAGTCCTCGGCACCGGCATCCAGAGCATCCATCATGGCTTCGTCGGCGTCCTTATCCTCCAGAGAGATGTCAATGACACCCTTCTGGTTGAACAGGAAGGCCACACAGCCCATAGCGCCCAGATTGCCGCCGTTCTTATCGAAGTAGTGGCGCAGGTCGG
>OLGM01000289.1_pt1 | contig 35501 bp, 36 predicted proteins | sample 1606001 | NCBI WGS metagenome assembly OLGM01 (sample SAMN03283294) | human gut metagenome | biome: human-associated habitat; material: feces | host: Homo sapiens | place: Peru | collected 2012
ATACAGCTCCGCAGGACGCACTACTCTCGATAGAGAGTATAGAAGTGCGCCCTTTAGTTCCTAAAGGGATTTTATCAGTTCGACAAATCGGAAGTTATTGCTCTAATACGTAATATGAATCATATTCTGTACCGTCATGTCCAATCAACTTTTCTTCTGAATACTTAAAGCCCAATCTTTTCAATGCTGAAATACGTTCAACCGCTAAATCTATCGCTTTTGTAGCAATTTTATCACATTGAAAAAGTACATATGCAGGTTCAATTATCAACTCCAAAATTTTAACAATCTCACTTGTAATTTCATAATCGCTCCGAATATCCAATCTAAGTAAACCACAATTTGTAAAATAATCTTCGGCTTCTCGATGAAAAAGTTCTATCGTACCCACCGCCTCATTTGTTTCCTTTGAAACAATCGTCCAACGGACAAAACCCTGTCTATCATATTCCCAATGCCAAAATTCAATCGCTTGTTCCATTCTTTTTTCAGTTGTATAGTAAAAATCATCTCCACCACAATTATCACTATTAAAAAATGGTACTGATTTTTCATCAGAATATACTTTTAACAAATCCGCCTTGTCCTCTTTGTTTGTCATTCTTAGCATATAATATTCATTTTCATAAATAGGGCAATTTTCATATACATCAACCGTCATGTTAATCCTCCTCAAATTCCGATTTGTCTGCTCACTTTTCGTATTCAAATTATACCATAAAACTTGTGAACAGTTCTACCGCAACTTTGGACTATATGAGAAAAGTCCGAACAGTTTTCTGCCCGGACTTTCTCGCTCAATCATAAATCAATTCCGCTTTCACAATCTCCTCTGCCTGTGCCTTGCAAGCGTTCATCTGCCGCACCCATTCCATTTGGTTTTCAGCTTTCAGTTGCTCGGTCACGCCGTTTTGCTCTGCCAGTGACCGCACGATCAGCTCCATGCGGTTTCGTGCCGCTTCGTCAATCTCGGCGCAATGCTCAAAGAGCTTGTCGGATAGCACCAGCTCATTGAACAGTATCGGGCGGTGCATTTTCAGATACGCCTTGCGAAGTCTGCTGTAGTGTTTGAGGGGCTTGGTCTTGCGGATAATGATGTTCGGGATAAGATAATCTCCTAATTCCTCCGGGGTCAGCTCCACTTCTCCAAGCGCCGGGGGAAGGAAACGCCCGACAAAATTGAAGTAAATCTCGGCCTCCTGTGTGGTCTGAATACTGCCCTTTTTACTGTATTGAAGGCAAAATAAAAATGTGGTATGATGGCGATGGTTAATTGGAATTTACCTAGAGGCAGAACCAATGAGCATCCCCCACCGGAGGTCGCCTTCCCCATTCATCGTGGCTGGTTTGTATGGGAAGGGCTGGATCCCCCTCATCCGTCTCGGCTACGCCGAGCCACCTTAAGCGCAGGGGAAGGCTTCCTCCCGGCGGGGGATGGAGCGTAGGCCCTGAAAAAGAGTAAGTGCTCAGACCGGATTTTGTAACCATACGTATATATGGCCGCTCCGCATCTGTCGGAAATCTGTCTCAACATCATATGGACATTGAAAGGAGCCCTCACCATGCTATTTCTTCACACCTCCGACTGGCACCTGGGTGCCACGGCCGGAGAGCAAGACCTCTACGAAGACCAGCGATACTTCATTGATGCCATCTGCCGCATTGTTCAGGAGCGCCGGGTGGATGCGGTGCTGATTGCCGGGGATGTTTACGACCGGTCGGTGCCCTCCGGGGCGGCGGTGGGGCTGTATGACTACGCTATGGACAGGCTCTGCCGGGAGCTGGGAGTCCGGGTGCTGGTCATTGCGGGGAACCACGACAGCGCCGAGCGGCTGGGCAGCTGCGGGAGCCTTCTGGACAAGGCGGGGCTCCATGTGCTGGGGATGGCCCAGCGGGAGCCGAAGGCGGTGGAATTCCCGGACACCCAGGTGTTTTTGCTGCCCTGGATCACGGAGGAGAAGGTGAAGAGCCTGTACCCGGAGGAGGCAGAGGGCATTGACAGCCTGACGGATGCCTATCGGGTGGCGGCGGAGCATATGCGCAGGACCTTCGGGCCGGGGAAGAGGCACATTGTGCTGGCCCACGCCTTCCTCACAGAGGCGGAGACCTCCACCAGCGACCGGGCGGCGGAGATCGGCTTTGCCACCCAGGTTCCGGCCAGCGTGTTCGAGGGCTTTGACTATGTGGCCCTGGGCCACATCCACAAGCCCCAGGATGTGACCGGCTTTGCCCGCTACAGCGGCACGCCTATGGTCTATTCCTTCGGAAAGGAGGAAAGCCAGCAGAAAAGCGTGACCCTACTGGATACGGATACCTTTGCCCGGGAGACGGTCCCTCTGCCTCAGCTCCATAGGTGGACCACCCTCACCGGCACCGCCGAAGAGCTGCTGGCGGGGGAGGCAGCCCAGGAGGTCAAAATGGGCTATGTGCGGCTGAACGTGACGGATACCGCTGTGGGGCTGGAGCTGCTGTCCCGGCTGAAGGGGGTCTATGCCCACCCCCTGGTGGTGGCGGGGAAGGCCTATGAAGGGGACAATACCTCCATTACCCTGACCATGGAGGAGCTGGAACGGATGGAGGAGGACCCGGCGGAGGTATTCCGGTCCTTTTGCCGGGAGGAGCTGGGCCAGGAGGCTACGGAGCACTTTGTGGAGCTGTTCCGAAAGGCAGTGGCGGAAACGGAGGAGACGGTATGAAGCCCTTACAGCTGAAAATGCAAGCCTTCGGGCCCTATGTGCAGATGCAGACCGTGGACTTTGAAAAGCTTGCGGAAAAGGGAATGTTCCTCATCAAGGGCCCTACGGGCAGCGGCAAGACCACGATTTTTGACGCCATGACCTTCGCCCTCTACGGCGGCAGCAGCGGCGACGACAGCAAGAGCAAGGTGGGCCGCAACGATCTGGAGGAGTGGCGCTGCAACCAGGCGGCAAGCAGCGAGGCCGCCGTTGTCACCTTCCGGTTCTCCGTCCGGGGAAAGCGCTACGAGTTCACCCGGCGGTTGGTGCCCAAGCGGGTGAAGCTGTCGGAGGAGTACTCCGCCGGGGAGATCGACGACCATGGGATCCTGCACCCCTTTTTTAGCAACCCCAAAAAGGATATGCTGACGAAAAAGGCGGAGGAGCTCATCGGCCTGACCAAGGAGCAGTTCCGCCAGGTGGTGCTGCTGCCTCAGGGGCAGTTCGAGCGGTTTCTGACGGCGGGGTCCGAGGAAAAGGGGCTGATTCTGGGCAAGATCTTTGATGCTCAGCGGTGGGAGGCCTACGCCCAGAATTTTTACGGTGCCGCTCTCGACCGGAAAAATGCCCTGGCCGGAGAAAAGAGCGAGATCAGCGCCTCTCTGGCAGAGGAGGGGCTGAATACCCTGCCGGAGCTGGAAGCGCGGATCTCCCAGCAGGAGGCGGCGCGGCTGCAAAATGAGGCGGACCGTCTTGCCTTTGACGCAGAAGGAAAGCAGAAGGCTCTGGCAGAGGACATTGCCCTGGGGGAACGCTTTCAGGCTCTGCATGAGCTGGAAGGAAAATGGAAAGCTCTTGCAGACCAGGCGGAGGACATAAAGGCGGACCGGTCTTTGCTGAGCCGCTCCACAGCGGCGGAGAGCCTGCGGCCGGTGATCTCGGACTTCGAGAAGGCCCAGGGGGAGCGGGAGAAACGAAGCGGCGACTGGAAGCGAAAGCAGGAGCAGCTGCCAGACTTGCAGAAGAAGACCCAGGCGGCGGAGAAAGCCCTGAAAGACTGGCAGGTGGCATCTCCCGTGGCCCGTCTGCAAAAGCGCTCCGGGGAGTTGGCCTCCAAGCGGGAGACCTATCAGACCCTCCAGGGCCTGGAAACAGAGAAAAACGAGGCAGAGAAGACCTGGAAGAAAAAGAAGAGCCAGGAGGAGGCTACGGCTCAGGCTCTGGAAGAGGCGAACCGGGAGGCACGGGAAAAATATCTGGCCTATAATGACGCGGAATCCCAGGAAAAGGACCTGCGAAACCGGTACTATTCCGGCATTTATGGCGAAATCGCCGGGCAGCTGGAGAAGGACTGCCCCTGCCCGGTCTGCGGCAGCCTGACCCATCCCGCCCCGGCGGCAAGAGCCGAAAACAGCGTCAGCAAAAAGACGGTGGACGCAGCGGAAAAGGCCACGCGGAAGGCAAAAGAAAACTGGGAAAAGCGGGAGCAGGACCGGAAAACAGCCGAGGGGGCCAAGGACCAGGCGGCAAAGGAATTGGCGGAGAGCCAAAGGGCCTGGGACCGTGCCCAAGAGAGCCTGAAGTATGCCCAGGCCAGCCTGATCCCGGGGATCCCCAGGCTGGCAGACCTGGAGCGGGAGATCCAGAACCAGGAAGCCGCCATTGCCAAATGGCAGAATCAGGAGCAGTCCTTGCAGGCATCCTTAGAGCTGGAAAAGAAGCAGCTGGATACCCTGGCGGCCCAGGCCGCCGCCGCGGAGGAGGAGCTTCGCCAAGCCAGGGAAAACCTGAACCTGGCCGGGGAACGCCTGGAAAAAGCCTTGGCGGAGAAGGGCTACGGCCATATGGCCCAGGCCAAAGGGGACCTGCGCACGGAGGAAGAGCGGACCGCCCTCAGCGAAAAGATCCACAAGTATGACGGTGCGGTAGAGGACACCGGAAAAAAGCTGGAGGAGCAGCAAGCCGCCCTTTCCCAGAGGCTGGAACCGGACAAGAGCCGGTTCGAGGCGCGCCAGAGGGAAATCAGCGAGAAAACCCAGGCCTTTGCCCGCAGAGCCTCCACCCTGGAGGGGGACATTCAGCGACTGACCCAAAAGAAGGGGGCTCTGGGAAAAAAGCAGGCCCATTACGATGCCAACATCCTGGAGGCAGAGAACGATCTGAAGGTGGCGGAAAAGGTCCGGGGCAGCAGCGGCATTGGCCTCCAGCGCTATGTTCTGGCCATCCTCTTCAATCAGGTCATCGGTGAGGCCAACCGGATGCTGGCCAAGGTCCACGAGGGGCGGTACCATCTGTTCCGCTCTGACGACAAGGGGAAGGGCAATAAGCGGGGGCTGGAATTGAAGGTCCACGACAACCGGTGCCCGGAGGCCCAGGGAAGAAGCGTCAGCATGCTCTCCGGCGGGGAGAAATTCCTGGTGTCCCTGGCCCTGTCCATCGGCCTGTCCACCGTGGCCCAGAGGGGCGGGGTGCAGATCGAGGCCCTGTTCATTGACGAGGGCTTCGGCACTCTGGACGACAGCTCCATCCATGACGCTATGGACGTACTGGAAAGCGTCCGCAGGTCCAGCGGCATGATCGGCATCATCAGCCATGTGCAGCTGCTGGAAAGCAATATCCCCACCCATCTGGAAGTGATCAAATCCAGTGAGGGGAGCCGGATCCGGCTGGCCTGAGCTGGGCCGGGAAAACAAAAAATCAGCGCCCGAAGAATCCCCATTCTTCGGGCGCTGACCCGCCTTATTGCAGTGTATCTTTGTAGGGACCCTGGGCTACGGCCTTTTCGTAGGCGGCATAGGCCTCCTCCAAGGTGCTGTAGGTGGTTCCGGTCATGTATTGCGTATAGGTTGTCGCCGATGCCAGGGCGTTGTATTTGCCCTTGCTGATGACGCTTGTTTCCGTAACATAGAACTTCACATTCTTCCCGTTGGATGCCGCTATGATCACAGGTACTTTGGTGGAGGGGGACAGCTTGCTGATATCTACGGAGGACCAGAACAGGTTGTGCTTGCCCTGGGGGGCGTTTCCGTAATAGCCCCAGCTGCAGCCGGGCTGGGCCAGAAGGGTCCCCTCCTGATTGACCGTAATGCCCTGGACCCGCTGGGTCCCCGCAAAGGAGTCGACCTCATAGCCTGTGGCACCCTGTAGGCCAAAGCCGTCGGAGAAATTCTTGTCCAGCATTCCGCTGTTTTTCAGGGGCCCCAAAAGGTCGCCGTAGCGGTTCGACTGGGATCCGCCGCCTTTCCAGTTCAGGATAACTCCCACGTCGGCGCTGTAGCTGACCTGGCAGACGCCGCCGCCTACCGGGTCACCCTTCCAGTTGGGGGTGTCCCCATCACTTGTGGAATGGACAATGCCGCCAATGTTGACGGTATCGGCAGACTGCCAGCCGTCTACCTTCTGCTTCAGCGCCACGGTTTTCTCCGCGTTCTCCGAATCGTCCAAAGAGGCCGCTACCAGTACCTCGGCGTAGGCAGAGCGCACGTTGGCCAGGTCCGTAGACTCCCGGCTTTTTTCCAGAATATTGGTAAAGGTGGGAATGGAGATTGCCACCAAAACGGCGATCATCGCCACTACGATCAGCATCTCCATAAGAGTAAAGCCGTTGTGATCTTTTCTTTTTCTCCAGTTATCCATATGTTGTATTCCTTCTTCGGAAAGAGATGCGAAAGTCAGTTATCGGAACCGGATTGCCATCCATTTTTCCATTTCCATTTTGGCGGCCCGGTCATCCATGCGCTGGACCGTATCCCGGAAGATTTTTTCCCAGTCCTCTGCCTTCCGGGGGCCCTGCTGACGGGTGATCAGATAGGGGCACTGGGGGATTTTTCGTTTTCCGAAGGCCAGGGTGTAGGGGCGCATGACGTTCAGAGCCATGGCATAGGGGGCCATGCGGAAATAGTAGTCCGGGTCCTGGGCCATATAGCGCTGGATATCCTCCTTGGGGAGGTTTTTCAGATAGTCCCGGAAGCCACGGATCTGGGCGTTTTCATGCTTGTTTACGTCGGACCGCTTGCCGCCGATGGCATAGAGCCAGCCCAGCAGGATCTGACCGATGCAGACCCCCAAGGGGATCCACACCTGCTTGGCAATGAGACCGATGATGATCCAGACCAGGAAGCTGACGGCGGCGGTGACATAGCCTGTCTGATTGCGCAGGCCGAAGCACAGGGCCATGCCCTGGAGCTGCCAGGCGGTGATGACACCGATGGCACCGAAGGCCAGGCTCAGCACCACCTCCAAAGCGGCGATCTCTGTGATGTTCATGGCCATGCAGATACCCAGGAACACCTGGACCGCGCAGAGAATGTAACGGTAGAATTTCCGCTTTTTTTCCGTGGTGGCGCAGATGGCGTTTTCCCCCGGAAGCATGGCGGCGGTGCGGCGCAGGACCTTGGCATACTGGCTCCCGGCGGCATCGATGACCCGCCGGTCCCCGAAGAGGGTCCGGAATGTGCGGACCTCAAAGAGGCTCCGCTCGTTGCCCATCTCCATCCGCTTGTGCAGCAGGATCCGTCTGCCGTCTACCTGGATCAGCAGGTAGCCCATCTGGGCCCAACACAGCACCATGGTGGTCAGATCCGGCCCCAGCAGATGGACCCGGCAAGGCAGCTCTCCGGCGGTGATGCCGGGAGGCGGCACCATGCATTCCTCCTTCCGGTTGGGGAAGGTCCGCAGAAAGATCAGCCAGTACACCAGGGCCACGGCGGTGAGGATGCCCATGGGGATCAGCTCCGGGTTGCCGTCCCGCAGATAGGTGCTGACACCGGGGAACATGGCAAAGGGGGACTGAAGGGTCATGGTCACGGACTCGTGGTCGTTGAAGCCCGCTTTGGTGGAGCCGGTGATCATGTTGCCGTTGATCAGCAGATTCAGCTCTGAGGCCAGGCCGTTCTGCTGGTAGGTGGAATAGAAGTTGGGGGTGGTGTCGATCGTGTCCGGAAGGGTGATGGTGTAGTTCAGCATGCTGACAGGGTAGGAAAAGCCGCTTAAAATAGGCAGGGTCAGCACCAGGCTTTTCCGGTCCTCGGAGAGCACCACGATTTTGGGAAGGGTATAGGACAGCTGGGCCATAAAGTCTCCGGCTTTGCCGCCGGTGATCTTATTCAGACTCACCATCACATAGCTGCTGGACCGGGTGGTGCTGGGGGAAGAGCCGTTGATGGTGATGTTCGTGGCTGTGCCGGGCAGAGGGAAGTAAAGGTTCTCCTCCTCTTTGTCCAGGTGGAGGGACAGCTGCATGGTGACCAGGCAGTTGCCGTCGATGTCCACCGTTGCCGTAAAGTCCGCCCGGGTCGCGGCGCTGTTGGACCCGGCTACCGCCGAAGCCGGCACACGGAAGGAAGCTGCCGACAGGACCAGCACCAGCACCAGCATTCTAAGGCGTCGCTTCAATGGGAATGCCTCCTCACATTTTGTTGAAAATCCAAATCCCTTAGACGCTCTAAGGATAAAATAATCATAATCTATGCAATGATATCATAGATTCTTGAAAAATGCAAGGATTCTTTGAAAAATAAGAGGCAAATCCGCAAAAAAAGACAGGAAAAACCCGTTCAGAAGGCGGGAGCTTCTGAACGGGTCCGAGAATTTTCTTACAGCGTCCGCAAAGCGTCGATCAGGGCGGTCTTGGAGGCGGTCTGCTCGTCCTTGACCTTGATGACCTTGGCGGGGCACCCGGCCACCACCGTATTGGGGGCCACGTCGGAGACGACCACGGCTCCGGCGGCAACCACCGCGTCATGACCGATGCGGCAGCCCTCGATGACCACGGCGTTGGCACCGATCAGCACATTGTCTTCCACAATGACGGGGGTAGCGGAGGCAGGCTCCACCACACCGGCCAGAACCGCGCCGGCTCCTACGTGGCAGTGCTTGCCCACGGTTGCCCGGCCGCCCAGAACGGCACCCATGTCGATCATGGTGCCCTCACCCACTACGGCGCCGATATTCAGAATGGCGCCCATCATAATGACGGCGTTTTTCTCAATGGTTACCTGCTCCCGGATGAAGGCGCCGGGCTCGATACGGGCGGGGATGTCCTTCAGGTCCAGCATGGGAATGGCGGAGTTGCGGCAGCCGTTTTCTATTTCAATATGGGCGAATTCCTGGCTCTTCAATACCGGACCGATGTCCTTCCAGTCGCCAAAGACGATCTTGCAGTTTTCTCCGGCAGGGAACTCGTGGCAGTTGGGGAAAGCCACCGGCTCCTTCTCCCAGACATAAACCTTGACGGGGGTCTTCTTCTCCGCGTCCCGGATATAGGCAATGATTTCTTCCGCGTTCATCATAGTAGTCGTCTCCTTTGGATTTTTGTTTATGGTACCACTTTTTGAGAAAAAGTACAAGGAAAAATTGACAGAGCTTTTTGAAAGGAATATAATAGCGAAAAAGGGGCTGTCTGGAGAGCCGTACCGCCCCTCATCCGCCGCTGCGGCGGCACCTTCCCCCAAGGGAAGGCGAGGAATCACGGAGGCGATAAAATATGCAATTGACCGATGACCGCCGGGCGCTGCACCGGATCCCGGAGCTGGACCGGAATCTGCCCCAGACCATGGAATATCTGCGTTCTGCTCTGGAAAACCTGAACTGCAAGGTGTTTTCTCCCATGGACAGCTCCCTGTGCGCTTTTTTTGATTTCGGAAAGAAGGATGCCATTGCCTTCCGGGCAGATGCGGATGCCTTGCCCATCCAGGAAAAGAACAAGGTGCCCTACGCCTCGACCCACCCGGGGGTGATGCATGCCTGCGGCCATGACGGCCATATGGCCATTCTTCTGGAGCTGGCCCGGAGGCTCAGCGAAAAGAAGGAGCTGCCCCACAATGTGCTTCTGGTCTTTCAGCCTGCGGAGGAGACCACCGGCGGGGCCAAGGATCTGTGCGCCACGGGGGTGTTCCGCAGCCATAAGGTCCTGGCGATTTTTGGCCTGCACCTGTGGCCCCAGCTGCCGGAGGGCGTGATCGCCAGCCGGAAAAACGAGATGATGGCCCGGTCCTGCGAGGTCCGGGTGGATGTCTACGGCAAGTCTGCCCACATTGCCAAGGCCCAGGAGGGGGTGGATGCCCTGGCCGCCGGTGTGGACTTCTATCAGCGGGTCATGAAGCTGGAAGGGGCTCTGCCCAAGAATATTTTCCGGCTCCTGAAATTCGGAAAATTCCAAAGCGGTACCGTCTGCAACGCCCTTTCGGACCACACCCATATGGAGGGGTCCCTCCGGGCCTTCCAGGATGAGGTGTTCTATTCCATCCGGGCGGGGATCGTATCCATTGCCAAGGATATTGAGCGGGCCTACGGCTGCACCGTCAACGTCTATATGACGGAGGGCTATCCCGCCGTTATGAATCCGCCGGACCTCTACAGGCAGGTAAAAAAGTCCGTGGGCTTCTTCGACCTGGACAAGCCTACAATGACCGCCGAGGACTTCTCCTGGTATCAGAAAACCCTGCCCGGTATGTTCTTCTTCCTGGGCGTGGGAGATACGGCGGCCCTTCATTCGGATAATTTCAATTTCAATGAGGAAATTCTGGAGAAAGGCGTTCGGTTCTTCGAGGAGCTGGCGGAGACCTTCCTATGATGCCCATGAATCACGACCTGGAGCGGCTCCAGCGCAGCGGCATCCGGGTATTTACCAATCTGGCCCGGCAGACTGCCGATTGCCGAATGCTGACCATCGGGGAGCCGGACCTGGACACCCCCAAAGAAATCCGTGAAGCCGCTGCCCGGGCCATGGAGGCGGGGCAGACTCACTATGCCCCCAACCAGGGCACGGAGAGTCTGCGCCGGGCCATTGCCGCCTTTGAGACCCGCCGGGGCCGCCGGACAGAGGCCGGAGAGGTCCTGGTTACCGTGGGAGCGACCCAGGCTCTCAATATCGCCCTGACGGGGATCCTGAACCCCGGGGACGAGGTCATTATCCCTACGCCCGCGTTTTCTCTGTATGACAGCATCGTTACGGCGGCAGGGGCCAGAAGCGTCTTCCTGGATGTGTCCAAAACCGGCTTCCAAATCACAAAGGAGGCCCTGGATGCCTGCCTGACGGAAAGGACAAGGGCCATTGTTCTCAATTCCCCCAACAATCCCACCGGCGTGGTATTGAAGAAAAGCAGCCTGGAGGCGGTGGCCGAGGCGGTAAGGCAGCGGGACATCTATCTGATTTGCGACAACGTCTATGGAGCGCTGAGTTATGTCAACTGTCCGGACCTGACCCTGGAGGAGGACCTTCGGGATAAGACCATCCTTTGCCAGAGCTTTTCCAAGCCCTATGCCATGACCGGCTGGCGGGTGGGATACCTGGCGGCTCCGGAGGGCCTGATCTCCCGGCTGCTGCTGCTCAGCGCCGCCCAGATCGCCGCCGTGCCTACCTTCATCCAGACCGCGGCAGAGACGGCCCTGACTCTGGATGTGACCCCTATGCGGGAATTGTACCGTGGCCGCCGGGACTATGTGACCGGCCGACTCCGGGACATGGGGCTATCCTTCCCGGAACCGGAGGGTGCCTTCTATGTGTTCCCCAGCATTGAAAAATTCGACATTCCCTCCTGGGAGTTCTGCACCAGAATGATCCGGGAGGCAGGCCTGGCCGCCGTCCCCGGCGTGTGCTTCGGCACGGAGGGGTATATCCGGCTGAGCTACTGCTACGCGGACCAGGAGCTAAAGGAAGGCCTGGACCGGCTGGAAGGGTTTGTCAAAAGAGTATGATCCCCTCATCCGTCAGGGCTTCGCCCTGCCACCTTCCCCCACGGGGAAGGCAAAAGAGCCCTCCCCCGGCCGGGAGAGGGCTCTTGACATCATACATACTTTTCGATGACTTTGGTCAGCATGGGCAGCAGCTGCTGCTTCCGGGACAGGAGTCCCTCCTGGAAGGGGTGGTCCTGGGAGCCGGTGACGGCGAAGGCCTCCCTGGCCCAGGCGGTGCGGTTGCCGCCGAAGTAGAGGATGGATCCGTTTTCCTGGATGCTGGTGAAGGCCAGCACGGAAAGGTCCAGATCCTTTTTTTCCGCGAACCGGTCCAGGGCGGCATCGATGTCCCCTTCCACCAGGTGCAGGTCCTCGGTGGTGGCCAGGATCACCTGGGAGATAGAGATCTTGCAGCCGGATACATCGAAGATCTTCATGTCCGCCTTGATGAGCTCAGAGGGATTGGGGTCCAGCTTAGACGCGGCGGCGGTGAAAAGCTGGTCAGCGAAGGTGTCGATGTCCAGGTCGGCAATGGCCGCCAGAATATTGGCGGTAGACCGATCCTTCTGCGTGGTGGTGGGGGAATGGAAATTCAGGGTATCGGAGAGAATGGCACCCAGCATGAGCCCTGCCAGATTTACAGGGATGGGGATCTGATTCTCCCGGAAGATGGTGGCAACAATGGTGCAGGTGGAGCCTACGATCTCGTTCCGGAACTGGACGGGATACTGGGAGGAGAAGTCGTTGATTCGGTGGTGATCGATGACCTCCAGGACCTGGGCCTTCTCAATGGCCCGAACGGACTGGGAGAACTCGTTGTGGTCCACCAATATCAGCTTCTTGCTGGGGGCCTGCATGATATGGTACCGGGATACGTAGCCGAACAGGGTGCCGTCTGCCTGGGTAACAGGGTAGACATGGTAGCGGCTCTGGAGCATTTTTCGGCCCACATCCTCTGCCAGCTCCTGGGTCCGGAAGGACACCAGCTCCGTCTTCATGATCTGGCTGACGCTGGGGGAGAAGTAGATGTATCGCAGGGTGTTCATGCCGCCGTGGCCGGATAAGAGGATGGGGCAGTGCCGGGCCTTGGCGGCAGCCAGAACCTGATCGGTGACCTCCTGGGCCCAGACCACGATCAGCATACCGGCCCCCATCTCAATCACGGCCTTCTGGGCCTGGGGGTCGTTGCCGCAGACCACGATACGGCCGGCCACATCATAGTTTTTGAGCTTGGACTCCTCGGTCATGGCGATGACGCTGACCTTGCCGTTGAGCTTCATTTCCGGATCGTCGTAGAGGATCCTGCCGTCCAGGGTTTTCCGGAAGTTTTCCAGAGGAGTCCGGGACATGATCTCAATAGACCGGGCAGTGTCGTAGAGGCCGATGACGGAGATATCCGACTTGGTGAGAAAGCCGATCAGCTTTTTGTTCTCGTCCACCACGCCGCAGTAGGTCCGGTTGTACTGCTGCATCTGCTGAAGGGTCTCGAAGATCGTGGTGTCCGGGGAGGTGCAGCTGGGTGGGTCCATGACCACTTCTCCCAGGGTCACCCGGGCATCGGTGAGCCGCTGGGGCTCGGGATAGGAAAACCGGTCCAGCAGGTATTTTGTCTCGGCGTTTAGCTTCCCCAGGCAGCAGGGGACTGCCGGAACGCCCAGAGAACGCTTGAAAAAAGCATAGGCAATGGCCGAGGCCACCGAGTCCGTATCCGGATGCTGGTGACCGGTAATATATACGGGGGGATTTTTCATGGCTGGCTCCTTTGTTGTTAGTTTACATAATATTGAAGAAGCGGGGAGGCGGGAAATGGCTCCGGCCATTTCCTATGGTGTCTACTATTCTACTACAGATTCTTTTTTTCGTCAATGAAAGGTTGATTTTTCGACAAATTGTCGAAAAATGCAGAAAAACGTGATATTTAAGGCATAATTCTCGGCGCGTGTCGATTCTCGACGAGCGAATGTTTCCCGTATCCTATTGCAAAAGGGCCTTCTTTATGCTAAATTATTGATGTCGCACACGGCGGTATCCGCCGCACATGGGGTATTTCAAGTTGACAGGAGAGGAAAGTATGGAACATCAAACCACCGTATTGATCGCGGATAGTTCAGAGGAATTCTGTGCGGGGCTTACAGCCGCCCTGCAGCGCACGGAGCGCTTCCAGGTGGTGGGCACCGCCAATGATGGGGAACAGGCCATCCGCCTGATTGGAGAGAGAAAACCCGATGTTCTGGTATTGGACCTGATGCTGAGCAAACAGGACGGCATCAGTGTGCTCAAGGCCATATCCGGCATGGATCGCAAACCGGCCACGCTGGCTACATCTGGGTTTATCACAGACTATGTGGCCGCCGCAGCAGCCAACCTGGGGGTTCAGTATATGATGCTGAAGCCCTGTGATATGCCGGCCATGGTGGAGCGCATGGAGGAGATGATCCGGGGAGGGGAGAGCCTCCGGACCTCCGCGCCCCGCCGGGCCGACAAGAACAGCATCGAAAGCATGGTCACGAACATCATCCATGAGATCGGTGTCCCCGCCCACATCAAGGGCTACCAATACCTGCGGGAGGCCATCATGATCGCCGTCAACGACATGGACGTGATCAACGCCATCACCAAGGTCCTCTACCCCCAGGTAGCCAAAACCTTCCAGACCACCCCCAGCCGGGTAGAGCGGGCCATCCGCCACGCCATCGAAGTGGCCTGGGACCGGGGAGACCTGGACACCTTGCAGAGCTTCTTCGGCTACACGGTGTCAAACACCAAGGGGAAGCCCACCAATAGTGAGTTCATCGCCCTGATTGCCGACCGCTTGCAGCTCCAGCTGAAAGCCACCGAGGCGGCCCAGTATTGAGGAAAAACTCCACAGCCGATCTTCACAAGAGGAGGAAAGGCTGTGGAGTTTTTCACGGAAATTTTTCTGTAAATTTTCTTCATAAGATTTGACTTTTTACAATGAATCGCATATAATAATGGTGCGGATAGATTCCGCAAGACATGAGATCACAGCCCCCACGGCTGCCGCTGTCTCAGCTTGTCAGGCTCAAGTAAAAAAGCTTTCCCAAAGTTGATTTCCACGTAGAGCGCGTGGAAGGTAAACAAAAAAATGCTCACCGAGTTGATCTCCACGTAGAGCGCGTGGAGGGTAAACGAAAGAATGCTCGCAGGGAAAAACGGTCATGCTCAGTGCGTGGCCGTTTTGCTCTACATAGGGAGTCGAATCTTGATGAAACTTGTTTTCCTTTCGGCGGAATTCTATAAAGATTATGCGGATTGTTCTGAAATCGAACAGAAGCCGACCCGCCCTTACACCTCCGGGGCGAAGAATTCGCTGTTTTGAAGACAATAAACGCACATGCCATTGAGGCAAAAATGGCACAGTTTATTGGCACCTACAAAAAGGCGAAACGTGCTCCAAATGTGCCGCGAAATAAGCGACTGCTTACATATTCTACACTACAGTATTTTGAAGAGTACATTCCAAAAGATACGGAGTGACCAAGTTAAAATAGATAAATCCACAGCTAAGGGCCTTGAATGGTCGCGGCTGTGGATTTTTTAATGGGGTGATGAGGGGGCTGTGGAAAAAATTTTATTGGCGAGGTATGCAGCCAGCATATTGTTTTTGATTCTGCGATGTGGTAAGGTCAAAAACAAAAGGTGGTTCTACCCGCCCTGCTGATCATCCGGAATATACTGCATGATATCCCCCACATCGCATCCCAATATCTTGCAGAAATTTTCTATTGTATGCGTGCTTACGCTTTCATTTCTCTTCAGCCTTGTGATCTGTCCAGGACTGATATTATATGTCTTGATCAAGGCGTACTGGGATATGCCTTTTTTCTGCATTAAATCCCAAAGTTTGGCATAGGAAATCATGTCAATCCGCTCCCCACTATTGACATGATAACTGAATGTGGTGTATATTGATATTAACCAATATCGGTTAATATTTTATAAAGGAGTTTTACAAAATGAAAAAGTCAAACGAAGTCGCTGACATTCTCCAGACCTATGCCGCCATAAATGGCATTGCCGGATTTTGCCTCATGTTCTACATTGCTTCTGATTTCAACTGGGTCATCGCAGTCCTCTATTTTGCCGCCGTCGTCGTTGTAAGCTTTCTGATCTATGCTTTTGGCGAGGTCATCAAGTTACTTCAACAGATCAGGGATAACACCAGTGGAATGTCTGAGTCCCCTTCCAATGACGAACTGCCCGAACTGTAAGGAGAATACAATATATGAGCGAACGATATAGCAGGCTATTTTGCTTGCCAGAAAACCTCTATGCGGAAGGTGCTCCGGTAGTAATTGCGGCGGGAGCGCTACTGAAGGACAATCAGACAGCAAATGTACTTGCGCAATTAAAATTACAGAATATCGGCAATCAGACAATCAAAGCTGCTACTGTCCGCATTTTCCCCATGGACACAGCGGGGGAAGCAATTGACGAAACGGTTACATACCAATATCTTGACTTGTGTGCGGAACGTGATGCTTTCTTTGGCCAAAAGGTGGCAATACCCCTTCCCAACGCCGCTACACGCAGCATTTCTGTGGAGGCAACCGAAGTTATTTTTTCGGATAACACAAAATGGACTGCGAAAGAAGAAAAATGGAGCCCATTAAAGAAGCCAACTTCAATAGATGATTTACATGATTCGGAGTTAGTCAGGCAGTTTCACCTTGATTACGGCCTTAATAGCAATTGCTTGCTGTCAGAGGACCGTGGCCTTTGGATTTGCGTTTGCGGTGCAATCAATCACAGCACGGAAAGCCGCTGTCATAGCTGCACCCAATCATTGAGCCAACTTAATGAATTCAACCTAGACGATTTGCGGCAGAGAAAAGAGAAACGGCTAGAGCACAATATTCGCACTGCAAAAAGAGTGGGCGTTGCGCTTGTTGCTGCTGCAATTGTCTGTGTTGCGGCTTATTTTGCGGTTGGAATAATTAAGAAAGACAATGCCTATCGCGCTGCTAGTTCTCTTATGGAGCAGGAAAAGTACGAAGAAGCAATTGAGGCATTTACTGCGCTGGGAGATTATAAAGATTCTCCGGACCAGATTGCCAATAGTCAAAAGGCAATTGAAGATGCGAAGCAATATGAAGAAGCCGTTTCACTTTTCCGTAAAAAAGAATACGATCAGGCCAGTAGTATTTTTGCTTCCTTGGAGGATTATCGGGATGCCCCTTCTTATGTTCAGAAGCTATCAGATAGGCAAGCGCTGGAATATAACGATGCTCTGTATTACCTTGAACAGGGAGAATATACGGAGGCATATTCACTTTTCACGGAGCTTTCGGGTTATGAAGATTCTGACGAATATCTGACGCACTTTCATTATGTCCCTGTAACAGGTTCGGTAGCCTACTATGCCATATACTCAAATTCCCGGCGTTTGGATGCCAAATACACCATAGAGTATACTTGTGACAACAGAGGCCAGGTTGTACACGAAAAACATATTCTTGACAACGACACGCCTGCTCCAAGCTATTCAAGCCTTGTTGAACATGATTATACATATGACGACAAAGGTCATCTTATCAAAGATGCGGTACAGTCCAGTTATGATGAATCCGCTGATGTATACGATACTGTGATTATTTATACATACGATGCAGCAGGGAATGAAATTGAGTATAAGCACACACATAAAGGGGAGGAAAACGAGCCTTATTATACCTGTACATTAAATGATGACGGACTTCTTGAGGAAAAAACATACCTAACGGGTGCCTATGCTGGAAAAACGTATGTATTCCTTTACGACAGTGCAAAACGTGTATTAGGATATGAATTCAACATTGGCGAATATGGTACAGCGACAAGAAAATATAGTTATACATATGATGCCCGTGGAAATCTGACAAGCAAGGAGATGGGAAATGGCCTTCAGAAATACTTTTATGATGATAATTCCAGACTCATTAGCTACCAAAATGTTGATGAAAAAAGTGGGCTTGCAGGAGTAGAAAAAACATATTCCTACGGATGGGTTTATTTCCCTGAAAATGGTTAAAAGAAGGAGCGGGACGCAACATCCCGCTCCTTTTCGGTCAAGCCTTCAACAGCCCGATATACTTGTACACTGTCGTCCTACTCACCCCGCAAACCATAGTCAAATCACTGACATTCAGCACCCCCTTCCGATACGCCGGATAATGCCGCAAAAATATGCTGGGCAAATCCTCAACCGTAACCTGCGGCCTCCCAATCTGTTTCCCCTTGGCCCTAGCATTCGCCATTCCAGATCGCACACTCATCCGTATCATAAACAGCTCCAGCTGACTGAACACCCTCGCCATTGGTAGGAACGCTTCACTCATAGGATCCGGCTGCCCGCTACGGCAGTCCAAGGTGATATTGCCATCATCACTGTGATTTGATCGATTATATTCAGGTGGTCTATTCCGAGGTTACGGATGAATGGTTCCGTGAGACTGCTGCAAGGATAAGTTTATGGAATATGTGTGATGCGGAAAATAATTTTTCCTCTCACAAAAAATACAAGCAGGAATACACAACTTGGGAAAAAGAAAGCAAGGAAGGAGGATTTACCGATGATTAAGCACTATATTTTTATGAGCAGTTCCTACACCGACGGTATGCGTGTGGCACTGGATATTACGGATGAGAGTTTGCTCAACAGCGAGGCCATTGGGGCAATGCTCAAAGAAATCAAACGGATTTGCGGTGAGGATGTCCCGCTGTCTACCCATCTTATTGAGACGGAGTCAACTTCCTGGATGTCAGTGGCAGAGTACGACCCGTTTTTTGAGGGCGTAGTGTGCGCCAAGTCGGTGGCGGAATTTTCTGAAAAAATCCGTAAAGATCGGGTCCTGTCTGGGCTGGACGTGGCAAATTATGTGCTCTCTAAGGTCCAGTGCACACATCTTGCCCTGGAAAAGCTGGTCTATTTTGCCTATGCGGATTATCTGTGTGAGCACGCCCAGCGCCTGTTTGAGGACCGGATATACGCATTTACCCATGGACCTGTGATTGACAGCGTTTATGAAACCTTCAAGCGCAGCGGCAGCCAGTATGTAAAGCCGCTGGAGTTTGGCGAGGACAGCAAAGTCCAGACCGGTGTGAAGGAACTGCCAGCGAGAAGTCGTATTTTATTTGCAAAGGACGGAGCAGAAAAGCTACTGTCCATTGATAAGACCGTTGAAACCTACGGGAAGTATGCCGCCGGTATCCTTGTAGATCTGACGCATCGAGACGGAGCCCCTTGGTCTTACGTTGACAGTACAAAGGCGTACCAGATTATTTCGGATGAGCTGATTATTTCGCACCACCACGTGGAATGCGCTCCCAGAAGTTAAAAAGATCGTTCCCCCAAAAAACAAAACCTCCACAGCCCCTCTCCCACCGGGAGAACAGGCTGTGGAGGTTTCTTCCTAATCATACTTGCTTTTTTCTAACAATATGATTATAATAATTGTTAGATTGTTAGAATATTGTTAGAATGAATTTGGAGGTATATTCATGCTGACAGAAAATAAGTTGACCGAATTCAAGCGGGAGTATGTGGACGACATCAAGAACACAGTTGTTGCTTTTGCGAACACCGATGGCGGCACCTTATATATCGGGGTGAATGATGATGGTACCGTGTGCGGCGTGCAGGATATTGACGGCACGATGCTTCGGGTCACGAATGCTCTGCGTGACGCGGTTCGCCCGGACATCACCATGTTTGTAGAGTGCAGAAATGAAACCATGGACGGAAAGTCAATCATCGCTGTTGTGGTGCAGCGAGGTACCGCGCGGCCCTATTATCTCCATGGAAAAGGAATTCGACCCGAGGGTGTCTATATCCGCCAAGGTGCCTCTACCGTCCCGGCCACAGACGCAGCCATTCTTAGCATGATAAAAGAAACCAGCGGGGACAGCTATGAGGCTGCCCGCTCCTTGAACCAGCAACTCACCTTTGAAAAGGCCGCCGCTTACTTTAAGAAGCGCAAAGTCAGCTTTGGCCCGGCGCAAATGCGGACGCTTCACCTGGTCGGCCGGGACAGAACTTACACAAATCTTGCCTTTCTTCTGTCTGACCAGTGTACGCACACTATCAAGCTAGCCGTGTTTGAAGGCAGCAAAAAGTCCGTTTTCAAAGACCGCTGCGAGCTATCCGGCTCTATTTTGGATCAAATGGAGGAGGCCTTCCGGTATATTGACCGGTTCAATCGCACCCGGGCTGAATTCTCCGGTCTGGATAGGATCGATATGCGGGATTATCCGCCGGAGGCTGTCCGTGAAGCGCTGCTGAATACCCTTGTTCACAGGGATTATTCCTTTAGCGCTCCCATTCTGATCAGCATATTTGACGACCGAATGGAGTTTGTCAGTGTCGGCGGTCTGGTCAAAGGCATTTCTCTGGAGGACGTGGAACTGGGCGTCTCCGCCCTTCGCAACCCCTATCTTGCGAGCGTTTTTTACCGTCTGCGGTTGATTGAAGCCTACGGCACCGGAATATTGAAGATAAACGAAGTTTATGACGAGTATGATGTAAAACCTCAGATAGAGGCGACCAATAACGCCTTTAAGGTGACTTTACCCAATACGAACTTCAAATATGAGCATCTTGAGTCTCGGGAACGGTCTTCTTCGGCTGCTCCTGCTCAAATGACTCCCCCAAAGACACGGGAAGAGACCATTCTGTCCCTCTGCCGCAAAAACGGCTCTATCACCAGAGCAGATGCGGAAACTGCCCTGGGTATTTCACAGTCAGCGGCCATCCTTCTTTTGCGTAAGCTGGTAGAGGACGGGGTACTGGTCAAGCAGGGGAGGGGCAGAAATCTGCGCTATGCGGAATGTGCTCCCAGAAGTTAAAAAGAACGTTCCCCCAAAAAACAAAACCTCCACAGCCCCTCTCCCCATCGTGAGAACAGGCTGTGGATTTTTTCACCCTTTCCTCACCCCGTCCTCCACATTCGGCTTCTGGATATAGGTTCTGGACAGCTGGTCCAGAGAGGCGTCGAAGGTCAGGTTGCTCAGGGCGGTGTAGAGGATGTCGATGATATTCAGCTGGGAAATACGGGAGGACATGGCGCCGGTGCGGAAGAGAGACTCATTGGAGGCGGTGTAGAGCTTTTCATCGGCCAGGTCGGAGACGGGGGATTTGACGAAGCGGGTGATGGCGATGGTGGGGGTGCCGTTTTCCTTCAGGGCCTTCATGCACTCGATCATCTCTACGGTAGCGCCGGAGTAGGAAATGACGATGCCCACATCCTGGGTGGTGGCGTTTCGGGCCTGGAGGAGCTGGGAGTGCCAGTCCTCGTTGAGAATGCAGAGCTTATTGGCCCGGAGAAATTTCAGGTAGGCGTCTTTGGCGGTGCAGAAGGAAGCCCCCATGCCGAAGAGGTAGATGACCCGGGCCTGATGCAGCAGGTCTACGCAGCGCCGGAGGGTGGCCAGATCCATCAGCTCCTCCGTCTCCTCCAAAGAGACGATGTTCCGATAGGTGATTTTTTCAATGATCTGCTCCAGGGAGTCGTTGCGCTCAATGGCCTGCTGCTGGTGCCGCTTGGTCTGGTCCCGGACGGCCAGCTCATAGGCCACGGCCTGGCGGAAGTCCCGGTAGCCGGGGTAGCCGATGTGGTTGCAGAGCCGGACGATGGTGGCGGTGGAGCAGAAGACCTTTTGGGCTAGGCTTCGGATGCTGTTGTCCAGCACCAGACTGGGGTCGCTGATGATCTGGGCGGCGACGGACCGCTCCGTAGGGCTCAAGGCCTCCGAGGCCTCCCGCAGGCGCAGAATGGGATTGCTCATGGCATTGCCTCCCGGTATAGATTCAAAGAGTAGCCATATCATTTTACATTCTTTCCGCCAGGGGCGCTATTCGCAGAATATCTAAATTCAACAGAAGATTTAGGTAATATTGCACATCTTTGCATAGGGTAGAACAGGGTGTTTCATGGAAAACCCCAAATGAATCCGTAAAATATCATTGAATGAAACAATGTTTCGCAATATAGATAATCTATTGACACAATGTGACGAATGGATTATGATGTAATCAATCTGGCAGGGTGGCCGAGGAAAATCAGAGGGGCCGCCGCTGCAAAGGAGGCAGCGCAGACATGGGTTTGACACTGGATAATCTACTCACAGAAGCAAGAAATCCCCAGACCATGGAATTGGACAGCATGACTCCCCTGGAGATCGTTACCGCCATGAACCGGGAGGATGCCAGGGTGCCGGAATCCATCCGCCCCCAGCTGCCCAACATTGCCCGGTGTGTGGCCTGGGCCACGGAGGCGATCCGCACCGGCGGCAGGCTCATCTACATGGGCGCAGGCACCAGCGGGCGGCTGGGTGTGCTGGACGCGGTGGAGTGCCCTCCAACCTTTGGCGTTTCGCCGGATGTGGTGGTCGGCCTCATTGCCGGAGGCGAACGGGCCTTTGTCAAGGCTGTGGAAGGGGCGGAGGACAGCCGGGAGCTGGGAAAAGCAGACCTGGAGGCCATCGGCCTGACACCAAAGGATCTGGTGGTGGGCATCGCCGCCTCAGGGCGGACCCCTTATGTATTGGGGGGCCTGGCCTATGCCAACAGCCTGGGCTGCAAAACCGCCGCCATCTCCTGCAATCCCGGTTCCGCCCTGGGGAAAGAGGCGCGGCTGGCCATCGAGGTGGCCCCTGGGCCGGAGTGCCTGACGGGCTCCACCCGGCTGAAGGCCGGCACCGCCCAGAAGCTGATCCTCAACATGATCTCTACGGCCACCATGGTGGGCTGCGGCAAAGCCTACAGCAACCTGATGGTAGACGTGATGCAGACCAACGAAAAGCTGGTGGTCCGTGCCCAGAACATCGTCATGGAGGCAACCGGGGTATCCCGGGACAGCGCCAAGGAGGCCATTGCCCTGGCAGGGGGCTCCTGTAAGCTGGCCGTTACCATGATCCTGGCGGACTGTACCGTGGAGGAAGCAAAAGAAAGATTGGAGCGCTGTGGCGGCAGCGTTCGACAGGCCATTGCGTTATAATGGAATCGAGGGATACAAACCATGGAAATCAGAACCTATTTGCAAAAATATGAGGCCCAGGTGGTGGACCTGTGGAATGAGACCATGACCGCGGACCCCATCACCGTCCAGAAATTCCGGACCCAGGCGCTGTTTGACGACAATTTCGACCCTGAGCTGTGCTATGTGGCCCTGGAAGGGGACCAGGTCGTGGGCTTCTGCCTGGGTATGCGCCGGAAGTTCCCCTATATGGAGCGGGGCCTGGAGCCGGACAGAGGCTGGATCGTGGCCCTGTTCGTGAAGGAGTCCTTCCGACGGAAAGGCATCGGCACTGCCCTGATGCAGCGGGCGGAGGGGGATATGCGGCAGCGGGGGGCCAAGAACATCACCCTCTTTGCCTACAGCCCCGGATACTTCTTCCCCGGTGTGGACGGGGAAAACTATCCCGCCTCCATCCCCTTCTTCGAGAAGCTGGGCTACATAGCGGGCAAGCATGAGTACTCTATGTGCAAGGACCTCCACGGCTTCCGGCTGACTCCGGAAGCTATGGCCAAGAAGGCCGATGCCGAGTTCAAGGGCTATCGGTTCGTAAACTTCACCTATGACCGGGCCCTGGAGCTGCTGGAATTCAACAAGGAGCAGTTCGGCGGCGGCTGGAAGCGCAATGCCCTGATTGCTATGCGCAACGGTACCGCGGAAGATCTGATTTTGCTGGTCATCAGTCCGGAGGACAGGATCTGCGGCTTCTGTATGCGGATGATCGATGGCAACCCCGCCCGGTTCGGCCCCATCGGCATTGACAAGAATCTGCGTAACGACGGCCTGGGCAGCATCCTTTTGGACTTTGCCCAGCAGGAGATGGTCAAGCGGGGCATCTATCATATGTTCTTCATCTCCACCGACGATCCCGGCCGCCGCTACTACGAGCGGAAAGGCGTGCGGGTATACCGGCACTGCGTTTCTTATAAAAAAGACCTGGAAGCTTGGGAGGGATAACCAATGGGAGAATTGAAACGAGTTGTCAGCATCGGCGCCCACTCTCTGGACGCGGAGCTTATGGGAGGCCCCCTGCTCCTGAAATACGCCAAGGAGGGGGCCCACTGCACCTTCATCCACGTGACCCAGGGGCGGCTGGAGGATCCCAACGCCACGGAGGAGGCCAAGCAGGCCTATCTCAAGTCCCTGCTGGACCAGAATAAGCGGGCGGCAGAGGCTTTGGGCGGCGACACCATCTGGCTGGGCTATGTCTCCAGCAATATGCCCTCTACCGAGGCCTTCGCGGACAGACTGGAAAGGTATTTTGTGGAGGAAAAGGTGGACCTGGTCATTACCCACTGGCGGGGCTCTATGCATCCCCGGCATATCAATACCCACGATGCCGTGACCCTGGCTGTGAAGCGGCTGCGCCGGAAGGGCAATCCCATAAGGCTCCTGTACGGCGAGACCTTCGAGGATCTGGTGGGCTTTATTCCCCAGGCCTACTTCGTGCTGACGGAGGAAGAGAAGGAGCAGTGGTTCCGGGGGCTCAGGCAGTATCAGGTCTTCAACGGCGAGATCAACGATTTCCCCTACGTCCCCTACTACACCAACAACGGCAAGGTGCGCCAGATCGAAAGCGGCAGCGATGGCTTTACCGTCAACTATATGTATGCCAGCCTGATCGAGCCCAAGCTATGGTAGGTATCGCCGGTCAAACCGGTACGATTTTCCTGGAAAGGAGGAAAAACCATGGGTAAGCTTTATGTACGCGTAGACGACCGGCTGATCCACGGACAGACCATTGTAGCCTGGTGCCCTACCCTGGGCATTCAGGAGATCATTGCGGTGGACGATGTCAGCGCCGCCAACCCGATGCTGAAGTCCATCCTCACAATGGGGGTCCCCAAGAATTACAAGACCGGCATCGTCACCACCCAGGAGGCCAAGGAACTGCTTGCGGCGGGCAGCGACAAGACGCGGCTGCTGATCGTGAAGTTCCCCCAGAAGCTGGAGGAGCTGCGGCAGGAGATCCTGGGCTGTGAGAAGCTGATCCTGGGCAACCTGGCCAAGCGGCCGGATACGGTCCACAAGGTCAGCGGCGCCACCGGTATCTTCTACCTCAGCGACAAGGACGTGGAAATTCTGGACGGTCTGGCGGAAAGCGGCGTGGAGGTGGTCTTCCACCAGCTGCCGACCTCTGCCAAGACCACCTGGAAGGATTTCAAGGCAACCCTGTAACCCAACAATCTGAATAGAATAGGAGAATGTAAGATGAGTCCAGTTCAAATCTTTCTGATCGCGTTGTTTATCTATCTTGGCTCCATCGGCTCTATTGTGGGCAATACCATCGGCTGGTATACCCTGGGCCGTCCTCTGGTAGCCGCCTTTGTGGTGGGCCTCATCATGGGTGATGTGCCTACCGCCATGGCCATTGGCATCCCCCTGCAGATCATGTACATGGGTAACGTGACTCCCGGCGGCGCAGTGGCCTGGGACCTGAGCTATGCCACCTATATCGGCACCGCTGCTGCCCTGGCCCTGGGCAAGGGCATGGGCACCACCGAGATCATTGGTCTGGCCGTGGTCTTCGCCGGCATCGGCGGCCTGGTGGGCCAGCTGATGTGGAACCTGTCCTACGCTCTGAACCTGCCCCTGAACCGCATTGCCAACAAGTACGCCGAGGCCGGCGAGACCGGAAAGATGTACGTCCCCAACGTGGTCTGCGGCCAGCTCATCGGCTTTGCCTGCCGGTTTATCCCCGCGGTCATCGTTCTGACCTCTCTGACGCTGGCTTCCGGCCAGGGAGACTTCGCTTCCATCATTCCGGGCTGGGTCACCACCCTGCTCAGCGTCTTCGGCGGCATGATGGCTGCCCTTGGCATGGGCATCATCCTGTCCTTCCTGCTGAAGAAGCAGTACCACATCGTGATTTTCCTGGCGGGCTTCATCCTGGTCACTTATTTTGGCCTGAGCACCATGGCTGTGGCCGTGGTATCCGTGATCACCGCCGTGCTGTACTTCGTGGCCTATGACAAGGTAAAAGTGGAGGCATAATCATGACGAAAAAAATCAGTGAAAAAACATTAAAGAAGTCTTTCCGCAACTGGTTCTTCTGGAACGGCTGCTCGCAGCAGGCGGAAAGCATGCTGGGCATGGCCTTCGGTCAGGCTATGGCTCCGGTCATCGATGAACTCTACGACACCAAGGAGGAGAAGGCCCAGGCCCTGAAGCGCCATGTGTCCCTCTTCAACACCGAGTCCCAGGTGGGCTCCGTGGTCAATGGCATTGTCTGCGGCATGGAAGAGGCCAACGCCAACGGCGAGTGCACCCCCGAGATCATCAGCAGCGTGAAGACGGCCCTCATCGGCCCTACCTCCGCCATCGGTGACTCCCTGTGGGTAGCTACCATTATCCCCATCCTGCTGACCATCTGCCTGTCCATTTCTCAGGCCAGCGCTTCTACCTCTTGGCTGGGCGCTGTGCTGTATATGGTCGTCTACCCTGTGCTCACCTGCTTCATCAGCTATAAGCTCTTCCGGTTCGGCTATAAGTCCGGCCTGGAGGGTATGCAGACCATTATGGCCAACGGCCAGCTGGAGAAGCTCACCAGCACCATGACCGTCATGGGCCTCATCGTGGTGGGTGCCCTTACCGCCTCCTTCGTCAGCGTCAGCCTGCCCATCCAGATCGTCAAGGACGTCTACGACGCCACCACCGACACGGTGCTCACCGGACAGGTCCTCTTCAACGCCGACAATATGCTCAACGCCATCTTCCCCAAGATCCTGCCTCTGGGCCTGACCCTGGGTGTGTACCACCTGTACGCCAAGAAGCAGTGGTCTCCTATGAAGCTGATGCTGGCCATCCTGGCTCTGGCTGCCGTCCTGACGGGACTGGGCTACGCCACCGGTTTCTACGCATAAGACTATGGCAGAAATCGTGATCATCGGCCATGGCGGCTATGCGGAGGGGGTCCGCTCCAATCTGGAAATGGTCATCGGGGTTCCTGAGTCTATGCACTTCCTGAACTTTGCTTTGGGCATGGAGCGAAGCGAACTGGAAGCGGCCCTCAACGCCCTGGTAGAAGGCCTGGAAGGAAGGGAGATCCTCTTCTGTGTGGACCTCCCCGGAGCCACCCCCTTCCAGCTGGCAGCCATCCACACCGCCCAGAACCCGGAGCGCTGCCGCACCGTGGTGGGCCTGAACCCCATGGCCTACATGGAGCTGGCCATGGACACCTCCGGCACCCCGGAGGACCTGGCGAAGCGCGCCATGGAAACCACAAAAGATTCGGTTCTTCTTTTCCCCTGATCTTCGGAAGAGATCCTCCCAGCCCCGCCGGGCCCACCGGCGGGGCAATTTTTTGCCGCTCCCTGACGGGCGTGGGGCGGACACGTGAAGATCTCGTAAAAGACAGAAATTACCCCTTCCAGGGCCTTGAAATTGGCCCTGAAAGGGGTATCTCACTGTTCTCTCGGCACCCCTACCCCGTTGCCGGGGAGAATGGTGGTGGTGAACCGGATCTCCCGGTTGGGGATCTGGTTTTTGGATTCGATGCGCTCGATGATCAGCTCTGCCAGCCGGGCCCCCATGGCATCCGGATTCTGCTCACAGCTGGTGGGACGGACGAAGAGCAGGTCCTGGTTGGCCAGTGTTCCGAAGCTGCACAGGGACAGATCCTCCGGCAGCCGCAGACCGGCCTCTTTGCAGTATTGCAATGCCCCCAGGGCCAGCAGGTTGTTGCCGCAGAGAATGGCGGTGACACCCTTCTCCCACAGGACCCGGGCGCCCTCCTTGCCGGAATTCAGTCGGTTGAAATTGCCGGAGTAGAGATAGGGGTAATCCGTGCCCACATCGATACCGGCATCCCGCATGGCGCTTTGAAAGCCGGAGAATCGCTCAGCGGCGGAGGACACGTAGCTCTGGCCGTTGATGAAGCCGATTTTTCGGTGCCCCAGTCTCAGCAGCTGGGCGGTCAGCTCCCGGAGGCCGGAATAGTTGTCGTTATCCACAAAGTCTCCACGGAACTGGGGATCGGGGATCTTTCGGCTGAACAGGGCAAAGGGCACCTGACCGCTCATTTTGGTGATGAGGCTGCTGTTTTTTCCACTGGCGTTGAGAATAATGCCATCCACCTGTTTTTCCCGCAGCAAGGACAGGCATTGGGCCTCCCGCTGCTGGAGGCCGTCGGTAGAGCAGACGAAGAGGTTGTAGCCCCGGTCATTGAGTACGTCTTCAATGCCCCGGGCCATGCGGGTGAAGAAGTCGTTGGAGATATCCGTGACCACCAGACCGATGGTTTTGGAGCTGTCGTTTTTCAGGGTGCGGGCGATGGAGTTGGGATGGTAGCCCAAACGCTCAATGGCCTGGAGCACACTTTGGACGGACGCTTCCTTGACGGTTCCCTTTTTGTTTAGGACCCGGGAGACGGTGGCAATGGATACGCCCGCTTCCCGGGCAACGTCCTTAATGGTTGGATTGGCCATAAGCAGCACCTCATAAAAAGAAAAGGTTTACAATTCAGACTATACAACATAAAAAGAAGAAAATCAATACATTCTTCGTAATTATTTTTGGAAAGACCAAGAGAAGAGAAAATCGCTTCGCAATATCCACAAAAAGAACTTGTCAAAAATGTATGAAACAACGAAAAATAAAAAGTTCTGTTTGTTGGTATTGACAAAATCAAGGAGATTCTGTATGATGAGCTCAACAAGAAAACGTATACACGAAATGACAGAGGGGAAAACTTTGCTAAAACCGATGATTCTGGATATCAAGCAGAGGCTTTCCTGTTTTTATACTCTGAAAAGTAAACGTTTTCACAAATAGAAATGGAGGAACTCAAAATGAAGCGAAGAATCATCTCTCTGGCCCTGTGTGCGGTTCTGGGCGTTTCCCTGCTTTCCGGCTGCGGAAAAAGCGGCAGCGACACTGTGAAGATCGGCCTGACGGTGCCGCTCAGCGGTGACCGGGCCACGGAAGGCAGCTACGCCACCAACGCTATGAAGCTGGTGGTAGACGAAATCAACAGCGCCGGCGGCGTATTGGGCAAGCAATTGGAGGTGGTGGTCCAGGATACCACCGGCACCGATGTTGGCGCAACCAATGCCTACCTGAAGCTGGCGGCGGACAAGAACATCACCGCTATCATCGGATCTGACAACTCCAACGACAATATCGCCATTGCCGGTTCTGTAGAGAGTGCCAAGATCCCCACCACCACCCAGGGCTCCAGCCCCACCCTTCAGGCCACCTGTGAGGCCAGCGACTGGATGTTCCAGCTGCGGACCTGTGATTCCAACCTCTGCGCATCCCTGATGAAGTATGCTGTGGAGGAGGTAGGGGCCAAGAGCTTTACCATCATTCACGATACAGAGACCGCCTCCTCTGACCAGGCCCGGCTCTTCCAGACGGGGATCGAGGCCATGGGCGGCACCGTGGACCAGGTGCTGTCCTTTACCAACGGCACCAAGGACTTTACCGCCCAGCTGACCCAGGCTGCCGCCAACAACTCCGATGCATTGGTGGTTGCCTGCCTTCAGACGGAAGCGGCTATCCTCATCCAGCAGGCCCGGGACATGGGCATTACCCAGCCGGTCTTCGGCTCCAACGCCTTCGGTGATCCTGTGACCATTGACCTGGCCGGGGAAGCCATCAACGGTGCGTATTCCGTCACTGCCTGGGTACCCAATACCCCCAATCCTGCCGGTGCGGCCTTCTCCAAGAAGTACGAGCAGACTTACAACGAAGCCTGCGCCAAGGCGGCGGCCCAGATCCGGGATCACATCTACGTGCTCTGCGCCGCTATTGAGCAAGCCGGTTCTACCGACCGTACCGCCGTCCGGGATGCCCTGCTGGGCATGACCCACTATGAGGGTGCTATTACTACCTACAATTGCAGCACCAAGGGCAACTGTGGTACCGGCGGCCTGATCGTCCAGGTCCAGGATCTGGTACCTACCATCGTGGAAGAGATCGTCACCGAGTAATCAGAGCAAGCAGTCCGGGCCATTTGCGCCCGGACTGCGACAAAAAGTGGAAAGGAGAGAATATGGTCGTACAGCTATTGGTATCGGGCATCGCCGTGGGTATCATCTACGGTCTGATCGCCATGGGCATGGTGCTGATCTTCCGCACTGTCGGTATTATGAACTTTGCCCAAGGCGATTTTCTGATGTTTGGTGGATATTTCGCCTATACATTCAACCAGATATTGGGGATGAATATCGTCTTGTCTCTGGTGCTGGCCTCTGTGTGTATGGGATTGGTGGGCGTGATCTTTATGCGTTCCTCCTATTGGTCGTTGCGGGGAGCCCAGCCCAAGGCGATCATCGTCAGCGCCATGGGCGCGTCCATCGTTTTGAAGGAAGGGGCCCGGCTTATCTGGGGGCCCATCCCCCTGACCCTGGACAAGGTCCGTGACGGTGCGGTGACCCTGCTGGGGGCCACCATCCAGTGGCAGTATGTGGCCATTATCGCCATTGCCCTGCTTATGATGCTGCTGGTCTACTTCCTGCTGGAGAAGACTTTTATCGGCAATATTATGCAGGCTACGGCGCAGGACCAGTATATGTCCAGCCTCTGCGGCATTCCGGTGATCGTGTCCATCGGCATGACCTTTGCTATCAGTGCTGCCATTACCGGCATCTGCGGGGGTCTGCTGGCACCCATCTTCTTCCTGAACAACACCATGGGCGCTACCGCTGGCTCGAAAGCTTTTGCGGCCATCGTCATCGGCGGCTTCGGCAGTGTGCCCGGTGCCATCATCGGCGGCCTCATTGTGGGCCTGGTAGAACAGTTCGGCGGTGCGTACATTTCTTCCACCTATCAGCTGGTGCTGATCTATGTGGTGCTCATTATCTTCCTGATGTTCCGGCCTAAGGGCTTGTTCCAGTCCCGGATCCAGGAAAAGGCATAGGAGGGCGGCATATGCGACTGAATCAAAAGAAAAGCCCTTGGGGCAAGGCAGCGGGGAGCCTTTTTGCCCTGCTGCTGGCGCTGATGCCCATGCTTACCTCTGTCTACACCACCCATGTCATCAGCGTGGCCATGATTTCCTACTTGTGTGTCCTCAGTGTGTATGTGCTGCTGGGCCTGTGCGGGCAGAACTCCTTTGCTCAGGCGGGCCTTTGGGGTGTAGGTGCTTATCTGGCCGGAAATATCCTGACGAAAACCGGCGGCGGGACCCTGGCAGCCTTCTGTGTGGCGGTATTGGGCACAGCCCTGACGGCCTTTTTGCTGGGCTTCGCCTTTTTCCGGCTGAAGCAGTACTATTTCACCTTTGCGTCCATTGGGCTGATGACCATATTGAACGGCATTTTTATCAACTGGGAGCCCTTTTCCGGCGGAGCCTTGGGCATGAAGGGGATCCCAACCTTCTCCTTCTTCGGCTGGAGTACCAATACGGAGCAAAGCAAATTTTATATCATCTTCCTGGTTTGCGCCGCGGCAACGGGCCTGGTGGTACTGCTGTTTCGCTCCCCTCTGGGGCGGGCCTTTATGGCCATCCGGGACAATGAAATGGCAGCGGACAGCATGGGCATCAATGCCCTGCTGACCAAGAGCATTGCCTTCGCTATTTCCGGTGCCCTGTGCGGGGCCGCGGGGGCACTGTATGCCTCCCTCTCCGGCTATCTGAGTTATCAGAGCTTCACCTATAATCAGTCCACCATCTATCTGATCATGATTATGATCGGCGGTACTGTCTCTCCGGTGGGGGCCATTATCGGCACCTGTGTTATCACCCTGCTGCAAGAGGGGTTCCGGGTGCTGCAGGACTACATGCAGTTTATTTACGGCCTGGGTGTTATCATCCTGATGATTTTCCAGCCGGAAGGAATTCTGGGAGGAGGGAAAGCGCTTTATGAGCATCTGCGCAGAAGAAAAGAAAGAGCCAAAGCTGGTGCTGAATAATATCTGTAAGAACTTCGGCGGCGTGGTGGCGGCCAGCGACATCTGCCTGGATATTTATGGTGGGGAGACTATGGGTCTTATCGGCCCCAACGGCGCCGGAAAAACCACCCTCATCAACCTGATTACCGGCGTCTATCGGGCGGACAGCGGCCAGATCCTCTTCAAGGGAAAGGATGTGTCCAAAGAGCCTACCTATAAGCGGGCCATTCGGGGCATGGGCCGGACCTTCCAGCACCCGCATCTGCTGGACCGGTGTGACGTGTGGACCAATATTGTCATGGGCAGCGATATGGCGGCCCGAAAGGGAAAATGGGCAGACCGGAACATCGAACAGGAACTTGGGGAGCTGCTGGAATGCGCCGGACTCTCCGGCATTGACCTGGCGGATCCCCTGAGCAAAATGGCCTACGGCCAACAGAAGCTATTGGAAGTGGTGCGGGTTCTGCTGAGCCACCCGGATATTCTGCTGCTGGACGAGCCGGCGGCGGGACTCAACAACCGGGAGACCCAGTATGTATCGGAGCTGATCCGATATGCTGTGGCCCGGGACACGGGGGTGCTGCTCATTGAGCATTCTATGGAGCTGGTCATGGGCGTCTGCGACCGGATCACAGTGCTGAATTTCGGTCATCAGATCACCACCGGCACCCCGGCACAGGTGCAGAATGACCCGGAGGTTATCCGGGCCTACCTGGGAGGAGGCGGCGACAGTGCTGAAAATTGAAAATTTGGTAGCCAAATACGGCAGCATTGAGGCCCTGCATGCCATCAGTCTCCAGGTAGGCGAGCGGGAGATGGTGGCCCTCATCGGGGCCAACGGCGCGGGCAAGACAACTCTGCTGAACAGCATCTCCGGTGCTGTGAATGCCGAGGGCAGCATTCGCTTTCAGGATAAGGAGATCCTGAAGAAAAAGCCGGAGACCATTGCCCGGATGGGACTTTTGCAGGTGCCGGAGGGCCGGCATGTGTTTCCAGGCCTGACGGTGGAGGAGAATTTGCTGGTAGGTACCGTGGCCAGCCAGGGTATGCGGCTGCGGCCGGGAGACAACAGCACCGGATTGGAAACGGTCTTTGACCTGTTTCCCAGGCTGAAGGAGCGGCGCAGACAGCTGGCCTGGAGCATGAGCGGCGGCGAGCAGCAGATGCTGGCCATCGGCCGGGCTCTGATGGGAAAGCCCAAACTGCTGATGCTGGATGAACCCAGCATGGGCCTGGCCCCTATTGTTATTGATGAACTGTTCGAAAAAATTGTGGAGGTCAACAAAACCGGCGTTCCTATTCTGATGGTGGAGCAGAACGCCAATCTGGCTCTGCGGGTATCGAACCGGGCCTACATCCTGGACCGGGGAAGGATCACTGCTGAAGGCCCCTCCCAGAGTCTATTGAAGGATCCCAAGGTGAGAGAGGCTTATCTTGGCAAATCGGTAGCGAAAGAATAGAAAGGAAGGACTGTTTATGATCGTATCTGTCGGCAGCGACCATGCCGGATTCCAACTGAAAGTAAAAATGCTTCCCATTCTGAAGCGGTGGGGCTACGAAGTGTTGGACAGCGGCTGCTTTGATGACAAAGAAAAAGTGTATTTTCCGGATGTGGCCCGGGCGGTGTGCCAGCCTGTGCTGGATGGCCGGGCAGAAAAGGCCATTATGTTTTGCGGCACCGGCGTGGGAGCCAGTGTGGCCTGCAATAAGATTCCGGGCATCCGGGCATCTATTATCCACGATGTCCACTGTGCCCACCAGGCGGTGGAGCATGACGATGTGCAGGTCATGTGCATCGGGGCCCGGATCGTGGGGGACTGGTTGGCACCGGACCTGATCCGCCCCTTTTTGGAGGCAAAGGCCAACCAGGATGAGTGGACTCCGAAAGTAGTTCGGATGCTGGGTGAAATGGACGGCAGCATTTAAAAGGTAAGCAGCGCTTCTCAAAACCGAGAGGCGCTGCCTTTTTGTTTATGGCTTTCGGAGTGCCCGCAGCTTTCTCCACCCATCCACCGCCAGAGGGATCGCCAGCACCATGTAGGGCAGGGTGTACTGCCCCTTTGCCTCCCACACCAGGTGGAAGAGGAAGCCGCCTACCAGGATCACGGACGGCAGGTCCCCCTCTTCTTTTTTGCGACTGCCTGGGAGAAGGGCGAAGAGGACAAGACCGCAGCAGAGAATGGTTTGCAGAGGATCCAGGAGCAGGGCCAGAGTGCGGTCTCCCCGGTCGGAGAGAAGGGCAGTGACCCAGGCGGGCCAGGCGGAGCCGGGGACCTTCTGGGCGGTGTAGCCCAGCATGCCCCGGTTGAGCCAGACACTTTCGTAAAGAGGGTCGGACCATTGGGTGGCGGTTTTCTGGGCGAAGAAGGAGAGAACGGAGCCGGGAGTGAATCGTGAGAGGGTTTCCCGGAGGTCTATCATGGCCTGCTGCTTTTGGACATTGGGATCCATGCCCGCCGCCAGGTAGCTCTCCATATTGTAGTTGTCCCACCAGCCGGGACCCTTGTCACTGCTGTTTCCCAGGCCCATGACCACCCAGGAGAGGGCGGTGCAGCCGGAGTGAAGGTCATAGCCGGTCTTCCGCTCTAGAATCAGGACAGGGACCCGGGCAGAGAAAAGAATCACAAGGACCAGACCTGCCGCTAACACAAAATTCCGGGGCTGCTTCTTTAAAAGGCCGGTGACCAGGATATACAGCAGACATCCGATGGCGAAAATCTGATAGTTGGATTTGAAAACAATAGACGCGGCCAGAAAGCCCAAGCAGAAAATACCGTAAACCCAGTGCCTGGAAACCCGGAGGGCGCACCGGAGCCCCAGCATGGCGCAGAAAAGCCCCAGCAAAGTGCCGTAGACGAAGGTGGTGTACAGCACCAGGGGGAGCATCATAAGCCCCAGCAGCGTTGAGAGCAGCTGCCCCAATTTCCCCAGACCAATGTCCCCGGCCAGGGCACCCAGCAGAATCAGAATGCCCACATAGACCCCCACATTCAGATACTGAAAGACCAGGGGGGACTTTTCCCCAAACAGCCAGATCAGCACCCAGTGAAAGATCACCAGGCCGGACTGGTGGGGATAGGCGGCAAGATAGCCTCCCGGCATTACGTCGGTGTAATCCTGCAAAATGAGGTTTTGGGTCACGTGGAGGGTCAGGCTGGCATCGGAATAGGGGATAAACCGGGTAGAGGTGACCCAGAGAAGCCCCAGCGCGCCGCCAATGCCCACCAGCACCCAGCGCAGTGCGGTATATAGCTTATCTGCGCTTCCTTTAGGCCTGGGAGCGAAGATGCACAGGGCTTCCAGGATCAGCAGAAGCGCCGCCTGGAGCAGCACGTTGTCCGCCGTCAGATGGGACCGCTCTTCCAGGTCCAGAAAATTGGTGCAGACCAGGCAGCTGACAAACAGCCACACCGCGCACAGGGCGAAAAACACCCGCACCAGGCCGTGGTAAAGCCTGGTAAGCCGGGAAGAAAGAAGATCCATAGCGTCACATCCTGATAAAAGATAGTATTATTCTATCATAGAAGCGGAGTGGGCGCAAGGCGGGAAAATTTTGCGGAAGGGTTTGACAAATGCCCACTTTCCCTCTATTATAAAACCATCACATCGCCCCAATTGCGGCGGCATCAGGAGGGTATTTACCATGGATGAACAGGTCAAAGAAAAAGAAACTGCCAAGGAAAGCTCCGTGCTCTTTTGGATGAAGCTGCAAACCTGCCTCACCGGCGCTGTGCTGGCGCTGCTGCTGATCGTGGGGATCTTTGCCGCGGTGCAGGTGGGGCATGTCATGCGGATGTTCCGCGGGGTAGATGTGGAGAAGATCAACGCCACCGTTCTGACTCTGCAAAGCGCTGCCGAGGAGCTGGACATGGAGACCGTCAATAAAGCCGTGGACTCGCTGAAAGCTGCCGCGGAGAATCTGGGCTCTGCCGATATTGACGCGCTCAACGATGGAATCAAAGCTCTCACCGCCGCTGCCGACAACCTCCAGGGCCTGGACATTGAAAAAATGAACGAGCTCATCAAATCCTTGAAGACGGTCTCCGATGAAATGGAGAAAACCACCTCGGCCTTCAGCAAAATCTTCAGCCGGTAGGCCCTAGCCTTCTCCTGGGGGAAGCCCCCGCCGGAGGAAGCCTTCCCCTACGGGGAAGGTGGCAGGGCCAAAGGCCCTGACGGATGAGGGGAGCCAGCCCACCAAAAGAACCGGGCCCGGTTTGAACCTCCTTGCCCCGCCTCACCCTCTCCTGGGAGAGGGTGGCAGGGCGAAGCCCTGACGGGTGTGGGGCGGGACGCAGAACCG
>OLGM01000293.1_pt1 | contig 35171 bp, 26 predicted proteins | sample 1606001 | NCBI WGS metagenome assembly OLGM01 (sample SAMN03283294) | human gut metagenome | biome: human-associated habitat; material: feces | host: Homo sapiens | place: Peru | collected 2012
ACTCGCCCATCAGCTTCTTAGCGCCGGTGGCGGGGTCACGGGTGAATGCAACGCCGGTGCCGGAACGGTCGCCGGAGTTACCAAAGGCCATCTGCTGCACGTTGACAGCGGTGCCCCACTCGTAGGGAATCTCGTTCATCTTGCGGTAGACGTTTGCACGGGGGTTATCCCAGCTGCGGAACACGGCCTTGACAGCCTCGATCAGCTGATCGCGGGGATCCTGCGGGAAGGGACGGCCTTCGTTCTCCTCGTAGATCTTCTTGAAGGTGCCGACCAGTTCCTTCAGGTCGTCAGCAGTCAGGTCCACGTCGTTCTTGACGCCCTTGGCTTCCTTCATCTTGTCGATCTCGACCTCGAACAGGCTCTTCGGGACCATCATAACGACGTCGGCGAACATCTGCACGAAGCGGCGGTAGCAGTCGTATGCAAAACGGGCGTTGCCGGTCTTCTTTGCCAGACCCTCAACAGCCTCGTCGTTCAGACCCAGGTTCAGGATGGTGTCCATCATGCCGGGCATGGACTGACGTGCGCCGGAACGGACGGAAACCAGCAGGGGGTTGGTGTTGTCACCGAACTTCTTGCCGGTGATCTCTTCCAGACCCTTGAGGTGCTCAAAGATGTCAGCAGTGATGTCGTCATTGATCTGACGGCCGTCTGCATAATACTGGGTGCAGGCGTCGGTAGTGATGGTGAAGCCCTGCGGCACCGGCATACCGGCTGCGGTCATCTCGGCCAGGCCGGCACCCTTGCCGCCCAGCGTGTTCTTCATGGTGACCTTGTCACCGCCGAAAGCGTCATTGCCTTCGCTGAAGTAGTACAGATACTTTTTGCTCATGCGTTGTTTACCTCCCATTCGTGACCGGCGGCATGGCAGCCGCGGTCTCATCGTTTGCCTTGTCTTGATGTACGATGAACATTGTTTTGTGAATGCTAAACTATTATACCAGAAAATCCATTCCTTTCCACCATGCAAAATCCCGAATTTGTCTGTTATTTTTTATGCAAATCTCTTGAAATTTTCCAAGTTTTAAGGTAGTATAGAATGGGAGAAAGTTCGAGAGGTTTTTTGTTTATACACGCAATTTCTCGCCCTGTTGGATACAACTTTCTATCCCTGTAACTTTTTCATTTTTATTTTGTCGGAACAAAGCTTTCCGCAGCGGGAGTGCTGGGCGGACAGGCAACAATTTTCCGGTCGCCTTTCCTGTCTCTCTTCCGCCGCGCGCTTTGGTGGGAAGGGAGATTTTTTCATGCAGAATTCCATTTCTGAACAGGCCCGTGCCGCTGCTCTGGCACAGCTGGACGCCGCTGAGGCTGCCCGCGAGGACATCCTTGTACAGCACATTGCAAACGGCGTTGTCATCGACAGCCGCACCGTACAGATCGACCCGGAGGTGGTCATTGCCCCGGGCGCTGTGATCCTTGCGGGCACCATCCTGCGGGGCAGGACGGTCATCGGCGCAGGCTGCGTTATCGGCCCCAACACCCTCATTGAGGACAGCACCGTGGACGAGGGCACTGCCGTGAACGCCAGCCAGATCTACGGCAGCCACATCGGCCCCCACAACAACATCGGCCCCTTCACCCATGTGCGGGTGAACACTGTCACCGACTACGGCGTGCATCTGGGCGCCTATGTGGAGACCAAAAACTCCAACTTTGCCCGTGGCAACACCGTGAGCCACCTGACCTACATCGGCGACAGCGATGTTGGCAAATACTGCAACTTCGGCTGCGGCACCGTCACCTGCAACTATGACGGCAAGGATAAGTTCCGCACCCAGATCGGCGATTACTGCTTCATCGGCTGCAACACCAACCTTGTGGCTCCGGTCAAGGTGGGCGATGGTGCCTACACCGCCGCCGGCAGCACCATCACCAAGGATGTGCCCGCGCAGGCACTGGGCATCGCCCGGGAGCGCCAGACCAATCTGGACGGCTGGGCAGCCCCCAAGATGGAAGCCTACATCGCCAAAAAGCAGAAGCTGGAAAACGAGCAGAGCAAGTAACCCTCTGCCGGAAAGGAGCCGCGTATGAAATCTGAAAGTTTTCGCAAGCAGGCGCTGAGCCTTGTCCTTTTCTTCGCGGCCATTGCCGCCGTGTTCGCCCTGACCCGTCTGCGCAGCGACCCCGCCAAAAAACAGGCGGAGTTCGTGGTGCAGCAGCTGCTCTCCTGCTCCTCTGCCGTGGAGCAGGCGGTGGATACCGCCGCCGCGCCCGCCGGCAGTGAACCGGGGCTTGTTGCGGTAGATACTGATGGGCTGTACGCCTTTCTTCAGGCGCAGCTGGGCGATGCCATAACTGCCGACTGCCTGAACAAGATCATGGCAAACCGGCTGCCCACCCGCATCACCGCGCTGGCCGGGCAGTCCGGCGACAAGCTGGTGCCCGCCGACCTCACCCTGAAAAAGCGTGCCGGAGCAGAAAACTGCTACGACTTTTCTGCCGCCCTGCTGACCGCCACGGACAGCACCGCCGCCGCGCAGGTGTCCGGCACCATCACCATGGTGAAGGAGGATGGCCGCTGGAAGGCCTCTGCCATCACGCTGAACCTGTAATAAGCTTTTTGCGCAACATTATAACGTGCAAAATAAAAAAGCATCTGCAACGGTCGTTTCTGAATTTTCAGAAATTGGCAAATTTTTGTTGCAGGTGCTTTTGCTTTAGCTGGCTCGCCCTCTCAGTCATCGCTGCGCGATGCCAGCTCCCCCAAAGTGGGAGCCCTTGGCAGTCCACACAAGCATCATCTCTTTGCCAAGGCCTCTCCCTTTGGGAGAGGTGGATGCGAACAAAGTGAGCAGACGGAGAGGGCGAGGACGCTGCCCTTATCCGGGCAGCTTTATTTTTTGCTTATAATGTATATCTTTTTGCGCGCGCGTATGTTATACTTAGATGTTGTATCACACTATTATCAGGAAAAGGTATTATCATATCATGAATGAAAACGATATCTGGCTCATTGCAGGGCTGGGCAACCCCGAAGCAAAGTACGATGGCACCCGCCACAACGCCGGTTTTGCCGCGCTGGACGCTCTGGCTGACAAGTGGCACATCTCTGTGGGCAAGACCAAGTTCCAAGGTCTGTGGGGACAGGGCGAGGTGGACGGCCACAAGGTGGTGCTGCTGAAACCCCTGACCTACATGAACCTCTCCGGCGATTCCATCGCCCCTATGGCGGGCTTTTTCAAGATCCCTGCCGACCATGTGCTGGTGCTGTGCGATGATATCACCCAGGCACCCGGCAAGCTGCGCATCCGTCCCTCCGGCTCTGCGGGCGGGCACAACGGCCTGAAGAGCATCATTGCCCGGCTGGGCGGGGAGAACTTCCCCCGCATCCGCATCGGCATCGGTGCAAAGCCCCACCCGGACTACGACCTTGCCGCATGGGTGCTGGGCAAGTTCCCGCCCGAGGACGCCAAGGCCATCTCCGACCGCTACCCCGACCTTGAAGCCGCCGCAAAGCTCATCATGGACGGTAAGCTAAGTCTGGCACAGAGCAAGTATAATGGGTAAATTCACCCCCTCAGTCGCCTGCGGCGACAGCTCCCCCAAGGGGACGCCTCTGGCGAAACCGTATACTTTGTACTTTAACCAAAGACTTTCCCGATATGCCAAAGGCTCCCTCCCCGAGGGAGCTGTCAAAACCGTCAGGTTTTGACTGAGGGAGTTCAGCCGTCCCCTTGGGGAAGGTGGCTGCGAACGCAGTGAGCAGACGGAAGGGGTATCCCCCGCAGCGCCTGCTTCCGTTCACGCCCCACCCGTGAAAAAGCATTTTCAATGGTCATCCCAGCAGGAAAGGAGGTTTTTCCATGTACGAAGCCTTACTCAAGGCCACACCGGAATATCAGAAAGTCGCCGCAAGCTTTGGCTCGGCAGGGCCGGCGGCGCTGTTCGGTCTGCCGCCCGCAGGCCGGGCGCTGCTGTATGCCGCCCTGCAAAAGGACCTTGAGCGCACACTCTGCATCGTGACCCCCGGTGAGGCCGAGGCCACCCACTTTGCAGACGACCTCAAGGCGCTGGGGCTTACCGCTGCGGTGTTCCCGCCCCGGGACTTTATGCTGCGCCCGGTGGAGGGCGCCGGCCGCGAGTACGAGTACCGCCGCCTTTCGGTGCTGGGCGCACTGGCAGGCGGGCGGCTGCAGGCTGTCTGCGTGCCCGCCGAGGCGCTGTTGCAGTACACCGTACCCCGGGCTGAATTCATCCAGAACACCCTCACCTTAAAGCCCGGCATGGTGTATAACCGCGAAGCGCTGGTGGCGCGGCTGTTTGCCGCCGGGTATGTGCGGCGCAGTCAGGTGGACGGCCCGGGACAGTTCAGTGTGCGCGGCGATATCGTGGACATCTACGCACCGGATATGCGTCAGCCCGCCCGCGTGGAGTACTGGGACGACGAGATCGACTCAATGTCCTCCTTTGACCTGCTGACCCAGCGGCGGGACGGCGCACTGGAAAAAATATACCTCTCCCCTGCCCGCGAGGTTCTGTTCGGCAGCACTGCCGAGACCGCCGAGGCGCTGCGCAGCGCCATCAAAAAGGCGCGCGGCAAGCGCCGCACCGCGCTGGAAAAGGCCACCGAAGCCGATCTTTCCCAGCTGGATTCCGGCCTGATGCCGGAAGCTATGGATAAATATTACGGCATCCGCTACCCTGCCCCTGCCACGCTGCTGGACCATCTGGACGCGCCGCTGTTCATTCTGGACGAAGTGGGCGGCATCCGGGATGCCCAGAAGGCCACCGAGTTCCGCCGCAGCGAGGAGCTGACCGGGCTGCTGGAGGAGGGCGTGCTCTGCCCCGGGCTAGATGTGCTGTACCAGACCATGGACGATCTTGTCATTGCCGCCCAGAACCACAGCACCCTGCTGTGTGAGAATTTCCTGCGCGGGATGAACGAGTTCAAGCTGAAAGACCTCATCAACGCCGAGGCCTTTGCCGCCCCCAACTGGAACGGCGACCTTGCCTCCCTGCGGGAGGACTTAGACCCGCTCATCGCCCAAGGCTATGCCGTCACCCTGTTTGCCGGTACGCCCAAGGGTGCAGCCGCCCTGACCCGCGACCTTGCCGACAAGGGCTATGCCGTGAGCATGAGCCGGGATGTACGCCCCGCCAAGGGCATTTTGCAGGTGCTACCCGGACACCTGACCGCCGGGTGCACCTTCCCCTTTGCCCACGCGGCGGTGCTTTCCAGCCGCCGCCACGGACTGGACGAGGAGGCCGCCGCCGAGGCCAAAAAGCGCAAGAAGAACAAAAACGCCCTGTCCAGCCTTTCGGACATCAAGCCCGGGGACTATGTGGTGCACCAGAGCCACGGCATCGGGATGTACGCCGGTATCCAGCGGTTAGAGGTGCAGGGCGCTACCAAGGACTATCTCAAGGTGCAGTATTCCGGCTCAGATGTGCTGTATGTGCCGGTGACCCAGCTGGATCTGCTCAGCCGCTACACCGCCCCCGGCGACGAGGAAAAGGTAAAGCTGGCAAAGCTGGGCGGCACCGAGTGGCAGCGCACCCGCGCCAAGGTGAAAAAGGCCACCGAGGAGATGGCGCAGGAGCTGATCGAGCTTTACGCCCGCCGTCGTCAGGCCACAGGCTACGCCTTCCCGCCGGATGGCGACTGGCAGCGGGACTTTGAGACCCGCTTTGACTACGATGAAACGGATGACCAGCTGCACGCCACCGTCGAGATCAAGCAGGACATGGAAAAGGGCTACCCCATGGATCGGCTGCTCTGCGGCGATGTGGGCGTGGGCAAGACCGAAGTGGCGCTGCGCGCCGCTTTCAAGTGCATCATGGGGGGCAAGCAATGCGCCCTGCTGGCACCTACCACCCTGCTGGCGTGGCAGCACTACAACACCTTGCTCTCCCGCATGGAAGCTTTCCCGGTAAAGATCGGGATGCTGTCCCGCTTCCGCACCGCCAAGCAGCAAAAGGAGACCCTGCGCGGCTTGCAGGCCGGCAGCGTGGATATCGTGGTGGGCACCCACCGGCTGCTGTCCAAAGATGTGAAGTTCCACGACCTCGGCCTTGTCATCATCGACGAGGAGCAGCGCTTCGGCGTGAAGCACAAGGAAAAGCTAAAGGAGAACTTCATCGGGGTGGATATGCTCACCCTGTCGGCTACCCCCATTCCCCGCACCCTGAACATGGCCATGAGCGGCATCCGGGATCTTTCCACCATCGAGCAGCCGCCCATCGAGCGGCAGCCCGTGGAGACCTTTGTGCTGGAATATAACGACGTTATCCTTGCCGAAGCCATGAAGAAAGAACTTGCCCGGGGCGGGCAGGTATACTACCTGCACAACCGGGTGGACAACATTGAATCCTGCGCCGCCCATGTCAGCCAGATGGTTCCGGGTGCGCGGGTGGGCATTGCCCACGGCAAGATGACCGAAGAAGAGCTGAATCCCGTGTGGCAGCACCTGCTGAACGGCGAGATCGACATTCTGGTCTGCACTACCCTCATTGAGACCGGCATTGATGTGCGCAACTGCAACACCCTCATCATTGAGGACGCCGACCGCATGGGTCTGGCGCAGCTGTACCAGATCCGTGGGCGGGTGGGACGCTCCGGCCGCAAAGCCTACGCCTACTTCACCTTCCGCCGGGACAAGACCCTGACCGACATCGCCCAGAAGCGGCTTTCCGCCATCCGGGAGTTTACCGCTTTCGGCTCCGGCTTCCGCATCGCCATGCGGGACCTACAAATTCGCGGCGCGGGCAGCCTGCTGGGGCACAGCCAGCACGGTCACATGGAAGCCGTGGGCTACGACCTCTACGTCAAAATGCTGGGACAGGCCATCTCCCGGGCACGGGGCGAGCCCGTCCAGCGGGACAAGAGCGATTGTCTTGTGGACCTGCGGGTGGACGCCTTCATCCCGGAAAAGTATATCCCGGACGGCGCGGGGCGCATCGAAGCCTACAAGCGCATTGCCGCCATCCAGACCCCGGAGGACGCCGCCGATGTGCTGGACGAGCTCATTGACCGCTACGGCGACCCGCCGCCCTCAGTAAGTGATCTGGTCAACGTCTCCCTCGTCCGCGTGCAGGCCGCCGCCGTGGGCGTGTACGAGGTGACCCAGAAGAAGGACACCCTCGTGCTGAATCTGGAAACGCTGGAACTTGCCATGATCCGCGGCCTGCTGCAGGCTTTCAATGGCCGTGTCACTGCCGGGGCGGGCAGCAAACCCTATCTCTCGGTGGTATTGCAGCCGGACGAAAAACCGCTGGAACTGCTGCAAAGCATCCTGAAAGCCATGGATGCCATTTTGAACAACAAGGAGCCAAACCAATGAAAAAGAAACTGCTTGCGCTGGTATGCGCACTTGCACTGACCGTCAGCCTTGTGGGCTGTGTATTCTCCACCCCGGACACCGTGGGCAAGATCGGCGATTTTGAGGTGACCAGCGGCTTATATCTGCTGGCGCAGTACGATGCCTATCAGCAGGCTGTACAGCTGGCAGGCTCTGAGCAGGACGCCAGTAAGGTGAAGTCCTTCCTCAAGGCGACCATCACCACCGATGCCGATACCGGCGAGACCGCCGTGGTAAGCGACTATGTGGCGCAAAAGACGCTGGAGACCCTGCAGACCCTTGCCGCTGTGGATGCCCGCTTTACCGAGCTGGGAGGCGAGCTGACCGAGGAGCAGAAGTCCGCCGCCGACAGCTACGCCCAGCAGCTGATGGATAACTACGGCGACACCTACACCGCCAACGGCATCGGGCTGGAGACTTTGAAGCTGTTCCAGCAGCTGCAGTACAAGCACACCCTGCTGCTGGATCTTGTCTACGGCAAAAACGGCGAGACCCCTGTGGAGGACGGCGAGCTGACCGAGCATCTGGACAGCCAGATGTACGAGCTGGCCTATGTGAACATTCCGCTGTACAACACCAGCACCTTCGTGTTCGCCAGCGATGACCAGAAGGCCGAGATGCTGCAGCTGGCCCAGCAGGCAGCCACCGCTGCCAACCTGATGGACTACGAGAATGTGGAAGATCAGGTCAGCGCCCTGCACGCCGCCGCGCAGTCTGCCCTGCCAGACATCTACGCCGTGCTGGATGCCACCCCCTCCGATGACGCGTCCAGCGTGCAGACCGAGCTGCTGACCGAGAGCGACCTGACCAGCACTTTTACCCAGGACGGCGCCGCTGACGCCGTGCGCGGCCTTGTGTACGGCGAGGCTGCTGCCGTGCAGTACAACGGCTACTCCGTCATCCTAATGATGCGCATCGACCCGCTGAGCGTTTCCACGCTGGATGCTCTGCGCAGCCAGATCTTAAGTGACATGAAGGGCGAGGAGCTGGACGATGCCCTTGCCGCCTACGGTGCCCAGATGGCGAGCACCCTGAGCAGCTCTGCCATGAGCAAACTGCCCGCCGCCAAGATCGTGAACGACACCAGCGCCAACAGCTGATATCTTTGTAAAAACAATACGCCCGGGTTTTCCACCTTCCGCAGGAAGAATGTGGAAAACCCGGGCGTTGTTTTTATTTTATTACTTTTGCAAACTCTGCGGCAAGGGCGGCGTTCACTGAGCGGACGGCGTTGGCGTCCGGCTTGATGGCGGTGCGGTCGTAGGTGAACAGACCGTTCACCTCGTCCTCCACATCGGTCAGCTGGGTGTATACCAGCGCCGAAAGCCCCTTTTGCAGCTGCGGCAGCACCGTGCCAAGCTGCATTTTTTTGTACCGGGCGGTCAGCTCCTCCCGGCTTTTGGCTGTGCCGTAGCCGTAGGTCTTGCGGGGCGGCTCGTGCCCCGGCATGGGCCATGCGATGCCGCCGTACTCGCTCAGCGCCACGGTGCGCTTCTGCGGGCGCACCCGCAAAGGGTAGAAGTAGTTGTGCAGGGAGTATACATCCCCGCCGCCCTGATCGTACCAGCCGCTGGCTTCGTCCACAAGGCGAGTGTCGTCCAGCGCGCGGATGGCCTGCACCGCCCCGGCGGCATCGTACTGTCCCCACCCCTCATTGAAGGGCACCCAGCAGCCCACACAGGGGTGGCAGCGCAGCGCCTGCACCGTATCTGCCAGCTCCCGGCGGTATTCTTCCCGGCTGCTTTCGCTGCCCCGGCTCAGCAGCCCCCACAGGGGTGCTTTGTCCGGCAGACGGCGCATAAGCGGCTGCAAAACATTGGTCAGGTAGGTGACGAACCACAGGTTATACCTGCTGCCGCCGTTGACCATATCCTGCCAGACCACAAGACCCAGCTTGTCGCAGTGGTAGTACCAGCGCTGCGGCTCGATCTTTGCGTGCTTGCGCAGCAGGTTGTAGCCCAGCGCCTTTACCTCGCTCAGTTCCCGCTCCACCGCCGCATCCGAGGGCGGGGTGTACAGCCCCTCCGGCCAGTAGCCCTGATCCAGCAGACCGTTGAGCAGGATGGGCTTATCGTTCAGGCAAAAGCGCAGCACACCCCTTGCGTCCGGTGCGCAGCTCCACTTGCGCAAGGCAAAGTAGCTGTGCACGGTGTCGAACTGCTCTTCCTCTCCCTGCGTAGTGCCCACGGTCAGGTCGTACAAAAAGGGCGTGTCCGGGCTCCACGGGAAGAAATACTCCTCCGCAATCTGCAGCGTTACCGTGCCGTCCTGATCGGCATCATCGCTGCCCCAGTCCTCGGCGATAGTCACACCCCCGGCGCGCACCACCGCCCACAGGTTCGCCGCGCCGCCGGGCGCAGAGGTATGGGCTTTCACGGTCACGGTGCGGGCGTCGTAGTCCGGCGTAACGGTGAGAGACTGGATGTAATTTTCCGGCACACGCTCCAGCCAGACGGTCTGCCAGATGCCGCTCTGCGCCGGGTAGAACATCCCGCCGGGCTGCAAAGTCTGCTTGCCCCGCGCCTGTGTGCCGTGGCCGGTAGGGTCCTGCACCGCCACCCACAGGCTGTTGCGGCCTGTGCCGTTAAGCTGCGCGGTAATATCCAGCGTAAAGGGCCAGTAGCCGCCCCGATGACCGCCCACCAGATGGCCGTTCACCTGCACAGCGCAGGCGTAGTCCACCGCACCGAAGTGCAGCAGCACCCGGCCGCCCGTCCCGGCGGGCGGCGCAAAGTACCGGTGGTAGTGCAGCCACTGCCCAGGCTGCAATGTGCGCCCCACCCCGGAGGCGCGGCACTCCGGCGCGTAGGGCACCAAGATCTCACCATCCCAGCCCGCCGGGCGCTGTGCCGAAGCGGTGATGGCGTACTGCCACGGGCCGTTCAGGTTCTCGTAGCTGTCCCGGCGCATGGCCGGGCGGGGATATTCCGTCAGAGGGTGCATACACTCACCAGCCTTTTCTACTCGTTTGCTCCATTCTAGCACAGCCCGGGGCGTTTGTATACGCGGAAAAATATTTTTATATAGCGTAAGCCCGGAAAGTCTGCGGACTTTCCGGGCTTACGAAAGCACTTAGTTCTCGGCCAGATTACCGGTATAAAGCTGGTAATACTTGCCCTTTTTGGCGATCAGCTCGTCGTGGCTGCCGCGCTCGATGATGCGGCCCTGCTCCAGCACCACGATGCAGTCTGCATTGCGGACGGTGGACAGGCGGTGCGCGATGACAAAGCTGGTGCGGCCGTACATCAGGCCGTCCATGCCGCGCTGCACCAGCGCCTCGGTGCGGGTATCGATGGAGGAGGTCGCCTCGTCCAGGATCAGCACCGGCGGGTCTGCCACAGCTGCGCGGGCAATGGCCAGCAGCTGGCGCTGACCCTGCGAGAGGTTGGCACCATCGCCGGTCAGCATAGTGTTGTAGCCCTCCGGCAGGCGCTTGATAAAGCCATCGGCGTTAGCCAGACGGGCGGCGGCGATGCACTCTTCATCGGTGGCATCCAGCCGGCCGTAGCGAATGTTCTCCATCACCGTGCCGGTGAACAGGTGGGTGTCCTGCAGCACGATGCCCAGCGAGCGGCGCAGGTCGGCTTTTTTGATCTTGTGGATGTTAATGCCGTCGTAGCGGATCTTGCCCTCCTGAATATCGTAGAAGCGGTTGATCAGGTTGGTGATGGTGGTCTTGCCCGCACCGGTAGAGCCGACAAAGGCGATCTTCTGCCCCGGACGGCCGTACAGGTTGATGTCGTGCAGCACCGTCTTTTCCGGCACATAGCCGAAGTCTACGTCCGTAAAGGTGATGTCACCCGCCAGCTTGTGGTAGGTGGTAGTGCCGTCGTGGTGGGGGTGCTTCCACGCCCAGATGCCGGTGCGCTCGGCAGTCTCCACCAGCTGGTCGTCGCGGTCGTACTTGGCGTTCACCAGCGTCACATAGCCCTCGTCGGTCTCGCTGGGCTCGTCCATCATCTTGAAGATACGCTCTGCACCGGCCAGCGCCATGATGACGCTGTTGGCCTGCATGGAAACCTGACTGATGGGCATATTGAAGCCCTTGTTCAGGCTGAGGAAGGCCACCACAGTGCCAAGGGTCATGCCGCCAACACCGCCCACGGCCATGGCTGCACCGACCAGTGCGCAAATGGCATAGCTGATGTTGCCCAGCTGGGCGTTGACCGGCATCATGATGTTGGAGAAGGCGTTGGCCTGCTTGGCGCTTTCCTTCAGCTGGTCGTTCAGCTCACGGAAGCCGGCAAGGGTCTGCTGCTCGTGGGTGAACACCTTGACCACCTTCTGGCCCTCCATCATCTCCTCGATGTAGCCGTTCACCTTGCCCAGATCCCGCTGCTGCTGGATGAAGTATTTGGAAGAGCTTTTTGCGATCTGCTTGGAGCAGAACAGCATCAGCGCCACCATGAGCATGGTAACGATGGTCAGCTGCCAGCTGAGCATACACATGCTGAAGAACACCGATACGATGGTGATGACGCTGGACACCAGCTGCGGAATGCTCTGGCTGAGCATCTGGCGCAGGGTATCCACATCGTTGGTGTACACGGACATGATATCGCCGTGGGGATGGGTGTCAAAATACCGGATGGGCAGGCTTTCCATGTGGGTGAACAGCTCGGTGCGCAGATTGCGCAGCGTGCCCTGCGTTACGTTGACCATGATGCGGGCGTTGGCCCATGCGGCCAGAATGCCCACAAGGTAGATGCAGCCCATCCGCACCAGTGCACCGGCCAGCGGTGCAAAGCTGGGGTCCTGCTGGCGGGTCATGGGCACGATGTAATCGTCCATCAAAGTCTGCAAAAACAGGCTGGCCTGCACATTGGCCAGCGCGCTGACCACGATGCAGATCAGCACAAGGATGCAGTGGGGCAGATAGTTGCGGAACACCTCATCCATGATGCGCTTCAGCAGCTTGCCCGGGTTTTCCACCTTGGGGCGCGGCCCCCGTGCGCCCCGCGGGCCGGGGCCATGTACTTCTTTTACTGCCATTACTGCGCACCTCCCTGCTTGTCAAAATCGCCGCCGCCCTGCGTCTGGCTGTTGTAGACCTCCTGATAGATGGCGTTGGTCGCCAGCAGCTCCGCGTGGGTGCCCAGACCGTTGATCTGGCCGTTATCCAGCACCAGAATGCGGTCTGCATCCTGCACCGAGGAGATACGCTGTGCAATGATGATCTTGGTCGTACCGGGGATCTCCTCCCGGAAGGCCTTGCGGATCTTGGCATCGGTCGCGGTATCCACGGCGCTGGTGGAGTCGTCAAGAATCAGCACCTTGGGCTTGCGCAGCAGGGCGCGGGCGATGGTCAGGCGCTGCTTCTGGCCGCCGGACACGTTGGAGCCGCCCTGCTCGATCCAAGTATTGTACTTATCCGGGAAGCGCTGGATGAATTCATCCGCGCAGGCCAGCTTTGCCATGCGGATACACTCTTCCTCGGTGGCGTTGGCATCGCCCCAGCGCAGGTTATCCAGAATGGTACCGCTGAACAGCACGTTCTTCTGCAGCACCATGGAGACCTCGCGGCGCAGCACGTCAAGGTTATAGTCCCGCACATCCACGCCGCCCACGCGCACGGTGCCGCTCTCGGCATCGTACAGGCGGGGGATCAGCTGCACCAGACTGGATTTTGCACTGCCGGTGCCGCCGATGATGCCCAGCGTCTCGCCGGGCTGGATGGTAAAGCTGATATCGTTCAGCACCGGCTGACCGCTGCCGTGCTTATACTTGAAGGTAACGTGGTCGAACTGAATGCTGCCGTCTGCCACCTGCTGCACCGGCTGCTTTGCCGGGGGCAGGTCGGTGTGCTCGTCCAGCACCTCCACGATACGCTTGGCAGAAGCGGCGGACATGGCGATCATGACAAAGGCCATGCTCAGCATCATCAGTGCCATGAGGATGTTCATGATATAGCCGAACAGAGCGTTCAGCTGGCCGGTGGTAATGGCACCGTGCAGCACATACTTTGCGCCGAACCAGCTTAGCGCGATGTTGCAGCCGTACACTGCCACCAGCATGGCGGGGTTGTTGAAGCTCAGGCGGCTTTCGGCGTTGACGAACTGCTTATACAGGCTCTCGCAGGCTGCGGTGTATTTTTCGTTCTCAAAACCCTCGCGCACGAAGCTTTTGACTACACGGATGGCAGAGACATTCTCCTGCACCGAGGCGTTGAGGTTATCGTAGTTCTTGAACACCCGGTCAAAGATGCGGAAGGTGGGGATCATGATGGCAGCCAGCACCGCCACCAGAAAAGCCACCGCCACCACGAACACCAGCGACAGCGGGCCGCCGATGACCACAGCCATGAACATGGCAAACACCAGATGCACCGGGGCGCGCACGCACATGCGCAAAATCATCTGGAAAGCGTTCTGCACGTTGGTCACGTCGGTGGTCATGCGGGTGACAAGACCTGCCGTGGAGAATTTGTCGATGTTGGAAAAAGAGTAATGCTGGATATTTTCATACATGGCATCGCGCAGATTTCCGGCAAAGCCGGTGGATGCCTCGGCGGCGTACTTGCCCGCCAGCACACCCAGCACCAGCGCAATGGCTGCCACCAGAAAGGTAAGCAGGCCGTAGCGGATGATGGCGTTCATATCGCCCTTTTCAATGCCCTGGTCGATGATAAAGGCCATGATGGTGGGCAGCAGCACATCCATAATGGCTTCCAGCGCAGCAAAGAGCGGTGTCTTGATCGAGGCGGCTTTATACTCGCCCAGATGTGACACAAGCTTTTTGATCATCTGAGTTCCCTCCTATTTGAATTTATTTGTTTGGTACGAAACAATTTTATACAAAACAATTTAAATGTCAAGATGTTTCGTAAAATGTTCATAATTGCTAATTTAACAAGTTCTTTTTCGGCGCTTTGACGGAAAGACTGAACTCCCTCAGTCGCCTACGGCGACAGCTCCCTCTGGGAGGGAGCCTCTGGCGCGCCCGCAAACTTTGCGCTTTAGCCGGAAACTGTACCATCATGCCAAAGGCCCCATCTTAGAGGGGGCTGTCGAGCGTAGCGAGACTGGGGGAGTTTCTCCCGGCATGCGCCCTCTCAGTCAAAGCCTACGGCTTTGACAGCTCTCCCAAAGGGAGAGCCAAGAGCACTGCCGAAAGCTTCCTCATTATGCCTAATACTTTAGCAACGAACGTAACGGCTTGGCTCCCCCTTTGGGGGAGCTGGCGCGGGAGCGCCTGAGAGGGTTCGCTCCCCTTTATTTCAACGCCTCCCGCAGCTTGTTCAGCAGCCGCAGCAGCTCTGCGTTCTCCTCCTCGGTCAGCAGACCGGTCACATAGTCATCGGTCTGGCGGAAGGATAGCAGGGTCTTTTCGTGCAGACGGATGCCCTCTTCGGTCAGCACCAGCTGCTTGAGCCGGGCGTCCTGCGGCACGCTCAGCCGCTGAATGTATCCCTTGCGCTCCATCAGCTGCAAAATATTGGTAACGGTGGAGCGGGTGATGGAAAACTCCCGCTCGATGTCCCGCTGGAACACCGGCTCGTCCCGGTGGCGGTAGAGATACTCGATGATCCACCCGTGCATGGGGGTGGTCTGCTCTACCCCGTTGGCGCGGGAAAACTGGTTCAGTCTGCGGAAGATCAGGTTGTCCACCCGGCGCAGCTGGGCGGGGATGACCTGCGGCCCTTCCCACGGCGGGTCCAGCTTGCAGGGCGCTTCAATAGGGTGCTCTGTACACATAATGGTTTCCTCTGTTTCGGTCGGATTGTTCGATGTGAAACTGTTTGATACAGTACATATTTTAATCGTGCCCGCACCGATTGTCAAGAGGACAGTGCAAGGTTTTGGGGCAAGCAGGCTGCACCGAAACGAAAAACCGCCGAAGGTTTCCCTTCGGCGGTCTTTCGTATGATAGGAGGATCAAAAATGATCTTTGCTAAGTCTTAGTTCAGGATGGTCTGCTCGGTCTCGATGTCGAACAGGTGCACCTTATGGGGATCGAATGCAACGCGGACGGTGTCTCCGTTGCGAGCCTTGGAGGTGGGAGCAACACGAGCGGTCATCTTGTTGCCCTTGTACTCCAGATACAGGTAGATCTCAGCGCCCATCATTTCGGAAACATCGACCTGAGCATCCAGCTGGCAGTCGGTGTGCTTTGCCATAAACTCGGGCTCGTCATCGATATCCTCAGGACGGATGCCCATCTTGATCTTCTTGCCAACGTAGGAATCCAGCTTGCCGTCGGCAGTCTTCTCCTTGGGCAGGGGGATCACGTCGCCGCCCAGGTCAACACCGTACAGGTCACCCTTCTTGATCAGGGTGCCGTCCAGGAAGTTCATCTGGGGGCTGCCGATGAAGCCTGCAACGAACATATTGCAGGGCATATCGTACAGGTTCTGCGGGGTATCGACCTGCTGCACGATGCCGTCCTTCATAACGACGATACGGTCGCCCATGGTCATAGCCTCGGTCTGGTCGTGGGTAACGTAGATGAAGGTGGTAGCCAGCTTCTTGTGCAACTTGATGATCTCGGTGCGCATGGAGGTACGCAGCTTAGCATCCAGGTTGGACAGGGGCTCGTCCAGCAGGAAGACTGCCGGGTTACGAACCATTGCACGGCCCAGAGCAACACGCTGACGCTGACCACCGGACAGAGCCTTGGGCTTACGGTCCAGCAGGTGCTCGATCTCCAGGATCTTAGCAGCCTCGTGCACGCGCTTGTCGATCTCGTCCTTCGGGGTCTTGCGCAGCTCCAGACCGAAAGCGATGTTCTTGTAAACGGTCATGTGGGGGTACAGAGCATAGCTCTGGAACACCATGGCGATATCACGATCCTTCGGGGGAACGTCGTTGATCAGACGGCCGCCGATGTACATCTCGCCCTTGGAGATCTCCTCCAGACCGGCGATCATACGCAGGGTGGTGGACTTGCCGCAGCCAGAGGGGCCGACGAAGATGATGAACTCCTTATCCTGGATCTCCAGGTTGAAGTCGGTAACAGACGGGGCAGTTGCGCCCGGATAGATCTTGTAGATGTGCTGGCAGCTAATGGAAGCCATACTCGTTATCCTCCGTAAATATTTGGTGTTTCACGCCCTTGACGGCGTGTTGTTTCGTTGGTACTATAATAACAGATAATTTTGTGATATAAAATAGCATTTTATTGATTAGAGGTGTCAGATATTGCTGTTTGACTGGAACACCATCGCCGCACCGGCTGCGCTGCTGGACGTGCAGCTTTCCGCGCCCCGCACCCTGTCCGGCGAGGGACTGTGGGTCTGCCTTGTTTCCAGCGGCAGATGCACGGCTTCCCTGCCCGGGACATCGGCTACGCCCGCCGGCTCCGCGCTGGTGCTGCCGCCGCAGTCCGCTGCGGCAGGGCATCTGATTTTAAGCCGTGCCCCGCTCACCCTGACCCCGGAGGACAGCTGCCATCTGCTGTGCGTCCAGCTGACCGGGCAGGCCAGCGCACAGTTTTTAAACGGTCTGCGGGAGATGCCATACCTTGCCAAGGGTGAGACCTGCCCTGCCGCCGCCGAACTGATGGAGCGGCTTGCGGAGGAAAAGCCCACCCACAGCCGCGCCCGCAGCCAGCTGGCCTTTGCCCTGCTGTGCGAACTGGCAGATGCCGACAGCGCTGCGCCCGCCCTGCCGCCGCTGGTGCAGGCCGCCATTGAGGATATCTGCGCCAACTACGCGGGGCTGTACGGCGTGGAGGAGCTCAGCGAGCGGCTGGGGGTCTCCAAAAGCCATCTTGTGCGCACCTTTACCGCCGCCGTGGGCGTGCCGCCGGGCAAATACCTGACCACCGTGCGCATCGAAGCCGCGCAGCGGCTGCTGCTGCACCGGGAGTACACACTGGACGTGGTGGCAAGCCTGTGCGGCTTTTCCGGGGCCAACTACCTGTGCCGGGTATTCAAAAAAGAAACCGGCCAGTCCCCTGCACAATGGCGAGCACTGACCGGTCGCGCCGCACAGGCCGGGCTTACGCCCGAGGAGACCATGCGGGAACAGGAGATGTATATTTAAGCCGTCTCGGCCTTTTTTCTGCGCAGCAGAAACAGGGTCAGCAACGCGGTGAGCAGCTCCGAGGCCGGGAAAGCCGCCCATACGCCCGGCATGCCGAACACCGCGTTAAGCACCAGCGAACAGGCCACGATGGCCACCATGCCCCGGCAGATGGAGGTGATGGAAGCCTCCGCCGGGCGGTTCACGGCGCTCAGATAGCCCGCCGCCATGATGTTGAAGCCCGCAAAGAAGTAGCCCACAAAGTACATCCGCATCCCGGTGTGGGCGTACTGCGCCATCTGCACCGAGTTTTCGCTGTTGAACCAGCTTACAAAGGTATCGGTCAGGCCGAACACCGCAGCGTACAGCACCGCAGCCAGCACCAGCACGGTACCGCTGCCCAACAGCAGCAGCTTCCGCGCCCCGGTGTGGTCGTTCTGACCGTAGCAGCGGCTCACCAGCGGCTGTGCGCCCTGCGCCACGCCGTTGAAGATGGCGGTAGCCACCAGCGCAAAGTTTGCCACCACGCCGTAGGCTGCTACGCCCACGTTACCGGCCAGACCCAGCAGCAGAAAGTTGAACACCGTGGTGGTCACGCCGGAGGAAAGCTCGCCCACAAAGCCGGAGATGCCCAGCTGACAGCTCTGCCCCAGCAGCCTTGCCGAGGGCAGCTGCCGCACGAATTGCAGGGTGTTCTCCTTTTTAAAGAAGTGGCGGCTGCAAATGGCGATGCTGATGATAGGCGACACCGCCGTTGCCAGCGCCGCACCGGCCAGCCCCAGACCCAAGGGGAACATGAAGATATAGTCGAACACCACGTTAAACAGACTGCCGCTCAAGGTCGCCACCATGGCAAGGGAGGGGTCGCCGTCGTTGCGGACAAAGGCCGACACGATGTAGTTGCACATAAAAAACGGGGTGAACAGCAAAAAGATGCGGGCGTAGGGGATGCCCAGCGTCACGATGCCCGCATCGCCGCCCATGAACCGCAGCAGCGTCCCGGGCGCAAAAACACCCGCCAGCATCCACGGGATGGACGCCAGTACAGCGCACAAGATGGCGTTGGAGAAATACCGCTGTCCCCGGGCATCGTTCTGCGCCTTGGCAATGGCGTAGCGGGTAGCCGAGCCCAGCGCGATCATGGAGCCAATGGCAAAAATAAAGTTGTAGATGGGCAGACAGAGGTTGAGCAGGGTAACGCCGTCTGTGCCGGCAGCCTGCGCAATAAAATAGGTATCGGCCAGAATATAGCACGAGGTGCCCAGCAGACCGAAAATATTCTGCGAGACATATTTAAAGAACTGTTTTGTCAGATCCATACACTTTTTCCTTTTCCTGTTGTTGCATACGTCTGGAAATTGTAGCATATCTACCGCCGCAAGTCAACCGCAAAACCCGCCCATTACCGTATAAAAGAAGCAGTTGCGCACAGCACCCTGCGGGTGTATACTGTACACTGCCGCACCCTGCGGCACACCTGAATGCAGAAAGGAAGAAGCCCTATGTCCGACAGGATCTTATTTTCCATCGGCGAAGCGCTGATCGATATGATCCCCTCCCGGGTGGGGTGCAGCTTTGACGAAGTCCCCGCCTTCAGCCCCCGGGTGGGCGGCGCTCCGGCCAATGTCTGCGCCGCCGCTGCCCGGCTGGGCGGGCGCAGTGCGCTGCTGAGCCAGCTGGGCGATGACCCCTTCGGCCATAAGATCGCCCGGGCACTGGCCGCCTGCGGCGTGGAGCTTTCCCATCTGGAATTTACCGATAAAGCCAGCACCGCGCTGGCCTTCGTCAGCTTAGAGGAAAACGGCGAGCGTACCTTCAGCTTCTGCCGCAAGCCCTCCGCAGACCTGCTGTACGCCCCGGAGCAGATCGACCCGGGCTGGTTCTCGCAGGCCTTTGCCCTGCATTTTTGCAGCGTTTCGCTGGTGGACAGCCCCATGCGCTACGCCCATCTGGCCGCCATCACTGCCGCGCGGGAGGCGGGAGCCATCCTGAGCTTTGACCCCAATCTCCGCTTCCCCCTCTGGCCGGACTGGGAGCAGCTGCGCCAGACCGTGTGGCAGTTTCTCCCCCTGACCCATATCCTGAAGCTTTCGGACGAGGAGCTGCCCTTCCTCACCGGCACCGAGGACATTGAAGCCGCGCTGCCCCGACTGTTTACCGGGGATGTGCAGCTGGTGCTGTACACCTGCGGCAGCAAGGGTGCCTGCGCCTATACCCGCACCGCCAGCGCCCGCGCCCGCAGCCCTAAAGTAACGGCGGTGGACACCACCGGCGCGGGAGACGGCTTTATCGGCTCGTTTCTGTGGCAGTTGCAGCGGGACGGCGTGACTGCCGCCGAGCTGGCAAAGCTTTCCCGCAAGCGCCTGACCGAGTATCTGACCTTTTCCAACCGCTTCTGCGCCCTCAGCGTGCAGCACCACGGTGCCATCGACAGCTACCCCACCTTGGAACAGATGGAGCAGCCAGAAGCCGATTTCCCCCTGCCTTGAGGGCAAATTTACAGCACATTTTGTATTTTTTAATATTTATATGTTATATTGTATAAAAAATCCGCTCTTTCACCGCCCAAAAGGAGGAACCCATGCCCTTTGAGTTTGCTTTTCTGGACTGGCTGTACCAGTTCCGCAACCCGGTAATGAACGCGCTTTCCATCTTTTTTGATTACGCCGGTGCCCACGGCGAGATCTGGATCGCGTTCACCCTGCTGCTTCTACTCTTCCGGCGCACCCGCAAAGCGGGCTTTGCCATGGCGGTTGCGCTGGTGCTGTATATGGCGGCGGGGCACTTCTTCCTCAAGCCGCTGTTCGCCCGTCCCCGCCCCTGCGATATCAACACCACCATCACCATGCTGGTGGCGCGTCCGCACGGACATTCCTTCCCCTCCGGGCACACCGCCTCCGGGGTAGCTGCCGCCTACGCGCTCTGGCTGCAAAACCGGAAGCTGGGCGCGCCCGCGCTGGTGCTGGCAGCCTTTATCGCCTTTACCCGGCTGTACCTCTATGTGCACTTCCCCACCGATGTCCTCGGCGGCGCGGTGCTGGGCATCGCTCTGGGCACTGCGGCCTCCGCATTTGCAAACCATATGGCGAATCGCAAAAAGAAACAACAAGTTGTATAAGAAAAGGTCGCTGCACAAATGCGTGCAGCGACCTTTTTGCTCTATTATTCCGCCGGGAGCTGTACTTTCCGGTTCTGTGCCGGGTCCCAGCACACCAGCTCCAGCCGACTGCCAGCAGGCAGAGCGGCATCCGGCTTTGCCGCCTGCCAGCAGTGCTTGAGCGCCGCAGCGGCTCCGGCATCCCCTGCGCCGGGCAGTTCGGTGCACAGCACCGTGCCCTGCCAGCCGTTTTCCGTGTACAGGCTCAGTGCGCCCGCCTTGCCGTCCAGAATGGCGGTGATGTCCTGCTGCAGCTGCGCGTAGCCCTCGGCGGTGGCGGCGTACTCGCCGTGCCACTTTTCAAAAAACACCGAGAACTCTCCGCACAGCTCAATCAGCAGATTCTCTGTGCCGGAAGGGCTTTGCACCACCAGTGCCAGATCCTGCTCTTCCATGTAGTCAAAGTCCGGGTCATCCCATGTGTGCACGGTGACCTGCTGCCGGCTGAGCAGCATCAGCAGCTCTCCCTGCTTTTCAGCAGTGTCAAAATCGCCCTGCGGGCTGTTCCAATCTGTGTTCATCGGTTCTCCTCCGTTTATAAGGTGTGCGGGCGGAGTGTTTTGCCCCCCGCAAACGCACTTCAGGCTGTTTGTTTTCCACTCGCGGGCTTTGGCGGCTGCGGTTCTGAAAGACAGCTGCCGTGTGCAGCGTTGCCGCCAGAAAGAGCACATACAGTGTTAGTATATCACGCTGTAAAACCTTTCTCAACCGGAACCCGTACATTTTCTTTCTTCTGAGTGGGAACACGCAGCTCCTTTTACCAAGACGGCCAAAGGCTCTCACCTGTTCTGTCGTATACACAGAACGAGCGAGAGCCTTTGTGATGAAAAGAAGAAAATGAAGGAGATAGCTTGTTATTTGGCGGCTTTTTCGCCCTCCGGGAAGATGATCTTATTCACGAAGAAGAAGATGACCATGGAGATACCGCCGTTGAGGACAGTAGTGCCGATGTTGTAGATGAAATCCGGCACCAGCAGACCTGCCACCGCCACCCAGATGCAGTTGATGGAGTTGACGATGCAGGTGATGACGCAGAACGCCAGCAGATACCAGCCGATCTGTTTTGCCAGATTGCCCTTGCTGCGGAACACAAAATTGCGCTGGATGGGGAAGTTGATGCACTCGCCGATGACCATGGCGATCATATAGGCGCAGAAATAGGGCAGACCGCCGTGGGCGGCGTCGTAGCCGAGGATGTTCCACTTGAAGGTCTCGCCGAACAGGGTGATATCGATACCCGGCCAGCCGAAATCCACCACCGGCAGGCTGGCAAAGGCCTTGGGCAGGAATTGCAGCAGCAGGTACTTGAACACGGTGATGAGGTTAGACACGATGACGAACAGGCCGCCCTCGCGCACCCACTTGGCAGCGGCGGGGTGTTTTGCCGCAAAGTTATTCCAGAAATTCATAGCCTGCTTCCTTTCAGCTGTTTTTCAAGCGCTCTTCCATGCGGCTGTTCAGCACGATGTTCTTCACGGCCTCCACGATCACCCGCACAAGGCCGATGATCCAGAAGCCCTGCAGCTCCATCACGATGCCGTCCACCATGCCCATGCTGATGGCACCGTTGGTCATTTTAGCCAGCGCCCGCAGGGGCATATTGTACTGGAACAGGATGTTCAGGTCGGGCTTGCCTTTTTTGATGCTGCGGCGCAGCAGGGCGCCCAGCACGGCAGCCGCCAGCCAGCCGATGGGGCTGCGTCCGTGTCCCATCTCGCCCAGCGTCATGTTGCGGTCGATGTGTACCTTGTTCTCCGGGATGGGACGTCCCAGCAGCGCTTCGAATTCATCATCCGGTACATTCTGGATATTGGCTGTGCAGTAATGACCCAGCTTTTTGCCCGCGTAGGGGTCGGGTGCGCCGGTGCCCGCCACCGTGACGGCGGCAGTCAGACGGATGTCGGCGCTGGAAGCGCCCACCAGCAGCTGATAGCTGCCGCCCTCCACCTCCCAGCGGTCGGTCTTGACGTTCCAGTAGCGGAACGCCTTGTCGTCCAGCGGGATGGTGACGGTCTTGCTCTCTCCGGCTTCCAGCTGCACCTTTACAAAGCCCTTCAGCTCCTTGGTGGGGCGGAAAATCGTTGCGTCCGGCTTTGCCACATACAGCTGCACCACCTCGGCACCTGCACAGCTGCCGGTGTTGGTGACAGTCAGGGTCACGCCTTTTTCGTCCGCTTTCAGGTCACTGTACGCAAAGCTGGTATAGCTCAGGCCGTAGCCGAAGGGGAAGGCGGTGGGCACACCGGCAGTGTCGTAGTAGCGGTAGCCCACATACAGGCCCTCGCGGTACTCCACAGTGGGGCCGTCGCCGCCGAAATGCTCCTTTGCGGGGGTGTCGGCGTAGCTGCGCGCCCAAGTCTCCGCCAGCTTGCCGCAGGGGTTCTGTGCGCCGGTGAGCACCTCGACCAGTGCGCCCGCACCGGCCTGACCGCCCAAGCAGCCGTAAACCAGCGCCTTGCAGTCCTTGACCCATGCGCTTTCCAGCGAGGAGCCTGCACTCAGCAGCACCACCACGTTGGGGTTTGCCGCCGCCACAGCGGCCAGCAGTTCCAGCTGGTTCTCTGCCAGCTTCATGTCAGCGCGGTCGATGCCCTCGCTCTCCTTGATTTCGTCCAGACCCATGCACAGCAGCACCACATTGGCGTTCTTTGCCAGCTGCACCGCCTCGGCCTTCAGCGCCTCGTCGGGCTTGCCCTGCCGGTCAAAGCCCTTGGCGTAACCGACACTGTTCAGGCCGCTTTCGGCAAGGCAGTCCAAAAAGGAATCCACCTTGATGGAGTTGACGGCGCTGGAGCCTGCACCCTGATAGCGGGGCGTCTGGGCAAAGTCACCGATGACCGCCACCTTTTCCCCTTTTGCAAGGGGCAGCAGGCCGGTTTCGTTCTTCAGCAGCACGATGCTCTGGGCAGCAGCCCGGCGTGCCAGTGCGTGGTGGGCATCGGCATCGAACTTGCCGGGTGCGGCGTCCACCGCAGCCTTGGTGGTGAACACCAGTTCCAGCAGCTCGTCCAGCCGGGCGTCCACGTCCGCCTCGGTGATCTTGCCGGTCTGCACCGCTTTCATCAACTCGCGGACGGCGTCCCCGCCGGGGGCGGGCATTTCCAGCGTAGAGCCGTTCTTTACACCGAGGGCGTGGTCGTTGCTGCCGCCCCAGTCGGTGACCACTGCGCCGTCAAAGCCCCAGTCCCCGCGCAGGATATCCATGAGCAGGTGGGTGTTCTCGTTGGCGTAAGTGCCGTTGATGAGGTTGTAGGCGGACATGATGGTCTTGGGCTGCGCTTCTTTGACCACCATCTCGAAACCGGTCAGGTAGATCTCCCGCAGGGTGCGCTCGTCCACGATGGAATCCGAGGCCATGCGGCGCAGCTCCTGACTGTTCACCGCAAAGTGCTTGGGGCAGGCGGCAATGCCGTTTTTCTGAATGCCGCGGACGTAGGCCGCAGCCATCTTGCCGGAAAGGTAAGGATCCTCCGAGAAATACTCGAAGTTGCGGCCGCACAGGGGGCTGCGCTTGATGTTCAGGCCGGGGCCCAGCAGCACCGACACGCCCTGTGCCGCGGCTTCCTCGCCCATGGCTGCGCCCACAGCTTCGCCCAGCGCGGGGTCCCAGCTGTTGGCCACGGTGGCCGAGGTGGGGAAGCAGGTGGCGGGCACACTGGGGTTCAGGCCCAGATGGTCGGCCGCGCCCGCCTGCTTGCGCACGCCGTTGGGGCCGTCCGACAGGGTAATGGCCGGGATGCCCTTGCCCGGCAGCGCCCGGGTGGTGAACACCGTGCCGCCGCTCAGCAGGGCGCATTTTTGTTCCAGACTCAAGCTGTTGATGATATCTGTGTGTTTCATGGCATTTTCCTCTTTGCCTTTTCAATCCAGAAAAGGCCCGCTGTTTTTATGCAGCGGGCCTTTGGTCTGGTTTCAGTTCAGGTGCTGCGTCCGTTCAGAGCGTCTTGCCCGGAATCAGGCGTTGACTTCCTCTTCCTTGCGCTTTGCATAGCCCTTTTTGACCACCAGAACTTCCAGTGCGATCAGAGCGGCTGCCAGTACAACGTCCACACCGATCATCACCTTTTCCCAACCGGGCATACCGGGGTTCAGGTTCTCGGGGTAGTAAGCACGGGAGTTTGCCACAGTGTACAGGATGTTCTTGCAGGCCTGACGTGCGGATACCAGAGCGGTAGCGCTGGTGGTATCGGTCAGGTGGTTGGTCTCGGTGTCGTAGTTGACCAGGCAGAAGTCGCCGCCGTTGCGGATCAGGCGGTCAGAATCCTGATAGCCGTACACACCGTAGTAGTCGGTCAGAACCATGCCCACGAAGCCCCACTCGCCGCGCAGAACATCGTTCAGCAGGGCAGAGCAGTTGCCTGCGTAGGTGTTGCCGATGTAGTTGAAGGAGGACATGACGGCGTGGCAGTCAGCCGCCTTGATGCACTGCTCAAAGGGCTTGAGGTAGATCTCGCGGATGGCCTGCTCGTTGGACCAGGTGCAGAGCATGCCGCAGCGGTTGGTCTCCTGATCGTTCAGGGCGAAGTGCTTCATGAAGGCGTAGACGCCCTGCTCCTGAGAGCCCATGATAGCATTGGCAGCCATTGCACCGGACAGCACGCCGTCCTCGGAGTAGTACTCGAAGTTACGGCCTGCGAAAGCGGAGCGGTGGATGTTCATAGCCGGTGCGTACCAGCCGGAAACGCCCATGTCGTCAGCCATCTTGCCGATGGAGGTGCCGAAGTCATGTGCCAGATCGGTGTTCCAGGTAGCTGCGATCATCACAGCGGAGGGGAAGCCGATGGAGCCCTGCTGGGTGAAGTTGTTGTTGATGGAGGCGGGGCCGTCGCAGTCAACAGCCTGCACCTTGCCGATGGAATCCACTGCCACGGACTGATAGCCGCCCAGAGCAATGAGCTTGTCCATATCGGCAACGGTCAGCTGGTCGAGGAAGGTATCCCACTGGGCGTCGTTGTAATCCACGCCCACCATGTCCTTCAGCTGCAGGCCGTTCTTGGCACCGGTGGTGGGAGCCACGTCGTCGGCGTTGTTGAAGTCCTCGGGGTTCCAGTTGGAGTTGTTGTAGAAGGTAGCCTTAGCCTCTGCCGGCAGCTCGAAGTCTGCGGGAGCAGCGGTAGCCTCGGCGTAGTTGGCAAAGCCGTTTGCGCGGGACAGGTAGGTCACATTGCCCTCGGCAAAGTCAAACTTGTTGTCGGCCACCTCCACATCGCTCTCACGCTTGTTGGAAGCGTCGTATACGATGTCGGAAGCCACGTTGTAGACCTTGGAATCCAGAACGGTGTGGGAGTCGGCATTGATGCTGATGACGTAATCGCCCTTTTCCAGCACATAGCAGCCCTTGCCGTAGGTATCGTAAGAGGCCATATCCTCGGCCTTGAAGGTGACGGTGACGTTCTCGGAAGCGCCGGGAGCCAGCTCAGAGGTCTTTGCAAAGCCGATCAGGTTTGCAGAAGCCTTCTCGATGCCGCCGTTGGTGTACGGAGGATTGTAGTAGACCTCCACGACCTCCTTGCCGGAGGCAGAACCGGTGTTGGTGACGGTGACATCCACGGTGATGGTGCCGTCAGCCTCGGTAACGCTGTTCAGGCTCTGGGTGAAGGTGGTGTAGCTCAGGCCGCGGCCGAAGGGATAGACCACAGTCTTGTCGTAGTCGATGAGACCCTCGGCGGCAGCAGTCTCGTAGAACTTGTAACCCACATAGATGCCCTCAACATAGTTGACAAAGGCGGGAATGGTATCAGTACCAAAGGAGTTGCCCTTGAACTCGTCCATGTTGGTGTAGGTGAAGTTGCCAAAGTTGTTCGCGGTGGGGGTCTGGGTCAGGTCGTACACAAAGGTATCGATGGTGCGGCCGGAGGGGTTCACATCACCGCAGAGGATGGAGCCCAGTGCGTTGAAGCCGCTCTGACCGGTGCCTGCGCACCAGACAACGCTCTTGATCTGGCTGTAATCCTTGACCCAGCCCAGTTCCATAGCGTTGGCGCCGTTGTAGACCACAACGACCTTATCAAAGTTCTTGCAGACCAGATCGATCATGTCCTTCTCGGTCTTGGACAGCTGCAGGTAGTGCTCGCCGGGCTCAAAGTCGTTGTAGCTGTGGCCTGCGTCGTAGGTGACCTGAGACACATCGGTGGGCAGGTCAGCGCCTTCGCCGCCCACGCGGGTGATGACTACCATGGCGGTATCAGAGAACGCCTTGGCGTTGTTCATCAGCTCGTCGGTGTACTGTGCAGCCTCCGGCTCCGGCAGGGTCCAGTCCTGAGAGAACATACCCACCACCGGGCGGTCTGCACGGTAGGAGGTGTAGAAGTCGCTCAGTTCGGTGTTCAGCTCAAAGCCCGCATTGGTCAGACCCTCCAGCAGGGTGACGGTGGGGTAAGCATCGGACAGCGCACCGGAACCGGTGCCGCCGTAGCAGGGGTTGGTGGAAGCCCAGCCAAAGACGTTCAGCTTGCTGTTCTTGGCCATGGGCAGGGTGCCGTCGTTATCCAGCAGAACAATGCCCTCGTCGGCAATGTTCTCGCACAGCTGGGTAGCGGATGCCACGTTCTCCTCGCTGACCTTGCCGCCGCCGGTGGCAAGGGTGACCATGGAGTACATGGGGCCGGTCAGGATCAGGTTCACGGTAATGGCCAGTGCCAGCACCATGCCCAGACCCGCCTGCCAGCGGATCAGATACTTTTTGGACTTGCTCTGCTTACGGCAGGCGATCATGACTGCGATCAGCAGAACTGCTACGACACCAAAGCCGATCAACTGCGATTTGATCGAGTTGAGGACCTTGATGACGTCATCCATATTGATGGACAACATAGTTTTCTCCTCCTTGTTTTGTCGAATCGGACAACGGCAGGGGACGCCCCTGCCAGCTTGGCTTTATAATACCAGAAATTGCCGGAGAATTTTCAATTTGTTCACAAACTGTCGTTTTGAACGCATAATTTGCAAAAGTTACAAGATTGTTTCAAATTTTATTGTGCTAATACACAAATATCGCCCCGTTGTATTTGTGCACCCTGCCAGACAACAAAAAACGGCAGGGGATACCTGCCGTAAAATATTTATTTGTTTTTGGGCAGCGGAAACAAGATCCGCAGGGTGCACCAGTTGTTTTCCCAGTGCAGCGTCATGCTGCCGCCGTGCTGCCCGACGGTGGTGCGGACGCTTTTCAGGTCCGTCCCCTGCTTTGGCAGACCGTCCGCATCCAGCGCGGGGGCTGTCTCTGTATAATGCTCGAACCGCAGCATGGCAAAGCCGCCCTGACTGTACACCGCCACCTTGATGAGCCGCTTTTCGGGGTCCGGCTCGGCGCGGACGGCGGCAATGGCGTTGTCCAGCGCCACGCCCACGATGGTGCACAGCTCCCGGATGGTGAGAAAGCCCAGCATCCTGCCGTCTGCCACGCTGGTGATGGTGATATTCTCCTGCTGGCATTCCATGGTCTTGGCGGTGAGCAGGGTATCCAGCACCGGGTTGCCGGTCTTGTTCTCGGCCTCGTACTGGCGGATGTTCTGCTCCATGGCGGCAATGGCGGCGTTCTGCTTTGCCTGATCCTGCTCTTCCCGGATGCGGGCAAGCTGGACCTTCAGCTCATGGTAGCGCCGGTTGATGAGGTTGATGCCCTCTTTACTGCGCTTGTACTGCTCGTACTGGCGGTGCAGCACCTCGTCCATGGCGGCAAGCTCGCTGTGCAAAGCGTTCTCCCGCAGCTGCTCGTGCTGCACGGATAAGATCAGCACGCCGGAAAAATCCACCAGCGTGCGGATGGAAAAGATGCTCATGTTGATATCGCTGCCCGGCAGAAAGCCCAGATTGCTCACCGCAAAGGCGGTCAGCGCCAGCATGACCGCCGTCAGGGCGGCGCTGCCGCCGATCTGTAAGTGCCCGGCGGGCTGGGGGCGGCGGTGCTGCAAACAGCACATGATGCCGAACAGCGCCCCGTACACCAGCGCCAGCAGCAGCAAAGAAAGCGGCTCCCATGCACTGCGGGCAGGCCAGAGAGCGCAGTGCAGCTGCCACTCCACGCTGGCGGCAAGCTCTGCCAGAATAAACGCCCGGGCGCAGTGATACCCGGCTTCCAGCAGGGTGATGCTCCACACGCCCCATAAATATAAGTAGGAAAGCCCGATGGCCGCCGCCATGCAGGGGATCCAGAGCCCGCCGGGCACGTTGCCCGTCAGCGCCAGAAAGGCCGACAGCACCGCCGCCCACAGCAGGGTGATGCCCCCGGTGACTGCCTTGGAAAAGCGGGGCGCAAGCGCCGGTGTGAACAGCAACACCGCCAGACACTCGGCAAGGGCAGTGTACAGCCGGGGGATATCCGGCAGCGCGGTCATGAGCCCTCACCTCCGATGTAGTCGGTCAGTGCGGCAAGAAAGGCCTTGCGCTTGGGGCGGCTGACCTGCAGCTCGCAGGGGCCCACCTGTACGGTGCTCTGCCGCAGCTCCCGCACCTGTGCCAAATTGACAAGGTAGCCGCTGTTGCACCGGGCAAAGGGGCAGTCTGCCAGCTTTTCCTCAAAGGTCTTGAGGGCACCGGGGGCGGAAAAATCGCCCTCGTCGGTGTAAAAGTGCACCCGGTGCCCCTCGCTTTCCAAGTAATAGATGCTTGCGGTGTCCAGCCGCCGCAGCCCGCCCTCCACCGGCACGGTGAGGTAGTGCTTTGCCCGCTTTTCCAGCCGGGAAACGGCCTTGAGCAGCTGCTGCGAAAAGGCAAAGTAGGGCACCGGCTTCAGCACATAGTCCAGCGCCCCCACCGAGTAGCCCCGGATGGCGTACTGCGCCATGTTGGTGATGAAGATCAGGATGACGTCTGCGTCCATCTGCCGGATGCGCTCCGCCGTGGTCATGCCGTCCAGATGCTTCATCTCCACATCCAGAAAAATAATGTCGTAGACCGCGCGGTAATCGTCCAGAATGTCCACGCCGTCCGCAAAGACCGTCACTTCAAACTCTGTCCCGTACTGCCGGGTATACCGCCGGACATACTCCTGCAATACCCCCTGCACCTCCGCGTCGTCCTCTACAATCGCCACCCGAATCATGACCGCACCTCCCCCAAAATCATCACTTTCTATCATAAAACATTCCCCGCCCGGACGGCTTTTTTCCGTGGATATCCGGTTTGGACAATGCGCATACCACTTCGATATGCTCCGTATGCGGGAACATATCCACCGGGGTAAAGCCCTCGGCTTTGTAACCCAGCTTTGTCAGGGTGGCAAGGTCGCGGGCGAGGGTGACGGGGTTGCAGCTGACGTAGACCACCCGCTTCGGGGCCATACGCGCCACGCTGGCAAGGAATTCCGGGGTGGAGCCCTCGCGCGGGGGGTCCATAAAGATCACGTCTGCCTTTTCCCCTGCTGCGGCCGCCTCGCTGATCCAGCGGGTGGCGTCAGCGGCAAAGAAACGGGTGTTCTTTACGCCGTTGTGCCTTGCGTTGCCAATGGCATCCTGCACGGCGTCCCTGTTCAGCTCCACGCCCACCACCTGCTTTGCATGGTCGGCGGCAGTCAGGCCGATGGTGCCAATGCCGCAGTAGGCATCCAGTACCACCTCTTTGCCGGTCAACTTTGCGGCCTCCACCGCAAGGCCGTACAGTACGGCGGTCTGCGCCGGGTTCACCTGATAAAAGCTGCGCGGGCTAATGGCGTAGGTCTTACCGCAAAGGGTGTCCAGAATAAAGCCCTTGCCGTACAGCACCTTTTCCGCTTCGCCCAGTACCACGCTGGTCTTGCGGCTGTTCACGTTCTGCACCACGGTGGTCACAGTCACGCCGCGCTGCGCCGCCTCGGCCAGCAGCGCCTTGACAAAGTTCTTTGCGCCCGGCAGCACCGGCTGCGCCGTCACCAGCACCACCATTACCTGCCCGGTGGCTACGCCCCGCCGCAGCAGGCAATGGCGCAGAAGGCCGGTGCCCTTGTCCTCATCGTAGGGCTGGTAGCGGCAGACGTTGGCGGCAGCCCGCACCGCCTGCATGGTCTTGTCCAGCACCTCGTCCTGCAGCAGGCAGCTTTCCACCGGCAGCACCTTATGGCTGTTTGCCGCGTAGATACCGGAGGTCAGCTTTCCGCCCCAGCCGGGGGCAAAGGTGGAAATGACCTTATTGCGGTAGTGGTAGGGCTGTTCCATGCCCCGGATGGGGTGCACCGGGCCGTATTTGCCCACCAGAGCACGCACTTTTTCTTCCTTCTGTTTCAGCTGGGCGGCATAGTCCAGCCCCAGCAGAGGGCAGCCGCCGCAGTTTTTGACACGCAGTTTGCAATCCATGGCAGTTTCTTCCTTTTTATAATAGATACTCTCTTTTCAGGATATCACAGGGCGGGGTGGATTGCAACCGCAAGGCGGGGCGATTTTTTGCAGTTTTCATTTTTACCGCCGGGGCTTTACTTTCCCACGATGATTTGCCGTAATAAGGACAAAAACGACGGTTTGCGGGAGGGCCACAAGATGAAGGTCATGGTTTTTGACGTAGGCGGCACCGAGATCAAATACTCGGTCATGAACAAGCAGCCCCTGCTGCTGGAAAGTCTGCGCAGCGCCTACGACGGGCTGTTCGCCTCCCGGGCGGGACAGGCCTATATGGTGGGATTGCCCCGCTGCCAGATCCGTACCTTGCGCCTTCAGCAGTGAAGCCAATCAGGTAGGCGCCGCCGCATATTTTGAAGCCATGCAGAAAAATGTTGATTTTCAGCTGGTTTCATGGTACTATATCTGCCGTGCGTTCTGCACGCAAAACACGAAACAAGGAGATCTTAAACCATGAACACTCTGCATAAATTTGCTGCCCTGATCCTCAGTGCTGTGCTGTCTGCCTGCCTGCTGGCAGGCTGCGGCGCTTCTGCGTCCTCCACCGCTTCCAGCGCGGCTTCCGATGCTGCTTCCTCCGTGGCTTCTTCTGTGGCCGCTTCCGAGGCTGCCTCTTCCGCTGCCGCCGAGGCACAGGCCACGGTGGAGTTCACCGTTACCGCTGCGGACGGCAGCGTTTCCAGCGTACTGCTGAACGTGACCGATGGCGAAAAGCTGAGCACCGCACTGGCCGAGGCCGGTATCATCAGTCAGGAAGAAGCTGATGCAGGCTTTGTGACCACCGTGAACGGCGAGACTGCCGACTACAATAAGGATCAGGCATGGTGGTGCCTGACCGATGCTGCCGGTGAGATGACCACGGTGGGCGTGGCGGACATCGAACTCCACGACGGTGACAGCTATGCCTTTACCTACACCAAGGGCTAAAAAACCGATGGCGCTACACACCCGGGTGCTGCGGCTGGTGCTCAGCGGTCTGATGGGCGCGCTGCTGGTGGTAAGCAAGCAGGCCATGAGCGGCCTGCCCAATCTGGAACCGGTAAGCCTGCTCATCATCCTGTTTGCGCTGGAGCTGCCCTGGGAGACCCCCGGTGCCATCACGGTATTCATCCTGTTGCAGGGCGTGCTGTACGGATTTGGCCTGTGGTGGGTGATGTACTTGTATGTGTGGTATCTGCTGGCGCTGCTGGCATGGCTGCTGCGCCGCATGGACAACGCCTTTTTCTGGGCGGTGTTCAGCGGGCTGTACGGCCTGTGCTTCGGCGGGCTGTGCGCGGCGGTGTATCTGTTTGCCAAAACGCCCGCCTTTGCCCTGAGCTGGTGGCTCAGCGGGCTGAGCTACGATGCACTGCACGGCGTCGGTAATTTTGTGCTGATGCTGCTACTCTACCGCCCGCTGCGCCGTGCGCTGCAAATGGCAAAAAAGCAGCTGCGGGTATAATATTTCTCTGTAAAAACTCAAAGCCGGACAGCCCGCGGGCTGTCCGGCTTTACTCTGAAAGTGTGGGCATTTCTGTTCAGCGGCAACGGTGGCAGATATACCAAAAAATGAGATAGACTTCCCCGAAAGAGGGGGTCTATCTCATTTTTTGGTTGAAGGCTATTTACAACAGCTTTTTTTGCTTGTTTTTATTTCTGCTCTTTGTCCACGACCTGAATTTTCCCCTTCTTCCACAACACATAAGAGGTCAGGATACCAACGGGCAGCATCACGATGATAAAGATGCCCACAAGCCCGCCCAGCACGGAACCGTAGCCTGCAAGACGTGCGACAAGGGAGAGCACCGTCATGATAATCAACACCGGCAGCACACCCTTGATGCCGCCCTTGACCACCTTGCTGCCGCTGGACGAGCTGGCAAACAGACCCAGCGCCATAGAGCCGAACAGCGCCGGCAGCAGGTAGCCAGAGGCCGTCTTGACGGCGGGCAGCTCGAACACCGGGCTGATGAAGGAGGCACACACCGCTGCCAGCGTCAGGATGGCAACGGTCATCAGGGAGGATACCGCAACAGCCACCGATGCAATGGCCTCACCCTCCGGGGTGTTGGGCTGCTTTTTGGTCAGGTTCATGGCATTTGCCGCCACTGGGAGCTTCAGGTTCATAATATTGCCGGTGATGAAGGCCAGATACGCCGAGCAGCCCAGAATAGGGGTGTAGCTCAGCGCTTCCGAAAAGCCCACCGGAATGTAGATGAGCAGGATGGAAAAGGTGTTCACATTGAACACCTCGCCCAGAGACGGGATGCTGTCGTAGGCGGCCAGCACCACAAAGGGCAGTGCCACCATGTAAATGAGGGCGATCAGGGTGCCCACACGACCCCAGCGGTGCGCCCAGCTCTGGAAGGAGTCCATTTTGGTCTCCGTTTTTGCTTTGCTCATGTCCGTTTTCCTCCCCTTAACCGAAAATCCGTACCCATGCCAGCGACGAGATCAGGCCGCCCAGCATGGAGAATGCCATCACAAAGTTATTGAGCCATGCAAGACCCGGGCGCTTTGCCAGCACGCCCACGCCAATGGCAATCACAAGACCGGTGAGCATAACGGCAGCCTGCACATTGTCGGTGAACAGCAGAATGGGAATGTACACCGAGAACATCACCAGCATGAAAACACCGGACAGCACGTTTTTCCATGTGCTGCCGCCGCTTTCGGCTGCGGAGCGATCCACGCTTTTGCACAGTTTTTTGCCGAGGGGCAACAGGATCAGAAAACCGCTCAGCATGCCCACGCTCATCAAAATCATTACCACGCCGAACTGCCGTCCGGTGGCGCTTTCCAGCATTTCCGCAGAGGATGCATAGCCCAGCACCTGTGCAATGGAACTGGAAATCATAGTCTCGTAGGACAAAGAGCCGATGACCGACAGCCGCCACCATGCCCACACACTGCCCAGCACCGCAATGAGCACGAACAACCCCACCACGATGGAAAGGCTGGGCACAACGGAAAATATCAGGCTGGATTTGATCACGTTGCTCAGTTCCTTGCGGGTGATACCCAGCTCCAGACAGTGGTCGTAGGCCTTTTTGAGGTAGACCAGTGAGAATGCGGAAATATACAAAAGACCGCCGATGACCAGCGCCAGCAGCAGCGGGCTCTGGATAATATCTTTCATAGTTGCCATGGATTGTCCTCCCCATAAATACAGAATAAACGAAAAAAGGCGGGTATTTTCTGCCCGCCGTCCTTGCGATACGGACAGGATACCGGAAAAAGCGGATTCTGTCAAATGAGTACGACTAAAGTACTAGCGGCATTTTAAATTTGTTTCAGACGCAGAACGCCGCAAAGAGCCTTTACCCTGTTAAAATAATAAAGTTCTGACCGCTGGTCACTTTGCATCCGTTGAAAATTGCACAAATTTTAAAGAAAAATTCTGTCGTTCTGCCAAAAGCAGCGGGCACGCTGTCCTTGCAAAAGCTGTGAGAACTGCTATAGCAATACATCTACATCGGGGTGGCCAAGTTTGCTCGTACCCGCCTATACAAGCGTGTAGAGACGGGCTGTTTTCAGTGGCCACGGACAAAAGCGGAGATGCGGAGCCTGAGCTGCTCGATCTGCTGCGCAAAAAGCAATTTGGACCATCCAGTGAGCAGACGAAACCGACAGACGAGCAGCTTGGTCTGTTTAACGAGGCAGAGCAGGAAAATAAACCGGAACCCAAAGAGCCTATTAAGAAGGATGCCCGTGGCTGCCATATTCTGAATGCACTGGCAATGACGGTTTGCCGCCAATCGTTCTGTATGATTACAAGACCAGCCGCAGCGGAGACAATGCCAAACTCTTTCATCAGCCGAGTACGGTACTCCTTATCTTCAGAAGCCCGTTTTGCATCTTCGATGCGGTTCTGGTCGAATAGTTTCTTCCTCACCAAAGCCAACGTATCTTCGCCTTCGGCCTTTCCCTTTGCAATGCCACGGTTTTCCACTTTATCAAGCACATCGCACATATTGCGCGGGCCTCCTTTCTGCGCAGCTGCGCTTTAAAATACAATGGTAATAATGATAGTGATGGTGCGGAATAACAAAATGCTCACCTTTAGACATGAAAAAGCCCCTGAGTCTTTCTGGTATGCTACCCCTAGAGTAGACAGAGTAAAAACAAAAACTCTGAATACTCTGGGGGTATTTTCATGTCAAGAAAAAACATCACTACTCATCCGAATTAAAATATCGAGCGGTAATGATTCACCGATAAAATCTTTATCGAACCACTCGCCTAGCGAGTGGTTTTAGAAATACAAAAAGCCGCTTACCTTTTCAGGTAAACGGCCTTACATTTGGTGGAGCATTCTCCACAGCACTCGAACCCAACACCTCTTCACGGGAGATGGTTTTGGAATCGTCCGTGAAGTTGAAATTGAGCACGACCCGGTCGTCAAAAACGTAGACCGAGTTGACAAAGGTATCAATGATCTGCCGCTGGTGTTCCATGTCCC
>OLGM01000295.1_pt1 | contig 35058 bp, 30 predicted proteins | sample 1606001 | NCBI WGS metagenome assembly OLGM01 (sample SAMN03283294) | human gut metagenome | biome: human-associated habitat; material: feces | host: Homo sapiens | place: Peru | collected 2012
GCTGAAAACGGCGCTGTGGCGGTGGAAAAGGTGAGCACCGCCGCGCCGGGCAGCTATGATCTGGTGCTGATGGATGTGCAGATGCCGATCATGGATGGCTATACCGCCACCCGGCAGATCCGCGCGCTGGACGACCCTGCCCGGGCAAAGCTCCCGATCATTGCTATGACCGCCAACGCCTTTGACGAGGACCGCCGCAACGCGCTGGAAAGCGGCATGAACGGCTTTTTGTCCAAGCCCATCGTGATCGGCGACCTTGTGCAGGAGCTGCATAAAATCTTGTGACCCGTGCACCCTTACAGGATATATTCCATCTGCCGTTCCTTGGTTTTCATGCCCATCTTTTCATAAAAGTGCTCTGCCGAAGTGTTCCCTGCCCAGACGTTCAGGGTCACTTCATAGCAGCCCAGCGCTTTTGCCTGCTGCTTTACATAGGCAAACAGGCTTTCCCCAATGTGCTGCCCGCGCGCCTGCTGGTCAACGCACAGGTCGTCAATGAACAGTGATTTGAAGGGTACCATGTTGGTGGAAAAAGGCTGCTCCTTGAGCTGACAAAAGGCATAGCCCATGCACACATCGTCCTCGTCTACGGCAACGTAGATGGGCTTATCCTCCTGCTTCAAAAGCTCTGCCAGTTCACAGACAGTGTATTTTGTGGTGCCGGGAATAAAAATATCCGGGCGTATCTCTGCATGAATTTGCAGCACCTGCCCCAGCAGTGCAAGCAGTCTGGGAATGTCTTTTTCCTCGGCTTTACGAATCTTCATTTGATTTTTACTCCTTCCATTTTCTGGCTTTTGCATTTCCAGTATACCACACTGAGCGGCACCGGAAAAGAGAAAATGCAAACCGCCGATAGCAAACAAAAACGCGAGCGACCGTTCTGGCCGCTCGCGTTTTTATATGTTGGGCAGGCTGCCTTCAAAACAGCATTACCCGTCCAGTTTTTCCTGTGCCCGGTATTGCAGCGCCTCCAGCAGGGAGTCCTCGTCCAGCAGGGGTTTACCGGCAAGGTCGGCCACGGTGCGGGCTACCCGCAAAATGCGGTCGTGCGCCCGGGCGGAAAGCCCCAGTGCATCGTAGGAACTGCGCAGCAGCTGCTCGGCACCGGGGGTCATGCGGCAGATGCGCCGCACCTGCCCGGCGTTCAGTTGGGCGTTGCAGTGCACCCCCTTAAAGCCCGGCGCGGCGTAGCGCTTGGCCTGAATGGCACGGGCGGCCAGCACCTGCTTGCGCAGTTCCGCGCTGCTCTCGGAGGGCGCGGCGGCGTGCAGCTCGTCAAAGGCGATGGGGTCCATCTCCACGCAAAGGTCGATGCGGTCCAAAAGAGGGCCGGACACCCGGCTGCGGTACTGCCGCACCGCACTGGGAGAGCAGGTGCAGGCGCGGGTGGGGTGGCCGTAGTAGCCGCATTTACAGGGGTTCATGGCAGCTACCAGCTGGAAATGGCTGGGGTAGGTGGCGCTTCCGGCGGCGCGGCTCACGGTGATCTGGCCGTCCTCCAGCGGCTGGCGCAGCACCTCTAAGCTCTCGCGGGAAAACTCCGGCAGTTCGTCCAAAAACAGCACCCCGCAGTTGGCAAGACTGCACTCGCCCGGGCGGAACTGCGCCCCGCCGCCGGCAAGGGCGGCAGCGCTGGCCGAGTGGTGCGGGCTGCGGAAGGGGCGGGCAGAGATCAACCCGCGCCCCTGCGGCAGCTGCCCGGCAATGGAGTAGATCTTGGTCGTCTCCACCGCTTCCTCCCGGGTCAGGGGCGGCAGAATGCCCGGCAGACGCTTTGCCAGCATGGATTTGCCGGTGCCGGGTGCGCCCGTTAAAAGTACGTTGTGCCCGCCTGCGGCTGCAATGACCATGGCGCGCCGCGCCAGCGACTGCCCCATCACATCCGCAAAATCCGGCACCTGCTGCCATGCGTCCTCCGGGTCAAAGGGGATGGCGGCGGCAGGGGAGAGGACACGGGTGCCCTTCAGCGCCTCCACCACTTCCCGGGCGGTATGGGCAGGGTAGACGGTCATGGTGTCGGCGCAGGCTTCGGCTGCTTCGGCGGCATTCTCTGCCGGGACGTACAGCGCCCGGATGCCGTGCTCGGCAGCGGCAAGCGCCATGGGCAGCACGCCGGACACCGGACGCAGACTGCCGTCCAGCGCAAGCTCGCCCAGAAAGGCGGTATCGGCGGGTACTTCTTCCAACTGCCCGCTGGCAGTCAGCAGCGCCAGCAGCACCGGCAGGTCGTACACCGGGCCGGTCTTGCGCACATCGGCAGGAGCAAGGTTGATGGTGATGCGCCGGTCAGGGAAGCGGAAGCCAAGGTTTTTGATGGCGGCGCGCACCCGGTCGGCACTTTCCCGCACGGCAGAGTCCGGCAGGCCGACGATGGAAAACGCGGGCAGCCCGCCGGAAACATCGGCCTCCACTGCAACGGCAAAGCCGCGCAGTCCGTTCAGGCCAAAGCTGTTGGTCACAGAATACATGGTGTCCCTCCCTGCATGGCGCATGGTTTGTCAAAAATGCCAAAAGTGGAAAATAATGGATATTTCCGCTGCGCTTCGACAGTTTTTTCTGTTTGAAATCATTATAGTAAAGCACAGGAAAGTTGTCAATGCAGCAGAAAGGGGAACGAGAGATCATGACAAAAGGGGAATGCTGCCGTTATATCCGTACTTATTCAGAGCTGGAGGGCTTGCAGCACGCCTGTACGCTGGTGTACTGTGCCGCTTCCACCCCGCAGGGGGTGCTGGCACAGCTGCGCCGGGAGCAGGGCGGCAAAGTGCGCAGCAGCGCAGTGCTTGCCCCGGCAGACAGCTTTGGCCGGGTGATGGTGCTGCTGCGCTACCTGTGCGAAAACGGCGTGGGGCCGGAGCAGTGGCTGGAGGTATTGGAGGATGTGCACCAGCCCTACCAGCTGCTGGATACATCGAAAAACGCATTGATTCTGGCGGAAAATCCGGTTTTTTGTGGCATTTGCCGGTTTTAAGGGCATAAACTTCGGCCATATTACGCAATTGACATAAGCGGAGCAAGAGTTTATAGTATAAGTAGGTTTATACAAACCATTTCGATCCGGGGAAAAAGATTTTAAACAAAGGTAAGGTGTACAAGATGTATCTGGATGAATACAAGCGCTGGATGGCAGCGGATCTGGAAGATGCGGACCTGAAGCCGGAGCTGGCAAAGGTCGAAGGCAATGACGATGAGATCAAGGATCGCTTTGCTGTGGCGCTGAAGTTTGGTACCGCAGGCCTGCGCGGCGTGCTGGGTGCCGGTACCAACCGCATGAACATCTACGTTGTCCGTCAGGCAACGCAGGGTCTGGCAAACTGGGTGCTGACCCAGGGCGGTACCCAGACCGTGGCCATCAGCTACGACAGCCGCCTGAAGAGCGATGTCTTTGCCAAGACCGCCGCAGGCGTTCTGGCAGCTAACGGCATCAAGGTGCGCATCTATGATGCCCTGATGCCCGTGCCCGCTTTGAGCTTTGCTACCCGTTACTATAACTGCAACGCCGGTATCATGGTCACCGCTTCCCACAACCCGGCCAAGTACAACGGCTACAAGGCCTACGGCCCGGACGGCTGCCAGATGACCGATGACGCCGCCGCCATCGTCTATGACGAGATCCAGAAGACCGATGTGCTCACCGGTGCAAAGTACATCTCCTTTGCCGAGGGCGTGGAGAACGGCATGATCCGCTTTGTGGGCGATGACTGCAAAAAGGCACTGTACGATGCCATTGAAGCACGTCAGGTGCGCCCGGGTCTGTGCAAGACTGCCGGCCTGAAGCTGGTGTACAGCCCGCTGAACGGCTCCGGCCTTGTGCCCGTGACCCATGTGCTGAACGATATGGGCATCACCGATATCACCATCGTGCCCGAGCAGGAGTACCCCAACGGCTACTTCACCACCTGCTCCTACCCCAACCCCGAGATCTTCGAGGCCCTGAAGCTGGGTCTGGAGCTGGCCACCAAGACCGGTGCAGACCTGATGCTGGCCACCGACCCCGACGCCGACCGCGTGGGCATTGCCATGAAGTGCCCGGACGGCAGCTATGAGCTGGTGTCCGGCAACGAGATGGGCGTTCTGCTGCTGGACTACATCTGCGCAGGCCGTATCGAGAAGGGCACCATGCCCAAGAACCCCGTGGCAGTCAAGTCCATCGTGTCCACCCCGCTGGCAGACGCTGTGGCAAAGCACTACGGCGTGGAGATGCGCAATGTGCTGACCGGCTTCAAGTGGATCGGCGACCAGATCGCAAACCTCGAAGCTGCCGGTGAGGTCGACCGCTTCATCTTCGGCTTTGAGGAGAGCTACGGCTATCTGGCCGGCCCCTACGTCCGCGATAAGGACGCCGTTATCGGCTCCATGCTCATCTGCGAGATGGCCGCTTACTACCGCAGCATCGGTTCCTCCATCAAGCAGCGTCTGGAAGAGATCTACGCTCAGTACGGCCGCTACCTGAACAAGGTGGACAGCTTCGAGTTCCCCGGCCTGACCGGCATGGAGAAGATGGCTTCCATCATGCAGAAGCTGCGTGATCAGCCCCCTGTGGAGCTGGCTGGCCATAAGGTGGTCAAGGTGACCGACTACAAGAAGCCGGAAGAGACCGGTCTGCCCGCTGCCAACGTGCTGATCTACACGCTGGAAAACGGCGCTACCGTGGTGGTGCGTCCCTCCGGCACTGAGCCGAAGATCAAGACCTACTTCACCACGCTGGGCAAGGATCTGGCGGAAGCACAGGCACAGAAGGACGCTCTGGCTGCTGCCATTGAGCCCATCCTGAAGTAAAACTATTCCAAAGCATCGGCGGGGCTGCTGCACGTTTTGTGCAGCAGCCCTTTTTGTGTTCCGCAGAGCGTTGACTGGAGCCAAAGCCTTATGGAGGTGCTGCAAAGTTTACCGCCACCGCGAAAAGCCGTCCCCTTGGGGAAGGTGGCTGCGAACGCAGTGAGCAGACGGAAGGGGTCAGCCTGCTACCCCTAATACCCCCTCTGGCGCGGGAGCGCCTGAGAGGGCGAAAGCACGTGCTCTGGGCGACTGCCCTTTCAGGACAGACCGCAGGACTTTATACAGCACAGATGCACTTTTGCTGTGTAAAATCGGTTGAAGTTTGCGCTGTGATACGCTATAATAAAACATGGTTTATTATAAGCAGCTGTGGGCGCGCAGCGCGGTACGGCGGCAGGGTAGGTGGAAGAGATGGAAAAAACTGTATCGGCAGTATTGGTGGCGGCGGGTTCCTCGACCCGCATGGGCTTTGATAAGCTCAGTTTTGATCTGGGGGGCGAAACGGTGCTGCACCGCAGCATCCGCGCCTTTGCCCAGTGCCCGCAGGTCACCGAGCTTGTGCTGGTGGCGGGCAAAAACCGGGATTTTGTGGCGCAGCAGGCGGCGGACTGCCCAAAGCCTGTGCAGATCGTAGCGGGCGGGGCTACCCGCGCCGAGAGCGCAAAAAACGGTGTGCTGGCAGCGCACGGAGAGCTGGTGGCGGTGCACGATGCCGCCCGCCCCTTTGTGAGCGCAGCGGTCATTACGGCGGCGCTGGAAGCCGCTGCCCGGTGCGGCGCAGCAGCCCCGGCGGTGCCGGTGAAGGATACCATCAAGGCCGCTGCCCGGGGCGATGGCAAGACCGTGCCCCCGGACTGCGCGGTGCACGCCACCCCGGACCGCAGCACCCTGTATGCGGTACAGACCCCCCAGTGCTTTGACCGTGCAGCGTACCTTGCGGCACTTGCAGAACTGGACGAGGCCCGGGCCCGCCTTGTTACCGATGATTGCAGCCTGTTTGAGCTGACCGGACGCCCGGTGCAGCTGACGCAGGGCGACTATGCAAACCTGAAGATCACCACCCGGGAGGATCTGCCCCGCCCGGCACAGAGGAAGGAAACGAAAATGCGTATTGGACACGGCTATGATGTACATCGTTTGGTAGAGCAGCGCAAGCTGATCCTTGGCGGGGTGGAGATCCCCTTTGAAAAAGGCCTGCTGGGTCATTCGGATGCAGATGTGCTGACCCATGCGGTGATGGATGCCGTGCTGGGCGCAGCGGCGCTGGGGGATATCGGCCAGCATTTCCCGGACAATGACCCGGAGTATGCCGGTGCCGACAGCCTGAAGCTGGCCTGCCGCGTGGCGCAGATCCTCAAGGAACATGGCTGGCGCATTGAGAACATCGACGCCACCCTGCTGTGCCAGCGCCCCAAGCTTGCCCCCCATATCCCGGCCATGCGTGCTAATCTGGCGGCGGCTTTTGGCCTGCCGGTGGAGGCGGTAAGCGTAAAGGCCACCACGGAGGAGCATCTGGGCTTTACCGGCGAGGGTCTGGGCATTGCCGCCCACGCAGTCGCCCTGATCGAAGCGGTGTAAGGGGGGCACACACGCATGACACTGAATGCGATCATCGCAAATTTTCAGACCTTTAAGATCGTCGATCTGCTGGATATCATCATCATCGCGTTTCTGATCTACCAGCTGCTGGGTATCATCAACCGCACCCGCGCCGGGCAGCTGGCTAAGGGCGCGCTGCTGGTCATGGCCGTGTATCTGGTGGCCAACACCCTGAATATGCGCACCGTTACATGGCTGCTCAACTCGCTGCTGCAAGTTGGTCTGCTTACCCTTGTGGTGCTGTTCCAGCCGGAGATCCGCCGTGCGCTGGAGCGCATGGGTCAGACCGATCAGTGGGCGTCCAAGCTGTTCAACGTAAAGGGGCGCTACAACGACCCCAGCCTCAAGGGCGCATGGCGCAGCGCCATCATTGCCATCTGCGATGCTGCCGAGCGCTTTTCCGAGACCAAGACCGGTGCGCTCATCGTGCTGGAACGCCACACCAACCTTTCCGAGATCGTGCGCACCGGCACCCCGGTGAACAGCGCGGTCAATCTGGAGGTGCTGGGCACCATCTTCTACGAGGGCACCCCCCTGCATGACGGTGCTGCCATCATCGAAAACGGCCGCATCAAGGCGGCGGGCTGCGTGCTGCCCCTTTCCAACAATCTGGATCTGGGCAAGGATATGGGCACCCGCCACCGCGCCTGCCTTGGCATTGCGGAAAACTCCGACGCCATTGCCATCGTGGTCAGCGAGGAGACCGGCATCATCTCTATGGCAAAAAATGGTGTGCTGATCCGTCATTTTGACCGCCAGAGCCTGTATACCCGCCTCATTGATGAAATGATCCCCAAGGAGTCCACGGTGGAAAAGAACACCGCCGATAGCTGGGTGGAACAGGCAAAGAAGCTGTGGAACTGGATCAGCCAGAAGGGGGAGGACGAGCAGCAATGAGCAACCAGCCGAACAAGCCGAACGGCGCAAAGCCTGCCGTCCGCAAAAAAAAGAATCTTCTGGATGACCGCCGCGTCCGGCTGGCACTGTCCGTGCTGGGCGCCATCGTTGCATGGATGGTGGTCACCATCATCGTCCAGCCCGGCACCACCAACACCATTTATAATGTGCCGGTGGATTATACCTACGATTCCGCTGCCTATACCTCCCGGGGCTTAAGCATCGTCAGCGCCGAGGACAAGACCGTGAACCTGAAGCTTTCCGGCGATGGCTACACCATCGGCGGGCTGAGCGCCTCGGACTTTGTGGTCTACCCGGACTGGTCCAGCGTGCGCGACAGCGGCGAAAAGACCCTGCGGCTGCTGGTGCGCGGTGCAAACGGTCTGCTCAACGGCGTTACCGTGACCATGGAGGGCAGCGACAACACGGTGGACGTGGTGTTTGATGTGGTGGAGGAAAAGACCCTGCCCGTCACCGTTACCACCAACTATCTGCGCATTGCGGATGGCTATATCCTTTACAGCACTGATGTCTCCAAGGAGACTGTCACCCTTTCCGGCCCCAGCAGCGAGCTGAGCAAGGTGGCTACCTGCACCGCTGAGGCGTCCTATAACAGCGAACTGACCGAGTCGGTCACGCTGAGCACCCCCCTGCGCTTCTACACCAGCGGCGGCAAGGAGGTCAAGTTCCAGTACACCACGCTGGAAGAAAGCAACGTGGACGTGACGCTGCAAGTGTACAAGATGGCCACCCTGCCGGTGAAGGTGAACTTTATCAACGCACCGCGCGGGTTCGATAACTCGGTGCTGAGCTATGCCCTCAGCTGCAAGCAGCTCAAGGTGGCAGGCCCGGCGGAAAAGATCGATGCCTTGTCTACCTTGTCCATCGGCACCATCGACCTTTCCACCTTCAGCCTGAACAAGGTGTACGAGATGCCCATTGAGCTGCCGACGGATATCTATCTGCTGGACAATATCTCCACCATCACAGTCAGCTTTGACTGCTCCGGGCTGGAGACCAAGACCATGAACCTGCCCGCCAGCTGTGTGCAGGTGGTCAACCTGCCCTCCACCTATCAGCTGACGGTGGAGACCGAGCGGCTGATGAACGTCATCCTTTGCGGCCCCAAGGGCGCTATGGAGACTTTGACCCCCGAGCAGGTGGTCATTGAGATCGACGCCGAGGACTTTGCCGTGGCCACCGGTCAGCAGAACATTGCCTGCCGGCTGTATGTGCCCTCCAACGGCAAGATCTTTGCACTGGGCAGCTATGTACTGCAATGCCGCATTGAAAGCAACTAAAGAAAAAGGACAACACAACAAATGATTCTGGTTCGCAACATCCGTCTGCCCCTCTCCGCAGGGGAGCCGCAGGCATTTGAAAAGGCGCTGCACACCCTGCGGGTGCCCCGCAGCAAGGTAGAGCACACCGGCGTGGCAAAGCTTTCGGTGGATGCCCGCCACGGCCAGCCCAAGCTGGTGTATACCGTGGCGGTCACCCTCAGGCAGCCCGGGGAGGAAGCCGCCCTTGCGGCGCGCTGCCCGGACGCCGCCCTGCACCGCCGGGCAGACTTTACCCTGCAACCTGGCACCCGGCCGCTTGCGCACCGCCCTGTGGTGTGCGGACTGGGCCCGGCGGGGCTGTTTGCCGCCCTGCTGCTGGCACGGCAGGGCTACCGCCCCATCGTGCTGGAACGCGGCCCAGCGCTGGATGCCCGTGTGCAGGCGGTGGAGCACTTTTCCGCCACCGGTCAGCTGGACCCCAACGCCAATATCCAGTTCGGCGAGGGCGGCGCGGGCACTTTCTCGGATGGCAAGCTGACCACCCGCATCGGGGATGAACTGTGTGATTTTGTCACCGAGGTGTTTTTACAGCACGGTGCCCCGGCAGAGATCGCGTGGAAGCAAAAACCCCATGTGGGCACCGACCTGCTGCGCGGTGTCATCACCTCCATCCGCAAGGAGATCGAGTCTCTGGGCGGCGAGGTGCACTTCAACACCGCCCTTACCGGGTTGGAACGCAAAAACGGTCAGCTGGTGGGCATCACTACTACAAATGGCAGCTTTGCCTGCGAGACACTGGTGTTTGCAGTGGGGCACTCGGCACGGGATACCTTCAGTATGCTGATGGACAGCGGCCTTGTGCTGGAATGCAAGCCTTTCAGTGTGGGTTTCCGCGCCGAGCACCTGCAAAGCGAGATCGAAAAAAGCCTGTACCACGAGGCCGCCGGGCATCCGGCGCTGCCCCGGGGCGAATACCAGCTCTCCCAGCACGTCGGCGACCGGTGCGTGTACACCTTCTGTATGTGCCCCGGCGGTCAGGTGGTGGCTTCGGCCAGTGAGGAAGAGCGTGTTGTGACCAACGGCATGAGCTACCACGCCCGCAGCGGCAAAAACGCCAATGCGGCGGTGGTGGTCAGCGTGGGCGGGGCGGATTTTGCCAATGACCCCCGCCGCGCCATCGCCTTCCAGCGGGAGCTGGAAGCAAAGGCCTACGCCGCCGGTCGTGCCGCCGGAGCCTACGCCGCCCCGGCAGAGAATGTGCAAAGCTTTCTGGAAGGGCGTGGGCAGCTGCATATTGGCAGCGTACAGCCCACCTACGACCGCGGCGTGACCGCCGCAGATCTCGGCGCACTGCTGCCCGGGGAGCTGGCCGACACCCTGCGGGCGGGTCTGCGCGCCTACGAGCGCAAGATCGCGGGCTACACCGCGCCGGATGCCATCCTGACCGGCCTTGAGACCCGCACCAGCAGCCCGGTACGGCTCAAGCGGGAAGAGGATCTTGTGTGCACCCAGCTGGCAGGGCTTTACCCCTGCGGCGAGGGTGCGGGATATGCGGGCGGTATTATGAGCGCCGCCGTGGATGGCCTGCGGGTGGCCCGCGCCATCATCAGCCGGTATGCACCGGCAGAAGGGTGAGAAAATTTTGATGTACGATCGTGAAAACGATAACCGAAATAACGAAGGCCGGCAGGTACAGCAGGAGCTGGAAGACCAGCTGCGCGCCTTTGGCGACACCATGACCGATGCTTTTGCCCACGGTTTTGAGGGCAGGGGCATGGACATCGGCGACCGGGCGTGGGATGTGGGCAAGGCAGCTGTCCATGCAGCCAACTACGGCATCGGGGAGGCCGCAAAGGCTTTCCGGCAGGGGCGCAGAGGTTATCCCTACGGGGATGCAAAACAGCCCTCTGACGAAGGTGCTGCGGATGCCGATGCCGCCGGGATGCCCGGCTGGTTCCGGCAGATCTTTGCAAAGCCGGAGCCTACCCCGGTGGAAAGCATCCGTATCAGCGCCAAAAAACGCTATAGCGCAGGCTACACTTTGCTGGCGGTAGGCATCACGTTCGCCGTGATCTTCGGGCTGGGGACACTGGGCTGCCTCATCGGGCTGGGCGTTATTTCGCCGACGGCTCTGGGCGATGTTGTGGTGTCGACTGCTGAGGGCGGCGGCATTCTGATGACGGGCACGGACTACGTTATGAACACCGCCTACAACGTGCTGGGCATCGTCGGCAGCGTGCTGGGCCTTGTCACGGCGGGCTTTGGCTGGATGACGGCCTGTGGTGCGGCCCGGATGAAGGCGGGCAGGCAGATGGGCCAGTTTGCCGACTATGCCGACGGTGTGGACTACCACAAGGGCCTGTCCGTTTCGATGCTGGCCGACCTGACCCACCAGAAACCGAAAAAAATGCGCAAGCGGCTGCAAAAATACATCCGCAAGGGCTGGCTGAACGCATGGTTGGACGACAAAACGGATACACTCTACCTGACCGCCGAGGATTACCGCGCGGCACAGGAGGCCCTTGCCGCAGAGCGCGCCCGCCCGGCCCCGGAGCCGGAGCAGGAGGCCGCGCCGGAAACGCCCCTCAACCTTGAAACCGCCCGCCGCTTTGCCGCCGTGCTGGAAAAGGAGCAGCAGCTCATGCAGGACGCGCAGGCGCGGGAAGAACTGGCGGCGATGCACAAGACCACCACCGCCATCTGCGACTGGCTGGAGGCACACCCGGAAAGCCAGCCCAAGACCCGCCGCTTTGCGGAATATTATATCCCCACCACCCTCAAGCTGCTGCACACCTACAACGACGTGCAGGGGCAGCAGGGCGAAAATGCCGAGACGATCCGCCGGGATATCGCGGGCATTCTGCATACCTTGAATCAGGCGTATGAGAACCTGTATAATAATCTGCTTTCGGACGTAGCCATGGATATTTCTTCCGAGATCGCCGCTTTGCAGGGAATGCTGGCCAACGACGGCCTGACCGGGAGGGAATTTGAATGACCTACCGTGCTTGGGAACAAAAACCGCTGGACCGCACCGCTGTGCGGGAGCTGACCGCCGCCATTGCCGAGCAGGCAGCGGCGCAGCTGGAAGAGCAGGCCATGGACGAAGCGCCGTGGTCAGACGAAAAATATAAGGCCGTGCTGGCTGCCCAGCAGAAGGAAAACGCCCTGCTGGCGGGCATTCTTGCCGCCCGGGGCATTACCGACCCCGCCGAGGCGCTGACCTTGCTGGCAGGGGAAGAGGAGCTTTCCGACCCCGCTTTGCTGACGGATATGGACGCCGCCTGTCAGCGTATCTGGCAGGCCATTGATAACGGTGAGACCATCGCAGTATTCGGCGATTACGATGTGGACGGCGTGACGGCCACCGCCCTGCTGTACCAGCACCTCAAGGGCATGGGCGCAACTGTCAAGTGTATGCTGCCCAGCCGCGAGGGGGACGGCTACGGCCTGTCCAAAAACGCCATCCAGTCCATGCACAACAAGGGCTGCACCCTTATCGTGACGGTGGATAACGGCATCTCTGCCGTGGAGGAAGCCGAGTTTGCCGCCTCGCTGGGCATGGACTTGATCATTACCGACCACCATCTGCCGCCGGAGACCCTGCCCAAGGCCGTGGCTGTGGTGGACCCTCGCCGGGAGGACGATCACAGTCCCTTCAAGGGTCTGTGCGGTGCGGGCGTAGCCTTCAAGCTCTGCGCTGCGCTGGACGGCTGTCCGCCGGAGGAGATGCTGGATTACTGCGGCGACCTTGCCGCCGTGGGCACGGTGGCAGACGTGATGCCGCTGGTAGGGGAGAACCGCACCCTTGTCAAAGCAGGGCTGCGGCAGCTGCAACAGACCGACCGCCCCGGCTTTGGGGCACTTTTAGAGGAAGTCGGCCTTGCGGGCAAGCCCATCACCGCCGAGAACATCAGCTACGCCATCGCGCCCCGCATCAACGCGGCAGGCCGCATGGATAACGCCGTCACCGCTTTGCAGCTGGTGCTCTGCGAGAACCCGGACAGGGCCGAGGAACTGGCGCACAAACTGAATGAGATCAACGCCCACCGGCAGGAGACGGAGCAGCAGATCTTCAAAGCTGCCGAGGAGCTGCTGGAACAGCAGCCCGAGCGGCTGGATGACCGCATCATGCTGCTGTGGGGACGGGACTGGCACCCCGGCGTCATCGGCATCGTGGCGTCCCGGCTGGTGGAACGCACCGGACGCCCGGTCATCGTGGTCACCATCGACGAGCACGGCGAGGGCAAGGGCAGCGGGCGCAGTGTGCAGGGCTTCAACCTGCACGCCTGCATCGGCTCCTGCGCCGACCTTTTGGTGCGCTATGGCGGACACGCCATGGCAGCGGGACTTTCCGTCCGGGAAGAAAACCTGCCCCAGCTGCGCCGCCGCCTGAACGAGTGGGCCGCCCGGGAGTGCCCGGTGCTGCACACCCCGCCCCTTACCTGTGATGTGACCATCCATCTGGATCGTATCACGGTGGAAAGCGTGCGCCATCTGGATCAGCTGGCACCCTACGGAGCCGAGAACCCCACCCCGGTGTTTCTGCTGCAAAGCGCCGTGGTGGACGGCATATACCCGGTATCGGAGGGGCGGCACAGCCGCCTGCGGCTGCGGCAGGGCAATAGCTGTTTGTACGCCGTCTGGTTCGGGATGCCCGCCGAGCAGCTGCCCTACGCGCTGGGCGATGTGGTGGATGCGGCGCTGAACCTTTCGGTCTACGAGTCTGCCCGGGGCGCGCAGCTCTCCGGCCGCATCATCGACCTGCACCCGGCGGGGCTGGGCGCAGAACTGGCGCGGCAGGCTGCACTGGTGCAGGCACTGCGCCGGGGCACCCCCCTGACCGAAGAACAAAAGAAACAGATCGCCCCCGCCCGCACGGATATCATTGCCGTGTACCGGGAATTGCAGTCCCGCCGCTGGCACGCCGAGGACTTGCAGCCCCTGTGCGCAAAGCTGGGCGAGGAGCAGACCGGTAAAACGCTGGTGGCAGTTGCAGCCTTGGAACAGGTGGGGCTGATCACCGCAGCGGAAAAAGGCGGGGCAAAGTTCTGGGAGCTGGTGCCGACAGCAGGCAAAAAGAACCTTGCCGATGCCCCCATCCTGAAATGTCTGGAGGAACTATAAATGCCTGAGGGAAAGAAAAATACTGCCCCGGTCCCGGCTCCGGTACGGGACGAGGATGGCTACTCTGCCAAGACCCATCTGCACCAGCCGGTGCAGGAGACCGCCACCGTAGCCGCTACGGCACTGCTGGCAGATGCACCGGAAGGGGCACTGCCCTCTGAGGTGCGCCCGGAGATCGTAACGTGGGAAAAGCTGTGCGAGGCCATTCAGGCCAGCGGCAAGGCCTACAATATAGAGATGATCCAAAAAGCCTACGAGCTGGCAAATAACGCCCACAACGGCGTGTGCCGCCGCAGCGGCGAGCCCTATATCTGCCACCCGCTGGCAGTTGCCCGGCTGGTGCTGGATCTGGGCATGGACTCCGAGAGCATCGCCGCCGCCCTGCTGCATGACGTAGTGGAGGATACCCCCACTACGCTGGACGACCTGAAAGCCGCCTTTGGCGAGGAAGTGGCGCTGCTGGTGGACGGCGTGACTAAGCTGACCAAGATCCAGTTCTCCAATATTGAGGAACTGCAGGCCGAGAACCTGCGCAAGATGCTGCTGGCCATGAGCCGGGACGTCCGCGTGATGATCATCAAGCTGTGCGACCGGCTGCACAATATGCGCACCGGCGACGCATGGCCGGAGCAGAAGCGCCGCGACAAGGCCCGCGAGACCATGGAGGTGTATGCCCCCATCGCCAACCGCCTTGGCATCCTGAACGTCAAGGAAGAGCTGGAGGATCGCAGCCTGCATTATCTGGACCCCGTGGGCTATTCCGAGATCAGCCGGATGCTCAGCGAGCGCTCCGGCGAGGAGTTCCTCATCAAGGTTTCCGGCGTCATCGAGCGCCGTCTGGTGGAAAGCGGCATCGAGGGTGCCACCATCAAGCGCCGGGTCAAGAGCATTTACGGCATCTACCGCAAGACCATCATGCAGAACAAGTCCTTTGACGAGATCTACGATATCTACGCGGTACGAGTCATTCTGGATTCTCTGGCCGAGTGCTACAGCACCCTTGGCCTTATCCACGATATGTACCACCCGCTGCCCAACCGCTTTAAGGACTATATTTCCACCCCCAAGCCCAACGGCTACCAGAGCCTGCATACCACCGTCATCGGGCACGAGGGTATCCCCTTTGAGGTGCAGATCCGCACCCGCAAAATGGACGAGCAGGCCGAGTACGGCGTTGCCGCCCACTGGAAGTACAAGGAGGGCCGCGAAGGGCACGATAAGCTGGATGACCGTCTGGCGTGGGTCAGCCAGCTGCTGGAAAACCAGCGCCTGAGCGAAGATTCCGGCAACCTGCTCCACGATTTGAAGAGCGACCTGCTGCCAGAGGAGGTGTTCGCCTTTACCCCCAAGGGCGATGTCATCAACCTGCCCACCGGCGCTACCTGCATCGACTTTGCCTACGCCATCCATTCGGCAGTGGGCAACCGCATGGTGGGCTGTAAGGTGAACAACCGCATCGTACCCATCGACCATGTGGTGGCCACCGGCGAGATCATTGAGGTGCTGCTGGGCCCGGCAGATAAAGGCCCCAGCCGCGACTGGCTCAAGATCGTGCGCACCAGCGAAGCCAAGAGCAAGATCCGCAACTGGTTCAAGAAGATGCGCCGGGAGGAGAATATCCAGCAGGGACGGGACGCTTTGTCCAAGGAGCTGCGCCGCGAGATGATCCTCATCCCGGACGACCAGCTGGATGCCTTTATCGACGGCTGCTCCCGCCGGATGCGCCAGAACAACGCCGAGGAGCTGTACGCCGCCATCGGCTACGGCGGCATGACCATTGCCAACTGCCTGCCCAAGCTCAAGGAAGAGTGGCAGAAGCTCAAGGCAGCCGAGGCCGAGGAGAATAAGTCGGTGGAGGATCTGCCCAAGGTAGACCTGAGCCGCGTGCACGCCACCGACGGCGTGGTGGTGGAGGGATTTGATAACACCCCCATCAAGTTTGCCAAGTGCTGCAGCCCGCTGCCCGGCGACCCCATTGTGGGCTTTATCACCCGCGGCTTCGGCGTTTCCATCCACAAGCAGACCTGCGCCAACGCCGTTGCCAGCATGAAGGACCCCTCCAACGCCCCCCGCTGGGTCAAGGCCTACTGGGCAGACAGTGTAAAGGACAGCTACAAGGCCGGGCTGGAGATCATTGCCCTGAACCGCAACGAACTGCTGCAGGACGTGCTCAGCGCACTGGCCGATATCCGGGTGCCCATCTATGCCATGAACGCCCGTCAGGTAGAAAACAACTGCGCCGTGGTCAGCCTGACCATCGGCATCAACAATACCGAGCACCTCAACCGTGTGGTGGCGCGCCTTTCCAAGGTGCGGGACGTGCTCAAGGTGACAAGGAGTTAACGCAATGCGAGCAGTCATTCAGGCCGTATCCTCCGCCAGCGTGCGGGTGGAAGGCGGCGAGCCCCGCGCCATCGGGCCGGGCATCATGATCCTGCTGGGGGTCAGGGATACCGACACGCTGGACATCGTGCCCAAGCTTGCCGATAAATGTGCGGGTCTGCGCATTTTCCCGGATGCGGAGGGCAAGCTGAACCTGAGCGCCCGGGATCTGGGCTATTCTGCACTGGTGGTCAGCCAGTTCACCCTTTACGGCGATACCAAAAAGGGCTACCGTCCCAGCTTTATCAAGGCTGCAAAGCCGCCCCTCTCGGTGGATGCCTACGAGCTGTTCCTTGCCGAGATGGGCAAGCACGGTCTGAAGGACGTGCAGCACGGCGAGTTTGGCGCGCATATGCAGGTGTCGCTGGTGAACGAAGGCCCCTGCACCATCATCATTGATACCGACGAGTGGAAAAAGAAGGAGTAACCATGCAAGGTTTTCACATTCCTGCGGCACCGCCGCTGTATACCAATACCTTTCTGCTCATTTCCGATGCAGGCCATGCCGTGGTCATCGACCCGGCGGCAGAGGTGCACAGCTACGACGAAATTTTAAAGCAGCACAACGCCACCCTTACCACCATTCTGTGCACTCATGGCCACTACGACCATGTGGGCAGCGCCGCCGCGCTGAAGGCGGAGTGGAACGCCACCCTCTACTGTGAAAAGGCAGACCTTGCCGGGGACCGGATGTACCCGCTTTCCGCTGCGGACTGCGGCTACACGGAAGGGGAACAGATCGCGGTGGACGAGCTGCGCTTTACCGCGTGGCACACCCCCGGCCACACCCCCGGCAGCGTGGTGCTGCTGTGCGGCGAGCATCTTTTCTGCGGCGATACGCTGTTTGCCGGCAGCATTGGCCGCACCGACCTTGAGGGCGGCAGCAGCGCACAGATGGCAGACAGCCTGCGCAAGCTGGCACAGCTGCCTATCCCCCGCGAAACACAGGTGCTGCCCGGCCACGGCGAGTTTTCCACCTTTGGCGCGGAGCTGGACAACAACTACTATATCCGCAGCGCCCTGCGCGGCGGCAACGACATTTTTTAAAGAGAGAACGACATGAAGATCTATATCACTGGGCTGCCCTCCGGGTACGAGGTGGAGCATCTTGCCCGCCTGTTTTACCCCATGGCACCCCTGACCCTGACCCCGCCGGAGCCTGCCGAGGACTGTCTGTGGGCAGAAAAGACCGATACCGGTCTGCGGGTGCTGGTGCGGCAGGGAGAAAAGAGCAAAACGCTGGAAGCCCCGCTGCCGCTGCCGGTGGAGCAGGGCGGCGAAACCCCGGAGTTTGCCCTTGCCAGCCTGACCTATGACCTGCTGCGCCAGTGGACGGGCATCCGCCCGCCTTGGGGCAAAATGACCGGTGTGCGCCCGGTGCGCCTGATCCACGATAAGCGCGCCGCCGGGTGGAGCGCAGAGCAGATCGACCGCTTCTTTTTGCAGCGGTTCGACTGCTCGGAGCAAAAATACGCAATGGCGAAGGAAATTGCCGACCTGCAGGAGCCGATCCTGCGGCTGGGCAGCGCCCCCAAGACCTACAGCCTGTATATCGGCATCCCGTTCTGCCCCTCCCGTTGCAGCTATTGCAGCTTTGTCAGCTGCAATCTGGACCGCGACCGCAAGCTGGTGCAGCCCTATGTGGACTGCCTGTGCAAAGAGGTGGCGGAGATCCGGGTGCAGGCCGAGTGTGCCGGGCTGACCTTGTGCAGCATCTACATTGGCGGCGGCACCCCCACCAGCCTTTCCGCAGCCCAGCTGCGGCAGCTCATGGGCACCGTGCGGGAGAATTTTGACCTGACCAAGGTCGTAGAATATACCGTGGAAGCAGGCCGCCCGGACTGCACCGACGCCGAAAAGCTGGCGGTCATCAAGGAATACGGCGCTACCCGCATCTCCATCAACCCCCAGACCTTCTCGGACGCGGTGCTGGCAAACATCGGCCGCAAGCACTCGGCACAGGATATTCTGGATTGCTACGCCGATGCCCGCTGCGCCGGGCACGAGGACATCAACATGGACCTCATTGCCGGGCTGCCCGGGGATACGGTGGAGGGCTTTGAGCACAGCCTGCGGCAGGCCATTGCCTTGCAGCCGGAGAACATCACCGTCCACACCCTTACCCTCAAGCGGGCCTCCCGCATCGTCATCGAGGATCAGAAGGAGAACGACTACGCGGACGTAGCCGCCATGCTGGAAAAATGCCATCTGCTGGCAGAAGCGGGCTACCGTCCCTATTACCTCTACCGGCAGAAGAATACGCTGCAAAATCTGGAAAACGTGGGCTGGTGCAAGCCGGGTCACGAGGGTTACTATAATATCTATATCATGGAGGAAGTCCAGACCATCCTCTCGGCGGGTGCAGGCGGCAGCACCAAACTGGTGGCCGATGGGGGCAAACGGATGCAGCGCATCTTCAATTTCAAGTATCCGAACGAGTATATCCAGCGCTTTGCGGAGGTACTGGAACGGAAAAAAGGAGTGGCTGAGTTTTATGATCACGATCTGGGTACCGAAACGACTGGTTGAAGTAGACCTCTATAACGTAGCAGCCCGCAGCCCGCAGGCGCTGGCACAGCTGAGCGAGAACAGCTACGCCCGGCGGGTGCAGTATGCCGCCCAGAAGGTGCGCGGCTCCGGGGCAAAGATCGTTATGCTGACCGGCCCTTCGGCCAGCGGCAAGACCACCAGCGCCCACTGTCTGGCAAAGGCTCTGGTACAGCAGGGCACCCCGGCGCAGGTGGTCAGTCTGGACAACTTTTTTAAAGGTGCTGCCTACTACCCCAAAATGCCGGACGGCACGCTGGACTACGAAAACCTTGAAACGCTGGATCTGCCCCTTATCAAGCAGTGCCTGCGCCAGCTCAGCGAGACCGGCAAGACCGAGCTGCCCATCTACGATTTTGCCACCGAGCAGCGCGCTGCCGCGGTGGAGCCCATCGACCTGCAAGGCGGTGTGTGCATCGTGGAGGGCATCCATGCCTTGAACCCGGAGCTGACCGGCCTTGTGCCGGATGACCAGATCTACCGCATCTACGCCGGTCTGCGGGAGGAATACTGCGTCGATGGCCGCCGGGTCATCAATACGCAGGATATCCGCCTGTGCCGCCGCACCCTGCGGGACGCCGCAGCCCGCGGCCGCAGCCCCGCCAAGACCCTTTCCATGTGGGACAGGGTGCTGGACGGTGAGACCCGGTATATCAAGGGCTTCAAGACCACCGCAGACTTTTTGCTGGACACCTCCTTTACCTACGAACTGGGTCTGATCTCCCGGCTGCTGGGCGAGGTGCGCCGTCAGTTCACGCTGGAAGGTCACAACGCCGAGCTGTGGGACGAGACCGCCCGCCGCTTTGAGCAGGTGGACCCGCTGCCGCTGGAACTGCTGCCCGCCGACAGTATGCTGTGCGAGTTCTACGGCAGCCGCACCTAACAAGTGAAAAATGCGTAAAATTTGTTTCCAAACCAGCACCAAACTGTAAAAATTGCGGTGCATTCGTTGCAATTGCTATAACGCTGCGCTATAATGAGGATACGACTCCGGTATGGCGCAGGATGCGCCGCCATCTGCAGAGAATATACTGCCAGAATAAGAGAGGTGTCTATTATGGATTTTAACAAGATCAAAGCAATGGGTCTGGAATATGCCGAAAAGGGCAAGAACGCCGCCATGGATCTGGCCGAAAAGGGCAAGACGCAGGCGCTGTTGGTCAACGAGCAGGGCAAGCTGCTCAAGGCACAGCGTCAGCTGGGTGCACTGGTGTACAGCCTTGCCAAGGGCAAGGAAGAAAACCAGCCGCTGGTGGATAAATACATCGAGATGATCGATACCATCGAGCAGGAGATCACCCGCCTGAAGGCTGCCCTGACCCCGGCAGAAGCCGCCGAGGTGGACTACGAAGCCCCCGTGGAGGAGGAAGAAGCTGCCCCGGAACAGCCCGTCCAGCCTGCCCGCAAGACCTGCCCGCAGTGCGGCGCACCCGTCTCGGACGATGCGCTGTTCTGCAATAAGTGCGGCGCACAGCTGTAAGCCGATAACCGGAAAAGTTTGCAACAGGGCGGTATCCCCCACAGGACGCCGTCCTGTTTTTGTGAAAAGCGCAGAAAACCATGAACAAAGCGGGAAAATTGCGGCTTTTTGCTTGAAAAACCGCAACGGCTGCGGTAGAATCTACAATATCTTTTCGAAAAGGAGATGGAACGTGTGCTGGACTGGAACCCACAGCCGCCTTATACGGCGGAGCAGTTGTTACAGGTGATCCGCATTTTGCGGGACCCGGAAAACGGCTGTCCATGGGATAAGGTGCAGACCCATGCGTCCATCCGCAAAAACTTTCTGGAAGAGACCTGTGAAGCGCTGGAAGCCATTGACGCAGACGACGCCGTTCTGCTCCGGGAGGAGCTGGGGGACGTGCTGATGCAGGTGGTGTTCCACGCTGCCATAGAGGAAGAGCGGGGACGCTTTACCTTTGAGGATGTGTGCCGCAATGTCTGCGAAAAGCTGGTGTTCCGGCACCCCAACATCTTTGCATCTTCCGCAGCGGAAAACGCCGGTATAAATGGCTGGGATGCGCTCAAAAATAAGGAAAAGGGGCGCACCACCCTGGCGGACGAGCTGGCCACCGTGCCCGCTACGCTGCCCGCGCTCATGCGGGCACAAAAGCTGCAAAAGCGTGCCGCAGGGCACGGCCTTGGGCAGCAGGACGCAGCCGCAGCGCAGCATCAGCTGGAAGCCGCCGTGCAGGCCTTTGCCAAGGCAGGAGACACTGCAAAGCAGGAAGCCGCAGGTCAGCTGTTGTTTGCAGCGGTGAACGCCGCCCGGCTTGCAGGGGTGGATGCAGAGGAAGCATTGACCTTTGCGTCCAAGCGCTTTGCACAGCAGTGTCTGGAACAGGAACAATGCGGTACTCAGGTCGAAGGACCTGCTCCGATAGAATGAGAGAATTTAAGACGAAATCAGATGGAGGCAAATAATATGACCAAGACCGACTTGATCGCACAGGTTGCAGCAAACACCGAAATGAGCAAGAAGAGCGCCGAGCAGGCTGTCAGCGCCGTTTTTGAGGCACTGGGCAAGGCAATGACCGAGGGCGAAAAGATCACCATCTCCGGCTTCGGCACCTTTGAGGTGCGCGAGCGCGCCGAGCGTCAGGGCATCAACCCCCGCACCCGCGAGCCCATCACCATCGCTGCTTCCCGCAGCATCGTGTTCAAGCCCGGCAAGTCCCTGAAGGACACCCTGTAATCGGTTCTGTCACGCCGCCGCTGCCTGCACAAGGTGCGGCGGCTTTTTTTGCTGAATAGAAAGGAACAGTTCAAATGCGTCTGGATAAATATCTCAAGGTCTCCCGCCTCATCAAGCGCCGCACCGTGGCAAACGAGGTGGCGGATGCAGGCCGCATCCTCATCAACGGCAAGGTGGCAAAGGCCAGTCAGGCCGTCAACGCCGGGGACATCATCGAGGTCACTTTCGGCAACCGTCCCATCAAGGTGCGGGTGCTCTCGGATGTGGAGCCCCGCACCAAGGACGTTGCCCGCGAGATGTACGAGGTGATCGCGGAATAACCGCCCTGCCTGCCCGCATACAATGCTGGCAGAGGGGGACTGCCTATGGAAAAAGCTGCCGCAAAGCCGCCGCTGCCCCATGACCTGATCTTGGAGAGTCGCAGCAGGCTGACCGTCACCGGGGTGCAGCGGGTGCTGCATTGCAGCGCCGAAAGCGCCGCGCTGGAGACCGGCAAGGGCATTTTGCACCTGTCCGGTGCGCAGATCAGTATGCAGACACTGGACTTAGAAGCCGGGGAAGCGAAGCTGACCGGGCGGTTCGATGGGCTGGAGTACACCGCCGCCCGCGCAGCTGGGGGCTTCTGGCACCGGCTGCTGCGCTGATGGTGCAGGTATTGTTGCCCGCCTGGCTTTTGCAGGAAGCCGCTGCCTGTGCCGTGCTGGGCGCTGCCCTTGGTGCGGTGCGGGCTTTTTTGCCGGTGCGGGGCAGGGCGGCTTTTGTGCCGGACGTGCTGCTTTCCGGCGCAGTGCTGCTGGCCTGCCAGAGCTACGCCGCCGGGTACAGCACCGCTGCCGTGCTGCGCTGGTACATGGTGGCGGCAGCCTTTGCCGCCGCCCTTTGCACCGCCGGGGTGCTGGGCGTCCCGTTGCGGGCGCTAGGGCGGGGGATCCGGGCTGTTTTGCGTCTGCCCGGCCGGTTTTTGCACCGTTTTGCGGTGCAGCCTGTGCGCCGCCGCCGCGCTGCGGCGAAAACTGCCCGCAAATTACGCCGGAACGCGGAAAGAACCGCAAAAAAATCCAAAAAGAACTTGCCAAACCAGCGGGCATTGTTGTATAATTCAAACGTATCAAAGTAAGAGAACAGACGCAGAAGGTCTGCTGTTCAGACAGGAGCGTAAGGCAATGACGAATACGGGACGCAAAAAGCGCAGAAAGAATGCAGTGGTCACCATGGCGTTCCGCCTGTTTTTCGTGCTGCTTTTGCTGAGTATGCTGGCGGCTTATATCTCCAATCAGGTCACCATCAGCTCCAAGCGGGCAGAACTGGAAACACTGAACGAACAGGTGGCGCAGCAACAGACGGAAAATCAGGAACTGCAGCGCGTACTGAGCGGCGATGCCGACCAGATCACCGAATGGGTCGCACGCGACTCTTACAACTACGCCGCACCCAACGAGCGCATCTTTGTGGATGTGACCGGTAACTGACCGCGCGGCAGGTCAAGAGTATTTGGAAAACAAGGAGTATTGAGTTTTGGCAATTGAGGTAGGGAACGTATTCGAAGGCCGCGTGACCGGTGTAAAGCCCTTTGGCGCATTTATTGCACTGCCGGAGGGGCGTGTCGGCATGGTCCACATTTCCGAGGTATCCAACGAGTTCGTGCAGGATATCAACACTGTGCTGCACGATGGCGATGAAGTAAAGGTGCAGGTCATCAACATTGCACCGGACGGCAAGATCGCGCTGTCCATCAAGCGGCTGCTGCCCCCGGCGCCGCGTCAGCCCCGGGAAGGTCGCCCCGCAGGCGGCCCCCGTCCGGGCGGTTTCCGCAATGGGCAGGAGGGCGGACGCTCCGGCGGGCGCGGTGCTGGCCGTGCCCCCCGTGAGGGCGGCAGAGGCCCTGCCCGGGAGGCGGCACCCCGCGTGTGGCAGCCCAAGGCACCCACTCGCTCCGACAACCTGAGCTTTGAGGACATGATGAGCCGCTTCAAGAGCCAGAGCGAGGAGAAAATGGCGGACCTCGATCACGAGACCAACAACCGCCGGGGCGGCGGCTATGCGCCCCGCAGCCGCCGTGGCCGCTGAGCCATTGCATCAGCTGGGATCACAAGGAACACAGGCAGGCCTGTCCCCGGTCGGACAGGTCTGTTTTTTCGGGACTGAACAGAAAGGAACTACCATGCCCGCAAAATTTGAACTGATCGCGCCCTGCTTTTTCGGGTGCGAATCCACCGCTAAATTTGAGCTGACCCGCATCGGCGCAGAGAACATCCGGGTGGAGGATGGCCGTCTGAGCTTCTGCGGCGGGGCAGAGATGATCGCCGCCGCAAACCTCAACCTGCGCACCGTGGAGCGCGTGATGCTGCTGCTGGCACGCTACAAGGCCACCACCTTCGACGAGCTGTTCGACGGCGTGTATTCTATCCCGTGGGAGGAGTTTCTGCCTGCGGACGCCGCCTTCCCGGTTACCGGCTCTTCCCTGAACAGCCAGCTGACCAGCATTCCCGCCTGCCAGAGCGTCATCAAAAAGGCGGTGGTCAAGCGCCTGATGAAGGGTCACCGTACCACCGTGCTGCCCGAGAGCGGCGTGGAGTACAAGGTGCGCTTTATGCTGCGCAAAAATGTGTGCGAGATCATGCTGGACACCACCGGCGAGGGCCTGCACAAGCGCGGTTACCGCCGCAACGCCATGGAAGCCCCCCTGCGCGAGACGCTGGCGGCGACCATCGCCGACCTTGGCCGTGTGCGCCGCGACAGCTTGGTAGAGGACCCCTTCTGCGGCAGCGGCACCCTGCTGATCGAAGCCGCGCAGAAGGCCATGAACATCGCCCCGGGTCTGAAGCGCCGCTTTGCCGCCGAGCGTTACAGCTTTGTGCCCGCCGCCCTGTGGGCGGAGCAGCGCCAGAAGGCACTGGCAGAGTCCAAACTGGACGTGGGCTTTGAAGCCTTCGGCTACGATATCGACCCCGCCGCCGTGGCACAGGCCAACGCCAACGCCAAGCTGGCGGGTGTGGAGAACCGCTGCCACTTTGAGGTGGCGGATGTTGCCACCTTTGCCGCAAAGCCGGAAGCCATCGTGCTGACGAACCCCCCGTATGGCGAGCGTCTGGGCACCATTGAGGGCGCTGCCAAGCTGGCGCGCACGCTGGGACAGCAGATGGAAGCCAGCCCCTGCGCTGGTCTGTACGCCATTACCGCCGATATGGACTTTGAGCTGCACTACGGCAAGCGCGCCAACAAGCGCCGCAAGATGTACAACGGCATGATCCCCTGCCAGCTGTATATGTACTATAACGCCCCCAAGACCGAAAAGGTGGCAAAGCCCATGCCCAAGTCCGGCTTTGACGGCAAGCGCACCCATTTTGAAAAGAAGTAAGGGCATTTGACCGCCGCCCCCGGCGGACATTGCACCGGAAAAGTGTGTCTTTTGCCGGGAAAATCCAGCACAAACACCCGCAGCCTGTCTTTTGCACAAAAGAGACGGCCTGCGGGTATTTTTTGTTGGAGAAAACGATTTCACAAAATTCGGCATAATGACAAATTACGGCAGTTTTTGCATCCGGTAGTTGCGTTGCCGAACAAAAAGGATTATACTAACCTTATTGACCACAGGATACAAAAACTGTACAGAAAGGATGGCTGGCTCTTATGAAGGGACGGATGCGGCCCTATCTGCCGGAACTGACGATCCGGGACTACAACACCTATATGCGTTACCTCCGGGGGGTGCGGCGGCAGATGTACAAGTCTTACGGCTTCTACGCCTGCCATCTGCTGCGCACCAACGGGGTGCTGTTTGCCATCCTGTCCGATAGTCTGGCGGGGCGTATGCCCACCTGCAAACGGCAGCGGGTGCCCGGTACGCCGTTCCAGCGCAGCATGATGTGCCAGACGCTGGGCATCCGGCAGGCGGCGCAGGTGGAGATCCTGATGGGCTGGCATAACCTGCAGGACCGCAAGTACAGCGAGCTGCGCCCGGCTAAGCGCTTGCGCCGTGCAGCGGACAAGCTGCTGCTGCGCCGCGCCTACGACAAAGCCCGGCAGGAGAACCCGGCACTGGAACGGCTGTTTGCGCAGGAGCGGGAGCAGGCGGTGGTGCAGATGAACCTGAGCGCCAAAAACTATGCCCTTGCCGCCGAGCCCATGAGCAACATCTACGGCGCTTTGTACTCCACGCTGGCTACGGACGACAACAACCAGCGCAAGAGTATGCGGTACATTGGCAGCTGTATCGGCCGCATTTTCTATCTGCTGGATAAGGCCGAGCGCTTTGAGACCGACCGCCGCAACGGTCAGTACAACGTGTTTGTGGTCAACGAGCTCAACGGGCAGGCTGCCGCCATGGAGAACGCCCGGCGGCAGGCGCTGGCTGCGGTCAATGACCTGATGCGGGCGTACAAAATGCTGGACCTCAAGCTGAACGACACCCTGCTGAACAATATCATGATCCTGGGCCTGCAGCACGCGGTCTACCCGCTGGAACAGGATGTAGATACCGAAAAATGGGAGATCCCATGAAGAAACGAAAAAGCAAAAGCTGGGCCATGGCCTACTGCGGCATGGCAGCGGCACTGTGCGTGGCACTGATGCTGCTGGGCACCATCATCCCCATTGCCATGTTCATTGCACCGGCGGTGGCCAGCTTTCTCATTGCAACGGTGTGCATGGAGTGCGGCATCACCATGGCGTGGACGGCCTACGCCGCCGTCAGCCTGCTGGCGCTGCTCTTTGTGCCGGATAAGGAGATCGCTCTGATCTTCACCGTGCTGCTGGGCTATTACCCGCTGGTCAAGCCCCGGTTTGACCGCATCCGCCCCCGGGCGTTGCAGCTGGTGTGCAAGCTGCTGCTGTGCAACGCGGCGGTGCTGGCGATGTACGGTCTGCTGCTGGTGGTAGTACCGGCGGGCAGCATTTCGCAGGAGCTGCGCACTACCGCGCTGGCAATGACCCTGCTCACGCTGGGCATGGGCAACGTGGCCTTTGCCCTGTACGACCGCGCCCTGTGCAATCTGCTGCTGCTGTACAAGCTGAAGTGGCAGCCCAAGCTGCATAAAATGCTGGGGATGCACTGAGCAAAAAACATTGAAAGAAGGAATGTGTACCACAAGCTGACGCAAAGCGCCGGGCCACGCGGGTGACAGCCGTGAGGGTGACGAGGAGAGGAATCATCGAAAGATTCGGCGGGTGTTTCTCCGGCTGAGGGCTATACCAGCCGCAGAACAGGGCAAAAACCGGCAGCAATACCGGAACAGAACCCTGCAAAGAAAGCCATACAAGAACATAGACTTTGATAGAGGAAACTGACTGTGCAGCAGCGCATTTCGGCGCGCCGCAGTCGGTCTGGAGGTATTTTGTATGTGTGGCATTGTAGGTTATGTCGGGATGCGCAGCGCCCAGCAGGTGCTGCTGGACGGTTTGGAAAAACTGGAGTACCGCGGGTACGATTCTGCCGGTGTGGCGCTCACCCAGCGGGACGGTATCCGCGTGGTCAAAAGCAAGGGACGGCTCGCCACCCTGCGCAGCAAGCTGGAAGAGCTGGCACTGCCCCAGAGCGGCTGCGGCATCGGTCATACCCGCTGGGCGACCCACGGCGAGCCCAGCGACGTGAACAGCCACCCGCACTCTACGCCCCGGGTCAGCATCGTGCACAACGGCATTATTGAAAACTACGGCGCTTTGAAGGAGCGTCTGGTCGCCAAGGGCTACACCTTTGCCAGCGAAACCGACACCGAGGTACTGGTAAAGCTCATCGACAGCTGCTATCACGGCGAGCCGCTGCAGGCGTTGCAGGCTGCGCTTGCCAAGGTGCGGGGCAGCTACGCGCTGGCGGTGCTGTTCAAGGACTACCCGGACACCATCTTCGCGGTCAAGCGGGAAAGCCCGCTCATTGTGGGCTGGGGCGAGGGCGAAAACTTTGTGGCTTCGGATATCCCGGCGCTGCTCAAATACACCCGCAGGTACAGCGTGCTGGAAGAAGGGGACATGGCTGTGTGCACGGCACAGGGCATCCGCTTCTACAACGAGTTCGGCGAGGCGGTGGAGCGCGAAAAGCTGACCGCAGACTGGGACATGGAAGCAGCCGAAAAGGGCGGCTACCCCCACTTTATGCTCAAGGAGATCAACGAGGAGCCTGCCGCCATCACGGCAACGGTCAGTCCCCGGGTGGAGAACGGCCTGCCGGAGCTGCGCATCCCGGAACTGACGGACAAAATGCTGCGCAGCATCGGCACGGTGCATCTGGTGGGCTGCGGCACAGCCATGCACGCCGGTATGGTGGGCAAGACCGCCATTGAAGCGCTGGCGCGGGTGCCCGCACAGGTGGATATCGCCAGCGAGTTCCGCTACCGCGACCCCATCCTGAAGCCGGAAGATCTGGTCATCATCATCAGCCAGTCCGGCGAGACCAGCGATACGCTGGCCGCCCTCAAGCTTGCCAAAAGCCGGGGCGTGCCGGTGCTGGCCATCGTGAACGTGGTGGGCAGCAGCATTGCCCGGGCGGCGGATTACGTCATGTACACCTATGCAGGGCCGGAGATCGCCGTGGCGTCCACCAAGGCCTATATGGTGCAGCTGTGCGTGCTGTACCTGTTTGCCCTGCGTCTGGCCTATGCGCGGGGGCAGCTGACCGAGGAAAAGACCAAGTACTACACCGCCCAGCTGCTCCACGCATCCGAGGTCATCAAGCCCCGCCTTGCAGACTGCGAGCAGATCAAGTACCTTGCCAGCCGCTATGTGAACACCCAGAGCTGCTTTTTCATCGGGCGCGGGTTCGACTATGCCCTCTCGCTGGAGGGCAGCCTGAAGCTGAAGGAGATCAGCTATGTGCACTCGGATGCCTACGCCGCAGGCGAGCTGAAGCACGGCACCATCAGCCTGATCACGGACGGCGTGCCGGTCATCGCGCTGGCGACCCAGAAAAACGTCTACGAAAAGACCATCTCCAACGCCAAGGAGACCCGCAGCCGCGGCGCACGGGTGCTGCTGTTCACCACCAAGGACGCAGAAGTGCCGGAGGGCGTTGCCACCGAGGTCATCCGCTTGGACGAGTATGACGACATCCTGATGCCGTTACAGCTCATCGTGCCGTTACAGCTGTTCGCCTACTATATGGCGGTGCTGCGCGGCTGCGACGTGGATAAGCCCCGCAACCTTGCCAAGAGCGTAACGGTGGAGTGATAGGGGAAGAATAAGATTTAGAATGGTCTCTGCTGCGCTCTGACCATTTTTAGCGGAAGAATATTTTTAATTTTACAAGTCTGGAAAATCTGCGGAGCTTGTCGGGGCAAAGCCCCTCCATCTGCTTGCGCAGACCGCTCTGCCGCTTAAAAGCCCCACTGGGGCTTTCATTGCTGCGCAAACGCGGATTTTCCAGACTTGTCTTTTCACGGGAAAACACAAAACCGCCCGCTGCACGAAATACTGTGCAGCGGGCGGTCGTTTATGCAGGGGAAGGGCGCTTACCAGAACCAGTAGCGCTTTTTGAATACGATGTAGGCAATGGCGATGAGGATCACCACCACGCCGCCTGCGATGAAGAAGGTCCAGTTGATAGCACCGAACCGCAGGTTCTGGTTGGTCAGCAGATAGCGGCCGGCAGTGTCGGCGGTGATCACGCCGTCCTTGTAGCTGTTCAGGTACTGCCACTTGTTGCTGATGGTGTTGTACAGGTACAGGCGGGAGTAGGTGCTCACATCCAGTTCCAGCTGCACTGCGCAGGGAAGGGTACGGCCGTTGTCCAGCTCAAACTCCAGTCCCTCTTCGCTCTCGGTAAAGGTGATGGCGGTGTCGATCTCGCTGGTGGTGCTCTTTACGTCCTTGCCGGAAATGTTCAGGGTGTAGCCGTCACCCACCACGCACAGGGTCTTGCCAGTGGTGCGCAGGGCGTTCAAAATCTCGCCGGTCACGGTGGGCACTTCAGACTGGGCGAACACCACCTGATCCTCCGTGCTGTCCTGAATGGTCTGCACCACAGGATCCAGCGGGATGGTGTTGCTGTCGTCCGGGGTATCGGTGCCGGCATTGCTGTTGTCGCTGCCGGAAGAGGCATCTGCCGAGCGGTTCACGATGACCGTGACCATGGCAGTGGCCTTGCCGTTGGAGATGGTAATGGAGGTAGAACCGGTGCCTACCGCCGTGACCACGCCCGTGGGGCTGACCGTGGCAATGCTGCTGTTGCCGGACTTGAAGGTGAAGGACTGGGATGCACTGGCAGGGGTGGCCTTAGCCGTGATGGTACGGGTGGCACCGGGCTTGAGCACGATGTAGTTCGTGTTGGGGGTGATCACCTGACCGCTGTTGCTTGGCGAGGTGCTGGCGGCACTGCCAGAGGATTCCGTGGGCAGGGCAAGCACCGTGACGGTGGTGGTGGCTACCACCGAGCCGCAGGTGGCGGTAATGGTGGCTTTGCCGGGGGCTACGCCGGTCACGCGGCCAAAGCTGTTCACCGTGGCCACCTTCTCATTAGAGGAGGTCAGGGTGACGGTGGCGTAGTTGGAGGCAGAGCTGGGGCGCACCTGCAGCGAAGCCGACACCGAGTTGCCTACATAAATGGTGTTAGAGGAGAGGGCAAGGTCCATCTCGGTAACGATCATGGAAGAGTCCATGGAGACCACGATGGTGTAGGCGCAGATCTGGTTGCCGGCTGCTGCCGTAATGGTGGCAGTACCAACGCCCACAGCCTGTACCACGCCGCTGTTGCTGACGGTCAGCACGCTGCTGTCATCGGTCAAAAAGACCACAGAGTCGGTGCTGTAACTGGGCTTGACCACGGGGGATAGCTGCTGCGAAGCGCCCAGCAGCATATTAGCAGAGTAGCTGCCGGGGGCAATGCTTTCGGCGGGGATGTCCTTGGACCATGGCAGCGAAATGCCATTCTGCTCCTCAATCGGCAGGCTGGCGGCAGCAGCGCTCAGGGCGGTGCCGCCGCATACCAGCACACCCAGCATCAGCACACAGGCGGCCAGTCTCTTTGCGGTTCGAATCATGTTGTTTGTACCTCTTTGGGGTGTTGTATAAGGGGGTCATCCTGCCGTGCTATGCGGTCCCGCCTTTAGCGGAACAGCACGCCCAGAGCCTCCATGGCATACTCAAAATAGGTGACCTGATCGTATTCCACGCGGGCAGTCACGCTCATACCGTTGGAAAGATCCACCTTGTCGCCGCTGCGGCTCACCACATAGGTGGCGTCGGGCTTGATGGTCATCTTGTAGTAGGAGGCGTTGCTGCTGGCGGTCACATCGCTGTCAATGGAAACAACGGTGCCGGTCAGGGTGCCGTAGGAATACTCCGACAGGCCGGTGATGGCGATCTTGCAGGGGTCGCCGACGTGCAGCAGGGGGCGGTCGTTCACCGACACCATCGCCACGATCTCCAGATCGTCGTTCTCGCTGGCAACGGTAGCCAGTGCGGAACCGGCGCTCAGCACCATGCCCTCCTTATAAGGGGTGTCCATGTGGATCACGCCGGAGGTGGGCGCATAGATGAAGTAATCGTTGGCTCCGGTGTTCAGGGAATCCAGCTGTGCCTGCAGGTTGTCCACATTGACCTGTGCGCTGGTGATGCTCTGGGAGATGGACTGCATGGTGGAGTAGTACAAAGATTCCAGCTCGCTCTGGTTCTGCTCCATCAAAGCCTTGATCTGGGTGTCGGAGTAACCGGCAGCCTGATAGGTAGTGGCATCAAAGGTCTTTTGCGATACCTGACTTTTATAGGTCTGGTACTGGTAGTAATAGGGCTGATCGTCGGCGTTGGTCTCGTCGAAGTAGTTGGTGTCGTCCTGAATGCACTTGAGCAGCTTGTTGTACTGGTCCAGCTGCTTCTGGTAGATATCCAGCTGGCTCTGCAGGTTATCCTTCTGCATATCCAGATCAGTGCTCTTCAGGCGGGCGATCAGGTCGCCCTCGTTCACATAGCTGCCCTCGGAGACGTACAGCTCGGTGATGGAGCCGGAGTAGCTGGACATGATGTAGGTCTTGTTGGCGGCCTGCACCACACCGCTGTTCTGGCTGACATAGATGCGGTTGGTCCGGGTGCTCCAGATCACCAGAAAGATCATAAACAGGCCGGTCAGAATGACAAAGGCGTACCCGTAGGGGGGCAGCTTTCTGTCCATCATGATCCGACGATCCTGCAGATCCGAAAGGTTCTGAATGGTTGTTGTCATAATTATTTGGTCTCCATAAACACGTCGATCACGCCGTCGTCCTCGTCCTGATTGACGTAGATGGTGTAGCTGTTGCCGGTCAGCTTGATGTCATTTTCAAAGGCCATGACCTGCAGCTTGGCGGTAGCCAGCTGGCTGAAGCTCAGGGGGCCGGTGAAATGGGCGTACAGGCAGTTCTTCACCCGCAGCACAGCGTCCATGTGGTAGCCGGGCTCCATCTGGGGGATCATCTGGGTGGCCTGCTGCATCATGTGCATTTGGGGCATATGATCCGGGCCGGTGCCTTCCGTGATAGCCTGCACCAGCGGGCCGATGGGCTGTGCGCCGTTGCTCTTCATAAAGTTCTGCATCTGGGTCAGGATGACCGGCAGGTTGGCCAGCTCTTCCGGGCGCACAACGCGGGAAAGAACATTGGTCAGCTTGAGTGTCTTGTTTTCAGCAACTTTGATCTCGTTCATGATAAATTACCCCTAATCCTTTTATTTTTTGGATGAAAGCCGGAACAAAAAAGGTGCCCGGAAGCGTCTGCCTCCGGGCACACCATAACGAGGCATTCTTCGGTATCCCGCCCGGCGGGAAAAAACGTATGCTGCATCCGGGCAAACGCTGCGGATGCGGTGCCGATCAATAGGTGATGGACTCGCCGTCGTCATCCTCTTCCACCACAGCGGAAGGTGCCTGCGGAGCGGGCTCGGGCTTGCGCTTGCGGAAGATGCCCTGCTGCATATTCCACAGCTCGGCATAGCGGCCATCCTTTGCCAGCAGTTCCTCATGGGTGCCGCGCTCCACGATCTTGCCGTGATCCATCACAAGGATCAGGTCACAGTCACGGATGGTGGAAAGGCGGTGCGCCACGATCAGCATAGAGCGGTCTGCCAACTGCTCGTAGATCATGTTGAAGATCAGCGTCTCGGTGGCAAAGTCCAGATTACTGGTGGACTCGTCCAGAATGTACAGGTTGGAGTCCTTCAGGAAAGCACGCGCCAGTGCGATACGCTGCTTCTCACCGCCGGACAGGCCGTTGCCGGCTTCCTCCAGATAGGTGTTGTATTGCAGCGGCAGGTGACGGATAAACTCGTGGGCGTCAGCCTTCTTGGCAGCCTCCTTCACCTCGTCCAGCGTAGCGTCCATACGGGAGATGCGGATGTTGTCGTAGATGGTCTTGCTGAACAGCTCAACGTTCTGGGGCACATAGGCAATGGCGCGGCGCACCGAATGGTTGGTGTACTCGGCCAGATTTGCGCCGTTTATGTCGATCTCGCCGTCCTCGGGGTCGTAGTACTTCAGCAGCAGCTTGGTAATGGTGGATTTGCCGCTGCCGCTGCTGCCCACCAGTGCCACCTTTTTGCCGGCGGGAATGGTAAAGCTGACGTGATCCAGCGCGGGGGCACGGTTGCCGTAGCGGAAGGTGACGTCCTTGAACTCGATGTCGCCCTCAATCTTGGCAAGCTCGCTCTGCTCCACACCGTCGGCGGTCTCGTACTCAGCGGGGTAGTCCATGATCTCAGTCAGACGCTTCATGGAGATGCTGGCCTCCTGAATCTGCATCTGCAGGCCGATCAGGTTGCTCAACGGGGAGGTGAAGTAGCCGGACAGGGTGCTGAAGGCCATAAAGCCGCCCAACGTCATCTCACCGTTCAGCACCTGCGTGATGCCCACATAGGTGGTCAGCATACTGAAACCGGTGGAGATAAAGGAGGAGATCAGGCTCTGCGTGGTGCTGATGCGGCTGGAACGCAGGCTGATCTTCAGGCTCTTCATGTACTCGCGTTCCAGATTATCCAGCTCGGTCTGCTCGTTGGCGTTGCACTTGACGGTCTCGATGCCGCGCAGGCTCTCGATCATCTGGCTGTTCAGCGCGGCAGACTGTGCCATGCTCTCTTCGTTGATCTTTTTATAGGGCTGCTTGTACACCAGCACCAGCAGGATGCTGACCAGCGCCATGAACAGCGAGATGGAGAACAGCATGGCGTTCATGCGGAACAGGATGATACCGGTGATGACTGCCATGGAGATATCCATCACAAGGCTCAGCGCAATGCTGGTAAAGATGGACTTGATGGTGTTTGCGTCCGAGTAACGGGTGGTGATATCACCGGTCTTGCGGGTGGCAAAGAACTTCATGGGCAGGTTGAAGATGTGCCCGAAGTACCCCAGCATCAGCGGGATATCGATCTTGATGGACAGATGGATCAGCACCCATTGGCGTATAAAGCCGATCAGGGTACTGGTAATGCTGACCACGCTGAACACTAAGATCAAGGTGACCAGCAGGCTGTTCAGCCCGTAGGGCAGCACCTCGTCCATCAAGATCTTATTGAACATGGAGGACGCGATGCCCAGAATGGTGGTGATGATCGAGCTGAGGATGGCGTAGAAGAACAGCTTTTTCTGGGGCAGCAGCAGGTTGATATACCGCTTCATCATGCCGCCCTTTTCGATCTTGCCGCCCTTGAACTCCGAGGTGGGGTTCAGCAGCAGCAGCACGCCGGTAAAGTTCTTATAGAACTCGTCCAGACTGATCTTTTTCAGCTCCGTGCCGGGGTCGCCGATGATGACGTAATCCTTGCACTTATGCTTTTTGCCTTTTTCCTCATCTTCCTTGCGGGCTTCGGCGTCCTGCAGCATGTGCTTGCGGCGCGCGCCGTCGTCCTTGATGGTGGTCTTTTTGAACACCACAACAAAGTGGGCCAAGCCCTGATCGGTGATGACTTGTGCAATACAGGGAAGCGAGAAATCACTCAGGAAGTTTTCGCGGTCCACGCGGACTGCGGCGGTGGTAAAACCAAGCTCATTGGCGGCTTTTTGCAGGCCTACAAGGTTGGTGCCTTTCAGGTCGGTGCCCATCATATCCCGCAGACGGGTGATGGTAACTTCCTTTTTGTAGTGCAGGCACACCATGGCCAGACAGGCAGCCGCACAGTCGGTGGTATCGTGCTGCCGGACGTAGGTATAACGCATAGATGTTTCCTTTTACTCTCAAGATTTATTCAAACGACACCAAGCCGCCCAGCCGCCCCGTGTTTGCCGCACAAGGCCACCGGCCTGCCTGCTGATTTGACCAACGAAAAAACTGCGCTCCTGCACGGCAGCCTTTCTGGCCGAGGGAGCGCCTGTCTGTGGGGCAGAAGGGCTGTGCGGGCTGCGCAGTGCCTTTTCCACGCCTATAAACTTATAAAAGTATACCACATCCACTAGGGTTCTTCAAGGCGATATTTTTTAAGAATGGTTAAGAAAGAATGAAAAAAGATACAGAAAAACAAAAAAGCGATGGAAAAATATCCATCGCTTTGCTGGCGCCTCTTGCCTGACTCGAACAGGCGACACCCTGATTAACAGTCAGGTGCTCTAACCGACTGAGCTAAAGAGGCATATCAGTGACTGCGAGAAATATTATACCGCAGTCACCGCACTTTTGCAAGCCCTTTTTGTAAAAAATTCGGAAATCGATTTTACTTTGAAGGCGTCCCCCGGAAGGGGGTAACTGGTAGAACCCCTTCCGTCTGCTCCCTTTGGTCGCAGCCACCTTCCCCAAGGGGACGGCGTGCGCCCTCTCAGGCGCTCCCGCGCCAGCTCTCCCAAAGGGAGAGCCAAGCCGTAAA
>OLGM01000296.1_pt1 | contig 34969 bp, 20 predicted proteins | sample 1606001 | NCBI WGS metagenome assembly OLGM01 (sample SAMN03283294) | human gut metagenome | biome: human-associated habitat; material: feces | host: Homo sapiens | place: Peru | collected 2012
AAAGAACGAATGTATGTTAAACTTTTAAACGAAACCACTTTTTAAAGTGGACTCAATTATTATTTGGAATAACCTAATTTTTGGAGCACTTCGTTGCTAATATCTATCTTAGGAGAGCCAAAGATGATGCCGCTGTTGCTAGCTCTATCGAGAACAAGCGAATATCCGCGCAGGTCTGAAATCTCTTTTACGGCTGTATAAATCTCTTCCTGAATAGGTCCCATCAATGCCTCACGCATCTTATAGAGGTCGCCTTCTGCACCAAAATATTTTTTCTTCAAATCGCTAGCCTCCTTCTCTTTCTGCATGATGGCATCCTGCTTAGCCTTTTTCTGCTCCTGGGAAAGGAACACTACCTCGTTCTGATAGTTCTTATACATGGTGCTTGCCTCTGTGTTAAGAGCTTCTACCTCAGCCTGCCATTTGCGGCTTACCTGATTCAGCTGCTCGTTGGCACGCTCATAAGCGGGTACATTCTTCAAGATGTACTCCATATCTATCAATGCATATTTCTGTGCATGTGCTGAGATGGCTGCTACAGCCATCATCAACATCAATACTATTTTCTTCATAAAACCCATTTTTAGAATTCCTGACCTAAGATGAAGTGGAACTGGCTTCCACCCTTCTTATATGAACTACCATTCCATACAGTATCGAAACCGTAAGCCCAGTCAATACCCATCAGACCAACCATAGGCAAGAAGATACGTACACCGACACCGGCACTACGTTTCATGCTGAATGGGTTGAACTTCTTGGTTTCATACCAAGCGTTACCAGCCTCTACGAAAGTCAAACCGTAAATGGTTGTGTTACCTAAGAGGAATGGATAGCGAAGCTCCAATGAAAAGCGATCATATGCATAAGCATAGTAACCGGTTGTAGGACTGTAAGATACAGAACCATTCTCATAACCGCGGAGTCCGATTGTTTCCTCACCATAATATGATGAGTATCCACTCATACCGTCACCACCCACATAGTAGGTCTCGAACGGACTCTTCTTATACTTGTTATAAGAACCGAGCAAACCGAGTTCTACACGGGTCATCAATACGAAGCACTTCTGACCCTCTGTGAGTGCAGTATAAGTCTTTGCCTTGAACTTCCACTTATGGTATTCAATCCATCTGTACTTCTCCTGCTGCTCAGCAGAATAGGTTGGCGACTTAGAATCGTTGGCAAGATTCTTGTAGTCCTTGTTGTCGAACGCACTCCATGGTGGAGTAAGGTTGACACTTGCCTCAACCTCAGAACCACGACGTGGGAAGAGTTGGTTGTCGGTTGATGTTCGGTTCAATGCGATGGTCAAGTTCAAGTTGTTCGCATTACCGTTGGTCATCAACATATAGCTCCAGTTCTTCATCATGTAGCGCTGGTAAGCCAACTGTACAGACAAGGTGAAGTAATCATCCGGCCAACGGAGGCGCTTACCCCAACCGAGGCTTACACCCACCATCTGGATATACTTGTCTGGATCGTAATAATTCTCGTAGTTGTTATAGTAACTAGAACCATAGCCATATAAGTAACTCTGATAGTTGTACATGGCTGCACTATTGTAATAGTTGCTTGACACGTCGGTACTCTTACTGTAGTATGCACCTACGCTGAACTGGATAGGGCGCTTGCCGCCAAACCAGTTGGTAGAGTAGCTTACGTTATAGCTCTGGTAGTAGGTACCATTGGTCTGTGCACCGATACTCAGCACCTCACCATCACCGATTGGCATGATACCACGATGCTCCTTGTTCTTGTTGAAGAGGTTTGCCATAGAGAAGTTGTTGAGCTTCAAGCCCACACGTCCGATGACACCCGTCTGACCCCAACCGAGCGAGAACTCAATCTGGTCGTTACTCTTCTGCTCCAGGTTCCAGTTTACATCAACCGTACCGTCTTCAGGATTAGGCTTTACGTCCGGGCTAACCTTCTCAGGATCAAAGTGTCCCATAGAAGCAAGCTCACGAGCCGAACGCATCAGAGCATCCTTAGAGAAAAGGTCGCCTGGCTTGGTACGAAGTTCACGGCGCACTACATTTTCGTAAAGACGGGTATTACCATTGATACGTACATGGCTCAGATAAGCCTGAGGCCCCTCTGTTACGCGCATCTCCAAATCGATAGAATCGCCATCAATATTGATTTCAGTCGGTTCGATGCGAGAGAACACATAACCATTATTATAGTAGAGGTTAGAAACAGCGTCATCATCTTCATTCAGGCGCTTACCCAATATCTTCTGGTTATATACATCGCCCTTCTTCATACCGAGCAATGCTTCGAGATAAGCTGAAGAGTAAACGGTATTACCTGCCCAGGAGATGTTACGGATATAGTATTTCTTACCTTCATCTACCTTGATGTAGATATTAACGTGCTTCTCATCGAAGTTGCTCACGCTATCTTCCAGAATCTGAGCATCACGAAAACCATACTCATTATATTTGTCGATGAGTTTCTGCTTATCTTCCTTCCAACGCTCAGGGGTAAACTTCTTCGACTTGAAGAAAGAGGCGAACTTACCAGCCTCATGCGTCTTGGCAAAAGCACCCTTCGAGAAGAGTCCACCCTTAATCTTGCGGTCAGAAAGCTGTTCGTTTCCATCGATTGTTATCTGATGTACCTTGATTTTTTCTTTCTTGTCAACAACAACATCCAGGATTACCTGTCCCTTGTTGGCGACATCATCGCGCTGGTTAATCTGGATATCAGCATTCTTGAAACCCTTATCATCGAAATACTTCTTGGCGAGAATCTTGGCACGGTCGAGCATATTCGGAGTTACCTGAGTGCCCTTTACCATACCCAACTTCTGCTCCATATCTTCACGCTCGCTCTTCTTCAAACCAACATAGTTGATATTAGAGATACGTGGACGAACCGCAAGATAGATATGGAGATAAAGCTTCTCACCTACGATAGAGTCGGCAGCGATAGCCACCTTCGAGAAGAGTCCATGTTTCCAGTAGCGCTTTACGGCATTGGTAATCTCGTCGCCAGGCACAGTAATCTCATCGCCCACACTGAGGCCGGAGATACCTGTGAGAACATAGTCTTCGTAGCCCTCAACACCCGAAACATTGATACCACCAATCTTAAGGGTACGAGGTGTACCAGCATACGAGATGTCAGGGTTTACGATTTTATCTTGTGCCTGAATCTGCATGCATGCCATTACGCCGAACAGCAGGATGAAAATCTTTTTAAATCTATTCATTTATACCTTATTATATATAATATGATTTTTCTATGCTTGTATGAGGTTTGCCTATTTCTCCTCCTCTTCCACCTGTGCCTCGGTTTTTCCAAATCGACGTTGGCGGTTCTGATAACTTGCTATTGCCTTGTGCAGATCTTCTTCATTGAAGTCTGGCCAGAAGGTATCACAGAAATACAACTCTGAATAAGCTATCTGCCAAAGAAGATAGTTGCTGATACGGAGTTCACCTCCTGTACGTATCAGAAGTTCAGGATCTGGCATGAAACTGGTCTCAAGATGCTTCTCGAAGTTCTCCTCTGTCAGTTTATCCTCTATCTGCTCATAGGTTGAACCAGACTCCAATGCTTCTTTTACCATTTTCTTAGTAGCATTCAGGATTTCCCATCGTGAAGAATAGCTCAATGCCACTACCATAGTCATCGAATCGTTCTTCGCAGTATGGTCCATGGTCTCCTGAAGCTTGTCCTGCACCTGTTGTGGCAGGCGTTTCAAATCGCCTATCACACGGAAGCGGACATTATTCTTCATGAAGATTTCATCTTCGAGCGAAGTCAGTACCAGTCCCATCAAGGCAGCAACCTCATCGGCCGGACGGTTCCAATTCTCTGTAGAGAAAGTATAGAGGGTGAGATATTTTACCCCCAACCTGGTACACTCCGATGTAATTCGGCGCACGGTATCTACTCCAGCCTGATGGCCGTAGCTACGCTCCTTGCCCCGTTCTGTTGCCCAGCGACCATTGCCATCCATAATGATAGCGATGTGCTCAGGAATCCTGTTCATATCTAAGTTGTCCATCATTCTTCTTTATTACAAGTTTTACATTTTGCACTGAAACTATAGGTCACCGAAACGGCTATGGTAGAATAGCAGTCGGTATTCTTGAAAATGCCACTGCTCTTTACCCAGTAAGGGTCTTTCACACCATCCAGTTCATCGCTGAGCGAGAAATGGAAAGTCCAGGCCAGTCCCAAGTTCAACCTTTCGTTCACTTTATATTTTGCGCCGATGCCTAAAGGCACGTTGGCTGTAAATACATTTTTTTCGTTACCTTTTACATAGGTTGCTCCCAGGCCACCCAGTATATAAGGAACCAGGCGCTGGGCTCCACGATAGTCTCTGCCTGTTCCGTAGGGCCAGAAGTTGTACTCGAACACTAGATTCATATCCACCAACGTATGATTAAAGGAATAGGGATTCTCAGCATAATCAGGATAGAAAGTATCCACATTTGCCGAAGAACCTTTTATTTTTCCAAAGCCCACGCTCAGTTTCAAGTCCTTGTAGGGGTCGAAATTGTATCTTCCCACCAGGAAACCGGCAGGTTGCATGTCGCTAAGCACATTTCCGTTAAAGTCGCCTTCATAGGTCATTACCCCCACACCGGCACCTATCTCCATGCGATATTGCGGATCGTCCTGTGCACGAACCGCCATACAGCCCAGAGTTAAGAAGGCAAGCAGGATGATTAATCTTCCTTGCTCCAGCCATCTATATTGAAACGTCCTCTCCATACGTATCCGTTTCTGATAATCCAATAGTAATGTTGCTTGTCACGGCAGAAAGCGAAACGACCTTCAGTACCTTCAGTAGCAAACTTAGCAGGCAGAACAACCATCTTATCCTGCTTCCAAGTCAATCCGGCATTCTGGCTCTTATACCATTTGCCGTTACTGCCTAAAGCCACGAAGCCTGTATCGGCAGCACAGGTAATTACCTGATCCAGCCAAGGCATCTTTCCACTTTTATTTTTTTCGATTTCCAGATAGTTCCACTGTCCGTCTTCATTTGCATCATAGTCAACCGTGCGCAACCATGTGGTGGCAACCGTATCATTCCAAGCCTTGTCGCGAGTACCCATCAGCATCACGTTCTCCACATTTTTTGCAGAGAGCACGCCAGCCACATTCATTGAGACATTCTGTGTTGGCAAAGAGTCTGCATCAGTATCAAGTTTCTCTGCCTTCCAGCTGACACCCTGATCTTTTGAAACAGAGATACCTGCAGTAGTATAAGCATAGAGATACTGGCTGCTAGCACCAATGAGCTGCTTGATATCTGCGTTTTCAGAAACCTCTGTCCATTTTTCAGCATCGGCAGAAGCATAAACCTTGCCGCCATCTGCAATATAGAGCTTGCCATCCAGCGCTACTGCACTCTGGTAAGCGTCACTACTTAAGCTTTCGTTCATCGTAATAGATGACCAGGCGCTGCCATCATTGATGGCTGACTTCAGCACCTTAGTACCCTCGGCAGTCTTGCCGAATACATAGATGTAATCACCACAAGCTACAGCCTTCAGATCAGAGAACGCAGCCAACTGACTGTTGTTCTGAGCCAGCTCATGCCACTTAAACTCATAAGGCAACTCCTTATGTACGTTTACGGTAACCTTATACTGGGCATAGGCAGAGTAGTCGCTGCTGTAAACTCTAATCAAGCGAGGCGTTGAGAAGTTGATGGAATCAGAACTTGAATAGTATGCTGCGACAGAATCAGTCTTGTTGATATCCATCAGGAGAATAGGGCTGTTATTCTTGCTGCTGATAGTAGCCAATATGGCAGTACTCCTCACCCCACAAGGCAAGGAATCTACATTATAAATCGAGCGTTGTGCCTGATCTATGTAAAATTTATAGTCAGAGCCCGTCACATTAGCCTTGAGCAAGGTATCTTTACCTGCCTTCGTTTTGGTATATCTGTCAAGACTACCCAACGAGAAAGCCGTGATGGCTGTATCATGTGTATATTCTACTGTTGTTTCATCGCTGCTCAAGCAAGAAGAGAGCGAGAGCGTAGCTGTAATCAGCGCTATGAAAGCAAAAAACTTCCTTTTCATTCTATCCTATTTTATTTTTAGCTGCAAATTTACTGAGAATTCTTTAAAAACTCGCCCTTTTCTCCTTATTATTATGCAAATTATTCATTTTAGGCGCATTTTTTAAGTTTTTTAGTGATTTCGAGGCGTAAAAACGAAGAAATCCCGCTTCTTTTGCAAGAAACGGGATTTCATATTTAGTATAAATTCGAAGTGTCGAATTAGAGCTGTGGACCAGCAGCAACGAGAGCCTTACCAGCCTCGTTTGTCTCATACTTCTTGAAGTTCTTGATGAAGCGAGCAGCCAAATCCTTCGCCTTCTCCTCCCACTGAGAAGCATCAGCGTATGTATCACGAGGATCGAGGATCTTAGGATCTACGCCTTCCAACTGTGTAGGAACTACGAAGTTGAAGAATGGGATAGTCTTTGTAGGAGCTGCGTCGATTGAGTGGTCGAGGATAGCGTCGATGATACCACGTGTGTCGCGGATAGAGATACGCTTGCCTGAACCGTTCCAACCTGTGTTAACCAAGTATGCCTTAGCACCAGACTTCTGCATCTTCTTTACCAACTCCTCAGCGTACTTAGTTGGGTGCAACTCCAAGAATGCCTGACCGAAGCAAGCAGAGAATGTTGGAGTAGGCTCGGTGATACCGCGCTCTGTACCAGCCAACTTAGCTGTGAAACCAGAGAGGAAGTAATACTTAGTCTGCTCAGCGTTCAAGATAGATACTGGTGGCAATACACCGAATGCATCTGCTGAGAGGAAGATAACCTGCTTAGCAGCTGGACCCTGAGAGAATGGACGCTGGATGTTCTTGATGTGGTAGATAGGATAAGATACACGAGTATTCTCGGTAACAGTCTTATCTGCGAAGTCAATCTTACCATCCTTAGCTACAGTTACGTTCTCGAGGAGAGCGTCACGTGTGATAGCACCGTAGATGTCTGGCTCAGACTCCTTGTCGAGGTTGATAACCTTAGCGTAGCAACCACCTTCGAAGTTGAACACGCCCTCGTCGTCCCATCCGTGCTCATCGTCACCGATCAACTTACGCTTAGGGTCTGTTGACAATGTAGTCTTACCAGTACCAGAAAGACCGAAGAAGATAGCAGTGTTCTCACCGTTCATATCTGTGTTGGCAGAGCAGTGCATAGAAGCCATACCCTTCAATGGCAAGAAGTAGTTCATCATAGAGAACATACCCTTCTTCATCTCACCACCATACCATGTGTTGATGATAACCTGCTCCTTAGAAGTTACGTTGAATACAACGGCTGTCTCTGAGTGGAGACCTAACTCCTTCCAGTTCTCAACCTTTGCCTTAGAAGCATTGTAAACGATGAAGTCTGGCTCCTGATCGAACTCAGCCTCGTTCTGAGGACGGATGAACATATTTGTTACGAAGTGTGCCTGCCATGCTACCTCAACGATGAAACGTACCTTCATACGTGTATCCTTGTGTGTACCGCAGAAACCATCTACTACGAACAACTTCTTATTAGAAAGCTCCTTCTTAGCGATCTCCTTAACGGCGTTCCATGCCTCTGGAGTTGCCTTGTGGTTATCGTTGTGATACTCCTCAGAATCCCACCATACAGTGTCGTGAGATGTAGCATCGTCAACGATGAACTTGTCTTTAGGAGAACGACCAGTGTAAATACCAGTCATTACGTTAACTGCACCGAGCTCAGTCTCCTGACCAACCTCAAAACCCTTGAGACCTTCCTTAGTCTCCTCATTGAACAATACCTCATAAGAAGGATTGTAGAGAACCTCAGTTGTACCTGTGATTCCGTACTTTGCTAAAACTGACTTATCAAACTTTGCCATTTTATTTTAAATGTATTTAAGTTGTGAATAATTTCTCTTTACCTTTTTTTACCTTGGTTGACAGAAGAAATCATCATTCTCCCAAAACCGCCGCAAAGTTACGAAAAATATGTTTTATAGCAAAGATTCTTTGGTATTATTCTTTCTTTTTAAAAGCTTTTTAGGTTAAAGAACTTAAAAAAAAGCCGATTCGACCGACATTTGCCACGTTGACTTTGCAAAAAATCTCTGCTTAAAGAAAAACAAGCAGAGATTTACACCTATTTATATATAAGAGGATATTTGGGAAGAGATAAGAGTTGCTTTATATCTTTGTAATCACAAAAGGATGTTTAACAGCAGCTCTAGCAGACTTCTGTGCTACAGTACGTTCGGCTTCTGTCATTCCCATAGGCAAATATTTATTTCCCACAACCGACTTTTTAAAAATAGCCTGATACCAAGTGCATGCAGCAGTATATCTACCATAAGTCAAATTGAGGTGATACCCATCTCTATTCATTCTGTCGCCAATATAAGATGTACGCGCATTCTGAATGGCCGTACCTGCAGGAACAAGAATATCAGGATGGCAATCATGAATAACTTTGCGGGTAGCATCTAAGATGCAATTATACATTATCAGTTGATTATTACCATACTTTACAAAGCCATCATGCTTAGAATCATTAGAATACGCCCATGTCTGATGAAACACAATCTTTGTTTTTGGTGAAGTATGCGTCTTGACATAGGCAACCAACTCTTTCAAATATGGCTGATAAGTATCGTAAACACCAGAGAAATGACTAGCTTGCTGTACACTTACATAATCCCATTCCTCATCTGCCAACGCCTTTGACACCTGCTCTTTATCTATTTGCTGCATTTTACCATCTACCCCTATTTTGCGATAGCGATAAGATTTTAAATCCTCATTGACACACTTCATATGATGTTCCAGAGAGCATCCCGGAATATAGAGATTAGCAATAATGGTTTTCACCCCATCAGCATCAGCTAATTCGTGCAAATTCTGCTCAATAGCATCCTCCGAAAAGCTATTTCCGATAGCTAATATTTTAACGACCTTAGCAGCATTTGCCCCCATGAGGACAAATGCCGTAACTATAAACAATAAGAAGATTCTCTTATTCATAACTAACATTATTTTAATTCAAACTTCAGAGTCTGTACATTTTTACTGTTTGGACCAACCATTACCTCGAATTCTCCAGGTTCATACTTATATTCCAATTCCTGATTATAGAATTTCAAATCATCAGGGGTAAGAGTAAAGGTAACTGTTTTTGTCTCGCCTTTCTTCAAACAGATTCTTTCAAAACCCTTCAATTCCTTCACTGGTCTAGACACACTTCCTACCAAATCGCGGATATAAAGTTGAACTATCTCATCTGCATCATAATTACCAGTATTTGTGACATCTACCGAAATCAGAATCTTACCATTCTCTGAAAGAATTGTACTAGAAAGAGATGGCTTTCCGTAGCGGAATGTGGTATATGAAAGTCCATAACCGAATGGATATAACGGTTCATTATCTATATCCAAATAGTTGCTGCGGAACTTCATAAACCATTTTCCATCCTCAAGCGGTCTACCTGTATTCAAATGATTGTAGAAGAGAGGAATTTGCCCTACACTCTTTGGCATAGTGGCTGTCAGTTTACCACTTGGAACCTTATCACCAAACAAGACATCACAAATAGCATCAGCCGATTCACATCCACCAAACCAGACATTCAAGATAGCAGGGAAGTTCTCCTTTTCCCAAGTCATCACAGTAGTTCTTCCTGAGAAATTAACAAGCACAATAGGCTTGCCCATTTTTTTAAGAGCAGCCAACAAATTCTTCTGAGCATCAGGTATTTCCAAATTAGTTCTACTACTACATTCACCACTCATTTCTGAAGACTCGCCCACAGCAGCAACAATAACATCAGCCTGTTTAGCTACAGCAATTGCCTCCTTCAACATCTCTTCTGCAGATCGCAGATCACGCATTTCTCTTCCAAACATAGTAGCATCAGCCTCTCTCTTTGCATCATACAACAGATTAGAGCCTTTAGCATAAAGCACTTCTGCTTTATTTCCTACAGCCTCCTTAAAAGCCTGAAGCACAGTTTTATTATCATTCAATCGGGCAGCAACGCTCCATGTTCCCGACATATTACTACGAGTATCTGCCAAAGGACCAACCAAAGCAATTTTACCTTTTTTCTGCAAAGGCAAAAGATTACCCTCGTTCTTCAACAGAACAAAGGTTTCTGCAGCAATCTTACGAGCGATAGCCTTGTGCTCTGGTGTAAAGATCTCCTTTTTTGCCCTTTTTTCGCTACAATATCTATAAGGATCATCAAACAGACCTAGCTTATATTTAGCTTCCAATATACGACGACAAGCCGTATTAACCGTCACCTCAGAAACCTTTCCTTCTTTTATTGATTTTTCTATAGTACCAACAAAGCCATCGGAAACCATATCCATATCGGTACCCGCATTCAACGCCATAGCAGAAACCTGCTGCAAATTGCCCATTCCATGTGCAATCATTTCTTCGATAGCCGTATAATCTGTTACAACCATTCCCTTGAATCCCCACATATTTCTGAGCACATCAGTCAAAAGCCATTTGTTACCAGACGCAGGTATACCTTCTACCACATTAAAAGAAGTCATCACACTTAATGCACCAGCATCAACAGCAGCCTTATAAGGAGGCATATAATAGTTAAACATACGCCATCTACTCATGTCTACCGTATTGTAATCTCTTCCAGCCTCAGCCCCACCATAAAGAGCAAAATGCTTGACACAAGCCATGACTGTATTTGGTGCAGACAAATCATTACCTTGGTAACCTTCTACCATAGCCTTGGCTATGCAAGAACCCAAATAAGGGTCTTCTCCATTGCCTTCAGACATTCTACCCCAACGAGGATCTCTACAAATATCAAGCATAGGGCTGAAAGTCCAGTTAATGCCATCAGCCGAAGCCTCTTGAGCTGCAATTTGAGCAGACAGCTTGATTGCCTCCATATCCCATGAACAAGACAACGAGAAAGGTATCGGGAACACGGTTTCGTAGCCGTGAATTACGTCCATTCCAAAGAGAAGTGGTATTTTCAAGCGACTTTGTTCTACTGCAATTTTTTGAACTTCCTTAATGTTCTTCACACCTTTCAAGTTGAAGAGTCCACCAACTTCTCCTCGTTTGATTTTTCCTGCAACATCACTACTTTTAGCCTGTCCTGTTACTATTTCACCTGTTACGGGAAGATTAAGCTGTCCCAACTTCTCCTGTAAGGTCATCTTACTCATCAAATTATCGATGAACTTATTCATTTTTGCATATTCTCCGGTTTGCTGTGCCATAGCCGGACTTACTCCCATGGCAAGCGTTACGAAAGAAAGTATCCAGTTTTTTGCTTTCATAATTTTGTTTTTTATTTATAGGTAAAACCTAGTTTCGTTAATCCTTCTTGTACCTCAGGGCAACTCATGAAGAGTTTCCACAAAAGTCCTGAGCGATAATTTTCTATCATCGGAGCTATCGTCAGTTGATCTATTGCCAAATAACGGGGCACTGTCCATTTTTTTGTTTCAGAGAAGGCATCATAGAATCCATACTTGCCCCAAATCCAAGCCCCCTTGGCATAGAAATATTTAAGGGCATTCATTGACTGTTCTGGTGTATATGGGAAAGAAGATAGAGCCGCTGTTGGCGTTATCACACCTAAATCATTATTTGGTGCATGAGCCGAATAGCCATCAACCGAATAGCTAGCAGTCAAACCCCAGCATTTTTTTCCATAACCTTTATAGCCTTTAGGATTACGAACGCAGTATTCGTAATCGCTCAGAGCATGGTTCTGTACTACATTCCAATAGTTGGCATACTGGTCCGACAAATTTCTAGGATCGAGCCCGATATATGAATATTGAGCCCAGAAAAGCGGACCGCCCATTTGTTCTGCTCCATTATGTTTCAACTCCAATGCATAACCAAAAGGCTTAGCTGTACTCTTGATTCCGCCACTACGAGCCCATCCTTTATGATAGCAGTCTGCTGAAATAGAATGAGTAGGTGAAGCCGCTCCAAGAATGTAAGTAATCAGACACTCGTTATAGCCCTCCAAAGGAAAGTTCATTTCCCATCCATAGTTAGGCGACCAATGCCAATAAAGTACATCCTGCCCCCCACGACGATACCAGTCGAATTCCATTTCCTTCCATAACTTGTCAATGCTAGCAGCAACTTGCTTCTCTTCGACATTTCCATCTTTGAAATACTGTCGGGCACAGAGCAAACTAGTCATAAGAAACGAACTTTCTACTAAATCTCCACCATCATCTTTTCGACCGAAGGGAACAATTCTGCCTGTCTTACCATTGATCCAATGTGGCCAAACACCATGAAAACGATCAGCATTCTCTAAGAAGTTCACTATCTTCCTAAATCTCTTTACCCCTTCCTGACGGTCAATAAAACCACGATCGATACCAACCAGTAAACCTGCAATTCCAAATCCACTTCCACCGGTTGTAACCACATCTTTATCATTCTGCGGATAAATGCCATCCAGATGAATACGTTCTGGCGCCAGTCCTGAATTACTTTCCGCACCATCCCACATATAATTAAGGTGTACTTTCTGTATATAGTCCAACATTTCATTATCATTAGCAAAGGATGTTGGCCTATCTTGCTTTACTGAAGGCGGAAGTGTTGCTGCTGGAGTATTCTCCCCAGATGCTCCACATGAAGTCCATGACAATGTCAACATGAAGAGCGATATTAGTGTTTTATTGATTTTCATTACCTTATTATATATTATATGTTTTATTATACTTTAATTACTTTGTTACGTAACAAGTACCCAGTTTTCATCGATTGTCCTCAATTTACATCTTGAAGAAAAATAACAATATCAGAAAAGAGTGATTCTTTTATTCTTGTAGATGCTATTATTTATAGTTTAAATCAACCAGTACTGGAAAATGGTCTGAAAGATAGACCTTCTCCGGTTTATCATCTATCACACGATAACGGGTAGCTTTTACGTTCTTATTCACAAACACATGATCAAGCAATGGGCATTCACCGACAGGAAGACGACCGAAATCATGCCAAGAATAATTAGGACCATATTTAACAGGCGCTATATCACGAACACTTTTCATGCCATTTTGGCGAAGCACCATGAATGGCGGTTCACCATCTGAGCAATTATAATCAGCTGTGATAATCACAGGCAACCCCTTAGCGCACTCATCTATCTTTTTAAGAATCAACCGAATACCTTCCTTTCTTGCAATCTGCCCATCATTATCAAGGTGAGTATTGAAGAAAGCTATCTTCTTGTGGTTGATTTTATCTTCTAAGATAGCCCAGCTACAAACACGATTATAAGAAGCATCCCAACCTTTTACACCAAACACATCTGGAGTCTCGCTCAAAGAGAAATCACCATGCTTAATAAGTTTAAAACGACTTTTCAGATAAAATAGAGGACTATGCTCACCCTGATGTTTACCATCATCTCGTCCTACGCCAAGTGCTTCGTATTGAGGAAGTTTTGATTTTAAATCATCCATTTGATTAGGGCAAACTTCCTGCATACCCAAAAGATCCGGCTGATAGTAATTGAGCATATCAACAACAGCCCCTTTTCGATTGTTCCAGATATTATCTCCATCTGATGCAGCATCCAATCGGATATTAAAGGTCATCACGCTCACTTTCTGGGCATGAGTAGACAGAATACAAAAGATGCATAATGTCAGAAAAGAGAATATTCTATAGACTTTATTCATAATAAACGCATTGATTGTGAGTATTCATCCTATAGGACCAGCCCCATTACAGAGCCGGTCCATAGATTTATATAAGAGAGATTGATTATTCCCCGATTGGTTCTTTCTTCAAGTCAGGATTATCATTTACGGTCATGAATGGCAACGGATAGTAAGTCTTAGCCTCTGTCCATCCCTTTGGTCCTAGCACGGTCTTAGCCTTGCCTGTACGTACCAAATCGTTATAACGCTCACCCCACTCACAACAGAGTTCCATTCTACGCTCATCAAGAATCTGATCAACCGTTACGTTGGTCAACTCGCCTAGATGTGCTCTAGATCTTACCAGATTGAATGGAGCATCACCATTCTTGTTCAAGCGGACCTTAGCCTCGGCATTCATCAGGAGAACATCAGCATAGCGCAAGATTCGAATGTTATTATTGCTACCATACTTGGTTCTGCCTTCAGTCAACTCGTTGGTTGGAGTATAAGCCTTACCATTCCAACAATCAGTCTGGGTAGGGTTTTTCAATGGACGGATAACATCACCACTAGGAGTTGTTGTACCAGCCTCCAGGAAAGAAGTAGTATATCTTACTGTTTCACCACGATTCTTAGCCCATGCTCTAAACTCAGGGTAAAGACCAATAAAACCCCAGCCAGAAATATTACCATCATTAGCCGGTCCCTGGAACACAAACCACTGGTCGGCATCGACCATTGTACCAGAACCAACACCGAAGTCTGTACACTGACATTCCATCAAAGACTCATCACAGAGTTTTCCAGGAATTTTGAACAACTCATAAAAGTCATTATACAACTCAAAACCACCATTTGCAATGATATCATCAGTCAATCTTTCAACCTCATCATAGTTACCCATATTGAGGTTGATCTTGGCAGCCAACGCCGCAGCTGTGTAAGCAGTAACAGCACCCTTGTGCTCCATTTGGTTAGGACGCTTACGAGGAGCATTCTCCATTGCATACTTCAAATCCTCCAACATATAGCGATTTACAGAATTTAATGTTGAACGTGTCAAATCCTTCTGTGTATTGCTACGCAAGATAGTTACAGGACCAAAAGCCTGTGTCAGACGATAATAAGCATAAGCACGAAGAATCTTCACCTCACCTTGATAAGCACGATTGGTCTTCTTGTCTGCTTCAGTAGTCAGATTCTCGGCATATCCTTCCAATGATTCGATAGCAGAATTAGCCACCTTAATCATACCATAATACTGATTCCATAATTCCTTTAAGCCCCAGAAGCCATTGTCGTACTTAAAATTGCCGAAGTCTACCAATGGAGCTTGGTCATCAATACGACCTGACCAGACATCGTCATCTCTAACAATAGACAAAGGCCAAATCACCCAGTGCATACCACCTGTTCTCAACTTTGCATATACACCTGATACAGGCTGATACATATCATCGGTCTTTGTAAAATCTACCTTCTCCTCAGGAACTTTGTTCTCTGGGTCAATATCAAGATAGTCACTGCATGAAGTTACACCAACCATCAGTGCTCCAACAGCAAAAGCTGATATATATTTATTGATTCTCATTGTTGTATCTTTTTAATTAGTTAGAACTGAATTTGAACACCAAATGTATAAGTGCTTGTCAATGGATATACCTCTGTATCCCACCCCTGTGCATCGCTCAACTCTGGAGTGAAAGCGTTGGCACTGAAAAGAGTCAATGGGCGGTCGGCTGTTACACTCAAACGGATTGATGGTAAGGTATAGCTACCCATCTTGATATTCTTGAAACTGTAACCGAGAGTTGCATTCTGAATACGGAAGTAGTCTGCGCTCTCTACGAAGAAAGAATTAACTTTTTGGTCTGATACGTTCCATCCTTTTATCAGTGCCTTAGCAGATGGATATGTGTTGGTTGAACCAGGACCGGTCCAACGGTTCTTTACCTGTTCCTCATCAAAGTTGAAGTCACTCTGAGCATATCTCAAAGCACGCTTACGGTTGTACATCTGAGCACCAGCCTGTCCGTATGTACTCAACTCGAAGTCGAGATTCTTGTAACTGAAACCCAGATTGATACCGTATGTGAAGTTAGGGATATAAGAACCCAATGTCTGCTTATCTGCTGCATCTATCACACCATCATGATTTACATCCTCATACTTGAAGTCACCTGGTTCCAAACCGTTTGCTACAGCAATAGGATCATTCTGACACTCCTCTGGAGTCTGATAGATACCAACAACCTTGAAACCATAGAAAGAATTCATCTCCTTGCCAACCATATTGATAGTCTTACCACCGTTGATTATGTTAGCGCCACCCAAGCTCTTTACCTTATTACGAAGGAAAGACATATTTACACCTGCATGATACTTGAAGTCCTTACCTATACGGTCGTTCCATGTCATAGAGAAATCAAGACCTTCATTCAAAATCTTACCATAGTTGCCAGCCAATGACTTATTCTCAAATGAAACCAGCGGAGAAATCACAGCATGCTTGGTCATTCTGTGGAAGTAGTCGGCATCAATATTCAAGCGGCCCTGCAAAGTAGAGAGATTGAAACCTGCGTTGATTTCATCTACAACCTCCCACTGCAACCAGCTGAAATATGTATTATTCTGATAGCCAGGGAAAACAGTATTTCCGAATACACCAGAAGCACTATTACCGGTGGAGATAGATGCGAAGCCATCACTTGCTGCTACGTGGTCGTTACCCAACTTACCCCAGCTGGCACGAACCTTCAGATAGTCGATAATTGACTGGTTCTTCATCCAGGATTCCTCTGAAATTACCCAAGAAGCACCTACTGATGGGAAGTAACCCCACTTGTCCTGATACTTAGAAGAACCATCAGCACGCATCGTGAACATCAAGTAATACTTGCTGTCGAAATCATAGTTCAAACGGGCAAAGTAAGACAAACCTCTAAACTTTGTTCCGTCATCACCCAATGTAATACCTGTTGTGCTACCCTGTCCTAAATACAGATAAGAATCGTTGCCCTCTGGTACATTAGGAGCAGAGCCCCACAAGTTCTTATAAGTTTCCTGACGCATAGATGTACCAAGCATGGCACCGAAATTGTGCTTACCGAAATTATCCTTATAGGTCAAGGTATTATCCCATATATAGTTGTTATACTGGGTATTGGTCTTGGTCAAAGAAGTAGCATTACTCTGCTGATTGCTTTCTACATAGTAGGTAGGAACAAAAGTTCTGCCATCAATATTCTGATAGTTGTAGTTGATACTTGTCTTGAAAGTCAACTTCTCTGGCACGATATTCAACTGAGCATAAAAATTGGTCATATACTGACGCAAATCATTCTTTGAATCATAGTAGTTGGCTGTAGCTACAGGATTCTTGAAGTTGTCAGACAATCCGATGCTCTTAGGCGAAGCATACTTTTCCGGTTTGGCTTTCTCATTGTTATTATCATATACAGGTATCAAACCAGGAGTATTGAATGCTTGCTGCCATGCTGTATTGTTTGGCAAGATCTGGCTTGACTGGCTGAATACTCCATTGAAACCTACCTTCAACCACTTGGTTGCATCGTAATCTATGGCAGCACGGAAGTTAAGACGCTTATAGTTGTTCTTCACATCCATGATACCATCCTGTGCCAAGTAGCTCATACCCAAAGAGTAAGTTGACTTATCGCTACCGCCACTGATACCAATACTGTGGTTGGTCATTACTGCTGTACGAAGAAGTTCGTCATACCAGTCGGTATTTGCACCATAAGTCCACTTATGGAAATCGCTGTCAGCATAGCTACCCCCAAAACGGTCGATAGAATTCTTGATCATTGGGGAGTAAGCATCAAAGTTTGCTTCCATCAACATGGTAGCATACTGGCTAGAGTTCGCCATCTTCAATACATTTGTAGCTTTCTGAATACCTACATATCCATCGTATGTAATCTTGGCACTCTGATTCTTAACACCCTTTTTGGTCGTGATGAGTACAACACCATTGGCAGCTCTTACACCATAGATTGCTGCAGCAGAAGCATCCTTCAGAATTGTCATATCCTGAATATCATCATTGTTGATGAAGTTGATGTCATCATAGAACATACCATCAACAACATAGAGCGGAGAACTGTTTCCGAAAGAACCGACTCCACGGACACGCACTGTAGGACCAGCACCAGGCGTACCACTATTTACGACGTTCACACCTGCAACCTTACCCTGCAAGGCAGACATAGGAGAAGAAGAAGGTGTAGACTTGATATCATCAGCCTTGATAACGGTGATAGGCGAAGTCAAATCCTTGGCCTTAGCAGAACCGTAACCGATGACTACCACATCATTGAGGTTCTGGAAATCATCGTTCAAAACTACTTTCAGGTTATCAGTAACCTTTAAGGTCTGAGGCTGCATACCAATGTAATATACATTAATAGTAGCCTTAGGGTTAACATCTTGGATCGTAAAGTTACCATCCATATCGGTAACGGTAGCCTGGTTAGAGCCAACAATCTTAATGGTCGCACCTATAATAGGGTAACCAGATGTGTCTAGGACACTACCTTTCACGACCTTATTCTGCGCAAAAGAGAATTGCGCAAAGCAAGAGAGTGTTAGAAGCAATAATAATTTTTTCATAATTTAATCATTTTGTTCGTTACTTTTATTTAAGTTTAAAATTGCGGTGCAAAGTAAACACTTTTTTGTTTCATTAGCAAATTTTGGACTACTCTTTAACTACTCTACACTATTTGCCCACTACGCTATTACTACTGCATGAATAGTTAACTTCTTGTTTTATAGAATGTTAAAGATACGCATATTTTTATCCTTTTTTCTTTGCCCATTCACATATTTTTTGTATTTTTGCATGCGGATTCAATAACAACTAAACTTTGAAATATGTCACGACTAACATTTATCTACATAAATATACTATGTTTTTTATGCTTTGCTGGGCAGAACTGCAAAGCACAAACCTTCATGCCTATCATCACCAATTATAACTCGTTCTCCTATCAATTCGGTATTCAAAATTGGAGTTGTACCCAAGACGATAGAGGCACAATGTATTTCGGCAACAACGATGGCATGCTTATCTATGACGGCTATGAGTGGACACATGCTGCTCTTCCCAACAAAGGAATCATCCGCTCTGTTCTTGCTGATGGAGACAGAATCTACGTAGGAACTTATACTGACTTTGGATATTTCACACGCGACAACCGAGGTCGTATGACTTATCACTCTTTGTGGCCATCCCAGTATAAATCGCATAACGATGAGATATGGAATATCATTAAAGTGAAGGATCATATCTATTTCCAGTCTTTCTGTTCTTATTTCGATTACGACGGCAAACAGGTTACGCCTTATTTCAATAATAAGGAATTACCCCTTTGGTTCTACCCTGCCAGAAACAATGTCTATACTCAAATTGTAAACGGCGGAATAAGCTTGGTCAAGAATGGAAAATTTCTGCCAGTTCTCTCTGCCACTAAAGTAAATGGCGACAACATTATGGGCATGTACGCCCTTTCCGGAAACAAGACCTTGCTGATTACGCACAAACAAGGATTCTTTATCATGGAAGGATCAGAGGCGACCCCTGTCCACACCAGTCTTGACGCAGAATTGTCGCGCTCTTTAGTCAACAGAACCGCTCTTCTTAACCCAACCACACTAATCGTAGGAACCATCAAAAATGGTGTTTATGCTATCAATCTCAACAATTTCCAAGTAATATGGCACTACAACAAAGCCAACGGATTGCACAACAATACCGTTCTCAACCTCTATGTAGATAACAGCAAGAATCTCTGGGTAACGCTTGACAATGGCATTTCTCTGATACATACCGGTTTACCATTGTCGGTAATGAATATGGAAGGCTTCGGTATGACGTATGGCATGAGTATCATCAACAACCAGATGTATATTGCAACAAACCAGTCGGTATGGCAATATGATATGGCGAAGCACCAGACCATCAACGTATCAGGATGCGAAGGCCAGAACTGGTACTTGGCGGCGATGAACACCCAAGTGTTTGTTGGCAACAATAATGGTATCAAGAACATTGTTGGGGACAAATCTTTCAATCTAAGCAATATCATCAATGGAAGTACTTGCCTCAAAGAATACCATCTCTTTGGGCAACATGCCTTGATAGAGTCTTCCTACACCATCTTTCATTTCTTTAGAAAAGAAGGTAACAGATGGGTTAACAGACAGGATATCAACGGCTTTAGTGCTCCTATCCGAGAATTCGAAATAGACAATACGGGCGTTCTCTGGGCAGCCCATATGAGTAAAGGTCTGTATCGGCTCACATTGTCAAAAGACCTTTCCCGCTTTACCAAAGTACAATATTATCCTTCGCTCAACAATGGGCCAGAACAGATGTTTCACGTCATGAACATCAATGGAAGAGTAGTCTTCTCTTATAACAACGGGCTATATACTTACGATGATATCCAAAAGGAAATTGTAGCTTACAAGGGATGCGGATGGCTCAGCAATACCGGCATCATCACCTCTTCGTTCATTGACAAGAACCAATATTGGGTGCTTAATAAAGACGGTTTCTGGTTGATCCAATCCAACGAACAAAACGGACACCCAAAGGCATTTATATCGAACACCATCTTTGGAAAAGAAATCAACAACTACGGCCATGCGATGTATACGCAGGGAGCCAATACCTATTTCTTCCTGAACGATGGCATTGCCCGATATAATGGCAAAGACATTCGTTCAAAGAGAAATCTGTATAAGATTTTCATCAAGGAGGTGACTACCAAGGGGAAGAACAACCATCAGGAATACCTGCCGATACATAGCAATAAAGAGGAGGTTGACTCAAGGGGAAATATGTTCTTCAAGCTATCTTATCCAAACTTTGATAACGAGAAACTGATATTTTGTTATACGCTGGCAAAAAATGGCAAAAAGCTGACAGAGAAAAGTAGTTCACCAACCATCTCTTATAATAACTTAGATTACGGAAACTATACTTTTACTGCAACCGTCAAGAGCCTGAGCGGAGAGGTACTGAGCGATTCTATCGTCTATCAATTCTCATACCCAGTCCCATTTTACCTTTCTATTTGGGCATGGTTTGGATATGCCTTCCTGCTCTATGTCTGCGTATATGGCTATACTCGCTGGCATACAAACAAGATTGTACGCCGCAACCAAAAGGTGGCAGAAGCAAAACTGATGGTACAGAAGATGAAGGTTCTGGAACAGGAACGCATTATTGCCGAACAACAGAAGATTCTTCTAGAAAACGAATTGGAAATAAAAGGCAAAGAAACAGCAAGCATCGCATTCGATATGCTCGCGTTGAAAAACTCTATGGGCGATGTAAAGGAGCAACTCTTAAGCGGAATGCACCGGGGAACCTTAAGCTCACGGGATGTAAACAAGATTCTGATGCAGATGAAGAGTCAGGATACAGATTTATTCTGGAGTACCTTTCAGAACAACTTCGACCTCATCCACAAGCGTTTCTTCAGAAATCTGCACGAGAAATATCCGGAGCTTACCGCCAACGATATGAAGATTTGCGCCCTGCTGCGACTAAATCTTAACACTAAGGATATTGCCAACTTTACACATCTCAGCATACGAGGTGTAGAAAGCGTAAGATACCGTCTGCGCAAAAAATTGGGTATTCCTAGCGAGAAATCGCTAACAGACTTCCTGATAGAATTTGAGTAGGCAATCGCATATTTGGGGCTATTCAAGATAAAAAATACGCAAACATTTTGCTGATTCCATATTTTCTATTATCTTTGCATGAGATTTGCTGCATCTCAGCTATCTGAAAACAAAACGAGAAATATAAAACTACAGCTATATGAAGATAAATAATCTGAGCGAGCACAACTGCATCATCAACCGCTATCTGGCAGAGATGCGTGACTGCGATTATCAAAAGAACCGATTGCTCTTCCGCAACAACATCATGAGAATCGGTGAGTATGAAGCCTTTGAAATATCAAAGACTCTTAATTACGAAAAGACTGAGGTGACTACACCGCTCGGTGTGGCCCAGGTCAATCTTCCTACCGAAAAGATTGTCATCGGTACTATATTCCGTGCCGGACTTCCTTTCCACGAAGGTTTCCTCAATGTTTTCGACCACTCTGGCAATGCCTTTGTGAGTGCTTATCGCGAGTATACCAACAAGGAGCATACTGAGGTGGGCGTACATATCGAATACCTCGCCACACCTGATCTTACTGATAAGGTGCTCATCATTGCCGACCCTATGCTTGCCACAGGTATCAGCATGGAGATGGGTATGAAGGCTTTCCTCACCAAGGGCAATCCTAAACATATCCACATAGCCTGTGTTCTCGCTGCACCTGAGGGCATTGAGCACGTCAAGAAGACCTTCCCTGAGGACAAGACTACTATTTGGTGTGCCTCTATTGATGAGGGGTTGAACGAGCATAAGTATATCGTGCCAGGCTTCGGCGACGCCGGCGACTTGTGCTATGGCAGCAAGCTCTAAGCTGCAGGCTTTATAAATTCGTACGCTTTATATAAAGTATAGCAACTCTACTCTGAAATACTCTTCACTCTTCACCTTTCGGCCCGAAACCCCTGTGTTTATCGGCATTCCGAGGGGTGAAGAGTTATTTGTATCTCTTCACCCACTCTTCACCACTCTTCACCGCTCTATTCTGGCGGATTGCAAATTCGCCGGAACTGAGGGTGCCGGAACTGAAGGGTGAAGAATGGTGAAGAGTGGGTGAAGAGTGCCCGAACACTCTTCACCCCTCGGAATGCCGATAAACACAGGGGTTTCGGAGCATTTGGTGAAGAGTGAAGAGTTTTTCGTCTATCGCATAAAAAAGAAAATCAGACGCCTAAAAGGAAACCAGATAAACCCATTTCCGAGGACTGTTAAAGACAAACAGCCGACTAGCGGATAAGGCGCTAGTCGGCTGTCCGGCTTCTGCCAGTTGGCTGTCCTACTCAAACAGCCAACTTATCTCCGAAAGATAAAACCTTTAATAATGGAACGAGCTGCCTCCCAAGAACTCTCGCAGAAGCGAAGTAGGCGGCAGATTATTATAAGGTATACCCTTGAAGTATTTCAGGAACTTAAGCAACCGGTAAGCCTCAGCATATTCCTCGCAATTCTCCGGAACCTGCTGCAGCAGCGGCTCTGCCTGCGTCTTAATCACAGCCAGCTCATAAAGCATCGCCGTATTGAGCATCGCATCGGCATTCTCCTGGAACGGGAATATCCACTTGTTCTCACCCGCCCTTACCGAAGGCCAGCGATGAATGGTTTCCTGGGCAGAGACACCTCGATACTTGTAATCGCGGATGATGCGGCGAAGCAAACGGTTGTCTGTTGTCGGGATATAATTGTGATTATCCAGAAGAATCGTGGTCAGCGCCGAAGCATATACTCTGAATATCTGCTCCTGCGGGATGTGGGCCGTCAGTTCAGGGTTTAATGCATGAATGCCCTCTACCACCAGCACATTGTTATCGTTCATCTTCAGCTTGTTGCCGCTCTTTTTACTCTTTCCGCTCTGGAAATCATACTTCGGCAATTCTACCTCCTCACCACGGAACAAGGCGTTGAACTGCTCGTTGATCAAATCGAGATCCAGAGCATAGATGCTCTCATAATCATATTCGCCCGAAGCATCCTTCGGCGTTTTCTCCCTATCTACGAAATAATCATCGAGCGAAATCTGGAGCGGTTTCAATCCGTTAACGGCAAGCTGTATGCTCAGGCGCTTGCACGAAGTGGTCTTGCCCGAAGAAGAAGGACCTGCCAGCAGCACCAGTTTCACGCCCTTGCGGCTGGCAATCTCCTCAGCAATCTTGGCAATCTTCTTCTCCTGCAGCGCCTCGCTGATATTGATGATGTCGGTAGAATGATTGGAATCTATCGCCTGGTTAAAATCGCCTACAGTCCTGATGCCCAGGATACTCTGCCAGCGATGATGCTCCTTGAATATCTCAAACATCTTGTCCTGTCGGGTCATTTCGCCCAGCACATCTGGGTTCTTGAGCGAAGGAATGCGCAGGAGCATGCCATCATAATATTTCTCCAGCCCGAAGAGATAGAGCTGCGAGGTATTGGTGAGCAGCGTGCCGTAGTAATAATCTACATAATCACCTATTTTATAATAGGTAGTATAGATAGAGCCCGATGTCTTGAGCAGTTTCACCTTTTCCACATCCCCTTTCTCCTGGAACAGCGCAACTGCCTCTTCGGTAGGCACGGTGAAGCGGCGTATCGGCATCCTGGCATCGATAATCTCCTGCATGCGACGGCGGATGATGTTCACATCTTCATCAACAACAGGTCTGCCCAGACGGATATCTACGTAGAAACCATTCGATACGGGGATATCAATCACCACATCTGTAGCAGGATAAATGTCCTGTACCGCCTTGCAGAGAACAAAGAAGAGGGTACGGGTATATGCACGCGAACCGGATGAAGAAGTCATATCAAGGAATTCTACATCTTTAGAATTATAAACACGATAATGCATGCCTTCAACCTTGTTATTTACCCTTGCAGACACCGGTCCGTGGGTCATTTTGAGGTCAAATGCAGAAAAAATATCAAAAAGTGTGCTTCCGATTTCTACTTTCTGAGATTTTTTATTATTTTTGCAACGGATTTGAATTGCTTGTTTCATTTGTATTAAAACTATGTTACAAAATTAAACTAATCTACCCGCTCTCGAAGCCCCCGAAGGTGCTTTTTGAGCATCGGCTTACTCTTTTTAGAAGAGAGACGCCTACAGAGTGTAAAGTTACGAAGAAATTCGGAAACTTGATGTATTTGACAACATTAATTAAGTTATTATATGTCGATTTGGATATTTTTTAAGCTTATTGGAGCACTCGCCCTACTGATGTTCGGTATGAAGTCCATGAGCGACAGTTTGCAGAAGATGGCAGGACCACAGCTCCGCCATGTGTTAGGAACCATGACCACCAATCGTTTGACGGGCATCCTCTCGGGTACGCTCATCACCGCAGCGGTGCAGTCTTCTACAGCCACAACGGTGATGACCGTATCATTCGTTAACGCAGGTCTCCTTACCCTAGCCCAGGCTATCTCCGTTATCATGGGCGCCAACATCGGAACCACGCTCACCGCATGGATCATGAGTGCCGGTTTCTCGTTTAACATCACAGATTTTGTATGGCCGGCGTTCTTCATCGCCATCATCCTGATTTACAGCAAGAAGCGCAAGATTATCGGCGACTTCATCTTCGGTATATCCTTTATGTTTCTCGGTTTGGGAACTTTACGCCAAACCGGTATCGACATGGATCTGGCTCATAATCAGCCGGTTCTAGAATTCTTTGCAAGTTTCGATCCTCACAGTTTCCAGACTACCATCACCTTCCTGATTATCGGTAGCATACTCACTATGTGCGTGCAGAGTTCGGCAGCCGTCATGGCGATTACGATGATTCTCTGTTCTACCGGCGTATTGCCTATCTATCAGGGTATTGCGCTTGTGATGGGTGAGAATATCGGAACAACCGTAACCTCCAATGTGGCAGCGCTCACCGCCAACACCCAGGCCCGGAGAGCGGCGATGGCTCACATGGTGTTCAACATCTTCGGTGTGCTTTGGATACTCTGCGTGTTCCGCCCGTTCATCCATCTGGTTTGTGGCTGGGTAGGTTATGACGACATGATGGAGAAGACCGATCCTCATTTCGTAGCCAATGCCGCCAAGCTATCCTTTGTGCTTGCCGCCTTCCATACCACCTTTAACCTATCCAACACCTTTATCCTGGTTTGGTTCATTCCACAGATAGAGAAGCTGGTATGCAAGATTATCCGTCCTAAGAAGAATGCCGATGAAGACGATTTCCGCCTGCGCTTTATCCAGAGCGGTATCATGAAGACACCGGAAATCTCTGTCTTGGAGGCACAGAAGGAAATCCATTGTTTTGCCGAGCGCATCCAGCGCATGTTCGGTATGGTGAAGACGCTTCTTGGCGAAACCAATGAAGATAAGTTTGTAAAACTCTATAGCCGCATCGAGAAATACGAGGGCATCTCTGACAACATGGAGATTGAGATTGCCAAGTATCTCGACCAGGTGAGCGATTCTCATCTTTCTGACGAGACCAAGGCAAAGATTCGTGCCATGCTCCGTGAGATTTCTGAGATTGAGAGTATCGGTGACAGCTGCTTCAACATCGCACGCACGCTGAACCGCCGCTTCAAGGGCAAGGAAGACTTCATCACTTCACAGTATGAGCACATGCACCAGATGATGGAACTTACCGACAATGCCCTTACCCAGATGAACATCACCCTCGTAGGTCATAAGGGAGACAACGATGCCAACCTCTCTTTCAACATCGAGAACGAAATCAACAACTATCGCAATCAGTTGAAGAGCCAGAACATCAACGATGTAAACAACCATCTCTATACCTACGCCATCGGTACCATGTATATGGATATCATCCAGGAATGCGAGAAACTCGGCGACTACGTGGTGAACGTAGTGGAGGCTCGAATGGGTGTAAGACAGCATGAGGCATAGGGAATTTACGATGAATGAATCATGAAAAACATTTCAGTAATTTTGTCCTCGGTGAGCATAGCGAATCTTGTTGTTTTCTTTGTTATTATTTGCACTATAAAGTTACAACAATTTTCGCTAACCACCAATTTTACAGACAATTATAATTCATCGAACTCACGTTATTAAAAGGTAATGCAAACCGAGTGGAAAATAAAATGAAAGGGCGGAAAAGTTGGTTTGGCAAAAGGTGAAAAGAGTGAAAAGATAAATATGACCGATAAGACCTATTTGTCTTATAGATCCTATCGGTCCTATAAAACCTTCAAACCAGTTGACCTTAAATAAAAGAAACTCACCTTTCAATCAACCGGGTGACGCGGCCCAATGTGAGCATTTCCCATAGTGAGGCCACGGTCCAGCCCGGTGCAAAGATGTCATTGTAAAATCCTTTACCGTTACGGCCATAATCCCAGTGGGTATGTTGAACCACCTCGGGGTAATAACCGACCTTGGCCACACCACAAAGGTTGCCCTCACAGGGCAGGAGCTGCCTCATGGAGGTGCTGATTACATTTGAAAAAGCCATGAATCGCGGCTCTTTGAACTCATGCGAGAGCCATTTCAGCACGTCAACAAAGTCGAAAACAAACACGTCTATATGGTTGTTCTCAACCGAAACATTACCCCACCCGCGGGTCTTCAGACCGATGTCACCCAACATCTGTCCTTGGGCAAAGGGCACATCCCATGTGTAATACCACGAGAGTGCGAAATAAGCAGCCTGACGGCACAGCTCCGCATAATGACGGCGTTGTGAGCCATGACTGGAAAGAGCCATGCAGTAAGCGGCCGTGGCAGAGTAAAGCGAAGCCTCTTTGTCCTCACAATCAGCATCAAGAGTAGATGAAAAATAGTCAGACGGGGTTATTATTTTCTTCTCAATGTAGTCCATTGTGCGGCGTGCCGCCATGAGCCAGCGGTGATTACCGAAATAACGGCTGCCCATAACCAGCGGCAGAGTGACCGAGGGAGTGCTTCCTCCGCCAGCATCAACCACACGGCCGTCATCATTAAACTTACGCGGGAAACTGCCGTCAGCCTTCTGACGACGCACAATCAGGTCGAGAATGTTCTTCATGCGCTGTTCCCACTCAGGGTGGCGGCGTCCGTTACGCCGTTCATAGTCAAGATAATAAAGCACCGCACACACGCCTTCTGACTGACGGCGGATGCTGTGCCAGGTCTGGGCCTTGCCCTTTTTGCAGTCAATAACCTCATTGAAGTAACCGGCAGACGAAAAGCCGTAACGCAGATAAGAGTCGAAAACGGCGCGTGCATCCTTTACCAGGTCAGTACGGTTGTGGCTTTCACCGTACTCAAGGGCATTGAAAGCGTTGAGCAGAGTGCGGCCGACGAAACCCACCTCGGTCAGTTCTGGACTGGCACAGTCGTCAACCCACATTCCGGCACTGGCGTAGTAGCATGGCTGTGCCTTGACAAAACTCTCCTTGAAGTAGTTGCTCATAACCTCTTTCATACGTTCGTCAGAGTAAGCAACCTGCACTGGCTGCGGACTGTAAGTGTCGTAAGAGTACGTCCAGAGTCCGCTCACGCAGTCGGCAAAGCTGTCGGCAGCAAGTCCGTTCACCTCCCATTGCAGTGTCGTGGTCTCACCGCGGTCAAGCATGGCGAAGGCTTCAACGGGTGGAGCAAGCGTGAGTTTGCGTATGTAAGAGTAAGGTTTCTCGCTGTAAGGATAGCCGAAACTGAGCGTAGCGGTTCCTCCTACGTTCTCAAACCCGGTGTAGCCTATGTCGGTGGGGCCTGCCAGAATAACCTCGCCTTCCTCACGGGTTGTTGGAGCTTCATGTTTGAAACTGTCAATTCTTACAACTGACACGGCGCGGTGCGCCTTCTGGCTGAACGCGGCCACGAGCGGAGTGCTCAGACGGTCCTCACGCACGGTCCAACTGTCAGAGGTGTGGAACGAGGGGGTCTGCTTAGGCGAGCGCAGATTGCGCCTGTACCAGAATCCTGGCATGTAGAACAGGCAGTCGTCATGGCTGAAACCCGTTGAGAGCCGCTCTTTAAAGTTGAAGTAAACCCTGCTGTGTGCCGTCAGACTGACGGTTATGCGCCGCCGTGAACCGTCGGTGCTGACCGTCTGAACAATGTCAAGCGGCAGCTCTCCGTCAGGGGCCTGAAGTGTGTAAGCGTCTGTTTCACCCTCCTGTCGGATGAAATTCAGAGTGTGGCTCACGGCCTTGTTGCCGGGCTTCTTTATTGCGATTGAGGCCGAAAGTCCCTCCACGGCATCGGCGGCATTGGCCGTAAGCGTGCCGCAGAGTGTGGCTGTGATGCAGAAAAGCAATGTTTTTATTTTCATTGTATCAGTCTATTTATTGACAACTTTCAGGGCTTCGGCGGGCAGGTCGGTTGTGAGGAAGTCGGCACGTCCGTCAAACTCCCTCATGACGTCAGTGCTCCTCACTGTCCAAACGTTGACTTTCATACCCAGCCGGTGGCACTCGTCAATCCACTCGGGGTGCTTGCGCAGCACGTCATAGTGATAGTCAAGTCCGGCGCAGCCCAGTTCTTTAAGCTGTGAGGGTGTCATTTCACCGTTCAGATAATAGACGGGAGTGCCCTTGGGTGCAATTTTCAGCAGCGTGCGCAGTGCATTTGCCGAGAAAGTTATGTACTCCACACGGTTCTGCAGCTTCATCCGTTCCACCAGTTTCACAATTTTTTCGGCTGCAAGGTCCTCGCGTTCAGGTGTTGAATGGTGTTTCAGCTCGAGTATCAGTTTCAGCGTTGTGTACTTTTTGGCAGCCTTCAAAAATGCCTCAAGAGTAGGAACATGCTCTCCGTTCTTAAGTTTCTGCGCCGTGAGGGTCTTTGCATCGGTCTGCTCAATCATGTAAGGACCAATCTTAGGGTCGTGGTTTACAATCAGGTGATTGTCCTTCGTAATCCACACGTCAAACTCCGAGCCGTAACAGCCGATGGAGTCAGCCTTCAGCAGAGCCGTTATGCTGTTTTGGGCAGAGCCTTCCGTCTTCCAGTAACCACGGTGTGCAATGACCCGTGTCTGTGCCTGTGCGCCGCAAAACACCATGAGCGCCACGGCAAGAATCATTAATCTGTTTTTCATTTTTATAAAGTTGTTTTTTTAAGTTTTACTCCTTTTACAGATGCCAAATATACTTCTATTTTGCAAAACCCATTGTTTTGGCCTGCAAAACTTATTGTTTTGGCGTGCAAAAGTGGCAGTTTCAGGATGCAAAACAGACAGTCTTGCAACACGTTGAATATCAGACGGTTGCACAAGGGCTGTTATTGGGTCCCGAAAACGCCGTATTTTTTACGACCAAAACCTCTGCCGCTGGTCCTTTATAAAGGAACAAGCGGCAAAGGTTCTAAATGCTAATTGCTAATTGTCAAATACTAATTAAACAGTGTGTCAGCAATTTAGTACCCCGGATTCTGCACGAGGTTGTGGTCAATCTGTATCTGGTCAAGAGGAATTGCCAGCCAATAGTTGCGCGGAGCCTTGAACTGTGAGCGGTCAATCTCACTTCCGTCCTCCATGTCCGTTACCTTGTAGAAGGTTTCGGCGGTCTTTCCTGACAGCGTCCATGACTTCTCTTTGGGGTTGATTTCCTTCTCGGCAATCTTCCAGCGGCGTATGTCGTGGAAGCGGCGGCCCTCCATTGCAAGCTCGTTTGAGCGTTCATCGTGAATCACGCTGCGCAGTTTCGCCTCGTCGGCCGGTATTCCGCCGGCATAGCTCCATGACTTCTCAAAGGTCGGAAGTCCACAGCGCGCACGTATTTTGTCGAGGTACGCCAGACTCTTTGCGCTGAGTTTCTTATTGTATTCAAAGTCGGCCTCAACGTAGTCGAGGTAAAGTTCTGCCATGCGCAGGTAAGGGAAGACCCATTTGTTGTAGGTTATCTTGTCGCTGGTCACGTCATACGAATCGTATTTTGATACCCATTTCTGACAGTAGTAACCGTTGTTTGACTGATATTCGTTCTTAACTATGCCGTCATCCTGCTGGGGTTCACCGCGCCGACATTTCAGCATCATGATTTCGTTCTGCACCTCGTAGGGGCCACGGTCGTAACCCACAGATGCGTAGAAGCGCGGTTCGCGGTTCACATGTATGATTGATGTCTTCTCACCGGGGAACCACGGTGCGTCAACAATCGTCTCCGGGTTCAGGTTCTTGGTGTCGGGGTCATCGGCCAGGGGCAGTCCCTTCGCGGTGAAATAACGCTGCACACAGCTCCAGGTGGGCACCATGTAACCACGGAAGCCCTTTGAACTGTATTTTTCAAAGCCGACACGCGGTGCGATATTCTTGATGCAATAGGTGATTGTGCCCTGGTCGGCAAGACCGAACAAAATCTCGTCCCAGTTGTTAAAGCCTCCGGCATTGTCACCTACAAAGGCCGAGTGGTAGTTGTGGGCACCCTGCACGGGGTCGGTTGTGATACCGCCGTACAGTTTATAGCCGTTGGCCTCGCAGTAGGTTATGGCTGCCTCGGCGGCATCCATGGCCTTTTTCCACTTCTCGCGGTCATAAGTGAGATTCATTAGCGGCGTTCCGTCAGGGTTCTTGAAGTCAGAATAAAACTCCGTGTCGCCATTAACAAGTGGCGAGGCGGCGTAAAGCAATAGTCGTGCCTTGTACCCTAGAGCGGTTGCGGCAGTTGCGCGGTCGCGGTTTCCGCTGCTCTGTTGTGCCGGCAACAGCTTTGCGGCCTCGTCATACTTTTCGGCAATGAAGTCCACACACTCATCGTAAGGACTGCGCATGAGTTCGGTTGACATCGAAGGGCTTTCCTCCGACTTGATGAGGAATATCGGACCGTAGTACTCAAGCATTATCTGGTGATAATAAGCAATGAGAAACAGCGCCTCACCCTTCCAATGATTCTTGTTTTCCTCGGTTATTCCCGGCACGCGGTCAAGATTGTTCAGTACGTTGTAACAGTTGCGAATGGCACCCCAGATGTCCTTCTTAACTGCGCCGGTCGGATAATTTGTAGCGTTGTTGCTCCAAAGTCCGTAGTACGTACTGCTGGGCGACTCCTGCCCGTTCAGAAGACTTTTATAGTGAAACCAGCGGGTTGTACCCCTGTAACCCACAATGAACTCATCGGCTCCGGTGGCATCCGGGAACTGTTGGGGATGAAAATAATTAGGTATTTCCTTGTAGCAGCCAATCACCATCTTCTCGGCTTGCGTTTGCGTTTTGTAAACATCGTTTATCGTGGGAGTGCCTTCGGGCACCACGTCAAGATAGTCGCACGAGGAAAAAGCTACCGCGGCAACCGTCAGAACGAAGTATTTTATGTTGTGTAGTATCATTTCTTAAATGTTTAAAAGTGCTTAGTAATTGAACTGAATTCCTATTTTCACTGTACGCTGGATAGGATATTTCAGTCCGTTTCCGCTTCCCATTTCAGGATCCCAAGTGCTGAACGGCGAAATGGTCAGCAGGTTTGTGCCTGCAACGTATGCACGGAGCCACGGTGTGAAGGTGTAACCCAGCTCGGCATTCTTCAGTCTGAGGTAGCTGGCGTTACGCAAATAGAACGTGCTGGGCACCACGTTGTTCTGCACATACGTGGTTGACAGTCTCGGATAAGCGGCATTTGCCACATTGTTTTCCTCCGACCAGTGGTTGTCAACAATGTATTTTGCAATGTTCATACCATCGCCTGACTTGTCGACAAAAGGCTGTATGTTGCTCATAAGCAGACTTACGTTGCCCGAACCTTGGAAGAACAATGACAAATCCCACTTCTTGTACTTCACGGTTCCACCTAATCCGTAGATTATTTCGGGTATTTCGGGGTGGCCGATTGTAGTGTAATCGCTGGCATCAACAATTTCGTCACCGTTCAGGTCCTTATATTTTATGTCACCAATCACAGGAGTAGAGCCCAGGTTTTGCACCGGAGCATTGTCTATTTCCTCCTGCGAAGTGAATATACCCTCGGCAATGAGACCGCGGATACTGTTTATCGGATGACCTACGCGTGAGTAGTAAGAATCGATGTTTGCAGGTTCATCAACATTCGTAATTTCATTGTGGGCATAAGTAAAGCTGCCGTTCAGCCGCACTGTAAAGTCCTTATTAAACGCTTTCTGATAACTTGCACTAATATCAACGCCATGGTTCTTAACCGCTCCGATATTGGCGTAAGGCAGTGCGGAGCCATAACCTGCGGCAGAAAGAAGTGCTTGACGCTGCATGAAAATGCCTGTTCGCTTCTCGCTGAACACATCTACAGTAAGGTCAAGACCACCGAACAATGTCATGTCAACACCGAAGTTGAACTTCTTTGACTTTTCCCATGTGGCGAAAGAATTACCATACTTTGTAACAACTGGCACCGCGTTGTTCACGTAACCGTCACCAATCCACCATCCACCTTTTCCGCTCATGTCAACAGTGGTTACGTATGGGAATCTCTCAGAGAGTGCATCATTGCCAACAAGGCCGTAAGAGCCGCGCAACTTTAAGTTGTTAACCACCTCTTTGAGTGGTTTAAAGAAGGTCTCGTTTGATATTGTCCAGCCTAAAGCCACTGCGGGGAAGAAGCCGAAACGCTGCCCGCTGATGAAGTTCTCGGAGCCGTTGTAACCAAAAGTGGCCTCAAGCAGGTAACGGTGGTCGTAGTTATAGGTAAGACGGCCTGCCAGTCCTTGCTCACGGTAAGGCAGAAGGTCATACTCGGTTCCGCCGTTTGCCACCTTCTTGGTTTCCTTCATGTGGTACACAAAAGTGGCTCCGATGTCGTGTTTGCCAAAGGTACGGGCGTAGTCAAGAGTACCCTGAAGCGACCATACGCTCTCCGTCGGGTCGCGTCCTGAGTTTGATTGCAGGTAGGGCTGCCCCGGTGTACCTATCGACTCGGTGGTGTAGTTGAATGAACCGTCGGGATTCTGCGTGTAGCCATCGCCCACTTTGTAGTAGAAAGGCACAATCCAGTGGTCAAGCCAGTTGAAGCTGTAATTGTAGAAAGATGCCAAAGCACTGGCTTTAAGTCCAGGAGTAATGAACTTCAAGTCTTGATCCACGCTGAAAGCGGTGGTTGAATAAACGTAGTTGCGCTCAGTGTAGCCGCTGCTAAGCTCGGCATACGGATTGTTGAAAAGTCCGCCTACACCCTGCCGTGTGCCATTTCCGTAACGCACAAATGTGTCTCCCTCCTCGGCGGGAAGCGTAGCCGGGAAGGCTACAGGATTAACCGTCATTGAATAATTGAACAGGTTTGACGTTGAAGCCTTTGGTCCGTGATAGAAAAAAAGCTGCGTATTCATGTTCAGAGACACCTTAGTTGTTGGTGTGAGACGGGCCGAAACGTTGCTCTGGAACAAGTATTTCTTGCTGCGCATACCCACGTCGAGCGCCTGCGCCTCTTTGGGTTGGCGCATTATTCCGTTCTCATAGAAGATGCCTGCGTTTAGGAAATAGTCAATGAAACGGGTTCCGCCCTTCATGTTTATGTTGAGATTCTGGTTCGAGGCAAAGTCTTTGAAGAGCATGTCGTACCAGTTCACGTCAGGAAAGAGGTAAGGATTGGCGTGGTTTATCGTGTTCTGAATGCGCTCGTCAGAGTACGGCTGCTCATAAGTAGAGCCTGCCACGCGGGCATCATTCTTGCTTGCTTCGTTGAACATCCGCATGTATGTGGGTCCGTCGGCCATATCCTGAATGGCCGTAGGCATTGAGAAGGTGTTGTCAAAACGTATGTTCAGCTTCATCTTCTCTGATGCCTGACCCTCACGGGTGTTTACGATGATCACGCCGTTTGCACCGCGCGAGCCGTAAAGAGAGGTTGCCGTGGCGTCTTTCAGCACCGAGAACGACTCTATAGACTCAGGCGGAATATTGTTGAGCATGGTGCTGTTAATCTCCACTCCGTCAAGGATTATGAGCGGCTGAGTGTTGGAACCGAAGGTGGAAATGCCACGAATATAGAACTCGGCATTGTCGTAACCGGGCTCGCCGGTGGTCTGACGTGCGATTATTCCCGGAACATTGCCCGCAAAAGAAGTTGTCAGTGAGCTTGAAGTCATCTTCAAATCTTCTGGCTTAACGGCCTGCACGGCACCCACGAGCGACTCTTTCTTCTGCTTGCCGAAGCCAACTACAACCACCTCATCAAGCGATTTTTCCTCAGGAATAAGGCCTGTGGTTATGAAAACGCGGTTGTTCACGCGCACCTCCTTGGTCTTGTAACCCACATAAGAGACTACAAGCGTGGCGTTCGGCTGTACGTTCAGCGTAAAGGTTCCGTCAACATCGGTGGCGGTTCCGTTGGTTTTGCCCTTTTCGAGTACGGTTGCACCGATTACGGGGTCACCGTTCTCATCGCCGATAAAGCCTCTAATCTGCTTCACAGCAGGCTGTTCAGCCTGAGCAAACCGTGTTTCACCGGCACTGGGGGGAATTTCAGCAGATGAGCTTAGCGACACCGCTGCCGCTCCGATAAGGAACAGCATGGTGTGAATGTAATTTTTAAACATTGTGAATGTAATTTTTAAACATGTTAAAACAAAGAATTATGATTATATCCTTAATTCCGCAACACTATTATAACAGAATCGGGATTCGGAATAAGGCTCAGGAATAAGGCTCAGAAACATAAAATCAAAATCTAGAATATCGGCTGGCCTACACAACCATTAGGCGCCTGAACATGAAGCAGGGCGGCGATGGTTGGAACAATATCGGTCATGAAAG
>OLGM01000299.1_pt1 | contig 34587 bp, 35 predicted proteins | sample 1606001 | NCBI WGS metagenome assembly OLGM01 (sample SAMN03283294) | human gut metagenome | biome: human-associated habitat; material: feces | host: Homo sapiens | place: Peru | collected 2012
AGCTGTTCTGCAATAGCTGCATTCAGCTCTTTTCCGCTTTCCAGGCCTCTTGCGGTAAAACCGCTCGATTCCAGTGTGTATACGATCAGTTCCCGTATATTTCTTTCATCTTCCACGCAGTAAATCATCTGTTATTCCCCTTTATGGTGACCGTTAATGGAATACACAACCCATTCCGCAATGTTTGTTGCATGGTCGCCAATTCTTTCATAATATTTTGCAATCATCAGATAGTCCAGAGACTGGACATCTGTGGTAATTCCCTTTCGCATGCCCTGCAGAATTTCATCCTTGACCTCATCAAAAAGATCATCTACGATATCATCGGAATCGATAACCTCCCGTGCAAGATTCAGATCCTGTTTGACGTATGCGTCGATACATTTTGTTACCATGGAAGCCGTTGCTTTTGCCATATCCTTCAGGCGGATACTTGCATCCGGCACATCAAGACTCGTTACTTTTACGATATCCGCAATATCCGCTGCCTGGTCTCCGATCCGCTCCATATCGGTAATCATTTTTAATGCCGCAGATACCTGGCGCAGATCGCGCGCTACCGGCTGCTGCTGTAAAATGATGCGGAAGCAGAGATCCTCGATCTCCCGTTCTTTCGCATCGACAACCTGGTCTTTTCTGATAATCTCTTCTGCTGCTCTCTGGTTTCCCTCCAGCAGTACCTCATATGTCCGTCCGATCGCCTGCTCACAGAGTGCGCCAAGCTCAATCAGCTCCGTATGCAGAATTTCCATCTGCTGCTCAAATTTTTCCCGCATATCAGCCAAACCTCCCTGTAATGTAATCCTCTGTCCGTTTGTCCTTCGGCATGGAGAAGATCTGTTCGGTCTCTCCGTATTCTACCACCTCTCCTAACAGGAAAAATGCGGTTTTATCGGAAATTCTGGCTGCCTGCTGCATATTGTGGGTTACCATGACAATAGTATAATCTTTTTTCAGTTCTACCGCAAGATCTTCGATTTTAGACGTAGAAATCGGATCCAGTGCCGAGGTCGGTTCGTCCATCAGAAGGACCTCCGGCTGTACGGCAAGGGCACGCGCAATACAGAGACGCTGCTGCTGTCCGCCGGACATGCCAAGTGCGCTTTTCTTCAAACGGTCTTTTACTTCATCCCAGATTGCCGCCTGCCGAAGAGACTGCTCCACAATATCATCCAGCTTTGCTTTGGAGCGGACACCATGGGTTCTGGGGCCATAGGCAATGTTGTCGTAAATGCTCATCGGGAACGGATTTGGTTTCTGGAATACCATGCCGACCCGTTTGCGGAGTCCGTTGACATCCATTTTTCCGCTGTAGATGTTTTCTCCGTCCAGCAGCATTTCACCGGTGATCCGGCAGCCCGGAACGAGATCGTTCATTCTGTTGATGGATTTTAACAGTGTCGATTTACCACAGCCGGAAGGTCCGATAAAAGCTGTCACTTCATTGGCATCAATGCTCAGATTGATATTTTTTAATGCATGAAAATCTCCGTAATAAAGATCCATATTGGATACATCTATTTTGCTCATGTTTTTTCCTCGTCTCTCTTTTATTTCTTGGCAATTTTCTTCGCGATCATTCCGGAACAGCCATTGATCAGAAGAACGATCAGCATCAGGATGACACCGGTTGCATACATCTGATTCATGTAGAGGCCTTCACTGGAAAGTGCATACATATGAACGGCAAGGGTACGGCCGGAATCCATAAGGCCTGCCGCCTTTGCAATCGTTCCTGCCGTGAAAAGAAGTGCTGCCGTCTCTCCTACAACACGGCCTGTCGCAAGAATAACGCCGGAAAGGATGCCCGGTACGGCAGACGGAAGAACAATTTTAAAAATCGTACGAAGCTTTCCTGCTCCCAGTCCAAAGCTTGCTTCCCGGTAGGAATCCGGAACTGATTTTAAGGCTTCTTCTGCCGTCCGCATAATCAGCGGAAGAATCATGATGGCAAGGGTACAGGCACCGGACATCATAGAGTATCCCATTTTCAGGGTTTTCGTAAAGAACAGCATACCGAACAGACCGTAAACAATCGATGGGATACCGGAAAGGGTCTCTGCCGTAATCCGGATCAGGCCGACCAGTTTTCCGCGTTTGTTGGCATATTCAACCAGATAAATCGCCGAGAAAATGCCGAGCGGCGCAGCAAGCAGCAGGGAAAGTACTGTCATCGTAACGGTGTTGATGATCGCCGGAAGCATCGTAACATTCTCTGTATTATAGGTCCAGGCAAACTGCTCCAGTGTCAGGTTTTTCACGCCACGAATCAGAATGAATCCAACCAGGAAAACCAGAACGGCAAGTGCAAGAATGGCTGCTCCCCAGGTAATTCCGGTCAGCACGGAGGAAAAAACACTTTTGTGATACGTAACCTTTGTTCTTTCTTTTTCTTTTGTATTTATTTTTACAGCTTCCATTGTATTTACAGCTCCATTTCCTTTAATCACCATAATGTACCCTCCGGTTCAGCATAGACACCGATAAATTGATCAGCAGGATAAAGACAAACAGCACAACACCCGTTGCAATCAGCGCTTCCCGGTGAAGTCCGGATGCATATCCCATCTCCAGTACAATATTGGCTGTCATGGTACGAAGGCCTTCTGTGATTCCTTTTGGCATACGAGGCTGGTTTCCGGCAATCATAATCACTGCCATTGTCTCTCCGATGGCGCGTCCGATGCCAAGCACGATACCTGCCAGGATTCCGGATTTTGCTGCTGGAACAACTGCAAAGAAAACGCTCTGGGAATGCGTGGCACCAAGACCAAGACTTGCTTCATAGTAAGATTCCGGAACACTTGTAATGGCGGATTCTGTTACACCGACCACAGTCGGAAGAATCATAACGGCCAGAAGAATGGATGCCGTCAGCATTGTATTTCCGTTTTTACCGGTCAGCTGTGCCATTAACGGGACGATCACAACCAGTCCGAAAAATCCATATACGATAGACGGAATACCGGCCATCAGGTTAATACCTGATTTGCAGATGCCGTAAAACTTTTTCGGGCAGTAACGGGAAAGAAAAACCGAAGTAAGAATGGCAACCGGCACACCCATCAGGATTGCAAGGCCGGTCACGCAGATACTGCCGACAATCATCGGCAGGATGCCGAAAATGTTGTTTCCCGGTTTCCACACGGTACCGGTCAGAAATTTCAGCGGTCCGATTTTAAAAATGGCAGGAACACCATTCATAAACAGGAAAATGCAGATCAGTGCAACAGCCAGCACGGAGCAGCATGCTGCAATCAGAAATACAATTTTCATGATTGTTTCTCTTAGTTTCATAAGATAAATCCTTTCCTTTCATTGTTTCGCGGAGCGTGTTTGAAAAAGACTTTCGTTTTTTTCTTACGAACTGCTTTTTCAAGCACGTTCCGAAAGACAGCTTCTTTTTCTGAACATTTTCGGATACGGAAGTAAGAGCGATTTTCCATTGTTCGCCCTTACTTCTTTTTCCATTGCTTTATACATTCTTTATTTTACATCTGCCCAGTCGGTTGTGTCGCCAACATAGATGCTCTTTACCTGATCGCTGGTCAGCCCATCGGTCGGGTTCTCTTTGTTTACGATGACAGCAATACCGTCGGTTGCGATTACGGTTGCGGTAAGTCCTAAGGATTTCTCCTCATCCTTTAAGTCACGGGATGCCATACCGATGTCGCAGAGACCGTCGCTTGCGGAAGTGATACCTGTTGTGGAATCGCTCTGCTGTACTTCGATGTTAGCGTTGGAGTTTACTTTTGTATAAGCCTCTTTTAATTTTTCCATCAGTGGTGTTACAGAAGATGATCCTGCTACCACAACCTTTTCACCGCCGCAGCTTCCCTCGTAAGCTTTGGTATCTTTGATTGCAATATATCCGTCATCTGAAACAACCTGCTGTCCGTCGGTGCTTAAGATGTAGTCCATGAAATCCTGCGCATCTGCGGAAAGACCGTCTTTTGTTACAATGTTGAACGGACGGCTTACTTTATAGGAACCGTTTTCTACGTTTTCTGCGCTTGCCTCTGCTCCGTCGATTTTCAGGGCTTTGACTTCATCATTTAAAGATCCAAGAGAGATATAACCGATTGCGTACTGATTACCTGCTACCGTGCTCATCATAACGGAAGTATTGTTGGTGATCTGTGCATCAACGGTGGTGTTGTCCACTTTCTCACCTGCATCATTTTTCTCTTCTACACCGAACAGCTCGATGAATGCACCTCTGGTACCGGAACCATCCTCACGGGAGATCACGCTGATCTGTCCGGAGAAATCTCCTGCTGCTGCAGTGCTGTCACCATCTGTGCTGCCAGCTGCCTCTGTTGCGGAAGCCTCTTTTGTAGTGTCTGCTGCGGAAGAACTGCTGCTGTCGCTGCTTCCACATCCTGCAAGCATTCCTGCAGCCATCATTGCGGTTAAGGTGATTGCGATTACTTTTCTCTTCATAATATTTTTTCTCCTCTTTTCACATGGGATTTTTATGATTTTTTGGGGGCCAAACGGATATTCGCAATCCGCTTCGCTACTTGCTCATAACCGAATAACTGCTTATTGCTTTTCGCAATGGAAGCAGGGGACTTACTTGATTCGGTTAAATCGTGATCCCGATGTTTTTTACATCTCGTTTTTACAGGTATCATCATACCAACGGCGTGTAAAATGCAAAATCTCGGAGAAGTTAAGTTTATGTAAAATAAAAATTTTTCCATTTTACATTTAAAATCTGGGTAGATAAGGAAACGGGTGTCAATTACCTTTTTCATGCATCGGGCTATGCAGGCAGTTTTACCCCACTTCTTGACCGCGACGGAAAACCTGTTGTTTCTCCGGTTTTAAACCAAACGTTTCGTCTCATAAGCGTCAAAAAAGCGCCGGGATATAGATTTTTTTCCATATCCCGGCGCACTTCTTCCGCCGTTTCCAGAACATAACACAAAAAGCTAAAGAAACCTATTTTGCATTATTTTCGGGATTGCTATAATAGCAAATCCCCAAAACAGTAATGAAAAATCCTGTTATTCCGTCACCGGCACGTCAAGCTTTTCGGACGCTTCTTTTAACAGGTCAATAATTGGCAGATGCTGCGGGCATACACCCTCACACTGACCGCACTGCACGCAGTCTTCTGCTTTTCCTGATGTTTCCAGCAGTTTTTTATAATAATTTTTCGCGCGGTCTTCTTCTCCATACAGGCGGATGGTATTCAATGCCTTGAATACATCCGGGATCGCGATTCCCATCGGACATCCGTCACAGCAGTAACGACAGGCGGTACATGGAACTGCCGGACTCTTTTTCAGCGCTTCCTGTGCTTTGGCGATCACTGCTTTTTCTTCCTCGTTTAACGGTACAAAATTTCGGAAGGTTTTGATATTATCCTCCATCTGTTCCTCGTTTGACATACCCGAGAGCACGGTTGCAACTCCCGGCAGGGAAGCGGCAAAGCGGAGTGCCCAGGACGCAACCGATGCATCCGGATGAACGCGTTTCATCTCGGCTTCAATCTCTTTGCCTACCGATGCAAGGGAACCGCCCTTTACCGGCTCCATAACAAGGAACGGCATATTGTATTTCCGAAGCACCTCATACAGTCGTCCGGACTGGATCAGCGGATTGTCCCAGTCAGCATAGTTCATCTGGATCTGAACAATTTCAACCTCCGGATGCTCGGAGAGAATCTTGTCGAGCAGCTCCGGCGTTCCGTGGAAGGAAAAGCCGAAGTGTTTGATCAATCCCTCTTCTTTTTTCTTCTTGGCCCAGTTAAAACAGTCGTATTTCACATAGCCGTCATAGTTTGCGCCGTCCTCGACGCTGTGCAGCAGGTAATAATCAAAATAGCCGGCTCCGGTGCGCGCGAGCTGATCATTGAAGATACGGTCACGGCCTTCGATGCCCTCGTCCATCATCCACTGCGGGAGTTTGGTTGTCAGAGTAAAGCTTTCTCTCGGGTGACGCTCTACCAGCGCTTTTTTCACAATGCTCTCCGATTTTCCACCGCAGTACATATAGGCGGTGTCAAAATAGTTCATTCCGGAAGCAAGGTACGCATCGACCATTTTACAGATCTGCTCCAGATCCAGTTCTCCGTCTTTCTCCGGAAGGCGCATCATGCCAAATCCTAATTTCGGCATTTTTGTTACATCTACACTCATGGTAAAATCCCCTTTCTTTTCCGCGGAAAACCTTCGTTTTCCCAGTATTGTTGAGAACAATTGTAGCATTCAAGTGTACTTGAAAGTCAATAGTTTTTTGAATTTTTGTCAAAATTTTTCTTTGACTTTTTCCGTTTCCGGTGGTATTCTGATAAAAATTATGATTACGAAAGGAGTGGCACTATGATCTGGAAAAACCAGTTTCTTCACCTCACAAATGGCGATGTTTCAGCTGTTTATGGGGATAGTGCGCTCTTTTTTAAGTAAACTTCACTTTTTGAGTTCTTAACATTCTATAGAAAACGCACGTATCTCCCAATCAGAATTTTACTATATTTTGATAAGGAGATTTTTTATGTCTGAGAAAAATATCAGAAAACAAATACGAACTTTATATCTTATGACCACGGTCGGCTATTTTCAGATTGCGGCGGCTTCGTGGGTTGCACTGCTCACGCTCCGAGGATTTTCGCTGCTGCAGATCGGGATGCTCGAAAGTATTTTCCATATCGTGAGCCTCTGCTTTGAACTCCCCTCCGGCGTTGTCGCCGATGTTTTCGGGCGACGGAAAACGCTGATTGCAAGCCAGATGACCTCCCTGATTTCCGGTACACTGATGATTTTTTCCACCGGCTTTTCCACGACGGCGCTTGCCCTCGGATGCAGTGCGCTTAGTTACAATCTTGCCTCCGGCACACGGGAGGCGCTTGCATATGACAGTCTGAAACAGAGCGGGAACGAAGGGTTTTATGCCCGTTTTTCTTCTACTGAAATGATGCTGTACCGTATCACCAATTCCACCGCAACGCTCTGTGCAGGCCTTGCCCTGTGGCTGGGATACCGGCGCGCGTATGCAATTGATCTCTTCTTCGGGCTGATTGCGCTTGGCATTTCATTCCGCCTTGCGGAAGTAAAAACGGACGAAACACCAGTTCATTATCCTGTTGGACAGGAAATCGTTTCGGTCGTACAGGAAAGCTGGCAGTTTCTTATCCGTGAGAAAAAAGCAAGAAATATTATGCTGGTGAATGCACTCATTGGTGCCGTTTCCACACTGGTTCTCTTCTTTTTACAGGCGAAGCTGCCTCTCACCGGCATGAACAGCGCACTGCTTGGACCTGCCCTCTTCGTGATGGGACTCGGCGCAGCACTGGGATCGCGGATGACGGCATACTTTCACAAATACCGCTACCGCGCGATTCTGCTGTTTGGCACGATCGGTGTACTTTTCGCCTTTCTTATGAGTTTTACCGGCCTGCCGCTCCTTATGGTCTTCGGCGGATTTGTCGGATCCTTTTCCGATGATTTTCTCGAAGTCCGGACCGATATTCTGCTCAATGACATGATCCCGTCCAGGCAGCGGGCGACGCTGATGTCGGTGAACTCGTTTGTCTTTTCCATGATTATGATTGTCCTTTCCACCGTGTTTGGATGGATCATGTGATTGTCAAAAACTTACTTTCATTGAAAAACGCTCATCAGTTTTTTGACTGATGAGCGTTTTTCAAAAAATAATCAAACACCGCCGCTCCCTGTCGGAACGCCGTCTGGGGTCTGCGGGGGTGTGCTTTCCCCCTCTTCCACAACCTTCTCCCTCTTCAACCACTTCCAAACATCCCCATACACGCGGTACTTCTCTTTCTCGTTCAGTATTTCATGCCGCATTCCCGGATACAGCTTTCCTCTGACATTGCGGTACCCGATCAGCCGCATATGGTCGATGGATTTTTTAAAGCGCCGCACATTCACATAACACGGATCATCCCCGCCGGACAAAAACAGCACCGGCAGCTTCCGATTCGTACAATGCCACCCATGAAATCCATACGTCTCCTTCAGCAGATCATTCAGCGCAAAAAACGCATCATCTGAAAACGTAAATCCACACCGCGGATCCTCCTCATACTCCCGCACCACCTCCGGGTCCGAACAGCACCAGGCGAACCGGCTCTTCTCATCCGCAAACCGCGCCGCAAACGATCCAAACGACATCGCCTCCAGAAGATTGCTCCGATGCTCATCCCCGAGCACCGCCGCCTCCGCGTGTCCTACAGCCGCACCCAGCGGCCGCAGATAATTTTTGCTCGGCGAACCGCACACAATCAGCGCATCCAGCTCCTGGTCGTGTTCCTTCGCGTATGCGCGCACAACCAGGGATCCCATACTGTGTCCCATCAGAACAAACGGAAGATCCGGGTACTCCTTCTTTGCCCACTTCGTGACAAGAAACAGATCCTCCACAAGTCCTGCGCCGCCCGCGCCGTACATAAATCCGAGGTCCTGCTCCGACTTCACACTCTTTCCGTGCCCGCGGTGATCATGAATCACACACACTACACCGTGTTCCGCCATAAACTCCATAAACGGCAGATACCGCTCCTTGTACTCGCTCATTCCATGGCTGAGCTGCAGAAGCGCCGTCCGCTGTACGCCCTCCTCCGGCTCCACCACAAGCCCGTCAAGCACCAGTCCATCCACCTTCGACTGAATCGTAAAACCTCTTTGCATTGCACCTTCCCCTTTCTTCCAGAACGATGCCGAACTGCCCGAAATTCTAAACCTCCGTGTCCTCCGAAATTTCCGGAGAAACCGCAAACGACGATGTAATCCGATCGTAGCACTCTTCGCACAGATCAAACTCATGCTTTTCCAGGTCCTTCCCGGAAAAGTACCCCCACGTCGTGTCGACTGAGCAGATCCCCTCCAGCAGCATTCCATTCTGTATTTTCATGCTTTTTCCGCAGCAGTTGCACACCGCCGCTTCCAGCTCATTCGTGTTTTTGTTGTATTTCCGCATTTTTCTTCCTCCCGTGTATCAAAAAACGTTTCTTTCTTCGTTCCTGACACAAAACAGAAATCAGATTTTCCTGTGTCCTGTCGATTGTAACACACCTTTCCCGCCATTCCTACTGGGAATGAAAGGAAAGTCCCGTGCGTTAAATGCGTATACAATAACGATTTTCCTCTACCGTTTCGGAACCGATTCATCCGTCCGGCTCATCAGCACCGCATCCTCCTTTGGAAGATCGTAGTACCCCTTCCTGAGGCCGTCCTGCACAAAGCCAAGACTCTCATACAGATTCCGCGCCGGCGTATTGCCAAGGCGCACATCCAGATGAATCACGCGCACCTTTCTTTCCTGCATCCGATGGAACAGTTCCTCCATCAGCGCGCGTCCGATGCCGCGCCGTCTCGCCTTTTCTGCCACGCAGACATTCGTAATCTCACTCTCATCAAACGAAATCAGAATTCCGAGATATCCTAAAATTTCGCCGTCCTCCTCTGCAACGAGAAACAACGCATCATCCCGGATCAGAAATGTAAAAAATCCCGTCTCTGTCCACGGAATCGAAAAGTTGGCCTCCTCAATCGGCATCACCTGCTCCAGATCATCGATCTGCATTTCACGGATTGTGATCATTCGCTTTTTTCTCCGTTCTCCTGTTTTTTCACCACATCGGCATGCTTCACAGATTCCCGCTCCGCTCTTTCACGCTCCGCCTGCGATTTTCTCAGGTATTCCGGCTCGTGCTCTTCTGCCGTCTGAATCTTACCTTCTTCGTAATAGACCTCAGCCAGTGCTCCGACGGCTGCCGCTCTCTGGCGGTTGACGTGTGCCGGTGCAAAGGAAAACGGAATCGTCAGCAGTGCCTCTAATTTTTCCCGGTAAACCGCAACGCCGTCCCCGAGGAAAATCACTTCGTGGTCGAGGCAGTTCAGACCCTCAGCCAGTGCCTCAATGCTGAGTGCATCCTGCTCCCAGATTGTGTCGAGATGATGATCCGTGTAGCAGTAAAGTCCCGCATACACCTGATTTCTTCTCGCATCCATGATCGGGCAGACAAATTTGTCAGTATCCCAGATATTGTACGCGATTGCCGCTGTTGTCGGAATGGAAATCAGCGGCTTGTCGAGCGCCAGTCCAAGTCCCTTCGCCGTTGCGGAACCGATACGAAGACCGGTAAACGACCCCGGACCGCCGGAAACTGCGATGGCGTCGATGGTGGAAAGATCCAGCTCTGTCATGTTGGAGATCTCATCCAGCATCGGCAGAAGCGTCTGGGAATGTGTTTTTTTATAATTTACGGTGTACTCCGCAAGCAATGTCTCATTTTCAACGACAGCCACCGAAGCCACCAGGCCGGAGCTGTCCAGTGCAAGTATTTTCATGATTTTTTATTTCCTTTCCGATATTTCCTTCCTGTGCCAACTCATTTTGGCAATCTGCCAGAAACAGGAATCTTTGCGATCCCCTTTGTTTTCCACCACATTCAGGATTTTTTCTTTTATTCCACCGTGATTTTCCGGTAATCAAACCCTTTCTCGAGGTCTTTTTCTATCGTAATCGAAATCGCACCCTCCGGGATCAGCTCTTCAATCAGTTCTGCCCATTCGATCAGGCAGACACCCTCACCGAAAAAGTAATCATCGTATCCGATTTCTTCCATTTCTTCTATATCACCGATCCGGTAAACATCAAAATGATAAAATGGCAGGCGCCCTTCGGTATATTCCTGAATAATGGTAAATGTAGGACTGTTGACTGCCTCTGTGATGCCAAGTCCTTTTGCAAAGCCCTGCGTCAGAACGGTTTTTCCAACACCAAGGTCTCCGTTTAATGTATAAATCTGGCCCGGCTTCGCCGCTTTTCCCAGCTTTTCGCCAAGGGCAAGCGTCTCCGACGCAGAATTTGTTTCTATGATCATATGCTTTCTTCTCCTCTTTTTCTGCCTATCATTTTAACACAAACAAAAAAGTAATACAACCGCAGAACGAAACCGCTTTTCCTTGTGCTTTTCCTTGCTTTTTCTATCTGTTTTCGCTATACTATGTATCAGAATTTCGCGGCCAAAAAACATCCCACTCCTGTTTTCGGCCCGGAACATGCGGTAAAACACGCTCTGCGCATTTTATCCGCGTAAATCAAAAAGGAAAGAGATCAAAACTGTTATGCTGACTGTAATGAAATTTGGCGGAAGCTCCGTCGCAGATCTTGCGCACATCCGCAATGTAGCACAGCGCTGCATCGAAAAACAGCAGGCCGGAAGCCAGGTCGTTGTCGTTCTCTCCGCGATGGGAAAAACGACGGACGGACTGATCGCAACCGCAAAACAGATTACGGAAAAACCGTCCCGCCGCGAGATGGATATGCTCCTCTCCACCGGTGAACAGGTTTCCGTCTCTCTGATGGCCATGACCATGATCCAGATGGGTGTCAGTGCTGTTTCTTTAAATGCCTGGCAGGTACCGATGCACACGACTTCCAATTACCAGAACGCGCGCTTCAAACGGATCGACACCGAGCGCATCCGCAAAGAGCTGGATGACAACAAAATTGTCATTGTCACCGGCTTCCAGGGCATCAACAAATACGATGATGTCACAACGCTCGGACGTGGTGGCTCCGATACGACGGCTGTTGCCCTCGCAGCAGAGCTGCACGCGGATGTCTGTGAAATCTACACCGATGTAGACGGTGTCTACACCGCAGATCCGCGGATTGTGCCGCACGCGCGCAAGATGGAAGAGGTAACTTACGATGAAATGCTGGAGATGGCTTCACTCGGCGCAAAAGTCCTTCACAGCAGATGCGTGGAAATCGCAAAAAAATACGGCGTGGAACTTCTGGTCTGCTCCAGTCTGAACCGGAATTCCGGAACGATGGTAAGGGAGAAAACCAAAATGGAAAAAATGTTAATCAGCGGCGTTGCTGCCGACAAAAACGTGGCAAAAATCCGTGTTGCAGGCCTTGGCAACGATCCGGAGAGCACATTCCGCCTCTTAAATTTACTGTATCGGAACAATCTGAACATTGATGTCATGATCCAGTCACTCGGAAAGGACGGCACAAAGTCCGTTTCCTTTACCGTTGCAAAGCCGGATATGCTGCGCACGATCGATGTGCTGAACGACAACAAGAATTCGCTCGGCATCAAAAAGCTGGATTATGACGAGAACGTGGCAAAGGTTTCCGTCATCGGAGCCGGTGTCCGCTCCCATTCAGGCGTGGCTGCCAAAATGTTCGGCGCGCTCGCCAATGCTGGAATCAATACCGAGATGGTTACCACCTCGGAAATCCGCATCACTGCCCTGATCGACGAAGCATACGCAGATCAGGCGATGCGTGCGATCCACGAGACATTCCTGGAGTAATGATCTGAAAAAGGGATTTTGCCCCTTTGATACCAGATTGCTACGTGCTTTGCACTCCCGCAATCTTCAAAAACATTCGTAATCCGCTCATTTTTCTTCGAAAAATGGCTACTTACGTCTTATCAAAAAATTATAAAAAATCAGGAGGAAAACAATGATGTCCAACCCAATCGTTACAATTACTATGGAAAACGGCGATGTGATGAAAGCAGAGCTTTACCCGGAAATCGCCCCGAACACCGTAAACAACTTCATCAGTCTGGTAAAAAAAGGCTTCTATGACGGCCTTATCTTCCACCGTGTCATCCCGGGATTCATGATCCAGGGCGGAGATCCGGCAGGCACAGGCGCCGGCGGCCCGGACTATTGCATCAAGGGTGAGTTCTCCCAGAACGGATTTGAGAACAACCTCGCTCACACCCCAGGCGTTCTCTCCATGGCACGTACCATGTTCCCGGACAGCGCAGGAAGCCAGTTCTTCATCATGCACAAAGCCGCTCCGCATCTGGACGGCGCATACGCTGCTTTCGGAAAAGTAACAGAAGGCCTGGAAGTCGTAGATAAAATCGCATCCGTCAACACAGACTACAGCGACAAACCGCTGCAGCCGCAGAGAATGGCTACCGTTACCGTTGAGACCTTCGGCGTCGAGTATCCGGAACCGGAGAAATGCTAAGAATGAACGATGAACTGATGTTAGTTGAACCGTCAGAGGAATACTTCGCCGAGCTCGCCGCCTACCGGAACGATTTTCTGGAAAACAGCGATTCCATGGACGGCTGCGGACCACTCCGCCGGTTTGATGATATGAAGGCGTATCTTGAAGATACCATGCGGTATACCAGAGAGGAGACTCTGCCGGAGGGCATGGTTCTCGCAACACAGTTTCTGTGCATCCGCAAATCAGACAACCGCCTTGTCGGCATGATTCAGGTGCGCCACTACCTGAACGATTTTCTGCGCACCTACGGTGGCCACATCGGCTACTCCGTCCGCCCGTCGGAACGCAGAAAAGGCTATGCCTCCTGGATGCTGAAAAATGTGCAGCCGTACTGCAAAAGCCTCGGTCTTTCCGAAATTCTGGTCTGCTGCCTGGATACCAACGAGGGAAGCCGCAGAACGATTCTGAAAAACGGCGGCCGGTTCGACGGCACCGCTTATCGTGCAGACGAAAGCAAAACACTGGAGCGTTACTGGATTACCCTGTAATTCTTTAACCTTTCTGCTCCGGAGCATGTTCGAAAAACCATTTCACATGTTCCGGGGCATTTTTTGTAATTGTTTAATTTTTCATAAATTTTTCTTGACATCCGTGTCATTTCACTTTATAATTTGGAACTGCAAGCGAACAATTCTGTTCTTATGCAAAATATATGCCCCTGGTAAAAAACCGACGGACAGGCAGGGGTAGTTGCCGAGCGTGGTTAAGAGCCACATTATTGATTGCGTTAAAAGCGCAAATTTTATGAGTTGATTACTTTATAATCGATGCTCTACGACGAGCACATCATCTTATGAAACGGTCAATAAGAGTACGTGACTATATATTTCTGCATAGGAAAACAGGGGGAAACCTGGATTTTTGTCCATCCCCTGAAGTTTGCACAATACGATCATGTATAAATTTCGATTTTTAGACAGATGATGCACGTCATCTGTCTTTTTTTCGTGCTTATAGCCAAAGATGAACCCAACACCATTTTCTGGAAAAGGAGAACCAAACAATGTCAAAAGTTATGATCATCGGATGCGGCGGTGTTGCATCCGTAGCCATTCACAAATGCTGCCAGAACAGTGAAGTATTTTCTGAAATTATGATTGCAAGCCGCACACTTTCCAAGTGCGATGCTTTAAAAGAAAAGCTGGCTCCGACCACAAAAACCATTATCACAACAGCAAAGGTGGATGCCGACTGCACAGAAGAATTAATCGCCTTAATCAAACAGTATCAGCCGGATGCCGTATTAAATCTTGCTCTTCCTTATCAGGATCTCACCATTATGGATGCCTGCCTCGCATGTAAGGTTCCTTACATCGATACCGCAAATTACGAAGCAGAAAATACAGATGATCCGGCATGGCGCGCAATCTACGAAAAGAGATGTGAAGAACTTGGCTTTTCTGCCTACTTCGATTATTCCTGGCAGTGGGCTTATATGGACCGTTTTAAAGAAGCCGGCATCACCGGTCTTCTCGGAACCGGCTTTGATCCGGGTGTCACCAGCGTTTTTGCAGCCTATGCGCAGAAACACTACTTCGACGAAATCCATACCATTGATATTCTGGACTGCAACGGCGGCGATCATGGATATCCGTTTGCAACCAACTTCAATCCGGAAATCAACCTCCGCGAGGTATCCGCTCCCGGCTCTTACTGGGAAAACGGCCACTGGGTGGAAATTCCGCCAATGTCGATCAAACGGGAATATAACTTCGATGAGGTAGGCGAGAAGGATATGTATCTTCTTCACCATGAAGAAATTGAGGCTCTTGCCAAAAACATCCCGGGCGTAAAAAGAATCCGCTTCTTCATGACCTTCGGCCAGAGCTATCTGACCCATATGAAATGTCTGGAAAATGTAGGACTTCTCTCTACCACTCCGATTACCTTCAACGGACAGCAGATCGTACCGATCCAGTTTTTAAAAGAGCTTCTCCCGGATCCTTCCACTCTTGGCCCGCGCACTGTTGGTAAAACCAACATCGGCTGTATTTTTACCGGTATCAAGGACGGAAAAGAAAGAAGCATTTACATTTACAACGTCTGTGACCACCAGGAATGCTACCGGGAAGTAGAGTCTCAGGCAATTTCCTACACCACCGGCGTTCCGGCCATGATCGGAACCATGATGGTCGTAAACGGCCTCTGGAACAAACCGGGTGTCTACACCACAGATGAATTCGATCCGGATCCGTACATGGAGGCACTCAACAAGTGGGGGCTTCCGTGGAAGGTCGTAGAAAATCCTGTTTTAGTAGATTAAGCCTATGTATAAGATAAACGAACTGCCAACTCCCTGTTTTGTCATTGATGAGGGCAAGCTGGAAGAAAACTTAAAGCTCCTGCACCAGGTAGAAGAACGCACCGGTGCAAAAATTCTGCTGGCTCAGAAATGCTTTTCCTGCTTTTCGGAATATCCGCTGATTGGAAGATACATCAGTGGAACGACTGCCAGCGGACTCTATGAAGCGCGGCTTGGCAAAGAAGAAATGGGGCTGGAGAATCATGTGTATTCTCCGGCCTACCGCCCGCAGGATATGGAAGAGCTCGCACAGATCTGCGATCACATTATTTTCAATTCAGAAAAGCAGCTCCGAACGTACCTCCCCGTGCTTAAGGCTTCCGGAACCGCAAAAGCCGGACTTCGCATCAACCCGGAATGCTCCACACAGGAAGGCCATGCGATTTATGATCCCTGTGCGCCCGGCTCCCGCATGGGCATCCGCGCCTGCGACTTTACAGACGAACTGGCCGATCTTGTGGACGGTCTTCATTTTCATACCCTCTGTGAGCAGAATTCGGATGATCTGGAAACCACGCTGCGCGCCGTGGAAGAAAAATTCGGCAAGTGGCTTTTTAAAATGAACTGGCTCAACATGGGGGGTGGTCATCATATCACCCGCGATGATTACGATATCGAACGCCTGATTTCCTGTATTAACCATATGAAAGAAACGTATGGTCTTCAGATTTACCTGGAGCCCGGGGAAGCGGTTGCCTTAAACGCAGGCTACAATGTCACGGAAGTTCTCGATATTGTCGAAAATAACGGAAAAATTTTAATTCTCGACACTTCCGCCGCCTGCCATATGCCGGATGTACTTGAGATGCCGTACCGCCCTCCGCTCAAAGACAGCGGACTGCCCGGGGAAAAGCCTTATACCTACCGTCTTTCCTGCAATACCTGCCTGGCAGGCGACGTAATCGGCGAGTATTCCTTCGATTCCCAAATCCGGATCGGTGACAGACTGTATTTTGAAGATATGGCGATTTATTCGATGGTAAAAACCAATACCTTTAACGGAATCCCACTCCCTTCCATCGCGGTAATGGATAAAGCTGGAAACTGCCGAATGATAAAGGAGTTTGGATATGAAGATTTCAAAAACCGATTGTCTTAGAACCCCAAAAGCCGATGGCTTTTACATGCCGGGCGAATTCGAGCCCCACGAAGGCACGCTGATGATCTGGCCGTGGCGTCCCGGTTCCTGGAATTACGGTGCAAAAGCGGCAAGAGCGGCATTTGCAGAAATTGCAGAAGCAATTGCCGCTTATGAGCAGGTCTATCTCTTCGTCCGGCCACAGGATAAAGCATCGGCACAGGAACTGCTTTCCTCCGACCGGATTCATCTGATCGAAGCCCCGACAGAAGACGCCTGGGCGAGAGATACCGGCGCTACGTTTGTGGTCAACGATCAGGGCGGGCGAAGAGGCATTCAATGGGAATTCAACGCCTGGGGCGGCCAGTATGACGGTCTGTACTCCCACTTTGAGCATGACCGGGAGGTTCCGGAACGAATCTGCAGTTTTCTCGGAGATTCCTTCTATAATGCCCGCCCCTTTGTTCTGGAAGGCGGCTCCATCCATGTTGACGGGGAAGGAACCCTGCTTACGACCGAGGAATGTCTGCTGAGTCCGGGGCGCAATCCTTCTCTTTCCAAAGCAGAAATCGAGGAAAAGCTGCGTCAGTATCTTTCGGTTGAAAAAATCATCTGGCTTCCTTTTGGCATTTACAACGATGAAACCAACGGCCATATCGATAATATGTGCTGCTTTGTAAAGCCCGGAGAAGTTCTTCTTGCCTGGACAGAGGATGAAAACGATCCGCAGTATGCCAGAAGCAGGGCTGCTTTTGATCTTCTCTCCCATACGGTTGACGCAAAGGGCCGAAGCTTTGTAATTCACAAGCTGCCCATTCCGAAGCATCCCATCTGTATTACAGAAAAAGATCTTCTCGGCTATGATTTTGAGGATGGCGAAGATCGGCGGGAAGTCGGGGAACGTCTTGCCGCAAGCTATATCAATTTTTATCTTGCCAATCACTGTGTTCTTCTTCCCCGGTTCGGCGATGAAAACGATGCCGTGGCTGCAGAAATTCTCGGAAAATGCTTCCCGGATCGACAGATCCTTCCGATTGATGCACGCGTCATTCTGACCGGCGGAGGCAACATTCACTGTATTACCCAGCAGATTCCGGCAAAGAAAAGAGGAAACAGATTATGAGAAATATAAAAATTGCCGCACTGCAGTTTTCATGCTGCAGCCAGGTACAGGAAAATATAGACAAAGCAGAGACCATGGTCCGTGAAGCCGCTTCCAACGGCGCCAATCTCATCCTTCTTCCTGAATTATTTGAAAGACCGTATTTTTGTCAGGAAAAGCGATACGATTATTATGATTATGCCCTGCCTTTGACAGAAAATCCCGCCGTCCGGCGTTTTCAGGCTGTTGCCGGAGAACTTGGGGTCGTGATTCCGGTCAGCTTTTATGAAAGGGATGTTCAGCGCCTGTTTAATTCCATTGCCATGATCGATGCAGACGGATCCATTCTTGGCGTTTACCGCAAGACCCATATCCCGGACGATCATTTTTATCAGGAAAAATTCTATTTCACTCCGGGAGATACGGGATTCAAAGTCTTTGAAACACGTTTTGGAACCATCGGCGTCGGCATCTGCTGGGATCAGTGGTTTCCGGAAACAGCACGATGTATGGCTGTTCAGGGAGCTGAAATCCTGCTCTATCCTACCGCGATCGGAAGTGAACCGATTCTGAATGTAGACAGCAGCGGGCACTGGCGGCGCGTCATGCAGGGACATGCTGCCGCAAATCTTGTTCCGGTGGCTGCTGCAAACCGGATTGGTACCGAAACCGTAACGCCCTGTGAAGAAAATGGCGGCCAGTCCTCTTCCCTTACCTTCTACGGTTCTTCCTTTATTGCCGATGCAACCGGTGAACTCGTGGCATCAGCCGGAAGAGATACCGAGGAAATCCTGTATGCCTCCTTCGATCTGGATGCCCTGTGCGAAGAACGTTTTTCCTGGGGGCTTTTCCGTGACCGGCGGCCGGAAACCTACCGTATCATGACGAAACAGTAAAGCTCTGTCTCTTCCTGTTGTAACTCTTCCTACAGCGGTGCGCTGCATCACATATTCTAACTACAAAGGAGAACCGCTATGCAATATGGAGTTTTATGTCTGCTGCCGCCTGCGGCGATGCTGATTTTTGCATTAAAAACGAAAAAATCTTTCGAAGCTCTGATTTTCGGAACCCTGATTGCCTATCTTATCATGTACAAAGCGGCTTTTATCGGACCCTGGTGTGATCTGCTGCTTTCGGAGATCAGCAACGCAGACAACCAGTATATTCTTCTTCTCTGCGGACTGTTCGGAGGCTTCATCTTCCTGCTCCGCGAGGCAAAAGGAACACTTGGTTTTTCCAACCTGTTAAGCCGTTTCTGTAAAAATGAACGAATCACCATGATGATGTCGGTATTTCTCGGAATCATCATTTTTGTCGATGACTATCTCAACATCATGACGGTTGGAACCTGTATGAAGGATGTCTGTGATAAGCGAAAAGTTCCACGCCAGGCCCTTGCCTATATCATTGACTCAACCGGTGCACCTGTCTGTGCGCTGATTCCCTTTTCCACCTGGGTAGTTTTTTATTCCGGTGTTTTTATTCAGGAACCGGACATTCTCAATATGGGCTTTTCCACCGGTATGAGTGTTTACTTAAAAGTGCTTCCTTATATGTTTTATCCCATGGCTGCACTTCTGGTTGTGGTTCTGTTTGCCTGCAAACTGATGCCAAAGCTCGGAAAAATGAAAGATGCCTATACCGATCTGGAAAAGAAAGAGCAGACACCGGAGCATCCCAAAATGCACAATGCCCCTTCCGTTGACATTGCCATGGCCGGAATGAGCGTTGATTACCCGCCCGAAAATACTAATGCCGGAAATATACTGGATTTTCTGATCCCCATCGGTATTCTGATCGGTGTGACAGTAGCCACACAGGATATGATGCAGGCGATTATTCTTGCTCTTGCTTCCTGTATGATTCTTTATCTTCCGCGGAAAAAAATGACCTTTACGCGGTACGTGGAACTGTTCTTTGCCGGCTTTGCAGATATTCTTCCGGTTCTCGCCATTCTTCTTGCATCCTTTATGATCAAGACTGCCTGCGGCGAAATGGGACTCTCGGAATATGTCATCAACCTGTGTGTTCCGTACATGAATGCAAAAACACTGGCAGCTATTATTTTTGTTGTCATTGCAGTTCTGACCTTTGTCACCAGTTCTTTCTGGGGAATTGAGGCTGTAGCCGTTTCCATCGTTGTTCCGCTTGCCATCGCCCTTGATGCCAATGTACTCCTGGCACTTGGTGCTGTCGTATCCGGCGGTGTTTTCGGAAGTCATGCATGCTTTTATTCCGACGCAACGGTTCTTTCCTCCGCGACCTGCGAGATCGACAATATGTCGCATGCCGTATCGCAGTTCCCTTACGTCCTGATCAGTGCTGCTCTCGCCGTAGCGGGATTCTTAATCTGCGGAATTTTTGCTCTTTAAAAACACGTTCTAAAATAAAAAAGTCTTCGACGATCGGATTTTCCCAGATTCGTCGAAGGCTTTTTTTGTTTTTTTATTCTTTTACACTCAGCCGCACCAGCGCACGCTGCAGCTTGGCTTCGGCAATACGGTATTCTTTGTCCGTCAGACCGCCGTTTGCCAGCGCCTGCTCGGCCCTGTGTTTGGCAGCCTCGGCGCGCTCTGCATCAATATCCTCTTCCCACTCCCAGGTCGTTGCCAGGACACGGCAGACCCCGTTCATCATGGAAAGCATTCCGCCGATGCAGGCGGCATTTCTTCTCGTTCCGTCCTCCAGCACAATATGCGCCTCGCCCATACCAAGTGCAGTGCAGTAATTGCAGTGCCCAGGCAGAATTGCCAGGTCGCCGCTGATGGTTCTGCAGACAACGCGCGCTACGTCACCCTCATAGAGAAGTCCGTCCGGCGTGCCGACACGTAAAGGAAATGTACTCATACGTCATTCCTCCTTTACTGATTCAGTGCTTTTGCTTTTTCAAATACCTCGTCGATGGTACCTGCAAACAGGAAGCAGCTCTCCGGAAGATCATCGCACTCGCCGTCAAGGATCATGCGGAATCCGCGCAGAGTTTCTTTTAACGGCACATATTTTCCTTCCATACCGGTAAACTGTTCCGCTACCGAGAAGCTCTGGGACAGGAAACGCTGTACCTTACGGGCACGGCTGACCGTCAGCTTATCCTCTTCGGACAGCTCGTCCATACCCATGATGGCGATGATATCCTGCAGCTCTTTGTATCTCTGCAGCACCTGCTGTACGGCACGCGCTACCTCATAGTGCTCATGGCCTACGATTTCCGGTGTCAGGATACGGCTGGTAGAATCAAGCGGATCAACGGCCGGATAAATACCCTGGCTGGAAATTTCACGGGAAAGTACCGTCGTGGCATCCAGATGGGTAAACGTTGTTGCCGGAGCCGGGTCGGTCAGGTCATCGGCCGGCACGTAAACAGCCTGTACCGATGTGATGGATCCCTTTCTTGTGGAAGTAATACGCTCCTGCAGTGCGCCCATCTCGGTTGCCAGCGTCGGCTGGTATCCTACTGCGGACGGCATACGGCCAAGCAGAGCCGAAACCTCAGAACCTGCCTGCGTAAATCGGAAAATATTATCGATGAACAGCAGCACATCCTGATTTTTCACATCACGGAAGTATTCTGCCATGGTAAGGCCGGAAAGTCCGACACGCATACGCGCTCCCGGCGGCTCGTTCATCTGTCCATAGACCAGTGCTGTCTTGTCGATAACGCCGCTCTCTTTCATCTCGTTGTAAAGGTCATTTCCTTCACGGGTACGCTCTCCGACACCGGTGAAAACGGAAAGTCCGCCGTGTGCCGTTGCCACGTTGTGGATCAGCTCCATGATAAGGACTGTTTTTCCAACGCCGGCACCGCCGAACAGACCGATTTTTCCGCCCTTGGCATACGGGCAGATCAGGTCAACGACCTTGATTCCGGTTTCGAGGATTTCCGTTGCCGGAACCTGTTCCTCATAGGACGGCGGATCGCGGTGGATCGGCCATTTTTCTGCTGTTTCCGGTGCCGGCTTATTGTCTACGGTCTCACCGAGCAGGTTGAACACGCGGCCTAAGCACTCCTCTCCGACCGGAACGGCGATCGGGCCGCCCGTGTCGACTGCTTTCGTTCCGCGGACAAGTCCGTCTGTGGACTTCATGGCAATGCAGCGAACCATATTGTCGCCCGTCTGCTGCGCCACTTCCACAACCAGTTTCTCGCCGTGGTTGTCTATCTCGATGGCATTCAGAAGTGCCGGCAGCTCACCCTCCGGAAAACGGATGTCCAGAACAGGACCCGTTACCTGCACAACCTCGCCAATGTGTTTTTCACTCATTTAACGACTTCTCCTCACTTTTCTTGTTTCCACTCTTACACGCCTTCCGCACCGCCGACGATCTCCGTGATCTCCTGCGTAATGCTTGCCTGACGGGCACGGTTGTAATACAGATTGAGCTGTTCAATCATCTCCTCTGCATTTCCCGTTGCCGCCTCCATTGCGGTACGGCGTGCCGCAAGCTCACTTGCCACACTCTCACAGATACCGCCGTAGATCAGGCCGCCTAAGTATTCCGGCACAATCGCTTCGAATACCTCGACACCGTTTGGCTCATACAGGATCAGATTTCGGATTTTTTTCGCTTCCGGATTCTCTCCGTCCTCTTTTGCAATGTCAATCAGAGGCAGGATCGGCACGGAAACCGGCATCTGCGACAGCATCGACACGAATTTTGTGTAACAAAGCTCCACATGTCCGAAGGTCCCTTTCCGGAACTCACGGCACAGTGCGCGCGCGATCTCAAAGCTGTCTGCCACGGAAAGATTTGCGATCTCGGCAAAGCTGTCCGTCAGAATGTCCAGCTTCCGGGATTTTGCATACTCCACTGCCTTTTTACCGACCGGAACCACACAGATCTCTTTTCCTTTGGCATCGGCCTCAAAGCATCGGAACAGATTGGCATTGTATCCACCCGCAAGGCCGCGGTCTCCGGCAACCAGCACGTAGCAGCATTTCTCGTTTTTTGCCTCTTTTGCATAAATGGAATAAAATTCCGTGTTTCCTTTTGCAATATCCTGCAAAGTGCGGTACAGCTCCTGAAAATACGGACGGCAGGTATCAGCCCGCTCCTTCGCTTTTCGCAGCTTGGAGGACGCTACAAGTTCCATCGCCTTGGTAATCTGCATCGTGCTTTCGACACTTTTGATCCGCAGCTTTACGGCTTTCATGTTTGCAGCCATAGGCTCCTCCTTCTTTCCTTATTTTGCAGGTCTTGTATTGATAAAGTTTTCGGTGTACGATTCGAGCGTACTTTTCAGCTTCTCCTCGGTATCTGCCTCAAGTTTTCCGGTTGCGGAAATCTCCTGCATCACGGCAGCACCCTCGGCATCGGTATCGAGCCAGGTATACAGTCCGTCCTCATAGGCGCGGACATCCTCAGCTGCAACCTTTGACAGAATTCCTTTCGTTACCGCATAGAGAATAGCAACCTGTTTTTCTACCGGAACCGGTGCATTCTGGTTCTGTTTTAATACTTCCACGATACGCACACCCTGCTCCAGACGCGCCTTGGTATCGGCATCCAGATCGGATCCGAACTGTGCAAAGCTTGCCAGCTCGCGGTACTGGGAATAGATCAGTTTCAGAGTTCCGGCTACCTTCTTCATCGCCTTAATCTGCGCATTTCCGCCGACACGGGATACGGATACGCCAGGATTTACCGCCGGCATAACGCCCGAGTGGAACAGCTCTGTCTCAAGGAAAATCTGGCCGTCTGTGATGGAGATGACGTTCGTCGGAATATAGGCGGAAATATCGCCTGCCTGGGTCTCAATGATCGGCAGGGCCGTCATGGAACCGCCGCCGTGTTCATCGTCCAGCTTTGCGGCACGCTCCAAAAGTCTGGAATGGAGATAGAAAACATCTCCCGGATAAGCCTCACGTCCCGGCGGACGGCGGATCAGCAGGGAGAGTGCACGGTATGCAACCGCGTGCTTACTTAAGTCATCATAAATGATCAGCACATCTTTTCCCTGATACATAAAGTACTCGCCCATGGCACAGCCGGAATACGGTACGATATACTGCAGCGGGCTCGCTTCGGATGCCGTCGCTGCCACGACGATGGTGTACGCCATTGCGCCGTTCTTCTCAAGATTTTCTACTAAGGACGCTACTGTCGAACGTTTCTGTCCGATCGCAACGTAGATACAGATCACATCCTTGCCTTTCTGGTTCAGAATGGTATCTGTTGCGATCGTTGTCTTTCCGGTCTGACGGTCTCCGATAATCAGCTCTCGCTGACCTCTTCCGATCGGAACCATGGAATCGATCGCTTTAATGCCGGTCTGCAGCGGCTGGTTAACACCTTTTCTCTCACAGATGCCTGGTGCCGGACTTTCAATCGGACGGTACTCTGCTGCCGTAATCGGGCCTGCGCCGTCAATTGGCTGGCCGAGCGCGTTGACAACGCGTCCGATCATACCTTCTCCGACCGGAACCGAAACGACCTTTCCCGTTCTTTTTACAAGCTGTCCCTCGCTGATGTTCTCGCCGGAGCCGAATAAAACGACAGATACGCTGTTCTCCTCGAGGTTCTGTGCCATTCCATAGCTTCCATCCTCGAACTCCAGCAGCTCGCCTGCCATGCAGTTCGAAAGACCGCTGGCTCTCGCGATTCCGTCTCCGACCATCAGAACGGTGCCTGTCTCATCCTGCCGGATCGCATTTTCATAATATTTGATCTGGCTGCGGATGACCTTGGATATTTCTTCTGGTTTCAGTTGCATGTTTTCCTCCTACACCACTGTATCGCTGATTCTTCTGGAAAGCTCGGACAAACGTCCCTTTACGGTTCCGTCAAACAGCTTTCCGTCGAGCTCCACACGGACACCCGCCAGAACGGACGGATCGGTTTTCAGTTCCATCACAACCGTTTTTCCGCTCATCGTTTCCAGTTTTTTCTTCAGAAGCTCTTCCTGTTCCTTCGACAGGGATGCTGCGCTCGTCACTACCGCCTCGGCAATATTGTGGGCCGCATAGTATCTGCGCTGGAATGCTTCCTGGCATCCGCCGAATTCACGAAGAAGATTTTTTTCACACAGCAGTTTGATAAAATTGACCAAATACGGTTCCGCCTGGCTGCCAAATGCCGCGTCGATCAGCCCGATCCGCTCTTTTCGCGGAATCGAAGGCTCCGATAAAAGGCGCGGATACTCCGGGTTTTCCCGGAACAGAGCGCGGATCTCTTTCATCTCGGAAAGAATTTTCTCTTCGAGATGCTCCTCCTGGGCCAGCTCATACAGGCTCCCACCGTATACTCTGGCAGTTTCTGTCATGATGCTTCACCTACATTCGATATAAATTCATCTATCAGCTTCTCATGGTCTTTTTCATTAATCTCGCGCTCAATGACTTTTCCGGCAATATCCATGGCAATGCCGCCGATCTCGCCTTTGACTTCATTGACCGCTTTCTTTTTCTCCTGGGCAATCTCTTTTTCTGCCTTGTTTTTCAGGGCAGCCGCCTGTTCGGAAGCCTCTTTTACGATTTTCTCGCTCTGCAGCGTTGCTGTCTTTCTGGCGCTTTCGAGAATCTCGTTGGCTTTTGCCTTGGCATCCTGCATATTCTGCTCATATTCCTCTTTGATGGCGTTGGCTTCTTTTTTTGCCGCCTCTGCGTCTGTGATCTCCGCATCGGCTGCCGCACGCCGTTTTTCCAGCATCTCATTGATCGGTTTGAAAAGGAACCGTTTGATCAGATACATCTGGATGAAGAGGTTGCAGATCTGTGCGATAAAAGTCCAGGGGACAATTCCTACCAGTTCCTGAACCTGCATAGTTTCTTTCCTCCTAGCAATCATTTACTCCTTGCAACTATTTCAGGAAGTTCATGAACATTCCCGGTGCTACGAAGATCAGAAGCAGGCCGGTTACGAAACCGTAAATACCGGTGGTCTCTGCGATCGCGCATCCAAGAAGCATCGTACTTGTTACATCACCTTTGCATTCCGGCTGACGTCCGATTGCCTCAAGTGCCTTTGCTACGGCGTTACCTTCACCGATACCAGGTCCGATACCTGCGATCAGGGAGCATCCTGCGCCGATTGCGCATCCTGCGAGAGCGATACCTTTTGCTAAAATCTGAAAATCCATCTTGTTTTCCTCCTGTATTTTCTTTTTGTAAACCTCTTTTTTTAATCTCTTTAGCCTTCCTCTGCTGCATTCGCAATGTACATGACAGTCAGCATACAGAAAATAAAGGCCTGCATCACGCCGGAGAACCAGTCAAAATAGACCGACAGAACAGCCGGAACACCGACGTCCAGAATCGGGATCTGTGAAAGGGTTCTTCCGAGCACGCCGGGAAGCAGTCCCAGCAGCTTTCCGCTTGCCAGTGCCAGCGATCCGTAGATCAGGGCATTGATGACAACGCCGGAAAGAATGTTTCCAAAGTGACGGCACGCCATACTGATCGGCGTTGCGAGCTCCGACAAAACGTTAAACGGTGTCATAACCGCAATCGGAGTCGTGAATCCTTTCAGATATCCGCCAAAACCGTTGGTTTTGATCTTCTGTGTGGTGATCATGATGAAAACCACAACAGCCCAGGCCGCCTCGGTAGAAAGATCTGCTGTCGGACTTCGAAGTCCGATCAGACTGATCAGGTTTGAGACAACGCTGGTCGCAAAAAGTGCCGACACAAAAGGAATCAGATACCGGAATTTTTCTCCCATGTTGCCGATGACGAATTTATTTGCGGTCTCCACAATCATTTCTGCCACCGCCTGGCGTTTGGAGATGTTCCGTATCTTCAAATCTCTTGTGAGCCAGATGCAAAGTCCGGTAATGAGTGCCATTACAATCCAGCTTACCACCAGCGTTTCGCTGATCTGAATTTTCCCGAACAGCGGAAAATCGATCGGGATCGTAAAAAAGACTTTTGCACCGGAGATATCAACCTCCATTCTCTTTTCTCACCTCCTCTGTATGAGATAAAATAAAAATTTGAACCTTTTGTCAAAGCGGATCTTCACAATCCGCTTCGCTGCTTGCTCATAACCGAATCGCTGCTTCGCTGTTTCGGTTTAAAAACGCCGTCCCGTCTTTGCGGCTTTCGCCTGAGATCAGGTTCAACGCTTTATGCTGTTTTTTATGCCTATCAGCTTGATGGCCGTTCCCGGAATTAAAAGCGGCAGGATTCCTGCGGCAAACTGGAAGCATGGAAGCACAATCGCCAGAATTGCCCAGAGCATCTGCATCAGGTTTCTCTGCGAATAGCTTGCCTGCATCCGCCGTTTTGCTCCCGCCTCGTCTGTCTCGGACACTGCTTTTTGTACTGCCATGCCCATCAGGAAAAAGTTCAGCACCGCAACGGCACCGCCTCCGATTCCCCCGAGGATCACCCGATAGTCAAATGGGATTTTTTCCGGCCAGATCAGGTGCAGGATCAGAAACCCGACCCACATCACAACCACGCCGACAACAGTATAGATGGCAACATTTTTCGTCTCCTTTTTTACGGCCGGCTGGACCTTGTCTCCGAAATTGCTCATATCGCCTTGTTTCCTTTCTAAGGGATTTTCCCCTTAAAGTCAGTCTGAAATCTTTTCTCTGCCACTTGATCTTCGTCAACTGTGAAAACTTTTTCAGACACGTTCTAAATATGTCGGTTGAAAGACACCCGCTTTTTCTTCTTTTTTCCGTCCGGCTCCGTCTCGATGCGTTTCTGATGCCGCAGAACGCTCTGCCCGAATTTCCAGGCTGTCACGGCACCGCCTCCGATCCCAAAGAAAAAGCCGAGCAGATAAATCCATGTTCCAACCGAAAAGCGGTCGCAAAGCCACCAGCAAAGTGCCAGACAAAGAAAAAGAGGCGTCACAAGGGACAGTCCGAATTGTGTCAACATTGTGAGATTGGTAATCATCCCCGTCCACTTCTTCATATCCTGTCCCTTTCTGCCGTCTCTTTTTGTCAGACCATCGGATCTGTGTCTTGTTTCATTTTTTCCAAAACACACTTCCATTTTTGTAACCGCTTAGTCAGATTGTACCATAAATCCGTTTATAAAACAAACGATTTTGTGTCTCTTTCAAATTATTTGTTTTTATTTACATTCTTTTCATAACAATCGGAACAGTTTTCTCATTTTGTCCCATTGCGGAATCGCAGCGTTCACCTCGCTTCTTATTTTTTGAAAAAAACTGTAGTTTTATTCTACACATACTGCCGGTTTTTCTTTCCAACAGGAAAGCCGATAGCTTACTTCATAGTGTCCCGGTATCAGCAGGTATCTACCGTTTTCTTCCAATCCGAGTACTTCTGCAATCGCCTCTTTTTCACTTTCGGCCACCATTGGAAGCACAGCTTCTGCGGTGCAGTCGAACGGTACATCCATGGTGATGGTAACGTGCTCTTTGTCGGAAAGCTCCCAGCGAATGCCGTACATTCCCGAGGCGGAATCGTATTTTGCCTCTACGTAACGGAGATCCCAGTTCAGCGTCGGTGCAAACTGTACGGTTTTGACACCCGGATGGGACTCCATCGTGTTGATGCCTGCGACGTGGCGGAACATCCATTCCTGAATGGAGCCGTAAGCATAATGGTTCATACTGTTCATACTGATGCCGGAAATCGTACCATCTGCAAGAAGGGAATTCCATCGCTCCCAGACAGTAGTTGCACCAAGCTTAACCTCATAAAGCCATCCCGGAAATTCCTCGTTCAGCAGCAGTTCGTAGGCGAGATCGTTCATACCGTTGTCCGTCAGCACGTTGTTCAGCAGCGGTGTTCCGACAAATCCTGTTTTCAGTTTGTGACCACTCTGCTCAAACAGCTTCAGAAGCTGCTGTTTCGTCAGTTCTTCATTCTTCGACAGATGATATTTCAGTGTCAGCAGCAGAGCCGTCTGTGTCTTGATGCAGCAACGGCCCGTCGCACTGTAATATTCTTCCTGTACCACAGCAAACTGTTCATCGGACAGCTTCTGGTAGTTTTCCTGCTCCTCGCGGTATCCCAGCACACCGGCTGCCTTTGCCACGATTCCCGCGCTGATCGCATAGTACAGATTGGCAATAAACTCTTCGTCCGTCGCTCCCATCACCTGTTCTGCTCCCTGTACCGGATTGTCCAGCGCAAGCCAGTCGCCGAAGTGGAAAATATACCGCCAGCCGTGATTATCCCCATCCACTTTCGTGATGTAATCCACCCACGATTTCATGCTCACAAACTGATCTTCCAGAATACTCTTATCCCCGTAAAACAGATACAGATTCCACGGAATGATGCACGCGGCATCACCCCAGACGCAGGCCGCCTCTTCCACACCGGAAGACGGCACAACATACGGTACTCTTCCATCCAGCACACTCTGCTCTTTTGCCATATCATACAGATATTTTGCATAGAATGCATAAGTATCTTCGAGATACATCGCCGTCGGTGAGAACACCTGCGCATCGCCGGTCCAGCCCATGCGCTCATCACGCTGCGGGCAGTCGGTCGGAACATCCACAAAATTGCCCTTTAATCCCCAGCGCACATTACTGATGAGTTGGTTGACCAAATCACTTCCTGTTTTCATCCAGCCTGTCGCGGTGATATTGCTGTAGTAAGCAAGTCCGGTGAAATCCTCCTTTTTCAGATCCGGAATACCCTCGATTTTTACATAACGGTATCCATAGAAGGTAAAATGCGGCACAAGATCTATTTCCGTTCCATCCGAAATATAAATGTATTCGGATTTCGCACTCCGCAGATTGTCATTGTAGAAATTGCCGTGCTGCAGAATTTCTCCCGTCTGAACATGTACTTTTGTTCCTTTTGGCACGTTGACATGAAGTTTAAAGATTCCCGTGAATTCCTGTCCCATATCGAAAACCAGCTCACCTGCCGGAGTATGAATCAATTCTTTTGGCTGGAAAGTTTCATGAATCGTCACCGGAAGACTCATGCGATCGGTCAGTTCCCCTTTCGGTGCATCACAGAGGACTGCCTGCTCTGCAGGAAGATCCGGCAGCGTATCATCCCGATGCTCGCCGTCGTAGAGATTGGAGAATGAAATTTTGCTGCGTTGTACCTGCCATGTCTCATCCGTGCCGATGACTTCTTCCGAGCCGTCTGTATACATAAGATGCAGCTCCGCAATCAGCTTCCAGTCATTTCCGTAAAAGCCTCTATCCTCAAACGCACTGAAACCAAACCGCGCCTTATACCAGCCGTTGCCAAGCAGTACACGGAGTGTTCCCTCGTTCGAAAACTCCTCTGTCACATCGTATGTCTGATACTGTACCCACTCATTGTAATCATTGCTGTACGGCGTCAAGTACTCATCCCCGACACGCTTCTCATCCACATACACTTCATACAGTCCAAGTCCGCATATATACAGCCGTGCCTTTGCCACTTCTTTTGCCGGAATAATTTTCTTTTCAAAATAAGGATGGCGTTTTTCTTCACTGCTGCAGGAGACCCATTTGGCAGACCATGCTTCCTCCCGCTTTCCAGTTTCAAAAAACTGCACTTCGCTTACTGCTTTTTCTCCGGCATCGCTGCCTGCTTCCACCGTCCAGTAATACCGTGTTCTCGGCTCCAGCTCCAGTTTCACCGGATAGCAAAGGCTGCTCGCTTTCGTATCCTCCCCCGAGTCAAACAACAGATGTTCCATCGCTGCATCCGATGCTACACGGATTCTTGCATAGCTCTGTTTTTTTCCTTCTGCGTCTTTCACCTTCCAGGAAAAGACCGTTCTCTCCATCCGGAATCCCATCGGATTTTCCAGATGATTCACCTGTGCGTGATAAATTTTCATTTGCAATTTCCTCCTCCATCTTATTTTTGAAAATTCCCCCATTTTTTCTCATTTTATCATGATCCCTTTCAAGAAAAAAGGTTCTGTTTTGCAGGAAAAAACATCTTTATTTGCACCATTTCCGGCAATCCGGGCATCTCCCCGGATTGCCGGAAAGTATGGGACATTTTCCCTTTTTCGGGCTATACTGAAACTATAGCAATCCCCGAAAATAAGAGCCTGTGCTTTCCTTTCCCCTCCGCCGCAGTGCGATCCTGCCCGGAGGGCTTTTGACTTTACAGGAAAATCCAACGAAGTTTCCTGTAAAGTGTCAAAGCGGATATTCGCAATCCGCTTCGCTACTTGCTCATAACCGAATAGCTGCTTCGCAGCTTATCAGGAGTGGCTTGTACCACTCCTGATACAAGCAAGTCCCAACCCACTGCTTATTGCTTCACGCAATAGAAGCAGGGGACTTGCTTGATTCGGTTAAAAAATGCCGGATTCTTTGAACCGCCCCAAGAAATCAGATTTTTTAGATCTAACTTTTTAGGGCGGTTCATCCGACATTTTTCCGGAAATTTCCGGCTCTATCTTCAGTTTCTATCTTCAGTTCAGCAGCTCATCCGCCAGCGTTCTCTTCGGCACATAATGCACATCGTTCTCATCCCGGTAATAATTCGTATTCCCATCCTCCGGCACATCCACCAGATGAATCTCCTCCGCCGGTTTTCCAAACGCCACAATCAAAAGCGGCCGAATCTCCTCCGGCAGCCCGAGCACTTCCATCACCTCGCCCGCCTGAAAATTCCCGATCATACAGCCGCCAAGCCCCTGCTCCACAGCCGCAAGCAGCATCGTCTGCGCTACAATTCCGACATCCTTCTGATACCGGTTCAGATTCTCATCAATCCCCTTATCCTGACAGATCACAACAAACCCCGTCGGCCGTTTCCCCGGATGCGGCAAAACCATCTCCGGCAGCGCCCGCGCCCACTTCGTCAGTCCCTGCACCTTCTCCACATCTTCCGGCTCCCACGCCAGAAAATACTTCAACGGCTGCTTATTCACACTCGAAGGACAAAGCCGCGCGCAATCCACAAACCCTTCCAACGTCTCCCTAGAAATCCTCACCGACTCATCAAAACCACGATAACTTCTGTTTTTTAATACCAGATCCTTTAACATCATTCCTCATCCTCCTGTCCTAACTTATGTACTCTCGGAATCTTTCTATCTCCCACTCTACCACACCTCCCGCCCTCTATCAATCACCTTTTTCTCATTTTCCCTCTTGACATACTTTGATATTCAAAGTATTATATATCTAGTTTTCAAAACTACATCACAAAGCATTTCACATTACATTTTTATTTTATTTTATTTTATTCATTCGTCACCAATAACCAGATCCAATGGCTGCCGCCGCGCCGTGGATGTTCCTCCAGGTGAGCGCATTTGCAGGAGGCCCGCAAACTCTTAGGCTATGGGATTTTGCGTTGCTTTCAAAAACGGCACTGTCTGAGCGCAGCGAGTTTGCCGTTTTCGAAAGCGCTTTTAGCAAAATTTCAGAGCCTTAGAGTTTCCCGGCCTCCGAAACCGCGCCCACCTGGAGGAACATCCACGGCGCGGCGGCAGCCACTGGATCGTCCGTTTATCAAAAAAGGAGAATTTATATGCTACCAAAATTAAAAATAGGAAATTTAGTTGCCAAATACCCCATCATCCAAGGCGGAATGGGCGTCGGCATCAGCCTCTCATCCCTCGCCGGTGCCGTTGCCAAAGCCGGCGGAATCGGCGTCATCTCCGCCGCCCAGCCCGGCTGGCGCGATCCGGAATTCGCGCGTGATCCCTTAAGTGCCAATCTCCGCGCACTCGCCTTCCACATCCGCCGCGCCAAAGAAATTTCAAACGGCGGCATCATCGGCGTCAATATCATGTGCGCCCTGACCCACTACGAGGAATACGTCCGCTGCTGCATCGAAAACGGAGCCGATCTCATCATCTCCGGAGCCGGTCTCCCGACCGATCTGCCAAAATACACAAAAGGAAGCTCCATCAAGCTCGCCCCTATCGTTTCCCCGCCCCGGACTGCCAAAGTTCTTCTGAAGCTTTGGGACAATCACTATCACCGCGTTCCTGATCTCGTTGTCATCGAAGGTCCTGCAGCCGGAGGCCATCTCGGCTACTCCGCCGAAACCGTAGAAGAGACAGCTGCGCGCGGCTACGATGACGAAATCGGGGAAATTCTGCAGATCGTACATGGCTACGAAGAAAAATACGCCTGTACCATCCCCGTCGTCTTTGCCGGAGGCGTCTACACCCACGAGGATATCCTCCACTATCTGTCGCTTGGCTGCGCAGGTGTCCAGATGGCTACCCGTTTCGTTGTCACGGAAGAATGCGACGCCGATCCGCGCTACAAGCAGGCATACCTGAATGCCAAAAAAGAAGATATCACGATCATGCACAGTCCGGTCGGCATGCCGGGCCGCGCAATCCGCAATCCGTTTCTGACGGAACGCGAACAGGAACGGGAAAAAATCTCACACTGCTACCAGTGCCTCAAAAAATGCGACAAAGCCTCCATTCCCTACTGTATTACCACAGCCCTGGCCCGCGCTGCCGAGGGCGATACCGACAACGCTCTTATTTTCTGCGGAGAAAACGCATGGCGTCTCGATCACATGACCACTGTGCCGGAGCTGATGGCGGAACTGGCCGGGGAATCCCTGCCGGACAGCAAAAAATAAAAAATTTAGTAGTGACTTTCCTTCCCAATAATGTTACAATCTTCTTTATGATGTCAGCATAAAAAGTCTTCAAGAACTGACCATAAACCCAAAATTTTTGTAACACACAAAAGGAAGGAACTCTATGAACAAACACAACAAATCCCGCAGCTCGTTTTCCGGCAAAATCGGTTACGTGCTGGCTGCAGCAGGCGCTTCCGTCGGACTTGGAAATATCTGGCGTTTTCCCTACCTCGCAGCAAAATACGGCGGAGGAATTTTCCTCCTCATTTATATCCTGCTGGCGCTCACCTTCGGCTACTCCATGATCGTTGCCGAGTCCGCCATCGGACGCATGACACGAAAAAGCCCGGTCGGCGCTTTCCAGTCGTTCGGCAAATCGAAATGGCTTTCCGCCGGGGGCTGGATCAACGCCATTATCCCGATTCTGATCGTTCCATACTACTCTGTCATCGGAGGATGGGTCATCAAATATCTGATCGAATACGTGAAGGGCAACAGTACCCTGCTCGCAGAGGACGGCTATTTTTCCGGCTTCATCTCAAACGGAGTTTCCACAGAGCTCTGTTTTGCCGTTTTCTGCCTCATTACGGTCGCTATCATCTACGCCGGTGTGCGAAACGGCATTGAACGCGTTTCCAAAGTGATGATGCCGATTCTGATCGTCCTTTCCGTTATCATTGCCGTTTATTCCGTGACAAGACCGGGCGCACTGGCAGGCGTGAAGTATTTCCTTGTTCCGAACATCAAAAACTTTTCATGGATGTCCGTTGTTGCCGCCATGGGACAGATGTTCTACTCCCTCTCAATTGCGATGGGTATTCTGATCACCTTTGGCTCCTACATGAAAAAAGACACCTCGATTGAGGATTCCACACGCAACGTTGAAATTTTCGACACTGCCATTGCGATCATGGCAGGCCTGATGATCATTCCTGCCGTCTTTGCCTTCTCCGGCGGAGATCCGGATACCCTGCAGGCAGGACCTTCCCTGATGTTTATCACCATTCCGAAGGTATTCGCCAACATGGGCTTCGGCACTGTGATCGGTATTCTGTTTTTCCTTCTGGTGCTGTTTGCCGCGCTGACCAGCTCCATTGCACTGACAGAAAGTGCCGTTTCTACCTTTGAGGATGAGCTTGGCTGGGGCCGTAAAAAATCGACCGTTCTGATCGGCGTTATCATGATTGCGCTCGGAACGCTCTCCTGCCTTGGCTACGGACCGCTTTCCTCCGTCACCATTCTTGGCATGCAGTTCCTGGATTTCTTCGACTTCCTGACAAACTCCGTGATGATGCCAATTGCTGCCATTGCCACCTGTCTTCTCGTTTCGAGAGTCATCGGTGTGGCGAAAATTGAGGAAGAAATCATCCACGGCGAAAGCCGCTTCCGCAGAAAGAAAATCTTTCTTGTCATGATCCAGTATCTCTGCCCGGTGTTTGCACTGATCATTCTGTTCAGCTCCGTGGCAAATGCATTCGGCTGGATCACCATGTAATGAATCTGTAAACAATGAAAAAAAGATTGTTTTCGAAACACGATCACGATTTCGAAAACAATCTTTTTTTATCCAAATCTGTCACACCATCATCAGGAATCCGTCAGCAGCAGAATATCTT
>OLGM01000300.1_pt1 | contig 34420 bp, 30 predicted proteins | sample 1606001 | NCBI WGS metagenome assembly OLGM01 (sample SAMN03283294) | human gut metagenome | biome: human-associated habitat; material: feces | host: Homo sapiens | place: Peru | collected 2012
TCCTGCATTGATAACAGGGAAACACATATCCTCTACTTGACTTTGGCACGAAGAGCAATTCTCCGAAAGGAAGGTGTCAGAAATGACAAGTTATTCTTTTGTATTAGATGCGAATGGGAAACAATTAGCACCGACAAAAGAACAAAAAGCATGGTTTCTTATCCGTAAGAAACGGGCAGCATTGGTAAGCAAATATCCAATGGTAATACAATTGATGAAAGAAATTCCAGAAAATGAAATCTGTCAGGATGAGATTCGCTGTGGAATCGATGATGGCGGACTCCATGTAGGGATTGCGCTGGTTCAGAAATGTAAAACGAAAAATAAAGTTGTTTTCAAAGGAACCATGGAGCAGCGCAATGATGTAAAGCATCTTATGGAAGTCAGGCGGGGTTATAGACGTTACCATCGTTATCACAAAAGATACCGGCAGGCAAGATTCGACAATCGTAAATCTTCTAAAAGAGAAGGACGAATTGCCCCAAGTATCTTGCAGAAACGACAGGCTACAATGAGAGTTATCAATCGGCTGAATAAGTGGATAAATATAACAAATTATTGGCTGGAAGATGTTTCTGTGGATATCCGGGCATTGACAGATGGGTATAAACCTTATCGTTGGCAATACCAAAAATCCAACAGACTGGATGAAAATATCCGTAAAGCAGCTATTCTAAGAGATGGCAGCAAGTGTATGGAATGTGGAAGAGCAAATTGCAGATTAGAAGTTCATCATATTAAACCAAGAAGACGAAATGGTTCAAACACGTTAGATAATCTGATTACATTATGTGAAAGCTGCCATCAGAAAACAGAAGGCCAGGAAGAACTATATATGGATAGATATTTTTCTCTGTTAAAATCTTCTGATCATAAAAACCTGAATTATGCACAACATGTAATGATTGGTAAGAAGTGGCTTAGAAAACAATTGTCAAATTTGGGAGTATTATATCTGACGAATGGTGGAGATACAGCCAACAAACGTATTGACTGGAATGTTGAGAAATCACACGCCAATGATGCGATCTGTATTACGGCTTTGCAGCCTGATACCTATGATATGAAAGAATGGGCAATAAAACCCATGCGCAGACAAAGCAAAGCTAAAACAGACAATGTTTCAGGGATTAGACATAGAGATTTGGTTGAGTATACATTCAAAAATGGTGAAACTCACAGAGGATATGTAACAGCACTATACCCGGAACAAAAAGCGATTAATTTTCAAAGCCCAACAAAGCATTGTAAAAAAGTTAATGCGAGGAAGTGTAAATTACTATGGAAATATTCAAAAATCTATTGGTTTGAGAATGCGAGCTAAATACGTTTGTCTATGCTTAGATGTAATTAACTATATTATTTTAAGGAGGTCTTTTTTATGTGGACTCGAGAGGAACTGAAAACCCGCGGAAAAGCCGCATTTTTACGCAATTACTGGATCTGTGTGGTAGCCGCCCTGATTCTGACTCTGCTGGTCGGAAGCGGTGCTTCTAATTCTGGAAATTCTAACGATAACAATCAGAACAATACGACCAGCATTTCTGGCTTTACGATTTCTTCTGACAATCTCAATGTGGAATCCTTTGCAGAAAGATTCACTCCGCTTGGTCCGGTGAAATTTGTTTTTTCCGTTTTCAGCGGCATTGTGCTTCTTGTCATCGGACTTGCTTTTATTTTGATCCGCATTTTCGTTCTGGCTCCGTTTGAAGTCGGAGGTGCAAGATTTTTCATTGAAAACTCGATGGAAAAAGCGGGACTTGGCAATATGCTATTTGGATTCCAGAATGGTTACTATGGAAAAACGGTCTGGACGCTCTTTTTGAAGAATCTTTACACTTTCCTCTGGACTCTGCTCCTTATTATTCCTGGAATTGTAAAATCTTATGAATACCGCATGGTGCCTTATCTTCTGGCCGACTGCCCGGATCTTTCCACGGAAGAAGCTTTCCGCATCAGCCGTGAGATGATGAACGGCGAAAAAATGAATGCCTTCATCCTGGATCTTTCCTTTATCGGATGGAAGCTTCTCTCTTCGATCACCTTCGGTCTTGTCGGTCTCTTCTATGCGAACCCGTACGAATATGCAACCGATGCCGAACTGTTCCTGGTTCTGAAACAGAATTACTTCTCCAGCCGCAGCTACGGCAATACGTATCAGGCTTACTAAACCGCACAAAAAATCAGGTGCTTCTCTTTTTCGGGAAGCACCTGATTTTTTATGTATTTCTTTTTAAATATCTCTTAGATATAATCTTTCATTTCAAAATACCGCATCAGAATATCGGCACAGTTCTCGATGCCAAGATCCGAGGTATTCAGGATCATATGGTAGTTATTGACATCGCCCCATGTCTTTCCGGTATTTTTGTAATAATACTCGGCACGCTGCTTGTCTGTCTCTTCCAGCATCACCTCAGCCGCCTCTCTTGTCAGGGAAAACAGCTTCATGATACGTTTGATCCGGTCCTCTTTGTCCGCGCAGACATAAATATTGATGACGTTGCTTTTATCTTTCAGAAACTCAGAAGCACACCGTCCAATGATAATACACGGCTGTTTCGCCAGCTCGCGGATCGCATCCGCCTCAGATTCAAAGGCATTTTCACGCATGCCGTGCTCTACATCGTCCTTATCATATACCGGGATATGCAGTCTCTCGGAAAGTTCTTTCGCAATAATACTCGCCCCAGTACCAAACCGGCGGCTCATCGTAATAACTAAGTTCATCTGCCACTTCCTCCTTCGCACTTCTCATAACGCAAACAAACGCCTTATGACAAATCAAAAAATTTTTCTTTCGCTGTCTTTCATTATAACAAACCCCCACCGAAAACTCAAGGTTTTTCGACAGGGGCATGGATCACTCAGGCGATGGTGATTTCTTCTATTTTCTTTTTTGCGAAATGAATAATTTTCCCTCCTTCTTTCTGTACAACATCTTTATCCTAGCACAGATCGGTGAAAATATACAGGAAACTCCTCGGATATCCGGGCTATTCCTCTTCCAGTACGCATCCCTCTGGCGCATAGGTCTCGAAAAGCCAGTCCTCAAGTGCATTCAGATTATCGTCGGAATGCTCCACCTCGCGCGCATAGCGCCAGGAAAGTTCTTCGATATCGTGCATGGAAAGTGTTTTTCCGTTTTCCAGCCATCTTGCAATCAGGATTTCCTGAATCCACCGGACAGAGAACAGCGCGAGTTCCATTTTGGAACAGACCATATCGTCGTAGACGGCGCCGCAGAAATAGGTGTAGACGAAAAACATCAGAAGCTGCTCACCGATGTTTTCCCACTCTGCACTGCGTTCACCTGCAGCGCCCCAGGTGCGGTGGAATTCTTCACAGATGGCCTGATAAGCGGTTTCTCCGTTCTGATACAGCGCTTTTTCTGTGCCGTCAAGCACAGTATCCCATTCCGGACGAAGACGCTCGAGACCGCGGAGAACGGCAAGTTCCTTCACCTGGCGGTCATATGCATGAAAGGATGCAGCATCCACACCTTTTTCCGCAAGGCTTTCCGCCACGCACTCGCTTAAGGTTCCCTCTTCCAGATGCTTTTCATACTTCCGAAGCAGGTCATCGATATCATACTCCCGCTGCTCCTCCATACAGATCTGATACTGTTCTGCGAGCTGCTCTGCCGCCGTCATGCGCTCCTGCAGCGGCAGTTCGCGGTTCTGCAGAATTCGGAACAAAACATCTCTCGTGTCTTCCAGCTGGGAGAACATCATGAAGTCAAACTCTTCAAAATCATCCTCCTCGTCGGTCTCCTCCTCCAGAAAACGCACCGGCTCTTTGCAGGACAGGATAATCCGTGCAGCTTCCGGGCAGGAGAGGGACAGGGATAATTCGCGCAGGCCCTCATACTCCTCTGTATGACGCGGATAAAGGCGGCAGGTGTCGCATAAAGAATCCGGCCCCAGTGCTTTATAAAGATCGCAGAGGTTTTCGTCATTCAGAAAGGCACAGCGGCGGTTGTTCTGGTAAAAACACTCTTCCTCCCAGTCGATCGAATTGCGCAGACGCTTTCCAAACTCGCTCTTCTCGTTTCCATACCGCTCCAGGGAATCCTCGTCGATCACGATCTGCCAGCCGGCACAGCACGTATCCGGGCAGTCTCCGGCGGTGCATACAAACTGGTCGTAAAAATATGGTTTTAAATATCTCATGCTTTTTTGTTTCCTTCTTTATATTTCTGTACGATCCACGCGCCAGCCTCGCCGACCGGCATGCCGCTTTTTTCTGCAATTGCTGCGGTGCTCTCGTACTCCGGGTAAACTTTTTCAATCTCACCGATGCGGCAGATCTTGACTGTCGCATCGCCGTACTCAGTTGCGATAGTCGCAAACTCGCGTTTCATCACGGTGCGCTCCATCCGGCAGCGGCGGATGCCGATTGTGGTAGTCTCGGCGAAAATAATATTTTCCAGCGTCTCCCGCGTTGTATCATCACAGATTACATCCAGCTGGTAAGCCGGGCGGTTTTTCTTCATATAGACCGGGATGTAATGGACATCTCTTGCGCCTGATCGCAGCAGTTTTCCCATGCAGTAGCCGAGCGCCTCGCCGGTGCAGTCATCAATGTTGCACTCCAGCTTCCAGATCGTATCTTTCTCGTCGTTTTCTTCTGTTTCGAGCATCATCGCACGCAGCAGTGACGGGCGCTCATACGTCCGTTTTCCGGCGCCAAGTCCTGTTCTGATACATTTGAAGGATGCCGGCAGTGTCTCTTTGGTACGGATTGCCGCTACAATAGCTGCTCCGGTCGGTGTGACCAGTTCGCCCTGGATTCCGGTCGGAACGAGGGTCAGGCCATGTGCCTGTACGATATTTAAAACGGCCGGTACCGGAACCGGAATCATGCCGTGCTGGCATCTGACAAAGCCGCTTCCCTCGCTGAGACCCGTCACGATGACTTCATCCGGCGCCAGGTTATCCAGACAGACAGCGGCAGCCACAATATCCACGATGGAATCGACAGCTCCCACCTCATGGAAATGCACCTGATCAAGCGGCACGCCGTGGGCTTTTGCCTCTGCTTCCGCGAGGATCTGGAAAATGCGCTCCGCCAGTGCTCTTGCTCCCGGTGTCAGATCGCTGCGGCGGATAATCGCAAGAATCTCCGGCAGCCCGCGGTGCTCATGATGGTGATGATGCTCCCCTGTGTGATCGTGGTCATGGCTGTGCGCATGCTCGTGGTCATGATGATGCTCGTGATCATGCGTATGCTCATGGCCGTGCGTATGCTCCTGATCGTGTACATGTTCATGGTCGTGATCATGTGGATGGTCATGCACTTCCGCCCCATCCCCGTGCAGATACGCCATATCGTGATCATGGTTCTCATGCTCTGCATCCAGAATCACATTGAAATCGCAGGCATCCAACCCCGACTTTTTCACTCTTGTAATCGCAATTTCGTATCCCGGCAGTTTCAAGCTTTCCAGTGATTTCTCCAGCACTTCCCGGTCTGCTCCCAGGTCGAGCAGCGCTGCAACGGTCATATCTCCGCTGATTCCGCTCCCGCACTCCAGATATAAACTTTTACTCATCTTGATGTACTCCCATTCTGTTAATCTGTGTTGCAATATATCCGGCTCCATAGCCATTGTCGATATTCACGACGGCAATTCCGTTCGCGCAGGAATTGATCATTGTGAGCAGCGCCGAAAGACCGTTCATGCTGGCTCCGTAGCCAACGGATGTCGGAACAGCAATCACCGGCTTGTCCACCAAGCCGCCGAGCACGCTCGCCAGCGCCCCCTCCATTCCGGCAACGGCTACAACGCAGTTAGCGCTCTGAATCGTATCGAGACGCGAAAACAGACGGTGGATACCGCTCACACCGACATCGTAGATTCGTTCAACGTTTGCACCGAAGTATTCTGCGGTCTGCGCCGCCTCCTCGGCAACGGAAATATCCGCGGTTCCCGCCGTACAGACAGCGATTTTGCCGATCCTCTTTTTGTCTTTTTTTTCTATTTTCAGAATATGGGACAGCGGATCATACACTACTTCCGGGAACTTCTCCCGGATCAGCTCGTACTGATGCTCACTGGCTCTCGTTCCGAAGACCTCCCCATCCTGCTCGTACAGACGCGTGAAAATTTCAAGCAGATGTTCATCCGCCTTCCGCGCACAGAAAATAACCTCCGGGAACCCGCTTCGAATTTCCCGGTGCGTATCGAGTTTCGCATATCCCATCTCCTCGAATGGCTCTTTTTTGAAATATTTTTCTGCCTCTTCGATCGAAATTTCGTTGCTTTTTACTTTTTCTAATACTTCTCTTGCCTCCAAGCCATTTCACCTCGTTTTCGTTTTTTCCCCTTTTCTTTCACACCCACATACGGTACGACATAAAAAGAAAGCCGAAACCTCTGCCCTGTCAGAACCTTCTCTTTTCTGACACCGCAAATCTCCAGCTTTCTTTATTTTAAACTATGAAGTGCACTTTAAGTCAAGCAGATTCTATACACAAGTATACCCTGCTTTTGGCGTTCCCGCAATCCCTTCTTTTGGCGGTGCGGGTCATCCCGCGTATGGAATTGACTCAAAATATTCATGTTCATCGACACCGTCAATCGTATGTGGAAAACCTTCCGCAGTTTCTATATGGATTCGGCACATCGTTCCATCGGAAAGTTCTGCATCCACATACGTTGTTCCATCTGTCTTTTTCGGAGTCAGCTCTGTTCCGCTCGTAAGCACGATGTTTTCCGGGTTTCCATTGCTGTTAAAAATTTCTGCCGTCAGGGTCGTTCCCTCCTTGACAACCAGCGGTCCTGTCAGCCATTCGATCGTATAAGCATCTTCTTTTGCCTCTGGAAGTCCATCTGCCCCAACACCAACCGTTCGATATCCTGCATATGTCCCAAGCATATAGATCCGGTCAGCCCACTGGAATGCATTCACATCCTGAATTCCTTCGTCTCCGATTCTTCCCTCTGCTTTTCCCGCTTCTGCAATTTCATCAGATGTTACCCGAAAAACCGTCACAGAATGCATGAGATCTTCGCCATAAGATTCCTGATACAGATAATGATCACCATCTGCACTTCGAATCATCCATGTCTCTTCATATCCGCCATACAGTTCTTTCTGATATACCAGACCGTCACAGTTCATCTGCATCGTATAAGCATAAAGTTCCAGATTATGATTGTCCTTTCCATCCCCCTCAAAGGTAAAGGAAAATTCTTCTTCCTTCCCATCCCCGTCGAAATCATCCCGGTAAATTTCTCCTTCTGAGAGCTTCACTGCCATGGCACCTTTTTCGTTCTCTGCTTCCGCACCCTCCGGCACAGCATCCTCCGATCTTTCTGAACTCGCAGCTGTACTTTCTGATCGATTTCCCGCCTCACCTTTCTGAGCTACTCCGCATCCGCTTACCATCGCTGCCGTCAGGCATGCTGCCATGATCCATGCATATTGTTTCATAAAAATCCTCCTTTCTCTTACACCGATCGTCTCTTGATAACTCCATTATACAGAATCCCTCCCCCCTGCAAGCGATCTCAGAAATCGTAAGATATTTTAAGCAAAACGTAAGAATCCCCGCCGATGCCGCATCAAATGCCGCACCGCCGGGGATTCTGTAAGTTTAACTGTATTCCGCTGTTTTATTTCTCTGCTTCTCTTTTCTTATCCAGCTTCACATTGCGGAAGTACAGCACCATATCTACAGTGATCTCTGCAATGTTCAGGAAATAGAAAGCCCATGCAAGGAAAAAGATCCAGTCTTTGTCCGGGTTGTTCATATAGCTGATAAATTTGTTGGCAATACCGAAAATATATCCGATCCAGATGAACACCTCAAAGTAAAGGCTCTTTCCTTTTGCTGTTCTTGAAGTCCAGGATTTATAAATGGACAGCGGCCAGGACAGGCCAAAGCACAGGATCATCAGTGCTTCCAGTAAGTGGCTTATCATTTCTACAGTCATGTTTTTCTTCCTCTTTCATTTCTTTTTCTGCCGAAAGTCGCTTGCAAGTGTCAATGCTCTGATGTCTTTTCAGCTTGAGACCTGTCTGAAATAATCAGACAGGTCTATGGTCTCTCTTGTATTTCGTCGTTACAAATGTAACCTTTAGTCTTCTTTATGCGCTTCTAAGTACTCTTTTCTTCCCATCTCATACAGATTGTTTCCGTAGCTGTCGATAATAACAAAAAGCGGCATATCTTCTACTTCCAGACGGCGAAGTGCTTCTGCGCCAAGATCTTCGTATGCGATCAGCTCTGCTTTTTTGATGCATTTTGCAAGCAGTGCACCGGCTCCGCCAATGGCTCCGAAATATACACCATGATATTTCTTCATGGCTTCTACCACTTCCGGAAGACGTGCGCCTTTACCGATCATTCCTCTTGCGCCTACAGACATCATCGTCGGAGCATAAGCATCCATACGACCGCTGGTGGTAGGGCCGGCACTTCCGATAACCTGACCTGGTTTTGCAGGAGTCGGTCCTACGTAATAAATCGTAGCATCGGTAGGATCAAACGGGATTTTTTCTCCTCTTGCGAGCGCTTCACACATTCTCTTATGTCCGGCGTCACGGGAAGTATAGATAGTTCCGGTCAGATATACGGTATCTCCGGCATGCAGTGTTTTTGCCAGTTCCTCTGTTAAAGGCAGCTGAATATGTTTTTCCATGATCAGATCACCTCCGTTTTATGACGGGTAACATGGCAGTTGATGTTGACTGCACACGGCATTCCCGCGATATGAGTCGGCATTGTCTCGATGTTGAGGCCGATAGCTGTGGTCTTTCCGCCAAAGCCCTGCGGTCCGATGCCGAGCTTGTTCACTTTCTCCAGCATTTCTTTCTCCAGATCTGCATAGAACGGATCCGGATTCTCGGAATCGATCGGGCGCATCAGCGCTTTTTTCGCAAGCAGTGCACATTTATCGAAGGTTCCGCCGATACCAACGCCGACTACCATAGGCGGGCATGGGTTCGGGCCTGCTGTCTCAACAACTTCCAGAATGAAATCTTTGATTCCCTGAAGACCTGCAGACGGTTTAAACATGCGGATCATGCTCATATTTTCGCTTCCGAAGCCTTTCGGGCCTACGGTTACTTTGATCTGATCGCCAGGAACGATCTCGGTGTAGAGCATAGCCGGGGTATTGTCTCCGGTGTTTCCTCTTCTGACCGGATCTTTGACAACAGATTTTCTTAAATATCCTTTATCATAGCCTCTTCTGACGCCTTCATTGACTGCCTCTGCAAGATCTCCTCCGGCAATGTGTACATCCTGTCCGATTTCCAGGAAAACACATGCCATTCCGGTATCCTGGCAGATCGGCACGTTCTGTGCATCTGCAATTTCGTAGTTCTCTACGATTTTATCCAGAACGCCTTTTGCAATTTCGCCATCCTCGCAGGCACGGCAGCCTGTAATGGCACATTTTACGTCTTCCGGAAGATGATAGTTTGCTTCAATACAAAGTTTTTCTACCACATCCGTAATGGTACTAGCCTGAATTTCACGCATGGGATTCTCCACCTTTCTTTACTTCTATGATTTATCGTACCGAAAAACCTTTTGGATTTCAGCACGGAAAGCGTGTCCCGGAAGCGGCTTTTAAACGCCGCCCCCTTCCGACACGCTTTTTCGCGGTTACTGCATTTTACAGGTGTCTTTTACCTGCATAATCCGGCAGAAGCTGCGGAGATACCATACCGGTATCAATACCTGCCTCTTTTAAGGTCTCAGCGTATTTCTCAACGTGATCCAGATTCATCTTGCCAAGCGTTACGTCTTTGGCTTTTGCTGCAGCAGCTTTTCCTGCATCGCGGCCAAATACAATAACATCAAGCAGAGAGTTGCCCATCAGACGGTTTCTTCCGTGGATTCCTCCAACAGCCTCGCCTGCTACAAGCAGGTTGTTTACCGTATTGGTGAAGCCTTCACCGTTGATTTCCAGACCGCCGTTCTGATAATGCAGGGTCGGATAAACCAGAATCGGCTCTTTTCTCATATCGATACCATACTGCATGAACATACGGAACATAGCCGGGATTCTCTTCTCGATGGTTCCTTCTCCGTGAAGCAGCTCGATCATCGGGGTATCCAGCCATACAGCTTTGCCCTGCGGAGTCTCAACGCCCTCGTTGCGGTCGTCGGAGCACTCGCGGATGATGCTTGCTGCGGATACGTCACGGGTTTCCAGCGGATGCATGAATGCTTCGCCGTCTACGTTTACGAGCATTGCGCCCAGGGAACGTACTTTCTCGGTTACCAGAGCACCGAAGATCTGAGCCGGGTAAGCTGCTCCGGTCGGATGGTACTGAATGGTATCCTGATACAGAAGCGGAGCGCCTGCACGGTATCCGAGGATCAGACCGTCAGCGGTTGCACCGTAGTGGTTAGAGGTTGGGAAGTTATTGTAGTGAAGGCGTCCTGCACCACCGGTTGCGATGATGACCGTTTTTGCTTTTGCTACCTGGTACTCTCCGGTCTCCATGTTCTGAAGAACGGCACCTGCAACCTGTCCCTTATCGTCTTTGATCAGCTCTACTGCGGAGGAGAACTCAACAACCGGGATTCCACGGTTGATGACTTCATCACGCAGAGTTCTCATGATCTCTGCTCCGGAGTAGTCACGGCAAGCATGCATACGTTTTCTGGAGGTTCCGCCGCCGTGTGTTGTTACCATACGGCCGTTCTCATCTTTATCGAACATAACGCCGAGATTCTCCAGCCAGGAGATTGCATCCGGAGCTTCCATTACGAGCTTGCGGAGCAGTTCCGGTCTTGCAGCAAAGTGTCCGCCGCCGAATGCATCGAGATAATGCTGTGCCGGGGAGTCGTTCTCTTTGTCAGCTGCCTGGATACCACCCTCTGCCATCATGGTGTTTGCATCACCGATACGGAGCTTGGTGGTAATCATAACGTTTGCGCCTGCCTCGTGTGCTTCGATCGCTGCAGAAGAACCTGCTCCGCCGGCACCGATCACGAGTACGTCTACGTCGTAATCTACTTTGTCAAGGTCAATATCAACACCTAAAATACGGCTGTTGGACTCCAGCAGGTAGCCGAGCTCTGTCGGAACTTTCTCGCCTTTGTTCGGGCCGACTTTCAGGGTAATGAAGCCTTCCTCTTTATAGTCCGGATGATATGCTGCAAGAAGGGCATCTTTCTCATCCGCTGTCATTCTTCTTGGCTCATTTGCCATTCTCTGGGCTCTGGTAGCTTCCACCTTTTTGATGGATTCCTGCATATTAGCCAGTGTATACATTCGAATTTCCCTCCTTATTTCTCAATCTCACGGTTGTTGTAAAGTTCCTGCATTTCCTCGATCGGTTTGTTCATAACCTTCTCGATCAGATCATCGAATTTTCCTTCGTTGATCTCTGCTACACGGTTCTTTACGTGTTCAGACTTCGGAGCAATATATTTTCCATTCAGACGTCTTGCCAGCTCTCCTACCATCGGATGGGAGATTCCGGCCGGACAGCGGGATGCACAGATTCCGCAGCCGATGCAGTCGAAGGACTCTTCTGCACATTTTTTGAAGTCGCCTCTCTGTGCGTATGCGATATACTGCATAACGTTCAGATCCTGAGGACATCCTTTGGTACATGCATTACATCCAACACAGCTGTAGATTTCCGGATACAGATCCATCATGACTCTCTGCTCTGCACTGATCTCTTCGATATCGTAGGTTCTCTTGTCGATCGGATAGAACGGAAGGCTTGCGATATACATACCGTCTTCTACCTGTGTCTGACATGCCAGACAGGTTTTCAGCTCATTCTTTCCTTTGATTCTGTAGATGGTCGCACATGCACCGCAGAATCCGTGACGGCATCCGCATCCGCGTTTTAACTGATATCCGGCATACTCCATAGCGGTCATGATGGTCAGATCGCCAGGTACGGAATACTTCTTGCCGTAAACGTAAATATTTACCATTTCCTGCATTTTCTTCAACCTCCGTTTAATATTCGTTCGGTAATTCGTCAATCTCGTCGCAGCGGAAAACCGGGCCGTCTTTGCAGACGTATTTATCTCCGATGTTGCAGCGGCCGCATTTTCCGATACCGCATTTCATACGAAGCTCCAAAGTGGTGTAAACCTGTGTTTTCTCATAGCCCAGTTCCTGAAGTCCCTGAAGAACAAATTTGATCATGATCGGCGGTCCGCAGATCAGAGCTGTTTTGTCAACGGACATGTTCAGTTCTTTCACATAATTCGGAACGAATCCTACATGGCCGTCCCAGCCTTCCTGCTCGCGGTCAATCGTCAGATGTACGTTAACATCTTTTGCTTTCGCCCATACTTCCTGGATTTCTTTTAACTGTACCAGATCATCCTTGGAACGGGAACCGTAAACGATATCTACGGTACCGTAATTATCACGGTTGTCCAGTACGTAATTGATCACGGAACGCAGCGGAGCAAGTCCGATACCACCGGCGATGAACAGCAGGTCCTGTCCTTTTAATACAGTTTCTACCGGGAAATGATTTCCGTACGGTCCACGAACCAGGATTTCATCTCCTACGGACATATTATGAAGATAATTTGTCAAAGTACCGCACTCTTTAATTGAGAACTCCTGGTACTCTTTATTTGTCGGTGAGGATGTAATGGAAAACAGTGCCTCTCCAACGCCCGGCACGCAGAGCATTGCGCACTGGCCAGGCATATGTTCAAACAGCTTGGTGCCGTCCGGACGAACGATACGGAATGTCTTTACGTCCGGTGTTTCGCGGCGGATATCTGTGATGATACCTACCTGCGGCAGCAAAGCGTTTTTCTTTTCTTCGCTTCCACAACTACAATTGCACATTTACTTGGTACCTCCCATGCGTTTGATGACTTTTACGATATTCAGCGACTGCGGGCATTTCTCTACGCAGCGTCCGCATCCGACACAGGAATACATTCCATCGTTGTTGTCCGGGAAGTAAACCAGCTTGTGCATGAAACGCTGACGGAAACGCTGCATCTGTGTGGTACGGTTGTTTCCTGCTGCCATCATCGTGAAGTCAGAGTACATACAGGAATCCCAGCAGCGATAACGCTGTACGCCGTTTCCGGTATTGAAATCCTTGATATCATAGCACTGGCAGGTCGGACAGGAGAACGTACAGGTTCCGCAGCCTAAGCAGGCGTCGGAAAGCTCTTTCCATTTCGGATCATCGAAACGCTCTTTTGTCTTGCCTACACCCCATCCCTCGAGAGAGAGATTGCTGTTTGGCATCTTGTCGATCAGGGTACGGATCGCTTCTTTTTCAGCCTCAACCTCTTTTGTAAGATCCTGCTCGATGAGGTACTCTTTTACAAGCTCTGTCAGTTTCTCACCCTTTTCGGTTTTTGCTTCCCATGCATAACCGTCAGCTACCTGCCACATCGCAACATCTGCCTGCGGTTCTGCCGCATCGATGCCGAAGGTCTTACAGAAGCAGCTGTCTTCCGGCTCATGGCATGCAAGAGAAACCACGATGCCATGCTCTCTTCTTGCTGCGTAGTAAACGTCAGCCGGCTCGCTTAAGAATACGCGGTCCAGAACATCGAAAGCACGGACATCACATGGACGAACGCCGAAAATAGCGAACGGTGCGTCTTTTAATGCTGCCGGTTCGATGCTTGTCTTGTTTGCCTTCTGATAGCAGGAGTAAAGAACTTCACTCTGCGGGAAAAAGGCGTCTTTTGGGGATTTTACGGTTTTTAAGGTATCGAGATCCACCTTCGCGTCCTCAGTCCAAAAACCGAAATTGGTAATTCCATTGTTTTGTACCGGAAGGAAAAGATCCATCTCCTTTGCAACAGCGGCAAGGAGCTCCGGCATTTTTTCTCTGCTAATCTGATACATCCCTTAACCCCTTTCCTTGACGATACTTGGCTCTACATCTTCCTGTGTGAAGTTGGTGAGCGGTGCACGGCTGTCTGTGTCTTCTCCTGCCTGATACTCTCCGTAGAACTCATCGATATCTTTGATGAATTTACGATTCAGAAGATGCAGCGGAATATGCTGCGGACATACGCGGGAACACTCACCGCAGTCCGTACAGCGTCCGGCAACGTGGAATGCACGGATGATGTGGAACATCTGCTCCTCAAATGTCGTAGTGTTTGCTTTCTGTGCAGTATCGTAACGGTCATTGTCAAATACGCACTTGATACAGCTGCAGGCCGGACATACGTTGCGGCATGCATTACAGCGGATACAGCGGGAAAGCTCATTCTGCCAGAATGCGAACCGTTCTTCCGGAGCCATTGCCTCAAGCTTTTCAACCAGTTCGAAACGGCCTTCTTTTGCCGGTTTTTCCTCGTCACAGCCTTCTGCGAGCTCGTCGTATGCTACATGTTTTCCACCTTTGCAGGCCTTACATCTCTCGAGGATGACATCCTCTCTTTTCAGCTCTTTGTCACCGTAAACCGTTGCAACTTTGATGGTATCGCCGTCCTCTGTTACAGCGGTAATACCCTTGCATCCTGCTTCACGGATCTTTTCGATATCGAGTTTTCCGTCGCATCCTACACCAACGATGTAGGTTTTCTCGCGGTCCACACGATGCTCTTTGATTAACTGATTAAAGCTGTAGGTATCGCACGGTTTTAAGAAAACGAGTGTTTTTCCCTCTTCTTTTGATGCTTTAATCATGTATTTGCTTAAGTTGGCACCACAGAATCCGTCATAGGTAAATTCGTCAAGACTCTCGGCACTTTCAAAAAATGCAGGCTCTGCGCTGAAATCTGTATCGCCTTTTCTCCAGCCAAGAACGCGGACTACGGTACCGTCAGACAGAAGCTCTTTTGCGCGTGATACTAATTTTTCTTGCATCGTAAATCCTCCAATCTGACATTCTTACCAAGACTTCTCACCTGCTCAATGAACTCGTTCATGGTCTGGGAGAATTTCACGCCTTCTGCGGCGGATACCCATTCCACACGGGTACGTCCGTTCTCAACACCAATGTAATCGAGCATGGAGAACAGCAGGGTCATACGTCTTCTTGCATAATAGTTTCCTGTACTGTAATGGCAGTCTCCCGGATGACATCCGCAGAGAATGACTCCGTCAGCACCCTTCTGGAATGCTCTTAAGATAAAGAGCGGATTGACACGGCAGGAACATGGAACACGGATGATCTTTACATCTGCCGGATAGGAAAGGCGGCTGGAACCTGCCAGGTCTGCTCCTGCGTAGGAGCACCAGTTGCAGCAGAATGCCACGATGACTGGCTTAAATTCTTTGTTTTCGTTGTTATCTATCGGCATATTGCATCTACCTCCGCGAGAATTTGTCTATTGGAGAATCCTTTCAGGTCCATAGCACCGGACGGACATGCAACGGTACATGCACCACATCCATGGCAAAGTGCGCCGTTAACGACTGCCACATGTCTGGTTTCACGGATTCCATGGTCGTTGACCTGACGATCTTCGTAAGAAATCGCGCCGTATGGGCAGACTTTTTCACAGGATGCACATCCGTTACAGAACAGCGGATTGGATTCTGCTGTACACGGGTTGGTGGTCAGTTTGTCTTTTGCAAGCAGTCCGACTACTTTAACAGCAGCTGCTCCGGCCTGTGCAACGGTTTCCGGAATATCTTTTGGTCCCTGGCATACACCGGAGAGGAAAACTCCTGCGGTCGGAGACTCGACCGGACGCAGTTTTGCGTGTGCCTCGGTAAAGAAGTCGTTGGTATCCATACTTGCAGTCAGCATGGTAGCCAGTTTTCTTGCATCTTTACTCGGCTCAATTGCCGTTGCAAGGACAACAAGATCTGCTTCCATCTTAATCTGGCGGTTGTCCAGAAGATCGGATCCCTGTACCAGAAGACGTCCGTTCGGAGCCTCAGATACTTTTCCTACCTGACCTTTGATATAGTCTACACTAAACTCTTCTACTGCACGGCGGTAGAACTCATCGAAGTTCTTACCCGGGGTACGAACATCAATGTAGAAAACATGTACATTGACATCCGGATAGTGGTCACGCACCAGCATAGCCTGTTTTGCGGTGTACATACAGCAGATCTTGGAGCAATAGCTCTTTCCTCTGCAGGTTACGTCACGGGAACCAACGCACTGGATAAATACGATATCCTTCGGATGCTCGCCATTGGAAAGACGTACTACTTTACCGCCTGTCGGGCCGGCAGCGTTCATCAGACGCTCCATCTCAAGAGAGGTAATAACATCCTTGCTCTGGTTGTAATAATATTCATCAAACTTATCCAGATTGATGGTATCAAAACCGGTTGCAACAACGATGGCACCATACTCTCTGGTAATTACTTCATCTTTCTGATCGTAATTTACCGCACCTGCTGCACAGACTTTGGAACAGATACCGCATTTTCCGGTTTTGAAATGGATACAGTTTGCAGTATCAATGACCGGCACATTCGGAACTGCCTGTGCGAACGGTGTGTAAATTGCAGTACGTGTGGACAGTCCACGGTTGAACTCGCTTAAGTTTTTCTTGGATGGACATTTCTCCTGGCAGAGACCACATCCGGTACATTTGTCCATATCTACGTATCTTGCTTTTTTGCGGATGTCTACTTTGAAATCACCAACAAATCCGCCAACGCTCTCTACTTCACTGTAGGTATAGATGTTGATCTTCTCATGGGCATTTACCTCTCCCATACGAGGAGTCAGGATACAGGAAGAACAGTCGAGGGTTGGGAATGTTTTATCAAGCTGGGACATTCTTCCGCCGATACTCGGGGTCTTCTCTACGATATCTACTTCATAGCCTGCATCTGCGATATCCAGTGCTGTCTGAATACCTGCGATACCGCCTCCGATCACCAGCGCACGTTTTACAACGCGGCTCTCGCCCGGGGTAAGCGGGGTGTCCAGCATAACTTTTGCAACGGCTGCACGGGCCAGGATCACGGCCTTCTCGGTAGCCTCTTCCATATCTTTATGAATCCAGGAACACTGCTCACGAATGTTTGCAATCTCCAGCTGATACGGGTTCAGACCCGCTTTTTCTGCTGCTTTGCGGAACGTTCCTTCATGCATACGCGGAGAGCAGGAACAGATCACAACGCCGGTCAGATGCTCGTTCTGAATGGCATCGATCACTTTCTGCTGACCTGTTTCGGAACACATATACTGATAATCCTCTGCATGTACAACACCCGGCTCTTTGCTGATGACATCAACAACTTTTTTAACATCAACGGTAGCCGCAATATTTGTACCGCAGTGGCAGACAAATACTCCTATTCTTTGCACTTTTCTCTCACCTTTCTGTGGATGGGTTGTTTTTTACTTTCTATATTTACGGAATGCACTCATCAGCAGCTGCTGCGGAGTCTCATCGTCCAGAAGTGCCGGAATTTCATCCGGGGAGAGATAATTCTCACCTTTCTGGCGGATGACAGAAAGACGGACTGCCTCGATCAGTTTGGCAGGTTTTACGTCTCTTGGACAGCGCTCTACGCATGCGAAGCAGGAGAGGCATTTCCAGATGGACTTGGAGTTCATCAGCGCTTCCACATCGCCGTTCTGTACATAGGATACGAACTGATGCGGACGGATGTCCATCTCATTGTAAGCAGGGCAGGATGCAGAGCATTTACCGCATCTCATACATTTTCTGGTATCCACGCCGGCGATGGCACGGATTTCATCGGATGTTACAATTTTCATGCCTGCACCTCCTCTTTGATGCCGAGTGCTTCTGCAAGAAGCTCGGTAAAGTAGGTAACCGGAAGACCTTCTTTTGTTCCGTTATTGCGCAGGTTGTACATGCAAAGCGGACATGCGGTGATCAGTTCTTCTGCTCCTTTGTAGGATGCGGACGCCATGATCTGGTCTACCATGTTGGATGCCATTTTCTTTTCTTTCAGGGATATGTAGCCACCGCAGCACTCATTTCTCATCGGATATACGACCGGTGTTGCGCCAAGGGCCTTGATAAAGTCTTCAATGATAGTCGGATTTTCCGGATCGTCAAACTGCATTGTGGTACTCGGACGAAGCAGCATGCAGCCGTAATATGCGCCGATTTTTCTTCCTTTTAACGGATTTACCACTTTCTCTTTGATCTTGTCAAATCCAACGACGTCACGCAGTACTTCCAGATAATGAAGCACTTTTGTTTCGCCAAGATACGGCTCGGAAAGAGCCATGTAGTTGTTTACTTTGGTCTGAATGTCCTCTACATTCGCCATGTCATCGTTTACGCGTTTGATCACGTGATGACAGGCGGAACAGACTGTGATCAGATCCTGTCCTTTTTCTTTGGCGTCTGCTAAGGCGCGAACCGAAGAAAGTTTTGTGGCGATTTCATCGGATGCCTGTGGATACACGGCTCCGCAGCACTGCCAGTTTTCAATTTCTTCCAGTTCAAATCCCAGAACTTTTGCGCACTCTCTGGCATAGCGATCCAGATCTTTTGCTTTGTTCTTCAGCGTACAGCCCGGAAAATAACTGTAGGTCATGGAATTGCTCCTTTCTTACTTGCTCCTGTTGGTTTCCATTTTTCCCGCGGTATCTTCTGTCCGGCACCGGAAAAGCTTCCGGTACTCTTCTTTTCGTGCACCCTCCGGAAAACCCCTTCAGGCGCACGTTAAGGCAGTGGGAGATACCGCTCTTTCGCACTTTCTGCCACTGCCATAAGGTTTTATGTTTTGAGCTAAAAAACGCTCTTAGTGCTCGATCTGTGCAATAACAGCTTTTAATGCCTCGGCACTTGCTTTGAGTTTTTCTACTTCCTCTTTTGTCATACGCATCGGAATCTTGCCCTGTACGCCTTTCGGTCCAACGAGGGTCAGTGTGCTTAAGCATACATCCTCGATGCCGTACTCACCGTGCATCATGGAAGATACGGTTGCTACAGAATCGGAAGAAGAAAGAATGGTTGCTACCAGTTTGCATACTGCAACAGATACTGCATAGAAAGTAGCTCCTTTGTTTGCAATAACCTGTCCGCCGGAAGTTCTTACGTACTCCAGCATAGCATCTTTGTCGATCTTGGTTACGTTCTTGCCCATTTTTTCTACGGTGTCGTAGTACTCGTCCAGGCTGACACCGGAAACGTAAGCGCCGCTCCACGGAATGAAGGAAGTATCGCCGTGCTCACCGAATACGTAAGCGTGGATGTTTTTCTGGGCAATGTTGAGGTGTTCAGACAGTCCGCAGCGAAGTCTTGCGGAATCCAGCATGGTACCGGAACCAAGGATCTGGTTTTCCGGAAGTCCGGAGATCTTTGTAAACACGTAGGTCATGATATCAACCGGGTTGCTTACAATGATGTAGATGGCATTCGGAGCCGCTTTTACGATTTCCGGTGTGATGGATTTTAAGATGTTTACGTTGGTCTGGGTCAGCTCAATACGGGTCTGGCCAGGCTTTCTTGCAATACCGGAAGTAATAATTACGATATCAGAGTCCTTGGCATCCTCATACTCACCTGCAATGATGGAGACCGGATCGCGGAAGCAGGTACCCTGCGCGATATCCATAACCTCTCCCTCTACTTTTTTCTTGTTAATATCGATGAGGACGATCTCAGATGCGATATCTTCGTTCGACAGTGTATAGGCGATCGTAGATCCAACGCTTCCAGCTCCAATGATGGTAATCTTGCTGCTCATAAATACTCCTTTCTAAAATACCCCTAGTTGGTTTTTGTGATTGATAAATTTTTCACTTTCCTTATCATAGCACTATGACAAGAATTTAACAAGTGTTTTTTTCGAGCATTTTCGTGAAATCTTTTTTCTCACCGAGCCCGTACGCTTCCAGAAGGGGTGTTCTGGACATATTTCAATATAACTATACCATTTTTTGTTCTTTTTCACAAGAATTCTTTCCAAAAACTTACAGCTTTGTCCTTCATCCCGCAGAATTCGTCTTTTTCCGCATGGTTCCCGGGTTTTTGCTTTCTGCGCTCAGTTTCACATGTCTAACTTTTGTTCGTTATATTTTTAACAACTTTTCGTCATATGTGTTAGTTTTTGTCCTTCTTTTCTACATTTTGTAGGATGTATCCGCCAAATTTCCTGTCTGATTTTCGTTTCTGCTGCCGCCAGACGCAAAAAAAGACACGGATTTTTCTGTTCCGTGTCTTTTTTGCTCTGTTTTTTCTGTTTTTTGCTTCTATTCTTCTGTTTCACGGGCCGTTGCCGCTTCGGCAAATGCATTTCCATATTCGGCAAGCGCCTCTTTTGCATAGACGGCATCTGACCGGTACGGCACATTTCCGTTTCCGACGTGTATCGTCACGTCCGCGCCTTTTCCAAGGATCAGAACAACCTCTCCCGGTACGGCGCCAAGAATCGCCTCCCGGATTGCTGCTCCGCGGTCCATGCGGATCTGGAAGGATGCACCTTCCTTTGCTATGTATCCGCCGATCTCCTCACAGATCGCCTGCGGATCTTCGTTTCCCGGATCATCCGGTACGAGGAAAATCCGGTCCGCCCGTTTTCCGGAAATCTCACCCATATCTTTTCTGCGGTTGAATGCTTTCCCGCCCGGGGCTCCGAACACAACGCTTACGCGGCTTCCCGGGTATTCGAGTGCTACGGTATCAAACATTTTTTCAAAACTCAGGCCATTGTGTGCGAAATCCACGATCGCCGTGACCTCGCCCGCGCTGCTCTCATACGTCTCCATCCTTCCCGGAACGGTGACGCCAAGGAGGCTTTCCTTGATCAGCGAAACCGGGATTCCCATCGACCAGGCAGCCGCAATGGCAGCTACGGCATTCTCCACATTGAAGGCTCCGTGCACCGGCAGGGTAAAATCTTCCGAGAAATCCGGTCCTGCCACATGGAAATAGAATTTTCCTCTGCCCGGCTTGATATCACTCACGCGGATTACAGCATTTTCTTTCGATCCAAACGTAACGACGCGCTCACATTTTGCCGCAGCTTTCAGGATTTCCTCGATATGGTCGCTGTCCAGGTTCACGCAGGCGCAGGTGCAGCGGTCGAAGATCTTTAATTTCGACTGGAAATAATCATCAAAATCCTTGTGCTCCGTCGGGCTGATGTGGTCCTCGGAGATGTTCAGGAAAATGGCGGTATCAAAATGCGTGTTTCCGACTCTCTCGTATTTGAGCGCCTGGGAGGATGCTTCCATCACCATATGGGAAAGGCCTGCATCTACGGCATTGCGCATATGGCGGCACAGCTCCAGGGATTCCGGCGTGGTGAGCGTTGATGCTTCTCTCGTCTTTCCGTCGTAATATTCAATCGAACTTAACAGTGCACATCCGTTTCCGCCCTGTTTTTTCAGGCAGGCATCGAGCATCGACTGCAGGTAGTAGGCTGTCGTTGTCTTTCCTTTTGTTCCGGTCAGCGCCGTGACATGCAGCGACTTTGCCGGATAATCGTAAAACGCCTCACCCAGCACAAACTGTGCTTTTCTGGCATCGTTGACGATGAGCGCCGGAATTTCTTTTCCCGCTTCGTATTTTTTTTCACTTACATAGGCAACAGCACCGCGGTTTACGGCGTCTTTTAAGTATGCCTCTTTGAATGCAGCTCCTTTGCAGAGAAACAGCGTTCCCTGATCCGCTCCGCCCGAAAAATACGTTACGAGGGTAACGGGTCTGTCCTCTCCTTCTTTTCCTTCCGGCTCTGCAAATTCCACCAGAAGGCCTTCCTGCTCCAGAAGTTTCTTATATTCTAATACCGACTGTTTCATAGGATATCTTCCTCTCTTCTATGGGATTCTTTTTCAGCTTTCCTAAAATCCAGGCTCCATTATACCAGAATTGAAACAGCTTGTCCATCTTGCGGCACGGCTTACATCATCTGCGCATTTTTCTCAAAAAGAGAACGAAGCGTTTTTGCGCAGTACAGGTACGCCGGAACGAGAAACAGATCGGCGAGAATCCATGCCACCGGGCTTGCGAAGCAGACTGCGGTGTAACCAAAATACGGAACCAGGAAAAAGGCTACCACCGAACGGCCGATCATCTCGCAGACGCCGGCAAGGATTGCAAATTTGCTGAAGCCCATGCCCTGCACGGTAAAGCGTACGACATTGACAAGGGTCAGCGGAATGTAAAATACCATGTTGATCAGCAGCATCTGACGCGCCTGATCGAGGATGACCGTCTCGGATGCATCCACAAAAAGAAGCGAGATCTGGCGGGACCACAGGAACATAACTCCTAAGATGACCACGGAATACACACTTCCAATGATCGAGCTTGCCAGGATTCCCGTGTGGACACGGTCCATCTTCTTGGCGCCGACGTTCTGTCCGGCGTACGTCGCCATCGTGGAGCCGAGCGCATCGAACGGGCAGCAGCAGAACATGGAAATTTTACCGGCAGCCGTAACAGAGGCAACCGCCGTGGAACCAAGGCCGTTGACGGCAGTCTGTAAAATAACGCTTCCGATTGCGGTGATCGAATACTGCAGGCCCATCGGGATTCCCATGTTGCACAGATTGATCACATAGTGCTTGTGCAGCTTCCAGTCCTCCCTCGTAAAGGTGAGGATCGTGAATTTTTTCTTCATATAAAAGAGACACAAGAATCCGGAGACTCCCTGCGCGATAATCGTTGCCCACGCAGTTCCCGCTACTCCCATCGGGCGGACCAGCAGAAGGTCAAGCACGATGTTCAATACCGAAGAGATGCCGAGGAAAATCAGCGGGGAACGGCTGTCGCCAAGGCTCCGCATGATCGCCGAAGTCTGGTTATAGAGCACCATCAGCGGAATGCCGAGGAAAATGACGAAAATATAAGCGTATGCGCCGTCCAGAATATCGGACGGGGTTTTCATCAGAATCAGAATATCGCGGCACCAGATGCAGACAAGAACGGTCATCGTCACCGAAAGAAGGCCGGCCAGAACGGCTCCGTTTCCCACATACCGGCACAGTGCTTTCCGATCTCCTGCACCGAACATCTGCGCAACCGGAATCGCAAATCCGTTGCAGACTCCCATACAGAATCCCACGATCATGAAGTTGATCGAACCTGTACTGCCAACAGCCGCGAGCGCTTTCGCGCCTAAGAATTTTCCTACAATAATGGTATCGACCATGCTGTAAAACTGCTGGAACAGCATGCCGAGCAGCAGCGGCAGCGCAAACCCCAGAATCAGTTTTACCGGGCTGCCGTTTGTCAGATCTTTTACTGCACTTTTCTTTGTTGCCATGTGATGTCCTCCCTATTGTCGTATGTTTTTGCTTCCCCTTTTTGTCGAATCTCATGCCATTTTATATCTTGTTTTCCCGGAATGCAATCCCGTAATACTGACGAATTGCATGACGGTTTTTCGTCACTTTTACGTGTTTTTGATGTGGGCACATCGTTTTATTTTCTGCATGCGCAAAAACAGCTGCAGCCGGCTCCCACCCTGGGAACTCTGACCGCAGCCGCTTTACTGCTTTTTTCAAAATTTTTAATCTGCAAGTGCTTTTTTCTTCCACTGCAGCAGAATCATCACTGCCACAAGCGCCGTCAGGAAATCCGAAACCGGCTGGGAGGCAATAACACCGGAAAATCCGGCGATCTTTGATGCACAGATAATGACAATGGCAAAAATCACGCCCTGACGTCCTGCAGAAAGAATCAGTGCGCCTGCCCCGTTTCCGATTGCCTGGAAAATACAGGTCGATGCGAGTACGATACCTACAAACGGCATACCGATGAGCTGGACGCGTAGGATCTGCTGGGCGACTGCGATTACACTGGCATCTTTTAAGAACAGTCCCACCAGAAGCGGAGCCGCCGCACCGAGCACAATCGCCATTCCGGCACCGGTCAGTACTTCCAGAAGAAAGGCGAAACGGATTGTCTCGTTGAAACGTTTTTTGTTCTTTGCACCATAGTTGTATCCGACCAGCGGCTGTCCGCCGAAGGCAAAACCAACCATGACAAGAACGGAAATCATAATAATTTTGAGGGCAATTCCCATCGCTGCGACTTTGTCGGTTCCATACGGCTGTAAAAAGCGGTTCGTCAGCGTCACGCCGATGCTCTGCATGAAGTTGGTGACAGAGGCCGGAATGCCGATTGCAAGGACAGCCAGAACTTCCGCGCCGGTCACTTTCAGTTTCCGGAAATCGACGGAGAGATAACGGCATTTCTTCATCATAAAGATCACATAGAAAATATCACCGCAGATATTGCCGATGACTGTTGCAATCGCTGCTCCTGCTGCTCCCAGGCCGAGGGTGTAGATAAAAACCGGGTCGAGAATGATGTTGACCACGGCTCCGATCATCGTTCCGATCATGGATGCTTTGGCAAAACCTTCGGTGCGCACCAGGTTGTTCGGTGTCAGCTGGACAATGATAAACGGTGCGCCGAGTGCAATCCACTGGTAATAGTCCCCCGCATACTGCCACGTCGTCTCATCGCAGCCGAGAAGACCAAGAATCGGCTGTTTGGCCGCAAGCAGGATGATACTAACCACAATGCCGACAGCAATCGCAGCATAAAAGCAGAATACACTGATCCTTCTTCCGTCCTCGTACTCTTTTTTGCCGAAGAGACGCGAAATGACTGAGCTGCCGCCGACACCGAAGATGTCTCCGAGTGCGATCATCAGCGTGAAAATCGGCGTGCCGAGCGATACGCCGGCAATCAGTGCGGTGTTTCCGGTCCGCGCGATGAAGAAGGTATCTACCATATTATAGATCAGCGATACCACCATGCCGAGCACGACCGGGAGCGCGAGCGTCATATATGCTTTTGACACTTTGGTTTTCTCAAACAATTCATTTTCCATTTTGAAAACTCCCCTTTTCTCACTTTTTCCTGAATCACTTTCTCACGCGGCGAAACAGCAAGTGTTTCACTGCTGAGTGAACTGTAACTTTCCTTTTGTCCTCGTGTATCTTAGCAGACTTTCTTGCTTTTTATTGTGTCATATGTCACAATAAGGAAGAAAAAACAGATTCTTTAAGAGAGGATTTTTTCTATGAAACGAATCTTTGATCCGGCTCTGCTGGACTTTTATCTTCAGAAATATGAGATTCCGTCGCTTTTTAACACCCCGGATCTCGCCTTTTCCCTGTACCAGTTTGAAAAGGGAGAACGCCTCGACATGCTGAACCCTGAGGAATATCTCTCATTTCTTGTGAACGGCTCCATTGAGATCAGTGCCAACCGCGCCGACGGCACCAGCTATCCGATCGGCTATCTCGACAGCTTTACCTGCATCGGCGATATGGAATTCTGCGGAAAGCGCGATGATACGCACCAGATTGAGGCACGCACCACCGCGCTTTGCATTGTCCTGCCGCTTGGCACCGCCAAAGAGTTTCTGCTTGACGACAACCGCTTTTTACGTTATCTTTTAACCTCCGTCACAGAAAAACTGATGCTTTATTCCAGCTCTCAGTCCAATTTTTCCACGCTTGAGGAAGCATTCCTCTCCTATCTGTCAAAGCGCTGCCCGGATCAGACCTTTTCCGGTGTAGAAAAAATGGCCATGCAGCTCCACTGCAGCCGCCGCCAGCTCCAGCGCGTTTTAAAAAAACTGCTGGAAGAGGGACGGCTCACGAAGTTATCCAAAGGCTCCTACCGCCTTCGCTGAATATTTAACTGAATTTTTTCCGGATTTCCTCTGCCGCTTTTACCATATTCCGAAGGCTCGCATCTGCCTCCGGCACACCTCTTGTTTTCAGTCCGCAGTCCGGGTTGACCCACAGTTTCTCTTTCGGAATTTTTGTGAGCATCACCGTAAGGCTCTGCACCATCTCCTCCACAGACGGAACACGCGGAGAATGAATGTCATAAACGCCAGGTCCAACCTCTGTCTCAAAATGATTTTCTCTTAAGGAATCCAGAATCTGCAGATCCGAACGCGATGCTTCAAAGGTGATGACATCCGCATCCATATCGTCGATGGCCGGGATGATGTCGGTGAATTCACTGTAGCACATATGGGTGTGAATCTGAGTTTCCGCTTCGACTCCGCTGTGTGTCAGGCGGAATGCCGGGATGGCAAAATCAAGATACTCGCTGTACCAGTCTGATTTCCGCAGCGGCAGCTTCTCGCGAAGGGCAGCCTCGTCGATCTGAATCATGCGGATTCCATTCGCCTCAAGATCGAGCACCTCGTCACGGATCGCCAGGGCAATCTGAGAAATCGATTCCCTGATGGAGATATCTTCCCTCGGGAACGACCAGTTGAGGATCGTAACCGGGCCGCTCAGCATTCCCTTCATGATTTTTTTCGTCAGGGACTGCGCATAAACAGACCAGGCAACGGTAATCGGACTCTTACGGTATACATCACCCCAGATCACCGGCGGTTTTACGCAGCGGGTTCCATACGACTGTACCCAGCCCTTCTCTGTGAACAGGAAACCGCCAAGCGCCTCGCCAAAGTACTCTACCATATCATTTCTCTCATATTCGCCGTGTACCAGCACGTCGAGTCCGATCTCCTCCTGCCATGCAACACACTCCGCAATTTTTGCACGATTAAAGGCTTCGTACTCTTCCTTCGTCTTTTCCCCTTTCCGGTAAGCCGAACGATTTGCTTTGACATCCCTGGTCTGCGGGAAGGAACCGATCGTTGTGGCCGGAAACTCCGGCAGGCCAAATTCCGCTTTCTGCAGTTTCTGCCGCTCGCTCCGCTTCGGCAGACGTACGGCATCCTGTTCGGTGATGCGGGACAGGCGCTCACGCACCCCGTCATTTTCACAGTCTCTCTTCTCCGCAAAAAGTCTGTGATTGTTCTGATAACTCTCCGCTTTTGCATAGTCCGCAAGGTCTGCTAAAACTCCAAGTTCCTGCAGCTCCGTCAGCTTTTCCTCCGCAAAAGCAAAATAAGCGCTGCATTCCTTTGGAAGCTTTGTTTCATGCTTCAGCGTGTAAGGCACATGAAGCAGAGAACAGGAAGTGGAAAGTACGACAGAAATGTTCTTTTCCTGCAGGCCTTTCACCGTCTGCAGTGTTTTCTCGTAATGATTCCTCCAAATATTCTTTCCATTGACGAGTCCCGCAAACAGGATTTTGTCAGCCGGAAAGCCGTACGCTTCGATCAGGCGCGCCGTCTCTTTTCCCTCCAGAAAATCAAGGCCGATTCCGTCGAAATCCATTGCTGTGAGATCCTGGTAAACATCCCTTACATCACCGAAATATGTCTGCACCAGAACACGGCAGTTTCCTTTTTCCTGCAGAACCGCGTCATAAAGGCGGTGGAACAGCTCCACATCCTGCGCATCCATATCGCGGACAAGGGCCGGCTCATCAAACTGTACCCAGGCAATCTGCTGTTTCTGACACTCCTTCAGCAGTTCCTGATAGGCTGCTGTGAGATCCCCGATGAAATCCTCCGCTTTCTTTTCTCCGGTGAATCTGCAAAGCTTCAGCATCGTGTAGGCTCCAATCACAACCGGTTTTGTCGCAATGCCAAGCTCTTTTGCCTCCGCATACTCATCAAAAAGCTTGGACGCGGAAAGATGGATGACGGTGTCATCTTCTGCTTCCGGTACAATATAATGGTAGTTGGTGTTGAACCATTTTTTCATTGCCAGTGCTTTTACATCACCGGATGTACCCTGATATCCTCTTGCCATGGCAAAGTAGGTATCCAGTGCGGATAACTGCAGCTCCTGATACCGTTTTGGAACGATTCCAAGCAGTACGGCCGTATCGAGTACCAGATCGTAATGTGAAAAATCGTTGCTGGAAATAAACGTAATTCCGGCCTCTTTCTGTGTCATCCAATGTGCTTTCCGCAGATCTTTTGCTGTCTGCAGCAGCTCCTCCGCTTTGATCTCGTTCCGAAAATATTTTTCAGAAGCAAATTTTAATTCCCGCAGGGTACCGATTCTCGGAAACCCAATCACTGATGTCTGCATAGCCTTCTCCTCTTCCTGTTCGTTTTCATCCAAAGTGTTTGTTGTCCTTTCGACAAACTGTATTATACGCGACAGTTTCCGATTTGAAAAATACTGAAAAAAACAGGTTGCCCATAGTTTCAAGCTATGGACAGCCTGTTCTTTGTTTACTCCAGATATTTTTTTAAACATTCCAGGTACGCAACGCCAATGCTGCTGCGTCTTCCTTTTTTATGTGTGATGTAGCCGATCCGCATTTCGCTCTCATCGGCGAGCGGAACGGCGATAATGTCCTTTCCATTCAGGTTTTCGTCGATCACGCCGCTGCACACGGTATATCCGTTCAGGCCGATCAGAAGGTTGAACAGCGTGGCACGGTCGCGCACGCGGATGTTTTTCTTCCGCTCCGATGCCGAAAAGATTTCCTCAGAAAAGTAGAACGAATTGTGCTCACCCTGCTCAAACGAGAGGTACGGATATTCTTCGAGTTCTTCGTTGGTGATCACCGTCTGCTGTGCCAGCGGATGATTTCTGCTGATGAAAACGTGCGGCCTTGCGACAAACAGAAGATGAAATTCCAGTTCCTGCGCTTTTAAAAGCTTCGTCAGCACCTTTTCGTTAAAATCGTTTAAAAACAGAATCCCAATCTCGCTGCGCATCCGCGCCACATCCTCGATGATCTCGTACGTCTGTGTCTCCCGGAGGCTGAAATCGTACTCCTTCTGTCCATATTTCTGGATCAGATCCACAAACGCATTGACGGCAAAGGAGTAATGCTGGGTCGACACGCAGAACTGTTTCTTTCCGCCGTCTTTTCCCTTGTACTTATCCTCCAGGATCGCCGCCTGCTCAAGCACCTGACGCGCGTAGCCAAGAAAATCATCTCCCTCCTTCGAGAGGGTGATTCCCTTGTTTGTCCGGTTGAAAATCACAAGGTTCATCTCTTTTTCAAGTTCATGAATTGCATTTGTAAGGCTCGGCTGGGAAATGTACAGCCGGTTTGCCGCCTCTGTGATAGTTCCCATCTCCGCTACGGTTACCACATATCGTAACTGCTGCAGTGTCAAGCAGTTACTTCCATTCCGGGAGAATCGACGTTCCGATCGTGCCCTCCGGCATTTCCACGCCGAAGTTTTCTGCAACGGATGCGCCGATCACAGCGAAGGTGTCCTTCGTCTCCTGAAGGCCGCTTTCCTTCATGGACGGTGAGTACGCAAGGAGCGGCACCTGTTCTCTGGTGTGGTCCGTTCCGGTATAAGTCGGGTCGTTGCCGTGGTCTGCCGTGATCAGGAGCAGATCGTCGTCTTTTAACTGCTCCAGCAGCTTTCCAAGGTTCACATCGAATTTTTCAATCTCTTTTCCGTAGCCTTCCGGGTTTCTTCTGTGGCCCCAGAGTGCATCGAAATCGACGAGGTTGACGAAACACAGTCCGGTAAAATCTTTTCCTGCCGTCTCGATCGTCTGCTCCATGCCGTGGACGCTGCTCTTGGATTTCAGGCTCTCCGTGATGCCCTCTCCGCAGAAAATGTCATTGATTTTTCCGATGCTGATGACATCATATCCTGCCTCCTGCATCGCGTTGAGCACGGTTTTTCCCGTCGGTTTGACAGCGTAGTCGTGACGGTTTGCGGTGCGGACGAACTCTCCTTTTTTCTTTCCGACGTACGGTCTTGCAATGACACGGCCGACTTTCCACTCGTCTTTCATGGTTAGCTCACGGGCAATCTCGCAGTAATGGTACAGCGTCTCCAGTCCCATCGTCTCCTCATTGCCGCAGATCTGCAGTACAGAATCCGCCGAGGTATAGACGATCAGTTCTCCGTTTTCGATCTCGCGCTCTGCCAGCTCATCGAGGATCTCCGTGCCGCTCGCCGCCTTATTGCCGATGATCTTTCTGCCGGTTCGTTTTTCCAGCTCGTCGATCAGTTCTTTCGGAAATCCGTGGTCGGTGAACGTAACGAACGGCTTTGTCGTGTAAATTCCCATCATCTCCCAGTGGCCGGTCATGGTGTCTTTTCCGTTGCTCGCCTCGTTCAGTCTTCTGGCGTAACCCTTTGCCTCATCCTCTGTCACACCGCAGAGATTTCCCATGCCGAGGCGGCGCAGGTTCGGGATTTCAAGGCCTCCCTGACTCTCCCAGATGTGGCCGAAGGTATTGACACCGACATCCCCAAACTTCTCCGAATCCGCCATCGCCCCGATTCCGAGAGAATCCAGAACGATCAGAAAAATACGGTTATATTTTCTCATACTCTTTACTCCTTTCTTTTTAACTCAGCTCAAACATTCCATGATAGAGCTGATAATATTTTCCTTTCTGTGCCAGAAGTGCGTCGTGGTCGCCGCGCTCTACGATATTTCCCTGCTCCAGCACCATGATCGCATTGGCGTTTCGCACGGTGCTTAAGCGGTGGGCGATGACAAATACGGTTCTGCCCTCCATGAGCTGGTCCATTCCTTTTTCGATCAGCGCCTCGGTTCTGGTGTCAACGGAGGATGTTGCCTCGTCAAGAATCAGCACCGGCGGATCGGCAACGGCGGCACGGGCAATCGCGAGAAGCTGGCGCTGGCCCTGGGAGAGGTTGGCTCCGTCGGAGGTCAGCATCGTGTCGTAGCCGTTCGGCAGACGGCGGATGAAGGAATCCGCATTCGCAATTTTGGCCGCACGTTCAATTTCTTCCTGCGTGGCATCGAGTTTTCCAAAACGGATATTTTCTGCTACGGTTCCCGTGAACAGATGGGTATCCTGCAGAACGATACCGAGGGAGTGGCGCAGATCGTCTTTTTCGATATCTTTTACGTCAATGCCGTCGTAGACAACCGCACCGCCCTGGACGTCGTAGAAACGGTTGATCAGGTTCGTGATCGTCGTTTTTCCGGCTCCTGTGGAACCGACAAAAGCAATTTTCTGGCCTGGTTTGGCATACAGGCTGATGTTCTTTAAGATCAGACGGTCTGCCGTGTAGCCGAAATCCACGTTTTCAAAACGCACATCGCCCTTTAATTCCGTCATCGTTCCGTCCGGGCGCTTCCATGCCCAACGGCCTGTTGTCTCTTCGCAGACGGCAAGTGCGCCGTTCTTTTCTTTTACGTTGACCAGTTCCACTTTTCCCTCATCGATTTCCGGCTCCAGGCTCATCACGTCGAAGACACGCTCCGCACCGGCGAGCGCTGAGAGAAGGAAGTTGCTCTGCTGGGTGAACTGGTTGATCGGAAGCGCCGCCTGGCGGACAAAGACAAGGTAGCTTGCCAGGCTTCCGATATCGGCTTTTCCGTGCAGGGCGAGAAGGCCGCCGAGCACTGCCACAATCGCATAATTGACATACGAAATGCTGACAACGACAGGAACCATCGTCGCCGCATACCCCTGCGCGCCGGTTCCCGCTTTCCGGAGCTCCTCATTCTTTCTGCAGAATTCCGTAAAGCTCTCTTCTTCGTGGTGGAACACCTTGACGACTTTCTGTCCGGTGATCAGCTCCTCAATATAGCCGTTCAGTTCTCCGAGGCTGTTCTGCTGCTTCGTATAATAACCCTTGCTGCGCTTTCCGCTGAACTTGATATACCAGAACATGATACCGTAGCACACCGTTACAATCAGCGAGAGCCGCCAGTTCAGGATATACAGCAAGGTCAGTGTTCCCACAATCTGGATAAAGCTCTGGATAACCATCGCAAAACTGTTGTTCAGGGCATCTGCCATCGTGTCGATATCGTTCGTGAAAAGACTCATGATATCGCCGTGGCGTCTGCTGTCGAAGAACTGCAGCGGCAGTGTCTGGACGTGTTCGAACAGATCACGGCGGATATCAAAGACGACCTGCTGTGCCGCTTTTACCATCGTCTGCGTGTAGCCGTACGCCGCGAGTGCACCACATGCGAAGATCAGCGCCGTCACCATGACACCGCGCAGCAGTGTATTGACATCACCGTCTGCCAGTCCATTGACGACCGGGCGGATCATATACGTTCCAAGAAGGTTGGCTCCTGCACTTACTGTTACCAGCACTGCCACGACTGCCAGCATTTTCTTATGCCGTCCCAGATAAGACAGGAAGACTCGCAGCGTATGTTTCAGGTTCTTTGGTTTCTTTCCGCTATAAGCTCTCGCTGCCATTTTTGTCTCCTCCTTTCATCTGAGATGCATAAATTTCCTGATAAATCGGATCATCCGCCAGCAGTTCGGCGTGTGTGCCGGTCCGGTGTACTTTTCCGTCATCAAGAATGATGATCTGATCCGTATTCATGACGGATGTTACTCTCTGCGCAATGATAATCTTTGTGACATCCTTCCGTGCCGCCAGTGCCTCGCGGATCTTTTTCTCCGTCGCTGTATCGACCGCACTTGTCGAATCGTCGAAGATCAGGATTTTTGCCTTTCCGATCAGCGCACGCGCAATGCAAAGGCGCTGCTTCTGACCGCCGGAGAGATTGCTTGCACCCTGTTCGAGCACGGTGTCGAGACCGTCCGGCATGCGGTTCAGAAACTCATCAGCGCACGCCGCGCGGCATGCCTCCCAGATCTCCTCATCGGATGCGTCCGCATTGCCCCATTTCAGATTTTCGCGCACAGTTCCGGAGAACAGCACGTTTTTCTGCAGAATGATATTGACCGCATCGCGGAGCGCAGCAAGATCGTATTCGCGCACATCTTTTCCGCCGACACGGACGGTGCCGCGGCTGGTGTCATACAGACGCGGAATGAACTGCACCAGCGTCGTTTTCGAAGAACCTGTTCCGCCGAGGATTCCCACCGTCTGACCGGCTTCGATCTTCAGGGTGACATCGGAAAGCGCGTACTCTTTTGCTTCTTCTTTGTATTTGAACGATACGTTGTCAAACTCCACGATGCCCTCTGCCACTTCCGTCAGACCGTTTTCCGGTGAGGTGAGAACGATTTTCTCGTCGAGCACCTCGACAATCCGGTGTGCACTTGCCATGGAGCGGGTCAGGAGCAGGAAGACGTTTGCGATCATCATCATCGAGTTCATGACCTGCATGACGTAGCTTAGAAATCCGGTCAGGTTGCCGACGGCAAGCTGTTTTTTCAGGATCATATTTCCGCCGAACCACAGGATCAGCACGATCGCGGTATACATGACGCCCTGAAATGCCGGCAGATTCAGCACGGCGTAGTGGAACGTCTGCTCGCTCGCTGCGGTCAGATCGGTGTTGACCTCGTTGAATTTTTCTTCCTCGTACTCATCCCGCACGAAAGCTTTGACGGCACGGATCGCGGTCAGCCCCTCCTGGACAACGTTGTTCAGGCGGTCCACCATGGACTGCAGTTTTGTGTACATCGGGGCAACTCTCCGCACAATCAGGGAGAGAATAAAGCCGAGAAGCGGGGTGCACACAAGGAACACAAATGCCAGACGCGGGTTCATATAGAACGAAAGGCCGATTCCCATAATCAGAAGCGACGGTCCGCGCGTGATCGGGCGGAAGCCGGCGCTTACCATATTCTGGATGACAGTGACATCCGTCGTCATACGGGTGATCAGGGACGATACCGCAAAGTGGTCGAGGTTAGAAAATGCATACTGCTGCATTTTCTCATACTCCGCCTTCCGGATCTCGGCTCCCCAGCCGTACGTTGCGCGCGCCGCAAAGTGCGCGTATAAAATTCCGGTCACAAGCGCACAGAGCGCGCAGATTCCCATCTGGATTCCCTTGCGGTAAATGTAGGGGATATCGCCGTTGGCAACGCCGACGTCAATCAGATTGGAAATCAGAATCGGAATAAAAAGTTCAAAACACGTTTCTACTAATACCAGCACTGCTCCGAAAATCATATCCCGCTTGTAGGGACCTGCATACGAGAGCAGACGCTTCATATCATTCATCTTCTGTCTCATCCTCCTTTTTGCTGTTTTTCGGAGTCCATTTTACCATACCCCGACGCAGTTTTCAACGCACCGGAACAATACCGTTCACACAAAAAATCCCCTTTTTCCAACAACTTTTCTGTTGTCAGAAAAAGAGGATCGTTTTCACTCGCGGATAACACAATCTATTTTTTCGGCAATCCTTGGCCGCTTTCTCACACAGCTTGCCATACACATGCTCCACAAACCACGGCTCTGTCGATTTTTCTGCGATCTGCTCTACCGGAATCCAGCCGACTGCGCTGTTTTCATCCGGTTTACAGCGGAGCTCCTGTACCGGGTCTGCTTCCACGAGATATGTCACATTCAGATGGAGATGTGTCGCCACGTACTTTCCGCGCTTCACATGGCCGTCCACCGACAGGATTTCGAGCGAGAATGGCTGATCCGATAAGAGTTTCACCTCTTCAATCCCGGATTCCTCCTTCACTTCTCTTACCGCCACACTGCAAAGATCCGCATCTCCGTCCGCGTGGCCGCCGAGCCATGCCCAGGAATGGTAAATATTGTGGTACGCCATCAGCACCTGCTTCCGGTCCGGGCTTACGACCCAGGCGGAGGCGGTCAGATGTGCGGTCTCATTTTCCCGCGTCAGAATATCGCATCCGCTCTTCATCCATTTCAGCAGAATCGCCCGATCCCGCTCCTCCTGCTCGTTGTACGGACAGTATTCCCGGATCTGCCGCAGCAGGTTTTCTTTGGCTGTTTTGTTCTGCATCCGTTTTCCTGTTACTGAAAACTTATAAAAAGTTATAAACTTCTATGTTCCATTCCTACTTCAAC
>OLGM01000301.1_pt1 | contig 34366 bp, 30 predicted proteins | sample 1606001 | NCBI WGS metagenome assembly OLGM01 (sample SAMN03283294) | human gut metagenome | biome: human-associated habitat; material: feces | host: Homo sapiens | place: Peru | collected 2012
CGTTCTCGGTCTGGAAGGCGTCTGCCATCCAGTCGATGATGCGCTGGTCGAAGTCGTCGCCGCCCAGATGGGTGTCACCGTTGGTGGCCAGAACTTCGGTGACGCCGTCGCCCATCTCGATGATGGAGACATCGAACGTGCCGCCGCCGAGGTCGTAGACCATGATCTTCTGGTCGTCTTCCTTATCGATGCCGTATGCCAGAGAAGCGGCAGTCGGCTCGTTGATGATACGCTTGACGTTCAGGCCGGCGATCGTACCAGCGTCCTTGGTCGCCTGACGCTGGCTGTCGTTGAAGTATGCGGGAACGGTGATGACGGCCTCGGTGACCGGCTCGCCCAGATAAGCCTCAGCATCTGCCTTCAGCTTCTGCAGGATCATGGCGCTGACCTGCTGGGGAGTGTACTCCTTGCCGTTCAGGGTGACCTTGTGGTCCGTGCCCATCTGGCGCTTGATGGAAGAAACGGTGTTCTCAGGGTTGGTGATGGCCTGACGCTTTGCGACCTGACCGACCAGACGGTCGCCGGTCTTGGTGAAGCCAACGACAGACGGGGTGGTGCGTGCACCCTCAGAGTTTGCGATGACGACGGGCTCGCCGCCCTCCATGACAGCCACGCAGCTGTTGGTCGTGCCAAGGTCGATACCAATGATCTTACTCATAATGAAAGCTCCTCTCAAATCAAGAACGTTATTTGTTTATATGATGCTCAATGTGTGTAAGCGGATGTTTATTTGAAAACCCTTGCGGGTCTTTGCGAGGTTATTCGGCTACCACAACGGTGGCATGGCGGACGATCTTATCGCCCAGCTTGTAGCCCTTCTGGTAGACGGTGACCACCGTGCCGCTCTCCTGTCCCTCCTGTGCGGGGACCTGCTGCACGGCGCTCATGAAGTTGGGATCAAAGGGCTTGCCCAGCGACTCGATCTCCTCCACATGGAGAGCCTCCAGCGCTTTGGCGGCTTTGTCCAGCGTCATGGTCACGCCCTTTTTGTAATTCTCGTCGGTGGTGGGGGCGTTGGCCGCCATTTCCAGCGTGTCGAGGATGGGGATGATCTGGTTGACCGCAAACGAAACGCCATCGTTGAACTTCTGGTCCGCTTCGCGGGCGGTGCGCTTGCGGTAGTTGTCGTACTCGGCAGCCATCCGCAGCAGCTTATCCTTCGTCTGGCCCGCTTCCTGTTCGGCCGCAGCCAGCTTGGCTTTCGCGGCTTCCAGCTCACGGGTCTTTTTGTTGAACCAGCCGCCGTCCTTCTTGGCGTCCTTCGGCTCTTCCGTGGCAGCTTCCTGTTCAGGGGCTGCTTCCGGTGCGGCCTGTGCAGCCGTGTTCGGCTCTTCAGCCGGATTCTGTTCGGCCTGCGGGGCCTTCTTGGTTTCTTCGCTCATTCCAGGTCCTCCTTATAAATCACAGTCCGCCGGGGTGCGGCTGCCTGCGGGGTATCTTTTCGTTTTCCGCTCATGCCCTCGCCAAGCTGATCGGCGAAGGTGTGGAGCAGGGGCATCAGCTTCTGGAAAGGCATCCGTGTCGGTCCGATCAGGGCTACCGTGCCCCACAGACCGCCGCCCACCAGATACCGGTCGCTGACGATGCACAGGCCCGGGATCTGCGGCTCGATGTCCTCACCCAGCAGGACGCTTTCGTTCCGCTCTGCGGGCGGTGCGATGAGCCGTGCGGCCTCTTCCTCGTCGTTCAGGAGGGAGAGGATGGAGCCAACCTTTCCATCCAGCTGGGGCCAGTCGAGCAGATACTGCTCACCGCCCAGATAGACATGCGGCTGGGTCGAATCCTGCAGGATCGCGGCCGCTGCCGACACCACCGGGACCAGCTCGGGGCTGATCTGGCTGCACAGCTCTGCGAGGAGCCGCGGCGAAAGATCGATGGGGGCAACGAATGTCAGATTCCGGTTGAGCAGGGCGGCCAGCGCCGCTGCATTCTCCCGGGAAAGTCCGGTGCGGACCCGCGCCACGCGGGTGCGGACGTAACCAGCGGTGGTCACAGCCAGAACCGCAGCCGCGCTGCGTCCGACCTGCACCACCTCATAGTGGGCGATGCACAGGTCCTCGGCACACGGGGTGCTGACGGCGGCGGTGCAGCCGCTGATCTGTGCCAGCGCTTTGGCTGCGCCCTGCGCGAGCTTTTCCGGCTCGTGGTCCAAACTAGCGAACACCGCATCGACCCGCGCCCGGGTCACACGATCCAGCGGCTGGTCGTCGGTGAGAAGATTGTCCAGATAATAACGGTAGCCCTTGGCACTGGGGACACGGCCCGCGCTGGTGTGGGGCTGCTCCAGCAGACCCAGCTTGGTCAGCGCCGCCATCTCGTTGCGCAGCGTGGCGCTGGAGACTGCCATATCAAAGTAGTTTGCCAAGACGCTGCTGCCAACCGGTTCGCCCTCGAGGCCATACAGCGCGACGATGGCCTGCAAGACTCGCTGCTTGCGCGCATCCATTGTCATAGCGCCTGCCTCCTTCGTTTGCTTTTTGTTCTTTAGCACTCCATCTTCCTGAGTGCTAAGACCATTATATCCAATTTTCCCGCGCTGTCAATAGGTTCCCAGAAAAGTTTTGAAAGATTCACAAATTAGACATCTCTGCACTCTGCAAAGAGCGCTGGCACGGGACGAACCCTCTCCGTCAGCGCTGACGCGCTGCCACCTCTCCCAAAGGGCGAGGCATTGGCAGGTCGGGCAACCTCTGCTAGACGATGAATGTTGCATCTCTCATAAACAACAGTGCTCCGCTGCCTAGGCAAATGGCATCTATCCTACGCTCTCACAAGGAGATTTCGTTTAGATGCTGTCAGCCGAGACAGCGGAGCACTCTATTTATATAATAAGGAGAAACTTTGTTCATCCAGTAGGACCAAAACCGGCACGCCAGTGGCTCCCCTATCAGGGGAGCTGTCGCGCCGAAGGCGTGACTGAGAGGTTCGTCTCGCAGCAGCGCTTTTGGAAAGAGCGGTCAGCCAAAGCGAGTCTAAGAGAAGGTTCACTCTTCCATCTGCTTTGCCAAAAATGCAGCGGCCACGGCCACCGCCTTCTGCTGGGCGGCATCGGGGACGGCTTCGCGGTCCTCGGTCAGTAAACCCACCGCGCCGGTCACATCACCGGCCGCGATGATGGGGCAGACGCAGAGCAGCGCCCGCGGTGCACCCTCGCAGGGCAGCAGCGCTTTTTCGGGGCTGCCCTCGCTGGCATAGGGGCGGCGGGCTTCCATCAGCTTCTCCATCGGCTGACTGACGCTGCGGTCGATCAGGTCCCGCCGCCCTGTGCCCGAAGCGGTCAGGATGCGGTCGCGGTCGCAGACAAAGGCCGTCAGTGCGAAGCTTTTGCTCAGGATATCCACATACTGGGTGGTCACCCCGCTCAGCTCTCCCACCGGCGAATACTTCTTGAAGATGACCTCACCTTCGCCGGTCGTAAAAATTTCCAGCGGATCCCCGCGGCGGATGCGCTGGGTGCGGCGGATCTCCTTGGGGATGACGACCCGGCCCAGTTCATCGATGCGGCGGACGATTCCAGTTGCTTTCATAACAGCGCTTCCTTTCCATGTTCAGCTTTTTCCATCGTTCCCAGATTTCGTATCGTGTGGTTATTTTGTGGGAATTGCAGCCGTTTTATTCCTGCGCTGTCATTTTCGACGAATCTCGGCATCTCCGCATGAAAAACAAGGTTCCTTCTGCGGCGTCCCCTCTCCTTCAAAAAATTTTCTTTTTGGGGGCTTTCTGTCGTTTCAGGGGTCGTTTTTGTCTGGAATCTCCCGAATGCTTATGCTATCATTTTACTCAGCAAAGAAATTTTAGGAGGATTACACCATCTGGCTCTATCAGCTGATGGACCGTGCTGAAGCTTCGGTGCGCGAGGCCGCCCAGCGGCCCGGAACTGCCCGCGTTGGTCTGCGAATATCCGCAGTACGATCTTGTTTTAGCGGCGCGGGTCGAAAACGCCGCCGATCCGGAACGCAAGGTCTGTGCTCCGGATGCAGCCCCGCAGACGGTCCGCCACGGCTTTCAAAAGCTAGTCGCCCATATCGTGGCCGTAGGTGTCGTTGACCGGCTTGAACTTGTCCAAATCGAGATAAAACAGCGCGAACGGCTGTTCTTTTTCCTCGTCGAACTGCTTCAGGTTCTTGTACCGCTCCGCCGAAGTTTCATCCCGTTCCAGCGTCTTGCCCCATTCGCCCAGAACGTTCCAGTTCCGCTGGGCGAACATCGTGAACGTCTTGTCCACCTGCTCATAGGTCTCCAGCAGGTTCTGGGTGCTCTCATCATAGAACTGGCGCTGAACATAGATCAGGTATCCAGCCAGACTGATGACCAAAACGGCCGCCAGCAGGATGCTCCACACGGTCCGTTCCTTTGTTCGCTGCATTTTAGCCGCCCTCTTCAACGAATGTCCGTTCATTTTACCCTCCCCCCGAGATTTTCGGGAGATCGGCAAAATTTCTTTGCTTAACATCTAAAAATCTACCAAATCCGCCTTTTTTTGTCAATGGCTTTTCACGTTTTTTTGCCGGAAATGCTGTTCGTTTTTGGCAATTTATGCTATACTGAACGTGATTTTCTTCCGTCTTTTCCAGAAAGGAACGTTATGCAACAGATCGTTATTTTAGGCGGCGGAGCCGCCGGAATGGCCGCCGCGCTGGCCGCGGCACAGTCTGCCCCCGCCGGGGCCGTTCGGGTGACCGTGCTCGACCGGAACCCCCGCTGCGGCAAAAAGCTTCTCGCGACCGGGAATGGCCGCTGCAATCTCGACAACACCGGCATCGCGCCGGAGTGCTATTTTACCTCGGATCGGGCCGCCCTTGCGCCGCTGCTGAACGCGGTCAACACGGCGGACCCGCTGGAATGGTTCACGGCGCTGGGCCTGTACACCCGCACCGACGAGACCGGCCGGGTGTATCCGTATTCCAATCAGGCGGCGGATGTCCTCGCCCTGCTGGAAGGTCAGATGACCCGTCTGGGTGTCGAGGTCCGCACCGGCTGCACCGTGAACACCCTGAGCCAGAACCGCAGCGGCTACACCATCCTGTTCGACAGCCCGGAGCGCAGCAACGAGACGCTGCGGGCCGATGCCGTCATCTGTGCCATGGGCGGAAACGCTGGACCGCAGTTCGGCACGGACGGCTTCGGGACCCGCTTTGCCGCCCAGTGCGGCGGAAAGCTGGAACCGCTCTATCCCTGCCTGACGGCCCTGCAGGTCGCAAAGCCCAACAAATCGCTGGCTGGTATCCGCGCCAAGGCCCGCGCTTCTCTGCTGGACCTCGACCGGCACACGGTTCTGGCCGCAGAAACGGGCGAGGTTCAGTTCACCGACTACGGCCTGTCCGGCATCTGCATCATGCAGCTGTCGGGTCTGCTGGCCCCCAAGCGCGGGCCGAAGCGCCCCGCCATGGAGCTGGACCTCTTCCCCCAACTGGACGAAGCCGCCCTGACGGCGCTGTTCTCCGGGCGGGTCCCGTTCCTCCCCGGCAAGCAGCCCGCCGATTTCTGGACCGGACTGCTGAACCCCAAGCTGGGCCGCGCCATCTGGTCCGCCGCCCATTTGCCGGAAAAGCCCCTCGACACCCTGCCGGACGCCGCATGGCAGGTGCTGGCCAACACCGCCAAGCACTGGCTCTTCGAGGGCCTGACCCCCTGCGGATGGAAACAGGCCCAGACCACCGGCGGCGGCCTGAGCCTGACCGAGCTGGAACCGACGTTCCAGTTCAAGGGCTGTCCGGGACTGTACTTTGTCGGCGAGACGCTCGACTGCGCGGGCAGCTGCGGCGGCTTCAACCTGCACTGGGCTTTCGGCAGCGGCATCACCGCGGGACGGGACGCCGTGCGCACCCTGCCCAGAAAACATCGGAAATAAAAATTCTCCTTCGCACAGCGCTGTTTCGTGAAAAACCTCTCAGTCAAAGCCTTTCGGCTTTGCCAGCTCCCCTAGCAGGGGAGCCACTGGCGTGCCGGTTTTGGTCCTACTGGATGAGCAAAGTTTTTTGGAACCATAAACGGAAGTGCTCCGCTGCCTAGGGCAACGGCATCTATCCTACGCTCTAACCAAGGGCGTTTGTTTAGATGTTGTCAGCCAAGACAGCGGAGCACTATTTTTTACGAAATATAAAACTTTCATCGTCCAGCAGGGGTTGCCCGACCTGCCAAAGGCTCCCCTATTTAGGAAAGACTCCCTCCGGCCGGAGGGAGATGTCGCGTAAGCGACAGAGGGAGGACGGCTGGCACGCGTTAGCGTGACTGAGAGGTTTCCTATTCGTTTACAGCTTTTTTCAGTTGAGCCTCTTCGGCTTCTTCCTCGGCTTGATACGCCGCAAAGGCGGACCACATGGGTTTCAGCGATTTGCCGTGGAATTTCCGGTCGATGTAGTTCTTCGTGATCTTTGCCACCGTTCCGGACAGGCTGAGCACGCCGATGAGGTTCGGGATCATCATCAGACCGTTGAAGGTATCGGACAGGTCCCAAGCAAGGTCCAGCTTCATGGTCGCACCGACCACGACCATCACCACGAACACCAGCTGGTAGCCCCGGCTGGCGCGGGTCCCGAACAGATACTCAAAGGCTTTCGTGCCGTAGTGGCTCCAGCCCAGCACCGTGGAATAGGCGAACAACAGGATGGCCACCGCGATGAACTTGGGGCCGAATGCACCAAACACCGTGGAGAAGGCCTGACCCACCAGCGCCGAACCCTGCACGTCGGTCAGCATATGGCCGGTGTCGAGGTCCACGAAGCCGGACGTCAGGATGACCAGCGCGGTCAGGGTGCAGACGACAATGGTATCCGCAAAGACCTCAAAAATGCCCCACATGCCCTGCTGGACCGGCTCCTTGACATTGGACGAGGAGTGGACCATGACCGACGAGCCAAGGCCCGCTTCGTTGGAGAACGCGCCGCGCTTGAAGCCCCAAGTGATGGCGCGGGACACGCCGTAGCCCAGCACGCCGCCGCCCGCAGCCTTCATGGCGAATGCGCTCTTGAAGATCGACACGAACGCCGCCGGGATGCTGGTCACATGGGTCAGCACGACGGTCAGCGCACCCACGATGTAGAACAGCGCCATGACCGGGACGACCTTTTCGGTGACCGCAGCTACCCGCTTCAGGCCGCCCAGAATGACCAGCGCCGACAGCACCATCAGCAGGATGCCGGTGACGAGGTTCGGGACCTGAAAGGCCGCATTCATGTTGCCCGCGATGGAGTTGATCTGGCTCATGTTGCCGATGCCGAAGGACGCCAGCACGCAGAAGCACGCAAACAGCACGGCCAGCACCCGGCCCAGCTTTTTGCAGCCCTTTTTGCTGCCCAGACCGTCCGAAAGATAATACATTGCACCGCCGGACCACTCGCCCGCCGCGTTCTTGCGGCGGTAGAAGATGCCCAGCACGTTTTCAGAATAGTTCGTCATCATGCCGAGGATGGCCATGACCCACATCCAGAAAATGGAGCCGGGGCCGCCGCTGATGATGGCCGTTGCCACGCCGACGATATTGCCCGTGCCGATGGTCGCTGCCAGCGCCGTGCAAAGGCTCTGGAACTGGCTGATGGCTTTGTCCTCTTTTTCGGTGTGGGCGGTGATGTTCTTATTGGTGAAGATCGCACCGATGGTGTTCTTCATCCAGTAGCCAAAGTGCCCGAACTGGAAAAATCCAGTGCGGAGCGACATGATCAGTCCCGTGCAGAACAGCAGCGCCAGCCCTGCGGGACCCCAGACGATGCCATTGACGAAGCCATTGGCGTTGGTGATGGTTTCCAGCATTGATAACTCCCCCTCTGTAAAACAAAACGCGGACAGAACGCCCAAGGCTCTGCCCGCAAAAATTCAGCTTCCACCCGCGCCGGGGGTGTCTCTGCCAGCAGACACACCCCATTGTGCGCGAAAGACGAACGCTCTGTCCTTTTGCCTGAGAGATTCGACCGCTTTCCCTTCGGTCTTACACCTTCGGCCCCCGCCTGTGCGGGTTTCTCCAGAGTACCGATGCCGCACCGGCATCCTGCACGTCTTTGTCCCGATTCTGTTTTTATGGTGCATACACTTTTTTCTTTTTGTATGCGTTAGAAAAACTTTAGCACATCTTTCCGCCGTTGGCAAGAGCTTTGCTTCAATTTATTCTCAGGTTTCATCTTTGATGCCAAGCGGATGAATTTTATTCTGGTATGACTTTTTCTGCATAATCCGGCTCCGTCCAGGCCATCCTTTCCCTATTCAGAAAAGGGAGGACGCACCATGCACACCGGAGGATGGAAACCGTTCTGGGCCGCACTGGGCGCGGCGCTGCTGGTCCTGCTGCCGTTGGTGGGCGGGACCATCCTGCTCACCCGCCAGATGCTGCAGGACCAGCTCCGGGCGCAGGTCCAGACTGCCGAATCCCAGCGCGGCATCCCCATCGACCTGCCCAAGGAGTCGGACCGGATGACCCTTCTGCTCTGCACCGCCGGGGAGACGCCGGGGTTCGTGCTCTGCTACCTGAACGCGCCGCAGAATGCGCTGCATTTGCTGATCGTTCCGGGCGAACTGACCGTCCCCTTTGGGAACGGCGAAGCATCGCTCTCCCGCTGCTATGCGGCGGCGGGGCCGGCGCGCTGCCGTCAGGCGCTGCTGGAGACGCTGGCCCTGCCGGAGGACACCCGGTATTTGGCCGTCTCGCCCGCCGTTCTGGAAAAGATCGCGGCCCGGTACGGGGCAGTGCGGGTCAGCTTTTCGGGCGCACTGACCGCCGACGAGCTGGCGGCGGCGGGGCAGACCAGCAGCGTACAGACCCTTCGTGCACGGGAAGCTTCCGCATTCCTCGCCCAGCTGGACGCCGACGGGACTATCCCTCCTGACCACCGGGCTGCAGCCCGCGCCGCTGTCTGGGACGCCTTTTTCCGGCAGGACCTCGAATTGCTTCCCTCGACCCTTCCGGATGCGCTCCGCGCCCAAAGTTCTTCGCTGCTGACGGACCTTTCCGCGCAGGATTACACGCTGCTGGGCAGAATCTTAGAGTTCCTCGCCAACAATGCCGCGCTTCCTCACGCAGAAGGTCTGCCCGGAAGCTGGGACCCTTCCGCCGGGACCTACACCCTCACCGACGACTCCCACGCCGCTGTGCAGATGTTTCTCAACGTCTCGCCCACCGACGGACAGGCCGCATCGGCCAGTGAACCGTAACCCAGCACCAGCGTTCCAGAACCATTCACCCCGGAACCGGTCAGGTCAAAATCGCTCAATAGACTCAGCCGAACGCCCCGCTCCTGTGCCGCTTTGCGAAGTGCGGCATCCGGCGGGGCATTTTTCAGCTCAGCCAGCAGATGCAGCCCGGTATGCAGCCCCGCCAGCGTCATTTCGTCCGGCGGGAACGCCTGTTTCAGCGAGGCCTCAAGAGCGTCCCGCCGCGCCTTATAGGCCACCCGCTCCCGGGCCAGATGGCGGGTGAAGTAGCCCTCGTTGATGAACCGCGCCAGCGTCTGCTGCTCGAACCGGCTGACCGTGCTGGAATAGAGCCGGTACGCCGTCCGCCACGCCGGAAGGAGCTGGACCGGCAGCACCATATAGGCGATACGGATGCTCGGCGCAAGGCTGCGGGAGCAGGTGGAGAGGTAGACCACCGGCCCGTCGGCCCCGGCCATCCCCTGCAAGCTGGGCAGGGGGCGGGTGTCGAAGCGGAACTCCGAGTCGTAGTCGTCTTCGATGATGTATCGTTCGCCCGGGCGGCGGGACGCCCAGTGGAGCAGTTCGGCCCGCCGTCCTGCGGGCATGGTGACGCCGGTCGGGAACTGGTGGCTGGGTGTGACATAGCAGACCGCCGCCCCCGACCGGGACAGCGCTTCGATGGACAGACCGTCCTCGTCCACGGGCAGACAACAGCAGGACACGCCGTTGTTTTCCAGCACCTTTTTGGCGCGGGGATAGCCGGGGTTCTCCACCGCCGCCGTTCCGGGCAGCAGCGGGGCCAGCAGCCCCAGCAGATATTCCAAACCGGCCCCCACCACGATCTGGTCCGCGCTGCACCGCACCCCGCGGTACTCTTCCAGATAGTCCGCCAAGGCGCACCGCAGTTCAAGGTCCCCCTGCGCGTCGCCGTGGGTCAGCAGCTCCGGCGACGAATACAGCAGTTCCTTTTGGAGCCGCGCCCACGTCCGGAACGGGAACAGTCCCGGGTCCACGCCCCGGGTGGACAGGTCATACTGCACCGGGGTCTGCTGGGCCGGTTCTGCGGCGGCGGGCGGCGGCAGCGGGGGCGCAGCCCCCTCCGGACGGGTGGGCAGCGCCAGATACTCCTGTACATAAAAGCCGCTACGCTCCCGGGATTCCAGATAGCCTTCCGCCGCCAGCAGCTGATAGGCGGCATCCACCGTGTTGACCGAGACGGACAATTCCCCCGCCAGACGCCGTTTTCCGGGCATCCGGGTCCCGGCCGGGATGGCTCCGGTGCGCATCTCCTCCGCAAGGCTCTCGTACAGCTGTTCGTACAGCGGGACCGACGAGGCCACATCCAGAGCAGTCGTCAAATGGAACATAAAACCCCTCCTCTTTTTGGGTATATTCCCAAACTGACCCCATAAAAAAACTTTATTCTGGGTATTTTCATGGGTCCAGTTTTGTGTATACTAAGAGCATACCCGCTGGACAGGAAAAAGTCAATCGGTTTTGTGGGTTTTTGAAATTGGAGGGAAGTATCATGTCAACAACTGCAATGTGGCTGCTGCTGGCAGTCGTCGTCATCGTCATCGTTTTTGCAAGCGTACTGTACAAGCGCACCTTTACCGTCCATGAGCTGGCACTCACCGGCGTCATGGCTGCTCTGAGCCTTGTGGCCTATCTGTTCTTCCGCGTGCCGTTCTACGGCGGCTCTTCGTTCCATCTGGGCAACACCTTCACCGCGCTGACGGCTCTGCTGCTGGATGGCGTTTCCGGCGGTCTGGCCGGCGCCATCGGTCTGGCTCTGGCCGACATTCTGGCCGGTGACCCGGGCTATGCCGTCACCACCTTCGTTCTGAAGTTCATCATCGGCATCACCTGCGGCGCAGTCGCCCACAAGGTGTTCAAGCTCCGCGACCTCGACCGCCACAGTGCGGGCTATCTGGCCAAGGTCATCGCGGCGGCTGGTTCCGGTCTGCTGCTGAACGTGTTCACCGACCCGTTCCTCGGCTATTTCCGCAATGTCTACATCTTCGGTCAGGAGTACACCATCGCCAAGGCGCTGACCAAGATCACCGGCGGTGTCACCTTCGTCAACAGCGTGGCTTCCACCGTCTGCGTCGTCATCCTGTATCTGGCCCTGCGTCCGGCTCTCGACCGCGCCGGTCTGCTGCCTAAGGGCGAGAAAAAGGAAACCAAATAACGACATCCAAAAGACCTCTCCCGGTCTCTGACAAAGCCGCCCCCAGAACCTGTTTCCTATCGCAGGGTCTGGGGGCGGTTCCCTTTTTGCCCAAAAATGCCTCGGCACGGGAACGTTCGACCCATGCCGGGGCATTCTGTTATTCTTTTTCAAACACGAGGAAGCGGAAGGCGATGTCCGTGGTCAGCTCGGGCAGCGCGGCCAGACGCTCGGCCCCGTCGCGGGGCGTTTTCCAGTAATAGGGCGTCATGGCAAACAGCGCTCCCAGCTGCTGGGCCGGGACCGTGATGCGGCCCGAAACTTCCCGTTCGCCGATGGCGCGGAACCCCGCATACTCCACCTGCTGGACCGGATTTTTGTACGGTGTCTCGTAGAGGACCGCCTTCATCTGGAACAGGTGTTCTGCACCCGGGACGACATAGATCATCCGTCCGCCGGGACGCAGGACCCGCAGGAACTCCTCCCGCGCAAAGGGCGAGAAACAATTCAGCAGCAGGTCGGCCCAGCCGGTGCGCACCGGCTGCGAAAAGCTGGACGCCACCGCGTATTCCGCCGTGGGCAGCGCCTTTGCGGCCAGCCGGACAGCGGGCTTTGCGATGTCGAAACCGGCCAGTTCCAGCGGCGTTTGGGCCGCTTCAAACTTCTGGGCGATGCACCGGTCATACCAGCCCTCACCGCAGCCCGCATCCAGCAGATGCAGGGGTGCTTTCGGCGAAGCCGGAACGCCGTATTCCAAGCACAGCTCTCCCAGCGCTTCGCCGAAAATACCGTAGTACCCGGCATTCAGGAACGCGCGGCGGGCGGCGACCATCTCTTTGCTGTCGCCGGGGGCCTTGGTCCGCATGCTCTGGACCGGGAGCAGATGCCAGTAGCCCTCTTTGGCGCGGTCAAAACAGTGGCCGGACGGGCACTTCAGGTCCCGCTCCCCGGCCAGCGGTGCACCGCACAGCGGGCACGTCCACGGCATGGTCCCCTGCTCAGACTTCATCGCTGTGGTCCTCGATCGGAGCCGTTGCGCCGCCGTGAGCGGTCATATACTCTTCGAAGTTGGTGAACTTCTGCTGCGGCGGACGGCGGCTGATGAGTACCAAGCCCGGGTCCTCATCCCGGCTGCCGACGGCATTGCGGCTGCCGCGGCGGGAGGTATCCGGCTTGGACGTGCGCGGTGCGCGGGAGCTGCTCTGCATAGCGCTGCGGTCGCTGCGCTCGGTGCGGGTCTTGCCGCCGTTCGGCTGGGCGTTGGCCGCGCCGTTGCTGCTCTGCGGACGGCGTTCCGGGCGGCTGTTTCGAGCCGGACGGCTGTTGTTTGCGTTCTGCGGCGCATTCCGGCGGCCGTTGGGATCGTTCTGGCCATTGTTCGACTTATTGTTGGCCGGGGCCGCTTTGGCCGCAGTCTGCGGGGCGGGTGCGGCCTTTTTCGCAGGGCGGAGCGGCGTTGCTTCCGGGGCGCTCACGAAATGCGGGTCGAACTTCGGCTGGGCATTGCTGCCACGGTTCGCGGCGGGGGCGTTGTTCCCCTCGCGGCGGGGACGGTTGTTATTGGAACGGCGGTTTTCATTGCGCCCGCCGGGAGTGCGCTTCTGGTTTTCCTCCATGGATGGTCCTTCTTTCGGTTCGGATTTGATCGGCTCTGCCTTGGAAGCAGCCGTTTTTTCTTTTTTCAGTTTGACCGGTTTTTCCGGCTTGGCGGCTTTTTCCGCCTTTGCAGCGGGCTGTTCGGTCTCTGCCTTCGGCTTGCGGCCGCGCACCGGCGGTTCCGTCCGGACGGGCGCGGGCACACCGTCCCACGGATGCCCGGACACCACCGGGATGCTCCTGCGGTTCAGCTTTTCAATGCCCGCCAGATACTCTTTCTCTTCCGGAGCGCAGAAGCTGACCGCCGTGCCGTCTGCGCCCGCGCGGGCCGTGCGGCCGATGCGGTGGACGTAGGTTTCGGGCACTTCGGGCAGGTCGTAGTTAAACACATGGGACAGCTCGCTGATATCGATGCCGCGGGCCGCGATGTCGGTCGCCACCAGCACCTTGGTATTTCCGGCCTTGAAGCCCTCCAGCGCCGCCACACGGGCACTCTGGCTCTTGTTGCCATGGATGGCCGCAGCCGGGATGCCCTGCTTGTTCAGGTCCTTTGCAATTTTATCCGCGCCATGCTTGGTGCGGCTGAACACCAGCGCGTTCTGCACCGGCGGGTTCAGGTTCTTGATGAGCCAAGGCAGCAGGAACTTCTTGTTGCCCTTTTCGACGAAATACAGGCTCTGGTCGATCCGCTCCACGGTGCTGGACACCGGGTCCACCTTGACGAAAGCCGGATCGTGCAGGATGCCGGCAGCCAGCTGCTCGATCTCCTTGGGCATGGTCGCGCTGAACATCAGATTCTGGCGCTGGGCGGGCAGTTTGGCAATGACCTTTTTCACGTCATGGACAAAGCCCATGTCCAACATCCGGTCGGCCTCATCCAGCACAAAAATTTCCACATTTCCAAGGTCTACAAGGCCCTGTCCCACAAGGTCGTTCAGACGGCCCGGGCACGCCACCAGAATGTCCACACCCTGCTTGAGGGCCGCGACCTGCGGGGCCTGACCCACACCGCCGAAAATGACGGTGTGACGAAGCTTCAGATACTTGCTGTACTGCTCAAAGCTCTCGCCGATCTGCAGCGCCAGCTCGCGGGTGGGGGTCAGGATGAGGGCACGGACGGCCCCCTTTTTCCGGGCAGGGGCCGCCGTCAGACGGTCCAGCATGGGCAGCGCGAACGCCGCCGTCTTGCCGGTTCCCGTTTGGGCGCAGCCCATTAAGTCCCTCCCGGCCAGCACCGGCGGAATGGCCGATGCCTGAATGGGCGAGGGGGATTCGTAGCCCGCCTCCGCGACAGCACGCAGCAGGGGGGCGGACAGATTCAATTCGTTAAAAGTCATGGTTCTCCTAAAATGGTCACTCTTTGATGTTCCGGCACTCGATATAATAGCGCTTTTCCTCCGCGTGGCCCATGCTGAAGGTCTTGCGGGGCAGCACGCCGCCCATCACGATACCCTTGAACAGGTCGCTCTTTTCAAACGGCGGCAGCAGGAAGGCCACGCCGCCCTGCTTGCACAGAGCGCGGACCGCCGGCTCGTCGTGGACGTAGTCCACCCGGGCCTCGATATGACGTGCCATGAAATACTCGATAAAGGTATCGATGGTCCCCACGGTCAGGGGAGCCACCGGGCGCTCAAAGCTCAGCACATTGGCCACATGCGGGCCGGCCAGCGTAAAGGACTGCTGCTGGGCACTGCCGAAGCTGATGCCCGCATTGTTGGAATCGCTCCATGCGATCAAAGCCAGCAGGACTGCGCCGCAGTCCACGTTGAAGAGCACACGGTGGATCGGCTCGATCTCGATGGCGGGCGAGTGCACGTTGCACACTTCTGCCAGACACCAGCGGGCCGGATGGTTCTCCTGCTCTTCGGGAGTCAGGGTCTTTTTCCGCTCTTCCCAGTAGGCTTTTGCGGATGCCAGCGAGTGGTTGCCGTCGCCGACGGCCAGCGTCAGCGGAACGGCCCCCTTGGCCTGAGGATACTTGGCGTCAAAGGCTTCCTGACTGCCAAGTCCCTGCAGAGCCGCGTCGATCTGGGCCAGCAGAGCCGGGTCCTCAACGGCCCAGCCCGCAATGTGGCCGCCGCCCAGCATCAGTTCGCCCTCATAGACTTTTCGCAGGTCCGCCTTTTTTGCCCCGATCGGCTCGATCAGGGTGCAGTCCGGGTCATCGGCCAGCATCATGATGTGGGGCGCTTCCAGACTAGCCCCCCGGCGCACGGCCATCCGGGGCGGGATGCGGCTCTCGACGGTATGCTCGCTGGGGCGGATGTCAGGCGTCGCGCCCTCGGCATAGCTGTAGGCCTCGAGGTCGATCTTGCCCACAAGGCCCTGCCGCACACGGCCGCTCTGCTCGGTGCGCTCCACATAAATATAGCCGTCCACCGCGCGGGTCAGCACCGAGCGGCGGTATTCGTCCATCGTCTCATGGATGGACGCGATGCGCTGGGGCACATCGCTGTCCTCGAGATAGACTTCCGGCAGGATCAGATTCAGCGCGCTGGGCGAGCCAGCTGTGGCCTGTTCTGCTTTCTCCCAATAGGAGCGGTCGCTGGTGAACTGGTCACATGCCACACAGCCCCACTGTTCCAGCGGGATCTGCTCCGAAGGCAGCAGGATGTGCGCCGGAGAAAAGCACGATGTTTTGTTCATATCACATTCCTCACTCTCTCATTTGGAAACCGCAGTCTCATTCAAACGATCCAGCCGCATCGTCCCGCACGACCACATGCTCCACGCCCGCTTCCAGCTGAGACTGGACCAATGCGGTGCGCTCGTCGGCGCTCAGGGTCGAAGAGGACGGGACCCGGACCAGCAGGTTCTGGATGCCCAGCTGGGCCGCCGGTGCGCCCAGCGTCGTGGACGTGCCGGTGACTTCGGCCAGCGTATAGCTGTACCAGATCGTCACGCTGCCGCCGAAGCGGGTGTTCCATGCGTTGATGTCCGCCGCCAGCTGGCCGGCACGGTCCACGCCGTTGGTAGAGCCGTAGTCCTGCTTGCTGCTGGTCGAGGACGGGAACTGGACATTTTCGAGCACGACCTGTTCAAAGCCCGCCGTGTGCAGTTCGTCGATCAGGTCCCCGATGTACTGCACGGCTTCGGCGGCGTAGGGGTTCAGCCACGGGTTTCCGCCCGCCGAGGCCTTGTTGTCCAGCCAGAGGTACTCCTGATTCTGATAGCGGATGGCCATGGCATGGTCGGCGCGGGCGCCCGCCGGGTCGCGGAACGCGGCCAGCTTGGCCACCGGGATGAGGCCCTCTTCCTTGAAGATGGATGCGACCTTGGCCGGGTCCACGGTCACATCAGCGGACGAAGCCGCCGCTGCCGGGACCTGCGATGCATAATAGACTACACCGGTGGAATCTTTCAGCGTGACAGCGGCATATTTGACGCCCTGCGAAGCCAGCTGCTGGGCAGCGGCGCGGATGGCGGCATCATCGGTCAGGGACGCCGGGTCCACTTCGGCCCAGCTGCCCTCCACGATGGCGGTCCCGTCCACGGCGGGCATCGGGGTCGGTTCCGGTTCGGACGAAGCCGCCGGTTCGCTGCTGGCAGAGGACGCCGCCGTGCTCTCTGCCGACGAAGCGGTGCTCTCGCTCGCCGCCGAGGAAGCGGAGAGGTCCCGGTTGCGCACCACGGTATACCATGTGTGGGTCGCCCAGTCCAGCACATGAGGCGCGGCCACCCATGCGGCGGCCAGCACCGCGATGACCAGCACCGCGATGCCGATCCCCTTTTTCAGGCGCATCTCCCGCGTGTAGAAGCTGCGCCGATAGCGCTTGACCTTCTGGCGTTTCGGATATTTTGCCATAATGAACCACCCTCCTTGGGGTCTTGTTACAAGATCACGGAATGGCCGGTGAAGCCATAGATCGCCAACGCCAGCACACCAATATAGATCAGCGTGATGGGCAGGCCGCGGAATGCTTCCGGGATGGCCTTGCTGCGCAGACGGTTCTGGGCTTCGGTGACCAGCATGACGGCCAGCAGATAGCCCAGACCGCTGCCCAGACCAAAGCCGATGGACTGTTCCAGTGTAAAGCTCTGGGTGCGCTCCACCAGCACCGTGCCCAGCACGCCGCTGTTGACCGCGGCAAGGGGCAGGATGCGGATGAGCTGCCCGCTGCGGGGGCCTTTGGCCGCTTTCAACACCAGCAGCTCAAACAGGCAGACCACCGCGATACAGGCCAGATACATCAGCGGGCGAAGCTGGGCGCGGTTGGGCAGCGGCGCAAGGAAGCGGCCCGCGTAGAAAGCCAGCGGGGCCACCAGCATCTGCGTGATGCAGAGCATCAGCGCGAACCACCAGCTGCTGGTCCGCTCGTCGCCCACCAGCTGGACCAGACGGGACACGCCCAGTCCTCGGGTAAAGACGGCATTCTGGGCAAAGATGGCCAGAACGGCGTAGCTGAACGCCACGCCTACAAGATGCAGCACTTCGCTCATTTTTCCGCCTCCTTGTTCGGGTGGACCGCAAGATAGCCACGCGCTTCGTTTTTCAGATATTCACGCTGCTTGCGGGCCAGTGCACGCCAGACAGCGCAGAGGACGCCCAGCACGATGAAGCCGCCCGCCGGCATACTGGCCATGGGCAGGATGGAGCGGCTGAGCGTCACGCCGAACACGCTGCCATAGGCCAGCCACTCCCGGACACAGCCCAGAAGCAGCAGGATGAGCGCATAGCCCAGCGTGATGCGCAGACCTTTGGAAACGGCCTTGTGCATCGTTTCCTGCACGCGGCCGAAACGGTAGGTCAGCAGCGGCTCCACGATCAGCATGGGCAGATAAATGCCCAGCGTCAGCAGGTCCGTGCCAAAAACGGCGTTCAGGATGGGGTAAGCCGCCAGATAGACGACTGCCTCACTCCCGCTGTAGAGGAGGGCGCGGGGCAGGAGCTTCTTTTCCAGCTCTTCGGGCGCGGGGCTTTCGTCCCGCAGCGGACACCACCGGCTCAGCAGACAGGCCAGCATCCGCGAAGGGGTCAGCAGCAGCGCCACCGCTGCCGCCAGCATCAGGGCGTTCCGGCCCGTGGTCGCAAGGACCACCAGCGGGGCCAGTCCCATGCCCTGCATCACGACCGGGTTGTTTTTGAACACGCGGTCATGGTGCGCGAACTTTTCCGGGTCGCGCGTGATCATTTCCGCCACATGACGTTTCATTCCGCGCCCCCCTTTCCGGCTTTCCGCTGCTCCAGCAGCCGATACAGATGCGTTTCCGTGCGGTCGAGCCAGCCGGAAATGCTGTTGACAGTGAGCAGCGCGAAGCAGACACCCGTGTCGTACACGCCAAAGTACCGGAAACCCATCGTTACGACGCCCACCAGCACGCCGTACAGGATGCGGCCGATGCGGTGATGGGCGCAGGTGTACGGCTCATTCAGCAGGAACACCGCGCTGAAGAACATCGCGCCGGTCAGCAGCTCATCCCGCACGCTCTGCAGACGGGGCAGAACGCTGGCAAACAGGCTGCTGCCGCTCAGGCCCACCTGACGGGGGAAGAAGAACACGATCAAAGCGCTGGTCAGCAGGAAGCTGACGGATGCACTCAGGCGGACGTCCTTCTGGGTCCAGAGGAACAGCCCGCAGGCCAGAATGACCAGTGCTGCACCGGTCCCCATGGGGGCGGCGCACTCGCCCAGCCCCAGCGACAGGAAGCTGATGTTCAGCATACCGCCGCTGCGCAGGGTCTGCGAGATGGTGTCCGACACCGGCACGCTGGACGCATCCCAGAGCGGGACCGCCGTATAGGGCTGCGGATAGCGGAACACCTGTTCCGGCCACGACACCGCCGCCACGGCATAGCCCACCGCCGCCGGATGGAACGGATAGCTGCCATAGCCGCCGAACACTTCCTTGCCGATAAGGACACCGGCCAGAACCGCAGCGATGATGACATACCAATCCACCGTGACCGGCATGAGCAGGGCGATGAGAAGAGCGAAGCTCTCGTTGGAAAAATCGTTGGACTGATAGACCCGGCGGCGCAGCAGCGACACCAGACGGTCACACAGGTTGCCGGTCAGCAGCGCCGCGCCGCAGAGCAGCAGCGGCCGCAGCCCGTACAGGAAGCAGGACATGCACAGCAGCGGAATGACCATCCAGCAGATGTGCTGGTAGTAGCGGCCCGTGCGGGCCAGCTCCCGCTCCCGTGCCTGAATCAAAGTTTCATCCATGGTACGGCTCCTCTCACAGAGCTGCCAGACGGCCCACAGCGGCGGCCGGGTCGGCTGCACCGAACACGGCGCTGCCCGCCACAAGGATGTCCGCACCTGCTTCGACGCAGAGCGGGGCCGTGGTGTCATCCACGCCGCCGTCCACTTCCAGCAGATAGTGTGCGCCGCGGCGGGCGCGCTCGTCCCGCAGGAAGCGCAGCTTTTCCAGCGCCGAGGGCATGAACTTCTGGCCGCCGAATCCCGGCTCCACGCTCATGACCAGCACAAGGTCCAGCTGGTCGAGGTAGGGCAGCAGGGCTTCCGGAGCCGTGCCGGGTTTGATGGTCAGGCCGACCTGGCAGCCCTGCGCCTTGATGGCGTCGATGGTCTGCTGGATATCGTCCTCGCACTCGAGGTGGAAGTTCTGCAGCGTTGCGCCCGCCTTGGCGAACGGCTCCGCATAGGCCAGCGGGTGGCTGATCATCAAATGGACATCATAGAACGCATCGGGCAGACCCTTGTGCAGACTTTTGAGCACCGGCACGCCAAAGCTGATGTTCGGCACAAAGTGACCGTCCATCACGTCATAATGCAGCATTTTCGCGCCGGCATCCAGCACCATGCGGCAGTCCGCACCCAGCTTGGAAAAATCGGCCGAAAGGATCGAAGGACTTACAATCGTCATGTTCGTTTGTACTCTCCGTTATTTTCCGAAAGATTTTGCTGTGCCGTCCGTTTCTGTGCTTCCGGGAAGGACAGAATTTGGGGTAGACATAGCTATTCTTAGTTTACATGAAAACGCGCAAAAAATCAAACCCGACGCCGTGTTTTTCACGGAAAAGACGCAAAAATCCATTTCGTGGGTCCATCCACGCAAAAAACAGCCAAGCCGCTCCCCGTTCTGGAGCAGCTTGGCTGTCACGATTCAGTTGACCGGCTTCATGCTGGCCGGGTCCTCCACGGGGACCGGGCGGCCGGATTCATCCGGCAGACGCTTGATCTCGCCGGGGTTGGGCGGGCAGGTGGGCAGGGTGAACACGAACCTGCACCATTCGCCCTGCTGGCTCTCGACCCGAATTTGGCCGCCGGACAGATTGACCAGCACTTTGCAGATGTTCAGGCCCAAGCCCGCGCCGCGGGCATGGAGTCCGCGGGACTTATCCTCTTTGTAGAACCGCTGGAACACATAGGGCAGCGCCTCCGGGCTGATGCCCTGACCGGAGTTCCAGATGGAGACTTCCACCTCCGGGCCAAGCTTTTCGACGCTGAACTTGATGGTCCCGCCCGCCGGGGTGAACTTGATGGCATTGTCCAGAATGTTATACGCCACCTGATGGATCAGGTCCGGGTCGGCATAGACCAACACCTTTTCGTCCATGGTCAGACCTTCCAGCTCGATCATGCCGTCGTTGATCCGCTGTTCTGCCGAGAGGGCCACGCCGGTCAGCGTCTCCCAGATGTTGAACATCCGGGCGTTGACCTGATATTCGCCGCTTTCCAGCTTTGAGAGGTCCAGCATGTTCTGGATCAGGCGGGCCAGACGGCCCGTCTCCTCCGAAACGAGCTGTAAATAATGGTTCTGCAGTTCCGGCGGGATGGTCCCATCCAGAATGCCGTCGATGAAGCCTTTGATGGTCGTCATCGGCGTGCGCAGCTCATGCGCGATGTTGCCCATGAACTGGCCGCGCGAGTTGTCGTTGGACTGGATGTTCTCCGCCATCGTGTTGAAGGTGCGGGCCAGATCGGCCACTTCGCCTTCCCCTTCCACGCCTTCGACGCGGACCGAGAAATCGCCGCCGCCAAAGCGCTGGGCGGCATCGGTCACCTTCTGGAGCGGGTCGGTCAGACGGCGCATCAGGAAGGTGGTCAGCACGCTGGCGCACAGCAGCATCACACAGGCCGAGAAGAAGAAGTTCGACCAGAACTCCTCCTTGAAATCCGTCAGGCGCGCACCGGACGAGCACAGGAACAGATAGCCGCTGCATTCGCCCTGCGTGTCCAGCATCCGCCGCACCGAGACATAGCTCTTTTCGGTCAGCACACCGTCCAGCGTGCTCAGGACATGATAGGGCTTTTCGGCATCGGCTTTCTGCTGGATCTTTTCCATCAGCTCTGCCGAGACGACATCTTCTTCCAGCTGTTCCGGGCTGGACGTGATGAGGACGTTGCCCTCTCCATCGGTGAAGAACAGATAGGCTTCCGCGCTCTCGCCGATGATCTCCAGCTTAGTGCTCAGCGCATCCAGTTCCTCGCCCTTGGGCAGCTCCGACTGCTGGACCACATAATCTGCGGCCCGCCGGGTCACATCTGCAACGCTGTCCAGTGCATCATAGCGCTCCTGCGCGAAATACCGGCTGAACAGCACCCACTCTGAGAAGCCGAACACCGCCGTGCCCAGCACCAGAAGGGTCGCCACCATCGAAAAGAAGGTAACGGAAATACTTTTGCGCATTACTGACGCACCTCGAATTTATAACCCACGCCCCAGACGGTCTTCAGCTCCCACTTGTCGGATGCGCCCGACAGCTTCTCGCGCAGACGCTTGACATGGACATCGATGGTGCGGGAGTCGCCGTAGTATTCAAAGCCCCACACTTCGTCCAGCAGCTGGTCGCGGGTGTAAACGCGGTTGGGATGGGATGCCAGACAGTTGAGTAGTTCCAGCTCCTTGGGGGGAGCCTCCACCACCTTGCCCTTGACCCGCAGTTCGTAGCTGTTCATATCCAAGCGGAGATTGTCGAATTCGATGACGCCTTCCGTGCTCTCGGCCGCAGCGGTCGAGGTCTGGCAGCGGCGCAGGACCGCCTTGATGCGGGCCACGACTTCCTTTGCATCGAACGGCTTGACCATGTAATCGTCGGCGCCCAGCTCCAAGCCCAGCACCTTATCAAAGGTCTCGCCCTTTGCGGTGAGCATCATCACGGGGGTGTTGCCCAGCTTGCGGATGCGGCGGCAGACTTCCAAGCCGTCCATCTTGGGCATCATCACGTCCAGCAGGACCATGTCCGGCTTGACCTGATTGAACTTTTCCAAGCCTTCTTCGCCATCGTTCGCAATGGTGACCTGATAGCCTTCCTTGGTCAGATAGAGCCGCAGCAGCTCGCAGATATTGACGTCGTCATCCACGACAAGGATCTTTTCGTTTGCCATGAGGGGTTCCTCCTGTATATTTTATGCCGCTCCCAAGGCCGGGGCGGATGTTTGCATGAGTCTCTATTCTCTATTATACGGAACAGTTATGACAAAATAAAGAAGGTTTTGTATGATTTTTGGGATTTCGCGGGGTTGCGGCTTGCACTCTCCTCCCCCTTTGCGTATAATGATAGATGTATTATTATGTTCACCTCAACGTGTAAGGAGCGTATTTGATATGAAATTAGGTATCGTCGGTCTGCCGAATGTCGGCAAGTCCACTTTGTTCAACGCCATCACCTCCACTAAGAACGCGGAGGCGGCCAACTATCCGTTCTGCACCATCGAGCCGAACAGCGGCATCGTGGCCGTGCCCGACAAGCGGCTGGACAAGCTGGCTGAGATCTGGCAGACCAACAAAAAGACTCCCGCCATCGTGGAGTTCGTCGATATCGCCGGTCTGGTCAAGGGCGCAAGCCAGGGCGCTGGTCTGGGCAACAAGTTCCTCGGCCACATCCGCGAGTGCGACGCCATCGTGCATGTCGTGCGCTGCTTCGACGATGACAACATCATCCATGTCGTCGAGGACGTGACCAAGGCCGAAGCCGTGGACCCCATCGCCGACATCGACGCCATCGACTACGAGCTGATCCTGTCTGACCTCGAAGTGGTCCAGAACCGCGCGGGCCGCATGGCCAAGGCCGCCAAGAGCGGCAACAACAAGGGCGCTGCCGCCGAAGCCGCATGGCTCCAGCAGCTTGCCGACCACCTGAGCGCCGGCAAGCCCGCCCGCAGCTTCGACTTCGACGAGAACGACGCCGAGCAGCAGACGGTTCTGCACGAGATGGGTCTGCTGAGCGCAAAGCCCGTCCTGTACGCCTGCAACGTCGGCGAAGATGACCTGATGGAGGGCATCGAGAACAACAAGTATGTCCCGCTGGTGGCTGCACGCGCCGCTGAAGAGGGTGCACGCTACATCCCCATCTGCGCCAAGACCGAAGAGGACATCGCCGACTACTCCCCTGAAGAGAAGAAAGCCTTCCTCGCCGAAATGGGCATCGAGGCCAGCGGTCTGGACAACCTCATCACGGCCAGCTACGATCTGCTGGGCCTGATCTCCTTCCTGACCGACGGCAAAAAGGAATGCCGTGCATGGACCATCCGCAAGGGCACGAAGGCTCCTCAGGCCGCCGGCAAGATCCACAGCGACTTCGAGCGCGGCTTCATCCGTGCCAGCGTCATCGGCTACAGCGATCTGGAAGCCAACAACTTCGACTATGCCGCCGTCAAGGCCAAGGGTCTGCAGCGCACCGAGGGCAAGGAATACGTCGTCAAGGACGGCGACGTGATCGAGTTCCTGTTCAACGTCTAAGTCCGCTCAGGCTCATTTCATCCGCTCATTCTCCCAGAGAAAGAGCCATTGGCAGACAGTGCCGATGGCTTCTGCTCTCGCCGCATCTGCGCCCTGCCGGAAAGGGCCGCAGGATAGAAAGGGACACTTTATTGATTATCGGAATTATGGGCGCCATGCCCGATGAAGTCGATCAGCTCTGTGCCAAGCTGGAAAACGTCACCGTCGAGCCTTACGGCGGCGTGGAATACCACAAGGGCACGCTGGCCGGAAAAGAAGTCGTCGTCTGCTGTGCGGGCATGGGCAAGGCCAATGCCGCCGCGACCACGCAGGTGCTCATCACCAAGTTCGGTGCGGAGAAGATCATTTTCTCCGGCATCGCGGGCAACATGACCAGCAAGATCGGCATCGGCGATGTGGTCATCGGTAAAACGGTGCTCTATCACGACGCCCAGCTGGACATGATCTGCCAGAATCCGCCGTTCCTGAAGGAATACACCGGCGACCCCACCCTGATCGCCGCCGCCGAAGCCGCCTGTAAGGCCGTGGGCGTCAAGGCACTGACCGGCAAGATCGCCACCGGCGACCTGTTCGTCGGCGACAGCGAGACGAAAGCCGCCATCGAGGCCAAGTGCGCGCCCGATTGTGTAGAGATGGAGGGCGCCGCCGTCAGCCAGATCGCGGCGAAAAACGAAGTTCCCTGCGTCATCCTGCGCGCCATGAGCGACAACGCTGACGAGGACGGCCACGAAGTTCTGGTCGTCAAGAAGTTCAGCATCGCGGAGTACGTCGCGACCGCCACCAAGATCGTTGCATCGATGGTGGAGTCTCTGTAATCGACTGCACTCAAAACCCCGGCAAAGCATAAAACTTTGCCGGGGTTTTCTTTGCGGAATTTGCAACCAGTTCTGGCCGGACGTCGGGGAGCTTTTCCAGCTTTACAAAAACTGCTCCAGCTTGATCCGATTGTCCTCTTCAAAATCCTGCAATCGCTGCATCAGTCGCTTGGAACCCGGTGCGGCGTCGGGGTAGTCCTTCTGGCTCTTGATGCAGTCCATGACGCCCTGACTGCTGCCCTCAGAGAGCATCTCCGCCAGATTGCGGGTGGATTTGTCGGTCAGCGTTTTCATGCTGATGCCCATTTTCGTGTTGAATTTTGCCATCGCGCTCTGCCCCTGCGCCGAGCCGCCGCACGCTTCGATGGCGGTGTGAGCCTCCTGATTCAGTTCGCGGTAGATGTTCCGCTCCCGCAGAAGCTCCGCCTTGAACTGGGTATCGTCGGTCATCGGGACGATCTGTTCCAGCGTGTTTTTGCCCATCTCCGTGTTCTGCACCACGGCTTCCAGCAGATTGAGGTTGTCGTTTTTCTGATTTTCCATAGAAAAGTCCCCCTTTTGAAGCCTAGCATCTCCAAAAGGGGGACTTTTTATCCATAGAACTTATTCGGCGCAGACCCGGTCTCCGCCCGCATCCTGTGCGGCCTTGAGCCGCTTTTCGCACAGCTGATACAGGGCATCCCAGTTTTTGCCCCGCACCTCGTTGGTACAGGCACAGCCGATGGACTGGGTGAACGGGACCCGGCGCATCAGGCCCACGGAAGCCACGCATTCCCGGGGCATTTCTGCATAAATACGGCCCAGCTCGTCGGCCAGTTCGGCACAACCCTTATCCGCGCAGCCGATAGCGAACAGCGTATCGGTCAGGCGGCAGACCACCCGCTCGTCCGGGCGGTCGTAGTGTTTTTTCCACTGGTTGGCCACAAAGCAGACCAGCTGATTCATCACGGCGTCGCCCTGCTCGGCCAGCAGATCTCCGGCCTTGTCCAGCTCCACCAGCGCCAGCGAAGCACAGCGGTGAGCATCGGTCCAGTCGTCCAGACGGGTGCAGAACTCCGTCTCGAAATAGCGGCGGTTGAACACACCCGACAAAAAGTCGTGGTTCATGTCGTCGCGGCACAGCTCCCGCTCGCGCGGGGTCATCCGGTCCTCCGGCAGGTCGTTGCCCGCCAGCAGAGCCGTCATCTGCAGCTGCCAGATCTTTCCGTCGGCATATACCCGGCGGCGCAGGACGCAGTCCACCTGCCCGTTGCGCAGTTCATAGTCCACCATCAGGCCGTCGTCCTGCCAGCTGCGGGCGGCGTCCTCGTCGGCCTCAGTCAGGGTCACGTCCTCAAATGCAGCCTTCGCGCTGCGGACAAATTCGCGCAGGTCCTGCTCGGTCCATTCTCTCTTCATGCGTTTTATTCCCCATCATTTTGGTGTCGGATTCTCCCTCCCGACACGCCTTACCACGGGACCGTCATTTTTGCGGCCCTCGATTGCTTAAAATTATACCACTCTCGCGGGGGAGTTACCAGCAAAACGCACAATTTTTAGTTCAATTTTTTACAAATTCGTCGAACTGCTAAAGTTTCCGGCCCTTTTCCATCAGGTCATGCACGGCAAACGACTTCGCATTCGGCCAAGATCTCATCGGCCAGCGCGGCGGTATCAAAGCCCGCCTTGGCGCGCCAAGTCCAGTTTCCGCCCAAGCGGCCCGGGGTGTTCAGATGGGCTTCCGCGCCCAGACCCAGCCAATCGGCCATGGGGATGATGGTGCGGTCCGCCACCGAGGCCAGCGCCGCGCGCAGGAGCGCGATGCGGGCTTCGTCCGTCTTGACGGCGGCCACTTCCTTGGCCGTGGGGCGGCAGGGCGTCAGATGCAGATACTTTGCGACATGAGCCTTTTCCTTGTCGTTCGCGCCATTCTCCCACCAATCGGCCAGCGTGGTGTTGTCGTGCGTGCCCGGGTAGACCACGCTGTTCTTGACGTGGTTGTGGGGCAGATACTCGTTGTCGCCGCTGCCAAAGGCGAACTGCAGCACCTTCATGCCGGGGAAGCCGCTGTCTGCCAGCAGCTCGCGGACGCTGGGGAACAGCTCGCCAAGGTCCTCGGCAATGATGGGCAGCTTGCCCAGCGCTGCTTCGAGGGCGCGGAACAGGTCCATGCCCGGGCCGTTCTCCCACTTGCCGGTCTTGGCCGTCGGGCTGCCCGCCGGGATGGCCCAATAGGTGTCGAAGCCGCGGAAATGGTCGATGCGGAGCAGGTCGTAGATGCCCAGTGCATGGCGGACCCGCTCGATCCACCACGCATAGCCAGTCTTTTGATGATACGGCCAGTTGTACAGCGGGTTGCCCCAGAGCTGGCCGTCCGCCGAGAAGTAATCCGGCGGGCATCCGGCCACGCGGGCAAAGCCGCCATCCGAATCCAGCTCGAACAGCGGGCCGCCCACCCATGCGTCCACGGAATCCGCCGAGACGTAGATGGGGATATCGCCCAGCACCTGAATGCCCTTTTCGTTGGCATAGGCCTTCAGCTTTTTCCACTGGCGGGTGAACTCATACTGCAAAAACTTCCAGAAGCCGATCTCTTCCTCGTTCTCGGCGCGGAAGCGCTCCAGCGCACCGGCATCCCGCAGACGATACTCGCGGGGCCATGCGGCCCAGCTCTTCATCTCGTGGGTGGTCTTGAGGGCCATGTACAGCGCATAATCTTCCAGCCAGCCCTCGTTCTCGAGGGCAAAGGCATAGTAGTCATCCGGGTAGTAATACGCACAGCCGTGGACCCCGGCGCACTGTTTCCGCCATGCCGCATAGGCCTCGCGCAGGACCTTGTAGCGGCTGGTGTAGAGCGTGCCGTAGTCCACTTCCAGCGGATCTTCACCCCAAGACTCCGCCTTGAGCTGGGCCGCAGTCAGCAGACCGTCGGCCTTCAGGGCGTCGAGGTCGATGAAATACGGGTTGCCCGCAAAAGCCGAGCAGCTCTGATAGGGGCTGTCGCCGTAGCCGGTGGGGCTGAGGGGGAGGATCTGCCAGATCTTCTGCCCCGCCTTCGCGAGAAAATCGACAAACTTTTCAGCTTCCTTTCCGAAGCAGCCAATTCCATAAGGGCCGGGCAGGCTGGACACCGGCATCAGGATTCCACTTTCACGCATGATGTACCTTCCTCATTTCGTTCGGATTTCGGTTATTTCCTATCATAACATAACCGCAGACTATTTTCCACAGGCAAAAATCGTGGTATACTAAGATTTGTTACCCGAGAGGTTTCAGGAGGAGCTTATGCAACCAACCGAAAAATATTTCGAGGCCGACGCCTACCGCACCCAAGCGGAAGGCCGCATCCTCGCCATCGAGCCGGACGGAAAAGGCGGCGGGAAAGCCGCGCTGGACGGAACGGTGTTTTATCCCGAAGGCGGCGGACAGCCCGCCGACCGCGGAACGCTGACCCTCGCCGACGGGACCGTGCTGACCGTGACCGACGTGCACGAAAGTGCGGGCGTCATCTGGCACACGGTCGCTTCCCTGCCGGAGTCTGTTTCTGCCGGGGCCGTGGTCACCGAAGCCATCGACTGGGCATGGCGGTTCGACAAGATGCAGCAGCACACCGGCGAACACATCCTGTCCGGCATCCTGCACCGCATGTTCGGGGCCGAGAATGTGGGCTTCCACATCGGGTCCGATGCCGTGCGGATGGACACCAGCGTTCCCATCTCCGCCGAAGGTCTGCGCGAAGCCGAATTGGCCGCCAACCGCATCGTCTGGCAGGACGTGCCGGTGGTCATCACCTACCCCACCCGCGAAGAGCTGGCGGCGCTGACCTACCGCAGCAAAAAAGAGATTGAAGGGCAGGTCCGGATCGTGACCATCCCCGGCGCAGACGTCTGCGCTTGCTGCGGCACGCACACGGCCTCGACCGGCGCGGTGGGGCAGATCAAGATCCTGGCCTCTGAGAACTACAAGGGCGGCGTCCGGCTGAGCATCGTCTGCGGCGAACGCGCCCTGCTGGCCGCACAGGCCATGCGGGAGCGTCAGGCCGACATCGGGGCACTGCTCAGCGCCAAGCCCAGCGAGACGGCAAACGCCGTCCACCGGGTGTACGACGAATACACCGCGCTGAAATTCGCCCACTTCGGGCTGTGCGGCCAGCTGTTCGATGCGCTGGCGGCGCAGGTCGTCCCCGGAGAAGATGCTCTCCGCATCGTTCCGGGGCTGGACCCGGACGGTCTGCACCGGCTGGCGGTCCGCCTGAGCGAAGCCACCACCGGCCTGTGCGCGGCCCTGACCCCCAACGAAAAAGGGACCGGCTACTGTCTGGCACAGGCGGGCGGCGATGTCCGCGCCCTGACCAAAGCATTGAATGCCGCCCTGAACGGCCGCGGCGGCGGCAAACCCGGCATCTGTCAGGGCAGCTGTGCTGCCGACCCCGAGCAGGTGCTCCACTATCTGCAAAACCGATCAGCTGAATTTTAAGACCAAACAAGGAGTTTTACCGTTATGAGAATGCGTTTCAAGCCCTACGCCCGCGCCGAACTGATGGCCGCTGATTTCCATGTCCACGACCCCTTCGTCTGGGGCGGCAAATGGCATGAGCAGTACGCCCGTCCGGAACAGCCCTTTGTGCTGGAGCTGGGCTGTGGCAAGGGCGGCTTCATCTCCCAGCTGGCCTGTGCCCACCCGGAGAACAACTACCTCGGCATCGACATCACCGACAAGGTCCTGATCCTCGCCAAACGGAAGATCGAGGCTTCCTATCAGGAGGCGGGCCGCCCCATCGACAATGTGAAGATCATGAGCGCCGACATCGAGCGCATCCACAACGTCATCACCCCCGCCGACACGGTGAGCCGCATTTACATCAACTTCTGCAATCCGTGGAGCAAGAATGCTTCCTCCAACAAGCACCGCCTGACCTATCCGCGCCAGCTCATCCAGTACCGCGCCTTCCTCGAGGACGGCGGCGAAATTTATTTCAAGACCGACGACGACGATCTGTTCCGCGACAGTCTGGAATACTTCCCCGCTTCCGGCTACGAGATCACTTGGAAGACCTTTGACCTCCACGAGAACGAGCCGGAATGGAACATCCGCACCGAGCACGAGGGGATGTTCACCGAAATGGGCATCAAGATCAAGGCCCTCATTGCCAAGAAGCTCCCCGGCGACGAGACGGTCACTTGGATCGAACCGAAGGTCCTGAAAAAAATGGCCGCCGAGGCCGAAGCTGCCGCCTCTGCCGCTGAGGAGACGTCCAATGCGTGACCCCTGCGAAGTGTGCGTCAACAACGTTCAGGACGAATACGGGAGCTGCTACTGCGCCCAGAACGCTGAACTGGACGAGGACGAGATGGCGCGGTATCTCTCCCGCACCACCCGCTCCTGTCCCTTTTTTGAAGCGGGCGACGAATACAACATCGTCCGCAAACAGAACTAGGAGGTGGATGCATTGTCCTTCTTTACCGAGACTACTGTCTGTGGATTTTCGCTCTATCAGGTTTTTGCCTATTTCCTCATTTACTCCTGCATCGGCTGGTGTCTGGAAGTCGTCTACGCCGCCGTCACGACCGGCAAGCTGGTCAACCGCGGCTTCCTGAACGGGCCGGTCTGCCCCATTTACGGCTTCGGCATGATCATCGTGCTCTTTGTCCTGACGCCCTTACAGCACAGCATCCTGCTGCTGTACATCGGCGGCGTCATCCTGCCCAGCGCGCTGGAGCTGGTGGGCGGCTGGCTGCTCTACAAGCTCTACCACACCCGCTGGTGGGACTACACCGATTATCCGTTCAACATCGGCGGCTATATCTGTCTGGAGTTCTCCCTGCTGTGGGGCGTGGGCACGCTGGTGGTCATGAAGATCGTGCATCCCATGATCGCGGGCATCGTGGCGATGGTCCCGCCGCTGGTCGGCCTGATCGTCATGTGCGTGCTGTATGCCGTCTATGCGGCGGACACCATCGCCACCGCCTTTGCGGCTTCGGACCTTGCCCGCGACTTGGAAGCGCTGGAAAAAGTGGCCGACAGTATGCACGCCGTCAGCGACGCCATGACCGAGCTGCTGGGGACCAACGCCATGGCCATGGACCAGAAGATGGACGAGAGCCGCTTGCAGCTCAAGCTGGCCGCTGCGGAAGCCCGCGACAGCGCCTCGAAGCTGTCGCCCCGCGATGCGGCCAACGCCATGCGGGCCAAGGCGGACGAAGCCATGGAAGCTGCCAAGAAGGCTTCGCAGGATGCTAAACTCAACGCCAGCGAAGCCGCCAATGCGGTCCGTCTGGCGGCCAAGGGCACGGCAGAGCGCACCGCCGAGCTGCTCAAGCTGGAACAGCTGTCCGAAGAACTGCAGGCTCGTTCCGAGGAGCTGCGCTCCCGCACCCAGAGTTCGACCCCGCATTTCGGCAAGCGCCGTATGCTGCGCGCCTTCCCCACCATGAAATATGGTACGAAGCACCGCACCCTCGAATCCCTGCGCGAAGATCTGAAGAAAAAAGAACGCGATTGATGCAAAAACCGGGAGGTCCCAGCTGGGGCCTCCCGGTTTTTTGTGGTTTTTAGGATATTATGCCCAGAGACTTTCCGGGTACAGACCTTCTTCGGTCTTTTTCGCGATGGCCGCCACGACGGTGGGCTTGTCCTCGCGGTAGGTGACGCCGAACCACTTATCGTGGCTGTGCAGGATCTTCACGGTCGCCTTGCCCTCGTCGATCAGCTCGCTGGCCACGGTCGGCAGGAAGTACTCGCACTTGAGCGGGTTCTTGGGCAGGTTCTCGGTCAGCCAGCCCGCAAAGCGGTGGTCGGCCTCGTCGAGGAAGCTCTTGCCGAAGCCCCACAGGTTCATGCTGACGGGGGCGTCCTCGGGCAGGTCGTTCCAGCTCTCGCCGCCGTCCTCGGTGTAGTGGATGCCGCCCTCATACGTCTCGATGCGGGTGCGCTCGGTGACGCTGTGCAGGGTCCCGTCCGGATTGGCCACGCAGACGCCGCGCGCCACGCTGCCGTTCTCCGAAACGGTATTTTTCAGCAGATAGCTGACCATACAGTAATCATACACCGTGCCGTCCTCGTGGGTGGACAGGTAATCGTAGATGACCTTGAAGGCTTCGGGGCCGTAATAGTCGTCCGCATTGATGACCGCGAACGGGCCGTCGATGAGCTTCTTTGCGGCCAGAACGGCGTGGCAGGTCCCCCACGGCTTGACGCGGCCCTCCGGGATAGAGAAGCCCTCGGGCAGCTCGTCCAGCTGCTGGAACGCATATTTGACGTTCATCACCTTGCCCACGCGGTCGCCGATGGCGGCTTTGAACGTTTCCTCGATCTCGTGCTTGATAACAAAGACCACCGTTTCAAAGCCGGCACGGCGGGCATCATAGAGGGAATAATCCATGATGACCTGTCCGTTGGGACCCACCGGGTCGATCTGCTTCATGCCGCCGTAACGGCTGCCCATGCCGGCAGCCATGACCACCAATACCGGTTTGTTCATTTTCAGATACCTCCTGCGCTCAGCGCGTTTTCTGGCTCCATTATACTCCAAACGCGCTTCTCCAACAAGTACAGATTCCCGTTACGATTTGCCATGGATTCCGCCCCGCCGCTGTGCTAGAATAGAACCAGAAAAAACGAAAGGGGTTTTGTTCATGTATCCAGCATCCTCCGCCCGTTACTCCACCATGCAGTATCACCGCTGCGGCCAGAGCGGTCTGCTGCTGCCCGCCGTCTCGCTGGGATTCTGGCACAATTTCGGCGACACCGGCCATTTCGACACGATGAAGCAGCTCTGCTTCACGGCCTTTGACCACGGCATCACCCACTTCGACCTCGCCAACAACTACGGCCCCGAACCCGGCAGCGCCGAGAAGAACCTCGGCCGCATTTTGAAAGAGAACTTCCGCCCCTACCGCGATGAGCTGATCATCAGCACCAAGGCCGGGTATGAGATGTGGGACGGCCCCTACGGCAACTGGGGCAACCGGAAATATCTGCTGGCCAGCTTGGACCAGAGTCTGGAGCGTCTGGGGCTGGACTATGTGGACATCTTCTACCACCACCGCATGGACCCCAACACCCCGCTGGAAGAGACGATGGGCGCGCTGGAACAGGCTGTGCGCAGCGGCAAGGCACTGTATGTTGGCCTGTCCAACTACGACGGCCCCACGCTGGAAAAGGCTTGTGCCATCCTGACCGAGCGGCACGTTCCGTTCGTCATCAACCAGAACCGCTACTCTATTTTTGACCGCACCATCGAAAAGAACGGCCTGAAAACCACCGCCAACGCCCTCGGAAAAGGCATCATCGCTTTCAGCCCGCTGGCGCAGGGACTGCTGACCGACCGCTACCTCCATGGCATCCCCGCCGACAGCCGCATCCGGACCGACGGCCGCTTCCTGAAGGAATCCATCCTGACCGACGAAAAGCTGGCGCAGATCCGCGCCCTGAACGACATCGCCGCCGCCCGCGGTCAGACGCTGGCCGAAATGGCGCTGGCGTGGATCCTGAAAGATGGTCAGGTCACCAGCGTCCTGATCGGCGCGTCCCGCCCAGAGCAGATCTTGGACAACCTCGCCGCCCTCAACAACACGACTTTCACCCCGGAAGAGCTGAAGGCCATCGATGCCGCATCCGGCTTCTGAGAAAGGACACGCAATGCAGAGAACTGTATGGATCACAGGCGCTTCGTCCGGCATCGGACGGGAATTTGCCCGCCGGTATGCGCGGCTGGGCTTCCGGGTCATCCTGACCGCCCGCCGCCGGGACCGGCTGGAAGCGCTGGCTGCTGAACTGAAACACCGCTACCGCACCCCCTGCCGCATCCTTACGGCAGACCTTGAACAGGACGCCGACTGCGAAGCCCTCTGCGCCGCACTGGCCGAGGAGCGCATCGATCTGTTCATCAACAACGCCGGGTTCGGGACCTGCGGCAGCTTTCTGGAAACGGACCCGGACAAGGAACTTTCCATGATCCGGGTGAACGTGCTGGCCATGCACCGGCTATTCAAATTTGCCCTCAAAAAGATGCAGACACAGGGCTTCGGGACCATCCTGAATGTAGCGTCCTCGGCAGGTCTGCTCCCGGGCGGCCCCTATATGGCCGGTTATTACGCTTCCAAATCCTATGTCGTCAGCCTGACGCGGGGCGTGGCCGAAGAGCTGCGGGAGCAGCACAGCCCCGTCTACGTCTGTGCACTCTGCCCCGGCCCGGTCAACACGGAGTTCAACGAGCACGCCGACGTGGTGTTCGCCCTGAAGGGCATCTCGCCGGAAGTCTGCGTCGAAGAGGCCATGCGCGGGATGCTGCGGCATCAGACCATCATCGTGCCGTCGGCGCTCATGCGTCTGGCCACCACGGCCCAGAAGCTCGTGCCTGCCCCGCTGCTCATGCCTATTCTCGCGCGGCAGCAGAAGCGGAAGCTGGGCTGACAAAAAATCGGCAAATCGCTCAAATTTTTCATTGTATCTTTGTGCATCCTTTCCAATTCTTCAAATTCTATCGCACTTTTACGAAACGTTGGCTGCAATGCAAAGAAATTACATACAATCTGCCAGAAAAACACCTTGACATGTATCCCGAACAATGATACCCTAGGATACAAGAGGGCACAGGGCCGGAAACGGCAGCGCTGTGTCCCGCAAGGCAGAAACGCCGGAGCCGTTCCGGCGCAGAATTTTTGATTGGAGGACTTAAACTATGGCAATCTGCACTCCCAAATCGTTTGATCTGACCGGCAAGGTCGCGCTCATCACCGGCGCTTCCTACGGCATCGGTATGGCCATCGCAAAGGCTATGGCTGCCAACGGCGCAACCATCGTCTTTAACGACATCAAGCAGGAGCTGGTCGATAAGGGTCTGGCCGCTTACGAAGAAGCCGGCATCAAGGCTCACGGCTATGTCTGCGACGTCACCGATGAGGACGCCGTGAACGCTCTGGTGGCAAAGATCACCGAGGAAGTCGGCCACATCAACGTTCTGGTCAACAACGCCGGCATCATCAAGCGCATCCCCATGACCGAGATGAGCGCTGCTCAGTTCCGTCAGGTCA
>OLGM01000302.1_pt1 | contig 34305 bp, 20 predicted proteins | sample 1606001 | NCBI WGS metagenome assembly OLGM01 (sample SAMN03283294) | human gut metagenome | biome: human-associated habitat; material: feces | host: Homo sapiens | place: Peru | collected 2012
AGCTTCTCACTGTTTATCATGTGCGGTGTGCAGCCACCGCCATTCTTATAGGTAGAGCAGTGATAGTATTGATACTTCTTTCCGTTTTTCGTCACCGTGCGGCGAATCATATTCTGCCCGCAGTCTGCACAGCGCAGAAAACCTGATAATGGATAAACTGTTGTCTGCGATGGTGCGGTACGAGTGTCCAGTTCCAACAACTGCTGTACCTGTTGAAACTCGCCTTTGCTGATAATGGCATCATGCGCATCTTCCACCCGAATCCAGTTTTCACTTCCAACATCATGGCTCTTTTTTACTTTGTAATTGATTTTCCTGCGTTTGCCCTGAATCAATGTTCCCGTATAGGATTCATTTTTCAAAATACGATTGACGGAAACCACTGTCCACTTCTGATTCAGCCCAGCCTGAAAACCGCAGGTATAGTTAAATCCATTGGCTCTCTTATACTCGTTCGGCGGCAGGACCCCAAGTTCGTTCAAGTGGCTGGCAATGCGCTGTGAACTCATTCCGTTCAATTTTGATTTGAATATTTCCTGCACGATGCCCGCAGCGTATTCATCTATAATCAGATGATTTTTGTCTTTGGGGTCTTTGCGATACCCATACCCTGCGAAACTGCCAATGAACTGACCTTCTTTTCGTTTTACATCTAAGTGACTACGAACGCGCAGCGAAATATCCCGGCAGTAGGTGTCATTGATAAGGTTGTTGAACGGAATCAGAATACGCCCCTTATCATCGTTTTCCTCTGCACTGTCATAATGATCGTTGATGGCGATGAAGCGCACACCCATGAACGGAAAGATTCTCTCCAGATAACGGCCCGTTTCAATGTAGTTTCTGCCGAAGCGAGATAAATCCTTGACGATGATGCAGTTGACGTTCCTTTTCTCAATGTCCTGCATCATCCGCTTAAAATCCGGGCGTTCAAAATTTGTGCCGCTGTAACCATCGTCCACATACTCATCGAACTTGTGCAATTCCGGGTGCTTACCCATGTAATCGTTCAGCAACGCTCTTTGATTTTTAATGCTGTTGCTCTCCTGCTGGTCGCCATCCGAACGCGACAATCGAAGATATGTGGCACAGTTGTATTTTTCATTTCCCTGAAAAAACATAAAAAGCCGATAACCTCCTAATCTATTTGTCGTTCAGACAATAAACCAAGAAATTATCGGCTTTATCAGCATATTCTGTTTTGACCCAAAGCCATTATCTCATATTTCGTGGTCCATGTCAACGCTTTAATGTGCTAAAGTGCAAATTTTCTTCTGCTTTCTTCTTTTTATTTCCGATGTGTCCTTGCGCATTTTTTCAGCGTGTCCTCTAATCGGTTCTCTCCGGCAAAACTAATCTTTACGACCATTCCCCGGTCAAGATAGCAGTAAGGGTTCTTGATCTGTGAAACAAAATCAACCATCCGTTCTCGCTGCGACAGGTCTTTCTTGATTTCCACATCGTTGATGTCCACCAGTTCCTTGCGGTTCACATTACGGAGATCGGTCTGTGCCATCTGGCGCAGGCTTTCCATGGTGTGATAGGTTCGTGCAGTTGTTTCGGTCATTCACTCATTCCTTTCTGTTTTTGGGGTGATCTGTCAGCCTCTTTCACTTATAGAATTGGAGAAAGGCCATTTCGCAAGGTATTTCAAAAAATTTTTTCTTTTTTCAAAAACACCTTGCGAAATACGCTCTGCCCGATTCTAAAGATAGAAGAACCCGAAAAATGCGTAAGGCAACGGCTTCACCGTAAGTAGAGCAAGATTCGCCTATGGTAACTCAAAACTCACTTTCGTGATTTTTCATTCCCGGCAATCTTGATGGGGATTCCGTTCCCCATTCCCACGGTACGCACAAAATCTCAGATTTTGGCTATCTGGCTCCACATGAATGTGTTCGCAGCCGAACGCCTGCGGCTTATCGGGAATTGCTTCGCAACTATAAAATGCAGGAGGATCACACTATGGCTCGACCCAAAAAGGACGAAAGTATCAGACGGACTAATAATGTAATGGTTCGTTTTACCGATGTGGAGTACGCACTGGTTTCGTGTTCTGCTGAACAGGCTGGCTATCCCGTTGCCGTTTATGTGAGGAAACAGGCCATAACCGAAAAACTTCACGTTCATTACAACATCGTTGCCGACATTGCAGAACTGCGAGATTTTGCAAGACAACTTTCCCATATCGGAAATAACCTGAACCAAATTGCAGCTTTTTTCAACAGCGGCGGCATCCAATCTCGTGCCATGTTGGAAGAAATCAATCGTTGCATGACCGACCTCCGCGCTATGCGGAAAGAAATTGCAGGACTGGCAGGTGATTATCGTGGCAATCTTAAAACACGTCGCGGGTAAAAGTGCAGACTATGGCGCGGCACTCGACTATTTGAAATATGAGCATGACGAAGTTCTGAAGAAACCCCTGCTGGATGCAAACGGGAACTGGGTACTCCGCCGAGATATTCTTCTGGAGGGCATAAACTGTGAGCCAGAACTTTTTGATGTGGAGTGCGAAATGCTTAATGCGCAGTACCACAAGAATCAGAATTACGACGAAATCAAGACGCACCACTACCTCATCAGCTTCGATCCTGCCGACAAAGACGAGTGTGGACTGACAGGTGAACAGGCGCAGGCCATCGGCATGGAATATGTAAAAGCCAACTTTCCGGGGCATCAGGCGTTGGTCTGCACCCACATGGACGGTCACAACGGCAGCGGCAATATCCATGTGCATATCGTAATCAACAGTCTGCGAAAGCTGGATGTTCCGCAGCAGCCCTTTATGGAACGTCCCATCGACTGTAAGGCGGGCTACAAACACCATCTGACGAAAGATTACCTAAAGCATTTACAGCAATCTCTTATGAATATCTGCATGAGGGAAAATCTCAATCAGGTGGATTTGCTTTCCCCGTCCGTCAACAAAATCACGCAGCAGGAGTATTATGCTAAACAGCGCGGGCAGATCAATCTGGACAAGTTGAACGCTGAACTTGTTGCAGAGGGTCTCACTCCCATGAAGACCAAATTTCAAACGGAAAAAGATAAGCTGCGCGATGCCATTACTGCTGCGGCGAAGAAAGCAAAATCTTTTGAAGAATTCTGCCGCCTGCTCCAAACCGAATCCAGCATTTTGGTAAAAGACCACCGTGGTCGATTTAGTTACCTTCTCCCGGACAGAGAAAAATACATCTCTGCCAGAACGCTGGGAACCAGTTTTGACCGTGAACATCTTCTGACGCTTTTTGAAAGTAACGCGATCACCGCTGCAAAAGAAAAACAACAATGGGGTGTTGCTGACCCCATTGCCGTTCTCTATATCAAGTCCAATCTTCGTCTGGTAGTGAATTTGCAGGACTGCGTAAAAGCCCAGCAAAGTCGCGCCTATGCTCAAAAAGTCAAAATTTCCAATTTGCAGCAGATGGCAAATACCATCGTCTATGTACAGCAGCATGGTTATGATAGCTATGAAGATTTGAAAAAAGCGCGCGATGAGCTGTCCGTCAAAATGTCCGATGCCCGCAACACCGCCAAATCTACCGATGCCGACTTAAAGCGGCTGAACGAGAAGATTCACTATCTGGGGCAGTATCTTTCCACAAAGGCTACATACAAAGAATTTTTGCAGGCGGGCAACAAGAAGATGTACCGTTCTGCACATCAGGATGAAATTGCCAGATACGAAGAAGCCGTTCAATTCTTGAAACGCAATTCCACGGATGGCACAATTCCCACGATGAAAGATTTACGAGCAGAAAAGGAAAAGTTGCTTTCTGCTCGAACCGCACAATATGAAAGCTATACCTATTTCAAAGATTACTACCACGAACTGCAAACCGCTTGCAGGAATGTTGATATGATTCTTGAAACGGAACACACGCAGCAGCACAGCCGTACCCAGCCCAAGCGCAGTCACGAACCATCACTCTAAGCGATGGCATGAAAAAGCCAGCCACAAGACTTCACTCTGAAAGTCCTGTGGCTGGCATCTCAATTTTTCAGTTGTTTTCAAAAAGGCTGCTTTCTGCAACCTTCTTCAATGCGGCTATCACCGTATCATACGGCACGTTTTCTTCCAATAGCTGCGTTGTCAGGCTATCATAGTCCTGTTTATATGCTTTTTCTCTTATGATTTTTTCAAGTAATTCTGGAACATCGGCTTCCGGCAATGCAGAGGGGCAAATGACCGATTGTGCGCGAACTGCTCGTACCTCTTTTACAAGTTCTCTAAAATTCTCATCCTGCGGCACAAGCGGCAGCAGCTTATAAATATCATAGAGGTGGCGAGAATGTTTTGCAACTTTTCCTTGCAAGTAATAATCGCAAATTGCAAAAACCTTGTCCGCCAGTGTTCGGTCAATTCCCTGCACTTTCATTTCAAACGGATTTAGATTATATTCTTCAATCGCATCTGGGGCTTCCTGCTCCATCATGTCGCCAATGTAGCTATGGACAGGCAGTAAAACAGTTGGAAAGGATACTGCCGTATAAGATGTCTCCAACAAAACCGCCGCTTTCAGCGCATCGCTTGCCATCGGAATGACTGAATCGTATGCGATCACATAGCGATTATAGTCACGGCGGCTTCTGGTTTCGTCCAGATTTTCAATCGTCATTCCAAGTTCTTGTGCCGAATCCACGATTGCCTGCTTTATCTTTTTCTTCTGTCCTTGTGACAGCAGCGTATCAATCGTAATATCAATATCTTCAGAAAAGCGGCGAATCACTTTATGGCACTTGCTCAATGATGTGCCACCCTTAAAAACGATATACGGCATCTTCTGAGCCAAAAGCCGCAGTAACATCGTAACATAATAATCTTTTTCGATTGCCTGTACCATAACACCAGTCTGCTCATAGGCCAAGTCAATCGCATCCCGGAATTGTTCTCTATCACTGTGCAAGTATGCCATTATAAATCACCCTCGTTTCTACCAGATTTTTGTACAGCTTATCCGGGTAATAAGAAAAATACGGTTCCATTTCTGAAAGGCTCAAACTTGCATCGCTCATATATTGATATAATCGCTCCTGCAAAGGCTTTCCCGTAACTTCCGAATACACATCTACATCTTTCAGCAAATCAAGGAATTGCAGCACCTTATAATTGGATTCTGTCACTGGCACTTTCGGCTTACGAACAATCACCCGCGACTTTGCCAGAGATGTTTCCCTGTATTCGTTCGTTGCTTTATTCGATACAACTTCATACAGCATAGGAACCTGTGTCGTTAGCCCCATCTGGTTAAAGAACATCAAACCACTCACATAGCCGCATCGCTTATCCTTATCTCTCAGATATTTACATTCCAACACTTTTTCTGGTGGAAGCTGTGACCCTGATTTGAAAATCGTTTTTTTCGGCAAGAAGTAAACCCCACTATCAAACCGCTTTACCTTTCCAGCATCGGTAAGTTTTTTTATCTGCTGTCGAAGGTTGGCACGGCTCATGCCTTCGATTTGAAGATCAGCAAGGAAAATTGGCTCATTCGGTTTGTAATTTTTCAAAAGATACTCATATAATGTTTCCATACTGCCCTCCATTCACAGTTTCGTGTTTTTTATTTTCTGTTCTGTTATTATTATACTCGTGATTTTCAAAAATATCAAGACATCTTTGTTTTCCACACAAAAAAGAGTGGCGGCTCCTTGTTATAGGAACCACCACTCTGCGTCATAACGGATTTTTAGTTTTTACGGCTTCTCTCCTGCTGCTGTTGTTGCTGGGTCTGGTCTTTCTGTTTCCGCTGTGCCTGCTTGATATGCAGCCGATCCAGCACCGACCATCTGCCACCAATGCGCCGTGGCTTTTTCGGCACATTATTCACGCAACCATCTATCATGTCGTAATTCTGCTCTGTGCCGGATTCCCGCGCACGTTCATACGTTCCGTTCGTCAAGCATTTTTCATGCTCGGTCATATCCTGCTGCTTCTTTTCAGCACGATGAACATACTCTGTAAGTATGGAGCGAACATTTTCAAAGCCGTTCGGAGCATCCGTCACAAATACGCCTTTACTGTCTACCACGACTGGAGAAACAGCATCTTTGCGCTGCTCATTGCGCATCATAAAAAAGCAAACACCCTCTACAACTTCGCTGTCATACGGAAGCCACGTTCCAGTCTTTCCATCAATCTGATAATTGGGAACCATGTAGACGACAGTATTTCCGGCTGCATCAGCATCCATAAAGCCACCGAACTCTACCAGTTCTTCTTTATCGACGTAGAAAAACTTCCGACCCTTTTCTTCATCCCATACAATCACATCGCCAACACCAAACGACCGTCCAACAAATGTGTTTGGTCGCTTTTCTTCCAGCCGCTTCCGGGCTGTCATCGGCGTATCGCTGGGGGCAGGCTTTCCTTTATATGCACTCTGGTAATTCTGATGATGAATCAAAAAGCCGTCCTCTACCTGCTGTGCATAGGATTTTGCCCAATGCTGATGATGCACCTCTTTGATTTGGAAAACTCTATACTGGTTTATCATTTTACGTTTTCTCCTTTTCCGGCTCCTCCGGCCTATACCATTCCAGTTCCAGCCCCTTGAACTGCTGCTCATTCAACTGCTGCATCTTCGGGATGGTCTGCTGAACCAGCGCAGTCATCTCTGCATCCTCTGCCACAAGCGACTGGATCTCCGTCAACACCTGAATCGTATCTTTGAGTGTCGGCTGCTCAAACATCGCCATCAGCATCAATTCCAGTTCATCAAAACGCACATTACTCATAACTCCATCCCTTTCTTTTTTGCTTTCTTCGGCTTGTCCTGTTCCTGTGCAGGCTGCTCCTGCTTTTTGGCTTTCAGACTGCGCAGGGCATCCAGAACAGACTTTTTCGTGTTGCTGCGTTCCTGCTCTTTACTCTGCTGCCGTGCCGCCATCAGCTTTTCCATATCGGAAATAGCCTGTTGCACCAGCTTATCATCCCTGAAATAGTTGATGGAGTTGATGTTCTCGCGCTGCACTTTATCGTTCACGACCAACTCATACATTCCAACAAAGCCGCCATCTTCCTCGATGCAGAATCCAATGCACTTGTCGGCGTTCATCCGTTCGGACGGAATCTTGTCGTAGACTTCCAACGCTTCTTCCATCGTCAGATGGTCGTGGAACTCTCCTGCAAACGTAAACTCCAAACACTCCGCAACATAAAAACTGAGTGTTTCCTCCGGCGCAGGTCTTTCTGCGGCGAGTTTTTCTTTTAAAACTTCTGCCTGCTGTTCCGCCACCGTATCGGCCTGTTCCCGCAGTTCTGCCGCGTCCATGACCCTGCCCTGTGCTGCATCACAGCCAAACTCTGCCAGCAGTTCCGTCATAGCCTCCTGCACAGGCTTATCTCCATCCGTTTCAAGGATGCCGCCATCTCGCTCCGTGAAGTCCTTATTATATAAGGTATAGTCGAAACCATCGTCACAGGTCTGAATGTGAAAATAGGCATCCGGCAGTTTGTAGGCCAGTTCCACTTCCTGCACGGCTAACGCCCCCCGCAACGGCTGGACAACGTGATTCTGGATATACGGGTTATCCCAGCCCGGAACCGTTTTATAGTCCTCTACGATGGTGTCAATGCCGTTCTTGCATTGCAGAACATCCAGCACCCCCGGCAGCGGATCAGGATTTTTCTCCACGCCCAGGGCTTTCATGTAATGGTTCGGAAGTACCTGATACTGCGACATTGCATCGTCCAGATTGCCAAACCGCTTAATTTCAAGCGGAACGGCCTGCCGGTTCTCGACTACATAGAATCGCTTTACAAATGGCTGCTCCTGCTCCAGCTTTTTCTGCGCTTCTAGTTCATCCCGGTACATCGTCACAAAGCCATCCAAAACAGCCGGATGGCTGGAAACCACCCAATCTGCTCGAAATTTAATGATTCTCGCGTTATTTTCCGGGGTGCCGACCTGCTCTGCCCATTCCTTATTGCTGGGAGAAAAGCGGCCATCATAGTTTTTGTAGCGCAGGGTATTCGCCAGAATGTATCCCACACGCTCCATACCATACTGCCGCACCACCTGATTCACTGCATCATCGCCAAGGTGCATCCCGTCATAGTTGTCCGCAATCGCTTCTTGGATTGCCTGCTTGCACTCGCTGTTCAGCCGATAGGAAGTGCGGTACAAATCCACTTCACCATGTTCCTGCGCATAGGAGAACGGCTCATAATAGACAGGCACATCCGAATAGTCCTGTGTGCTGTTGTCCGGCACAGGCACAGCCTTTTCAATGATTTCCGATACCACATCATCTTTATTCGGCATATTCCATTTTTCAGAAAGATATTTCTGCACGGCCTCCTGAAAATCTTCATCGAAGCCGTTCCACAAATCCTCTGCCACCAGCTTGCCCTGCTCATTGACTGCAACACAAGCCGCCATATCGCCGTGTTCCTCATGCTCCAGCAGGAAGAACTTCTCGCCACCAATTTCCGTTTCATCAACAGCATACCATGTGCCGATATGCCCCTCGACTGCGATGTGGTCGGAGTCACCGTGGATCAGTCCATTTCTTTTCTGCTGCTGTTCCTCCATAAACTCTCGCACGGTCAGCTCTGCGCCCGTGAAGTTCAGCCCTTCCTCACCCAGTTCCAGCCGCCCGTCTGCGCCAAGGTCAAGTTCTTCTGCCATCAGGACCGATGCCGCATGGTTCACCACCACAGTTTTCTCCACTGTAATGGGCTGGCCAGGGTCATAGTCCGAACCACGCAGATCATAGCGATACAATCCCTCCGGCACATCTTCATCCCGCAGTCGGCCATTGCTGAAAAGTCCGGGCTTATCAAAGATTTCGATTTCCTGCAATTCTTCGTTCAGAAGGTTCTCTTTCTGCAAATCCATATTCCTTTCCTTGAAAAATTCCGGCAGTTCAGCAAATCCGATGCTGTCCACATAGTAGGCTTTGACCGTATTGCCATCATTGAGTACCACCACATCACTGACCGACAGCGAATGGCCCGTAAAGTCTGCCGGACGCTGGATATTGAACCGTTCATAAATGCCATCCAGCGTATCCTTTTCCGTAAGCGGCGCGGTATAGATCAGGTCATAATCTGCGCGGGCAACTGTCATGCCTTTCTTCCGCACAAAATCCAGACCCATAAAGCGGTAGTCGTGTTCCGGGTCACGGGCAGTGATCTGGTAAATACCGAGCTGCTTTTCGCTGCCACACAGCAACATATTTTCCCGTTCTGTCATGTTTCGCTCCTGTTCCAAGTCTGCTATTGCAATCTGGAAGGTATCACTTCCGCGCTCGATTTCCTCTCGTGCCGTGACAAGAATCGGCCACGGGCTGATGCGGACAAGATATATCTGCTTACCCTCGTCATACAGCCGCAGAGCCTGTTCACGATCTATTACTGTCAGCGGAAAATCCGGGCGCGCGTACTCGTCCTCTGCATAATCTTCCCGCTGTTCCAGCAGAATCGCATCCCATGCGTCAGCCCTAATGCCGAAAATGCCATCGTGCTGCTCGATTTCCTCTTGGCTTACATAATCACCTGCCGTGCCATCACGGAACAGCGGATAGATTCTCTCACCCAGCCGATGCCACTCTCGTGCGCCCTCTTTCGTCAGAGGGAACACATCATCTTTCAGATAGCCGTAGTCATGCATTTCAGAAAGACCAATCATCCCATCCGGGAGATTTTCAATTTTCTCCTGTGCATCGTACATCAGGCGGTTGACTTCTTCTTTGTCATCCTCCGCCAGTGCAGCCGCCAGACCATTCACCAGTTTTTCCGTTGCAGCCCGGTCATCCAGCTTAAAGGCAAAATTCACGATGAGGTTTCGCTGCTCATCATCGAAAATCGTTTTCTCCTGCTCCCTGTCGGCAATCAGCTTTTCCGCATACTGCATCGCGGTCATGCGCTCTGCGCTCCTTTCTGCCACCGCTGTTTCCAGCTTTTCCAGAAAATCGGCTGCGGTCAATCGAATCGTATCCATCGAATCTTTCAGTTCCTTCATCTCCTTGCCGCTGGCCCAACTTGCCACATACGGAAATGAATAATCGGATGTATCAATGCCAAGGGCCGAGCAGACCGTAAACGCGATGCTTTCGGCTTCAGTTTCTTTCGTAAGCCGGTCTTTTTCCTCGCCGTTCTGCTTCATGAAATCGCTGTTATGCAGCATCGCATGAGCAACTTCGTGGATCATCGTCTTGATGGTCTGGCTCTCGCCCATGCCGACCTGAATGCAGATTTCTTTGTCTATGTCGCTGTAATACCCTTTTGCATCCCCCTCGATTTCATCAAACCGAATCGGCACAGGCGATACCTGCTCGATTGCCGCCGTAAGCAGCGCATAGTCTTTGACGCTGGCCGTCAGTTCGTTCACTTCCAGCGACGGAATCGGTTCCCCATCGGTCTGTGAAACATCAAAAACCGTCGTCACGCGGAAGCGCGGAATCACATACTCCACACGCTCCATTTCCGGCTCACCGTTTTTGTTCAGCACCGCCAGCCCCGTATCCTTGTCGATTTTCTCGCGCTCTTCCACTTCCTTGATGGGAGCCGGAGCGATGATCTGGATACCCTTTTCGCCTTTTTTGACATAGCGGTTGAACTTATTCTTCCATGCGTTAAACCCTGCCACCAGTGTGGCATCAGGCCGCTGCATAGCGATTAGCAACGTATTGTTGAAACTGTAATTGTGGAATTTTGCCATCGTGCGCAGGTATGTCGTGTACATTTCCGATGTAAAAATGTCCTTTACGCCCTGCTCCAACCGTTCCGTGATTTCTTTCATCTGCTGTTTGCGGTCAACTGCCATGCAAGCCCTCCTTTTTCTTGACCCATCGTGTTTTCATCTGGCGCGGATATTGGTCAGCCTGTTTCGGTGCCTTCGCACCGTTCCACTCCAAGCCCCCGGCTCTGCCCTCACAGGTGTATCCGGCAGCTTTCAGGGATGCTCCATTTTCCGTATCCAGAATGTAGGTGATCACTTTGTTGTAACCCATTGCCCGTGCTGCACGGTACGCCGCCGCATACAAAATACTGCAAGCGTTTGGAGTTCCATCCGTACACAAGCGGTTAACTTCCAGCGTATAACCATCGTCCAGCCGCCGCGCCACGGGTCTGCCGCAGATAGCAACACCCACCAACGCACCATTTTCTGATACACCGATGGAGAATTTATGCCCCCGCGTCGGTTTATGGTGGCGGTGATACTGCTGCACAAATGCGTTTGCCGTTTTCAAATTGATCGGTGTTAAAGTAAGCAAATTTCCTCCTTCCTTAAAAATACCCCGCCAGATAACTGACGGGGCTGCTCATTTACAGTTCCATATCGTGACTTTTCCGCTTCTGGGATTTCTGCGGTTCTGCGCTGCGCTCTGCCTGTTTTGCATAAAGCTGTGCCAGCACAGAGGGTTTCCGCATATTATCCGCAGTGCGCTCTGCAACGCGGCCTGCATAGTTCACAGGCTGGCGCGGCCTATCTGCAACCTCGGTTTCGGCTGCATCCTCGTCCACGCCCAGTGCATCCTCACTGCCCTTTTCGTCCATGTTGAGCAGAGAGTTCAGCTCTGCAAGGCGTGCAGATTTTTCGGTCAATTCTGCTTCCTGCGCAAAAGGACGTTTGGCTTCTTCCTTTGCCTGCGCCAACTGCTGTTCCAAGGTTTCCAGTCTGCGTTCCACCTGCGGCAATGCTCTGTCAATGCCTGCCAGCGCATTGGTAACACGCAGAATGTTGCCCTGCGGGTCTTTACCAACTTCCATAGAGTAGTTCCATGCACCCTTGATGGACAGGCGGAACACCTTATCGAAGTTGTCAAACCGGGAATGCAGTTCAAACGCACCGTAGCTGCCGATTCTTCCCTCGGTGCCAGCCGCTTTCAAAGCCTTGCAAGCCTCAATGATGGCTGCACCCGCTTCCTTGCGTTCGGTGTACACCTTGCCGCTGATCTCCATAGAGAAGTGGTCTTTGTCCTGCACCAGAAGCGGCTTTGCCGCTTCCATATCGGTTTTCAGTGCTTCGATCTGACCCTGTGCCACAGCGATTTCTCGCGGATAGCGGCGCGCAATATCCGATTCCAAGCTATAAATCTGGCTGGTGTGATTGGCTTTCAGCAATTTCAGTTTACTGACCTGAATATCCAGATCCATCTTTTCCTTAATGTAGGGATTTCCGGTTGCAAGTGCCTTGATTTCGGCATAGGACAGCGCGGTATCGTCCACATCATCGCAGGCACGGACAGGCGATTTGGAAGTCATAATCTGGCTAATGAATTTTTGCTTGTTTTCCAAGATTTGCCACATATAACTGTCAAACGTATTTTCGGTGACGTAACGATAGATTTTCACCTGCTTATTCCGATTTCCCTGCCGGAGAATACGCCCCTCCTGCTGTTCCAGATCAGACGGCTTCCACGGGCAGTCCAGATGATGCAGGGCAATCAGCCGATCCTGAATATTGGTTCCTGCGCCAAGTTTCGGCGTAGACCCCATCAGGATACGCACCTGTCCGGCGCGCACCTTTGCAAACAAGTCAGCCTTTTTAGTTTCCGTGTTATACTCGTGAATGAACGCCACTTCTTCACGGGGAACACCTCTCGCCACCAGTTTCTCCCGCACATCATCGTAGACGTTGAATGTGCCATCGGCTTTTGGTGTCGATAAATCGCAGAAAATCAACTGTGTTCCCTTGTCCGACGCAGATTCTTCCCAGACCTTGAACGCATTGTCCACACAGCGATTGACCTTGCTCTCCGGCTCGTCCGGCAACATCTCATTGATAAGCCGCTGGTCGAGTGCCAGTTTTCTGCCATCGTTGGTAATTTTGAGCATATTATCGAATCTGGGATTCACACTGCCGTTGCGCACGGCTTCGGCGCGATCCGCAAAGGAACTGACCATTTCTTCCTGTATCTCGCTGGGTTTCAGCACTTCGTTGATGTATTCTGCTTGCGGCACAGGCAGGTTCAGCATATCCGCTGTCTGCACATCTGCTGATTCCTTGAACAGAGAAATCAGCTCCGGCAGATTAAAGAACCGGGCAAACCGCGTTTTTGCACGGTAGCCGGTGCCCTCCGGGGAAAGCTCGATTGCTGTGACGGTTTCACCAAAGGATGCCGCCCAATCATCGAAGTGGCTCAGTCCCATCTTCTGCAGGGTGTCATACTGGAGATACCGCATAATGGTGTACAGCTCCACCATTGAGTTACTGACTGGGGTTCCGGTTGCAAAGGTCACGCCCTTGCCGCCTGTCAGTTCGTCCAGATACTGACACTTTGCAAACATATCGCTGGACTTCTGTGCATCGGTCTGGGCGATACCTGCGATGTTCCGCATTTTTGTGTAGAGGAACATATTTTTATAGAAATGCGACTCGTCCACAAACAGACGGTCAACACCCAGTTCCTCAAATGTAACCACATCATCCTTTCTCGTCTGGTCGTTCAGCTTTTGCAGCTTTGCTTCCAGCGTTTTCTTTGTTTTCTCCATCTGCTTGACCGTAAAACTGCGGCTGTCCTCACTCCGGGCATCTGCCAAGGCCAGCGTAATGTCGTCGATCTGCCGCTCGATAATGGCTTTCTGCCGTTCCGGGGAAAGCGGCACTCGCTCAAACTGCGAATGACCGATCACGATGGCATCGTAATCGCCGGTTGCGATCCGGGAGCAGAACTGCTTTCGATTGCTGGGTTCAAAGTCCTTTTTCGTTGCGACCAGCACATTCGCATTGGGATAGAGCCTCAGGAAATCTGCGCCCCACTGCTCTGTGAGGTGGTTCGGCACCACATAGAGATTTTTCTGCGACAGGCCCAGCCTGCGGCTCTCCATGCCGGCAGCGATCATCTGGAAGGTCTTGCCTGCACCCACGCAATGCGCCAGCAGCGTATTGTTGCCGTACAGAATGTGCGCTACGGCATTTTTCTGGTGCGGCATCAGAGAGATTTCCGGGGTCATACCCTCAAAACGAATATGACTGCCATCGTACTCACGAGGACGAATCGCATTGAAAATCCGATTGTAGGTCGCGCACAAATCCTCGCGGCGGTCTAAATCCTTGAAAATCCACTGCTTGAATGCTTCCCGAATGGATTCCTGCGCTTGCTGCGCAAGCATGGTTTCCTGTTTGTTCAGCACACGATGGTCGCCATCCGCATCGTGAATCGTATCGTAGATTTTGGTATCCCGGAGATTCAGCGCATCTTCCAGCAGTTTATAGCCGTTGACGCGCAGCGTCCCGTAAGTGTTGGTGACAAGCGGATTTCCGCGATCCAGCGACTTGCCCGAAATGTTCCATGCGCCAGAGATTTCGGAATAGGTTGCTTTAATATCACTGCCTACATAGTAGTTCGGGGTCTTGAACACTTCTCTCATAAACTGCGTGATGTACTCCGGCTTTACCCAGTTTGCACCCAGCCGCACTTCAATTTCCGAAGCATCCAAATCCTTGGGCTGTACCCGTTTGAGGTAATCCACATTGATTTGATATTCAGCATGGTTTGCCGCAAAGGTTTCTGCAGTGGCCAGCTTTTCGCGCACATTGCCGGACAGGTATTCATCCGAAGTTTCCCACTGCTGTGTCACAGGGTTTCGGAAAATCGCACCTGCCAGTTCATCCGTGATCTCCTGTTCCGGTTTGCCGCAGAGCTGCATCATAAACGGCACATCTACCTTCGCTTTCTCTCCAATGGAAAGTGCCAGGGCTTCGCTGGGCGTGTCCACTGAGGTAACAGGCTCCGGCTTACGGATGGTACGTTTGGTGAAAATATCGGCCAGCCGTTTGAGATTCTTTTCCTCATCCAGAATTTCCAGTGATGCCAGCAGACAATAACTGCTGTCCTGTCGAAACGCCCGCTTGTTAGCCGTGCTGTTGATAAGACCATACTGCGCCTTAAATGCGGTGTACTGCTGTTTCAGTTCGTTCTGCACGAGCTGTACTTCCGCATCCGAACCATCATGCAGCTGACAGTCCAACAGCTTCCGGGTGGTTTCCCGCAGCGCAATCATGCCCAGCACCCGCTCTGCAGTTACGGCAGGCAGTTCCACCTTGTTCATAAAGGAATTTTCGCGGTAGTAAATCTGCCCATCCACGTTCGTGAAGCTGAAATTCTTCACACTGGGGTCTGCCGGGATGGGTTCTTCCTGCACATCCAGTTCATCGTCGGAGATTTCCGGCTCCGTGATGGTGGCATGGATGTTGCTGACCGCTTCTTTCAACTGCTCGGCAAGGTCTGCGCCTTCGATGGGCTTGACCGTGGTTTCCTGCTTGCCGTACTGGGTGCTTTCCGTGGTGATCTCGCCCAGCACCATTTCGGGATGCTGCGCAAAATACTGGTTGATGGAGTACCCCTCCGGTGTTTCGCCAAGGTCTACCCAGTCTGCCCGCTCCACCACCGCACGGTCACGCTTTTGCAGGAACAAAATATCCGCAACCACGCTGGTGTTGGCATTGCGCTGGAACGCATTGTTCGGCAGACGAATCGCACCGACCAGATCGGCACGGTTGGCAAGATATTCACGGACAGAGGAATCTTTCTTGTCCAGTGTACCGCTGGACGTTACCACCGCCACCACACCACCCGGACGCACAAGGTCAAGGCTCTTGGCGATAAAATAATCGTGGATGAGGAAATTGTGGCGGTCATACCGCTTGTCCGGCACCTTGTAATTGCCGAACGGCACATTGCCCACAACGCAGTCAAAGAAACTGTCCGGGAACTGCATTGTTTCAAAGCCCTGCACCGCAATCTTGTTTTTCTGGTACAACTGCTGTGCAATGCGTCCCGAAATGCTGTCCAGCTCTACACCGTACATCCGAATCTTCTCCATGCTGTCCGGCACAAGACCCATGAAATTGCCGACACCGCAGGACGGTTCCAGCACGTTGCCTTTGGACAATCCCATATTGCCCAAGGCTTCATACATCGCCTTGATGACCGTAGGGGAAGTGTAAAACGCATTCAGGGTACTGGCACGGGCTTCCTTGTACTCATCTGTCGTGAGCAGAGATTCTAATTCAGCATATTCCTTTGACCAGTCCGCATTGTTTTCATCGAACGCCTGCGGAATGCCGCCCCAGCCCACATACCGAGAAAGAATCTCCTGTTCCTCTGCGGTAGCCTGCCGCTGCTCTGCATCCAGTGTTTGCAGCACCCGAATGGCCTCCACATTGGCTTTATACTTTGTTTTCGGTCCTCCTGCGCCGAGATCGTCGTCCGTAATACGGAAGTTCATAGGCTCCTGTTTGGGCGGTCCAGGCTGTTCCACCGCACCATTTTCCAGCGGAAGATTATGCTGCCGCCGTGCATGGTTGACTTCTGCCGGGGTCATGGGCTGCTGGGTCAGCGGTTCAAGAACTTCTTCTGCCGCTGCACGGCTGATGGCATCCGTTCTGTTCTGCACATCTGCGATCAGCTGCATTTGTTCCGGCGGGAAGTCGGGATTCAGCAGTTCTTCCAACTCGCCGCCCGATTCTGCCACCGAATAGATTACATCCATCTGCTCCGGGGAGAAATCCTCGTAGGCCACGCCCGCATTGTGCAGAGCCGTAAAGACTGTAATTTCCACCGCTTCTTCCATCGGCACATCGGCCTGTTCATACAGATGCCGAATGTACTCCAGTGGTTCCGTTCGGAAGATCGGATACCGGGCTTCTTTCGCAAGGGTCATGTCCTGCAAGCTGACCGTTCCCTGCTCAAAATTGACCGAATCCACACGGAACTCTCTATCGTCCAGTTCGATGGTTGTGTTAATCGGTAAGTATTCCTCTCTGCGGAAATACTTTGTCTGCGCATGGGTTCCATCTTCCTGCTGGCCGGACAGATAGACGCTCTCCCCCTGTTTCCAGAGCTTCATTGCCTGCGAAGCCCACTGTTCACGCGGAAAACCAGATACCTCAACCTTGCCGAATGCGGTTTCCTTTTCCAACAGCTTGCTGCCAAGAAGTTCTGAAACGCGCTTTGCATCTTCGCCGTAGAACTCAAAGCTGCCGTACTGCTCATAACCGACCAGTGCATCCGGGTAACGCTCTTTCAGCGCATTATACTCGTTGGCGGCATCCAGCGGCAGGGACTGCAAAATCGGTTCAACGGTCTTTTCTTCCGCTGTATACGGAACCATAATGCCGCGTACCCACTGCGGAGCATCCATGCTATCCTGATACAGCGCAACAGCATCCCGTCTGTCCGTAATAACGTCCTGATAGGTGTGCTGGAAAATATCTTCCTGAATCCACTCTCCGAAGTGCGCCCATGTGTCGATAGCTTCGGAATAAATGGCATTTTCCACCTCGCCGGAAGCAAACAAATCCTCGATTTTCTCACGGATCAGATTTTCCGCTTCTTCCTCGGTGGTATCGCGGTCACGCAGCAACGGATAGATTTCGCTGCGCTCTACCTTTTCCAGCAGCGTGTACAGACATTCTTTATAGATGCTGCGGCTGTCTTTCTGGGTGTGGTCTGCATCCAGTTTCAGGAAATCGTTCAGCGGATTCTTCGCCAGCGTTTCGCTATATGACGGTAACGGAATGACCCGGCCAGCCACCGCCGAATTTTCCATATCTTTCAGATAAACGTCATGCGCATTGGAACGCTCAATGCGGTACAGATGGTTATTTCCCAAATACAGAAAACTGCCGTTTTCTCTGCTGTACATTTGCTTGGGCTGATTTTCAAACGATTCTACTGCTTTTGCATCTTCTCTCGTTTGACGAATGACCGCCTTTGCATCATTCAGACTGTTAAACGGCCCTGTTTCTGCAGCACCTGTTCCCGTTTCTTCGTCATAGTTGTAATGGTTATAGAACTTGCCATCGGGATATTGCAGAATTGCAATATCCTCGATATATCCCGCCTGCATCATCACCGTTGACTGATACCGTGCAACGACTTTTGCCTTTCGGGGTTTCTCAACCGTTGCGACGATTGACTGCTCTTTCGATTGCGGCTCCTGCTCCATGAAGTCGAACATGGACATTTGCCCCTGTTCAGGAACCACAATCTCAACAGCCTGCTTCTTCTCCGGGAAAATCGTGTACGTTCCCTCGACATACTGGTGCAGGATAGAGAGGAATTCTGCCTTGCGCTCATATTCTTCGGAATCCATCGGCACGGACAGCAGCGCATTGTCCATCTGCGCCAACAGTTCCACTTCTTGTTTAGGGTCTGCCAGCTTTTCGACGAGAGCCTTTCGGCCCTCTTCGTGGTAAAGATCCTGCGAGAAAGGCCGTTCCACTTCGTTCGGCAGGTGATGATAGAAGCCCATCACCCGCATTGCCATCCACTCGCGCTCATAGACAGGCATCCGGGAATAGTCCGCTGGTTTCAGATATTCACTGTCACGGATCAGCTGGTCGATCCGGCCTGCGGCCTGATTCCAGTTCAGATGAACGCTGGCATACGGATTCCCGTATGAGCCACGCTCCAAAGCAATGCCCCTGCCATCGTGATCTTCGTGAGAATCGTCTGCCCCACAGAGCGCATGGCTGCTGCCGCCGATCCCGTAATGGTCTTTCAGAAAGTCTGCCCGCTCTTTCTTATCTTCATGGTTTAAGAAGAACGAATAGATTGCCAGCCGACTGTCCGAATAATTGCTACCCCGTGTGAAGTAAGCATTGATTTCATCTTCCGTGATGAACTTCTTATACTCGTTCCAGTGAAAGCCCTCTCTTGCGGCAAAATTCTGATAAGGCTTTGCAAACTGCCGGAACAGTGCCTCCACCTTATCCGGCTTATAAAAGTGCATCCGCATCAGGTCTTTATCTTCGACGTAGGCTTCCCCCAGCGCGGACAATCTCTCATTGAGGTCGGTCAGAAAATCCGTATCATCCAGCAAGCCTGCCAGCCTGTCTGTCAGTTCCGGAAAACCGCCCCTGAAGATTTCTGTATCCTGAAACACTGCTTCGGCAACGCCATCTGCCAAGTCGCGCTCCATATAAGCCAATGTCTGCGCGTGTTCCTGCAAGGCATTCTGCCGTGCAGCATCCAGAACGGACTGCGGCGCATACTCGCCCTGCCGGAGCAGTTCATGGATGCGGTTGCTGACATCCTCCCACGAAAGAAACGCATTGACAATCGTGCCGCCCTTTGCCGTGCTGCCTGCTGCAATACGCATCCCTAAATCATCGAACCAGACCGCATACTTCGCACCGCCAATTTCAAAGCCTTTGCCGCCCGTACCATATTCGTTTTTCACGAACTCCGTGTATTCTTCCGGGGTTTTCTCGACCATGAAATTGTAGATCAGACGCAGCTGGCCCTTGCTGCGGTTGCTGCCCGTGCGCAGGATTTCATCGACCACTTCGGAATCAAGCGCGATCTCGTCCGCATACCGCGCCTGGATCGGTGCTTCAATGGCGCGGATCTGCTGTTCCACGGTGGGCAGATCAGGAAAAGAAAAAGCAGAGGCAATTTCTTCCTCTGCTTCGCTCAAATCCTGTTCCGTTGTCGATTCAGTTAATTGTACACCAATTCCTTCAAGACGATCTCCTCTGCCATCGCCGTCAGGTTGTTCTGGTGCGCCGCCCATGCCAGCGGGTCCTGCTCCTTGCTCGGTGCCGGGAACTTCTCGTTCAGGCTGTCCAGCAGGACTTCCACCCGGCTCTCCGCTGCTTCCTCGATCTGTGCCAGATGCTGGTTCAGCCTGCCGCTCATCAGCATACTCTGATACCAGTTCTTGCGGTTCTCTTTCAGATACGTCCTGCGCAGCATCCCGTACTTCCCGATGGTCTGCGGCTCGTCCTGCACGGCCAGATTCGGGAACAGATAATCTCCCTTGCGGTAATACGTCAACTCCATTTTCTTGTCCTCCTTTGGTCGTGGTTTCTTCGATTTCACGCTTTAATGTGCTAAAGTCTGTATTGGTATTATACAAGCTGTCAACGGATTTTTCAAGCTGCTGCGTGATTTCTTTTTTGTAAATTTTCCGCATCTCACGGCCAATGTCAAAAAGAACCGCTTCACACTGTTCGGAAACGGCATTACCAAGAAACGACAGCACAGGCAGCTTGTTGAAATCCACGATGCGGATAAAGTCATCATCGTCCAGTACATCCATAGGCTCCTGCCCACAACGGCGGGAAAGCGTATAGAAAATACTGTTGGTCATCAGTTCCCGGAAGCGGACGCGAATGTTATCTTCGTCCAGTTCTTCCAGAAAAGTATCTGCCACCTCATAAGCCAGACCATCCATCGCTTCATCCAGATTGTCGGCGGTCAACTGCTGTGCCAGTTCCAGCAGAGCAGCGTTCATGCTGTCTGTCTGGGATAAACCATAGGTATCTACCAGATGGTCTAAGATAGTCTGCTCATGCTCGTGGCTGTCCAGATTCCATAAGAGCGGTGTTCTGCCGCCGCGCACCAGATGGGTGTCAGCAATATCGAACACATACCGCAGCTTGGTACGCGGTCCGGTATCATCCAGAAGCGCGATGCCTTTTGCGCCACGGTTGACCCATCGGCTCATTTTCTGATTCCAGAGTTCCAGCTCTGCGCAGGCGGTTGCATCGGGCCGCTGTGCGTGGATCAGGAGCGCATCGGTGAACGAATAGCGGTACAGCCGTGCCGCCACATCCAGATAACTCATCCAGTCCTGTGGCGAATTACTGACATACCGGGCGTTCTGCTGCGCCAATTCTCGAATATCGTTAATCTGTGGCAAGGGTCAAACCTCCTTTACGTTTTCTTTGTCATCGGTGTTTTGGGAAATTCCAGGCTGTACTGTGCTCGGCAATCCTCGACGCGCATCACAAGGTCAGCTGCAAATGTCTTATCTTTTTTCGCGGAATAAAAGTCTTTTACATGGGTGCGGCCTTTCTTCAAAAGGTCTGTGGCCATCTTCTTGTCCAGTGTCTTTCTCATGTTGGACAAGTATCTGCTTTCTTTCCAGAGCGCAAATTTGCAGCTACGGTCTGCACAACAAAAGCTGAGCTTACTCTCATGTACAGGGTTTCCACAGACCGGGCAGCTTCCTACGCTTACCTTATTATAATAGGGAGCCGCCGCAACGGTAGGAATCTGCCGCAGGTCAGCCAGCATCTTATCGAGCAGTCCGTGAATGCCCTGCATAAAATCGTGGGACTTGATCTCGCCGCGTTCCATCCGCAGCAGGTCATTTTCCCACTCAGCTGTCATGCTGGCAGCTTTCAGGTAGTCCGGGATATTGCGAATCGCGGCCACACCGTCCTCCGTGGGAATCATCTGCTTGCCCTTGCGCTGCACATAGCCGGAAGATACCAGCTTTTCCAGAATCGCAGCACGGGTTGCCGGTGTTCCCAGGCCCTTCTTCTCGGTGTCCTTATCAAATTCTTTGTTGCCTGCCGTTTCCATGGCTGACAGCAGGGTATCTTCGGTATAGACTTTCGGCGGCGAAGTAAAGCCCTGTTTTTTCTCGGCCCGTACCACAGGAAGGACTGTTCCCTGCTCTATCTTTTTCGGAAGCGGCACATCCTTGTCCTTTTCCGGCTCCACAAACGGAACGGGCTTTGCCGTATATCCGGGCTGCAAAACATCCTTATATTTTGCCGTGAAGTTCCTGCCCTGGCAGCATACCGTCACCAGAACATCTTCGTAGATGAACGGCGGCTGCACAGCCTGCACCAGCTTCCAGATAACAAGGGAAAACACCTTCCGTTTGGTTTCAGACAGCCTTTCCCGGTTGCAATTTACGCCCTGCATAGTCGGCAGGATTGCATGATGGTCTGTGACCTTGCTGTTATTGATAACGTAGCTCACATCCACAGTCTGGCCATCCAGAGCCAGCACCAGAGATTCCACTGTCGTTCTCATATCCTCAGTCACAAACTGGCTGTCCGTTCTAGGATATGTCACCAACTTTTCTTCGTACAGTTCCTGTACCGCCTGCAAGGTCTGGCTGGCAGTCAGACCGTAGTATCGGTTTGCTTCTCGCTGCAAGGTCGTCAGGTCATACAGCTTCGGGGGCTTCTTCTCCACTCGCTTGCGCTCGATGCTGCCGACCACCGCACACTGTCCATCGCAAGCTGCCTGCACGGTATCGGCATCCTGCTCCTGTGCCATCTGTTCCGATACCGCTACGACACCCGCGCCGGACAGTTCCACTTTATAATAGGGTTCTTTTACAAAGTTCTGGATTTTTGCCTGTCGTTCGGCCAGCATCGCCAGAGTCGGGGTCTGCACACGGCCAATGGTCTGCTTTCTGCCGTGCTTTTTCGTAAAAGCGCGGGTTCCGTTCATGCCGATCAGCCAGTCCGCTTTTGCTCTGCACTCGGACGCCGCAAACAGGTTGTCATACGCTGCGCCATCTTTCAGGTTTTCAAAGCCCTGCTGGATGGCAGCATCTTCCATGCTGCTGATCCACAGCCTCTTGATGGGGAGTTTGCTTCCGGCAAGGGCATACACACGGCGAAAAATCGACTCACCCTCGCGCCCTGCATCGCAGGCGTTCACCACATAATCAAACTTCTTGCTGCGGAGCAGTTTTCGCAGGACATTGAACTGTGGCTTCTTGGTGTTATGCACCAGCAGTTTCCACTCGGCAGGGAGAATCGGCAAATCCTCAAAACGCCAGTTTTCATAGCGTTCATCGTAGTGTTCTGGGGCTGCATACTCTGCCAGATGCCCCAGACACCAGCTTACCACACAATCCCCGCCCTCCAGATATCCGTCCTCCTGTCGGTATGCACCGATTACTTTGGCAATGGCTTTTGATACACTCGGTTTTTCTGCAATTACTAAGTATTTCAAAGGCTTCTCTCCTTCCTATGAAAAAAGCAGGGATAGCCTTTCGACTACCCCTGCACCCTTATCTCACGGTTTTACTCCTGCTGGCTGTCCTCGTTCACGGTTGCAAGGCTCTGGTCGGTTTCCATGTTCTCGCTCGTCGGGGTTTCCTCTTTCGGCTTCGGCTTATAAATGTAGAAGTAGAAGAAAGCACCTGCACCGCCCAGCGCAGCCACGAATACCAGCAGCAGAATCTTATTCATACCGCCGCTGGATTCTTCTTTCGGTTCTTCGATTTCCACATCCGGGGTAGGTTCTGGTTTGGTTTCAGGCAGGACTACCGCAGGCGTTTCTTCTTCCTGCTTGCCGTTCCGTTCTTCATCGTCCAGAAACTCCTGCAAATCGTACTCGTCGATCATCGAGAGCATATAGACGTTTTCGCTGTTCCGCGCCCGGTCGATTACCAGAAAGAACGTATTGCCGCCCTTCGTCTTGACCGTGAAGAACTCCTTGCTGGGGTCATCTACGATGTTGTCCTCCACCTCACCATTGCCTGCAATGGTGAACGGAATCTTTTCTTCTTCCGTCGGCTCTGCTTCCTCGACCACCTGTACAGGTTCCTCCGCCACCTCGGTGGTGTCCACATAGGCAAAGGCCGGGGTCGAAAAGCCCACTGCCATCAGCAGGGTCAGAATTGTGCTGGGGATAACAACTCCCAGCCGTTTAAGCATCTTTTTCAAGCACTTCCTCCGTTTCTGCTTCTTCCGAAGCCTTGTTTACAGCGGTCAGGAACGTCACATTGCCTGCCTGAATGTTGTCCAGCAAAGCCAGCAGTTCGCGCCCGCCCATCTTGGTGCTGCGGATGGCACGAATGATCTCGCTGTCCTCTTCCTTTTTCTGTGCTGCCCGGATAGTTCTCAGCCGTTCTTCCAGTTCCGCGATCTGCTGTTCTGTCTTTTCGGCTTCATCCAGATATTTCTGTAATTTTTTGCCCATCGGTCCTCCTTTCAGTTGATGCGTCCAAAGCCTAAGAAGTGGCTTTGCCAATAGGTCGAATTGATGCTGGTGTAGGAAATGGGGTCGCCGCAGTGGATCATCATACCATTGCCGACATAGATGCCAACGTGCGACGCGCCAACGGTGTTATAGGTTTTTTCAAAGAAGATCAAGTCACCGGGCTGCGCATCCGCAGGAGAAACATAGCTGCATTTTCCACGCAGACCGTTGGCCGTTGTTCGTCCAACGCTCCATCCATTGCCGCAGTTATTGATGACCCAGCAAACGAAGCCAGAGCAGTCAAAACTGGTGCTTGGGGAACTGCCGCCCCACACATACGGCATACCGAGATATTTTTCGGCTTCCTCAATCATCCTTGCGAACTTTTCATCCGAAAGGGCTTCCGAGGGAATGTCGTACTTGAAGCCACCACCGGAGCCACCAGTACCGCCGCCTGTACCGATACTGCCCGTTGTGCCACCACTGTAAGTCGGTGATCCTGCGCCGAACAGTTCGGGGCGGTTGCCGTAGGTCAGGTTGTAGGCATCGTACCGCCCAGTCTGCTTCTGGTTCATGTTCTTCCGCGCGATGGTATCGAAGCCCTTATTTTTCAGCAGGACATTGAGGATTTTGTATTCATACTCCACTTCTTCCTGATAGGTATAGGTTTCCATGCTGATGTTTCCAAAAGCGTCAATCGTTGGTCGAACCCCTACTCTGGTTTCCATGCGAGTGCGAATCTCAATGGTTTCCCACACTTTCAGGAGATACTGCTGCTTGAACAGTTCCTTGATAACAGGCTTGACCTGTCCTCTGGTGAACTGCTCATAAACCGCCGTCAGATGGGAAATAAGCTGATACGGGTCATGCCCGATCTCATCCAGCTGATAGCGGTATTCATCATAGCCCGGATGGGTGGATTCCATCTGCCGAATCTGCTTATCCAGTTCTTTTTCCAGTTCCAGATAATCTTCCTCTGCTCCTTTCATATCGGCATCCTTGCTGGGGTAGGTCGTTCCCACAAAGGTACTGCCCGTTCCCTGAATCGCTGCACCACAGCTTGAAAAGGCCCCCAGCATTACCATCACCAGCAGGATGCCCACACCAATACTGACCCACAGGGTTTTATTCTGCACCACGATCTCCTGCACCGCCGCTTTCGCTTTTTCCGTAATGGTGTTGGTTGCCGCTGCTGCCTGCTTGCTGGCAGCAGTTCCGGCTTTCTGGCCGCGCTTGGCGGCTGCATAGGCATCCTTATACTGCTTTTTCTGGTAAAACTTCGCACCGACTGTTTTTGCTTCACCTCCTGCGGCAGTCGGTGGCGGCTGGGGCTGTTTCTTTTTCAGCTGCGGTTCTGCTGCATTTTCTGCCGTGCCGCCCTCGCTCTCGGAGAATTTCAGACGGCTGGATTTCTGATCCTCCACACCTCTTTTCTCCGCTCTGGCAGATTTATCTTTGGGCTTTTTTCTGCCTTTGACAAAGTGGTGCAGGCGTTCGGCGGCTTCTTCCGACTTATGAGCAGCCTCCACGCCGGAATTGTCTTTTTCTACCTGATGTACTTTCTGATGGGCAAACCCGGTGGCGGTATCCACTCCTTTCTTCGCCACCTTCTTAACGCCCATTCCTACGCCACGGACAATGCCGCCTTTTTCATCCTCAAAAGAAAGTCGGCCTTCCTTGGTCTGCGGCTCTACATCCGATTCCGCAGGCGCATCCTTCGGCTTCCCGTCCTCCTGATGCGCTTTGTAATAGTCTGCGCTCTGCTTGGCGGTGCTGTGATGCCGGGGTACATCCTCCTCCCCGTCCCCGGCATCCATGCACCGTTCTTCTTCCACGATAGGTTCTTCGTCGGCTTCCTTTTCCGCAGTTTCTTTTGCCGGATCTTCCTTCTCCGGCTTTTCTTCTGCAGTCGCGGACTTCTGTTCCCCGGTGCGGAGGTTTTCATCCACCAGACCATCCTTGGTCATTTTCTGGACGATTTTATCTCTGCCCCGAAACTTTTTGTCTGCTATGGAAATCACCTCCTTCCGGCTGGAGCCGTCATGCGAGCAGGGCTGCGTGGGTTTCCCACTTATCAAGCACCTGTTCCAGTTTCCGGGCAAAGGCGATCAGACGGGCGTTCACTTCCTCACGGTCAAGATAACCGTGGGCTTCCATGTGAAAGCCGTCAGTCAGTTCATCCGCCAGTGTGCCAACGGCATAGAAATCTTCCAGCACCGTATGCACCACCGATTCTTCATCGTGGAAGTTGAGCGGCTCCACCTCGTCAAAGGGCGGGCCAGCATCACTTTCGTGCGGCTCCAGGTCAGAGTGGTGATGAATCTTACGGCTCAGTCGGTCAAAAATGTTCGGTGTGTTCATGCTTCTTTTTTCTCCTTGTATTTTCCCATCTCATTGGGCTTCGTTGTCATCAGACTGTACAGTTTCAGCGAAGTGTCGAACTTATCCTTGAACGGGATAATCGTATTGCCGTAGAACAGCAGCCCCTCGCCCTCGTTGCTGTTCGTCACATACGACAGCTGGAACGGTGAAATATTCAGCTGCTTTGCAAGGATTTGTCGGTCGCCGGATGCCTGGTTAAGCATATAAATAAAATCACTGTTCTCGAAGATGTTCTCGATTTCTCGGCTGGCCAACAAATCCTTGATGTTCTGTGTAATTCCTGTCGGTACACCGCCCCATTTTCGGAACCGCTTCCAGATTTCGACGCTGTATGCTGCGGTCTGTTCCTCTTTCAGCAGGAGGTGGAACTCGTCTATATAGTACCGCGTGTTCTTTTTGCTGTTGCGGTTGACGGTAACACGGTTCCAGACCTGATCTTGGACGATGAGCATTCCCAGTTTTTTCAACTGTTTACCCAGTTCCTTGATGTCGAAACAGATAATGCGATTATCCAGTTCCACATTGGTCTGATGGTTGAACACTCGCAGCGAACCATTGACGTAGATTTCCAGTGCCGTGGCGATACGCTGCGCCTGCCGTTCCTTCTGCTCCCGCAGGCAGTCGTACAGATCACCGAGCGTCGGCATATTCTCCGGCTTCGGGTCGTTCAAATATTTCTGGTAGACCAGCGGCAGGCAGCGGTCAATGACCGACTTTTCCTCCGGCTCCATGCCATCCCGTGCGCCCATGATAAGTTCGCACAGGGAAAGAATGAAGTCCGATTTCATGCCCAGCGGGTTATCATCGTCCGCATAGTTGAGGTTAATGTCCATCGGGTTGATGTAGTCCTTACTGGTGGACGAGATGTGAATGACCTGACCGCCCAACGCTTCCACCAGCGGATAATACTCTCCTTCGGGGTCTGCGACGATAATATCGTCCGTTGTGGTAAAGAACACGTTGGTGATCTCACGCTTTGCACTAAACGACTTACCGCTTCCCGGTGTGCCGAGGATCAGGCCGTTCGGGTTTTTCAGCTGCTTCCGGTCTGCCATAATCATGTTGTTAGACACTGCGTTCAAGCCGTAATAGAGGGAATCGCCCTCCATAAAAAGCTCCTGCGTGGTGAAGGGAACGAAGATGGCGGTGGATGTGGTGGTCAGTGCGCGCTTGATGGGAACGAGGTTATTTGCCAGCGGCAGGCTGCTCATAAGACCCTGCTCCTGCAGATAATCCAGACGGTTCAGAGTGCAGTTAAACTTCTGAGCGATACCAGCAGTCTGAAACACAGCACTATCCAACTCCTGCTTGGTCTTGGCCGTATTGAGGAAAAGCACCGTAACAAGGAACATACGCTCATTACGGCTCTGCAGATCATCCAGAATCTTCTTGGCCTCGCCACCATAAGTTGCAAGGTCACTCGGAATAATTTCCATATCATAACCAGACCTCACAGCTTTCTTCTGGTGGAGTAGGGAGCTGCCGCCTTACTATCTTGCAATAGCAGGTTTGCATCACCCTCTCCGGGAACCGTACTTACCTCTCTCGAAGTATACGGCTCTGTCATTGTTCGGTCAGAAAAACTCATTGATTGTGAATTAGATGGTGGCAGTGCTCACACACTACAAGTGTCTTTCGCCGTTTTGCTAACATTGCGATTTCCCACGGTTCTTTTCCTTTAAGGTTTTTCAGTTTATTGATATGGTGGATTTCGTAACGTTCGCTTTCCGTTGTTCCACAAAGTTCACAAATTCTTGCTTTCAAACGCTTCTCAAGCGGTGTTACCGACTGACCATAAATAATTGCGGCATTGCTAATGCAGTCTGTTGAAATTTTCGCATCTTTACAGTCCATATAGTTGGCGAAATAGCGGCGCTTGGCTTTCTTTTTCGTTTCGTAGGGGATACCCCATTCGCCAGTTCCGTCTTTATACATAGCAACAACTTTTGAGATTTTGCTTTTGTGTTTTGCTGCAAGCGTTTTTAGGCAGCTGTATTCCATAAGGTAAGACAGATATTTCAGTTTACAGAAGTTGCTGGCTATTCCGTAATAATTACAAATACCTCTCAACTCATCGTTGTAAACTGTGACTATCTCAAGGTCTGTCAGCCGTAGCAGGGAATTTCTGTGAACGGGAAATAGCTTTCCGTCCTTTTTCTGTATCGCTATACCCTTTGAGAAAATAAAGTTGTGGATTTTGTCATCAAATGGCACTAGCAGCTCAACATGGTTGTTGAGAGTTCTCGCTTTTGTGCCTTTCTTGTTCCGCTTTACTTTCTCACATCTTCTGACACGAACATCAAAACCTAAGAACCGGGCACATTCACTGCTGTGGGTAATAAGTGTCTTTTCTTCGCTGAGTTCCATCTTGAGTGTTTGCCCAATAAACTCAGAGAGTTTGCTCTTAATCCACTGGCAATCCTCTTTACTGCCCTTTACACCAATAATAAAATCATCTGCATAGCGGATATATTTGAGCTTTTTATCCGTCTGTGCTGTGCATGGAGTTTTCAAAAGTTGATTGCGGAGTGTTTTACACTCTGCAATCATGCTTTCTCTTTCTACTCCATTCTTTCTGTCGATGTGGTAGCAAAGATTTTTGATTCTATTGTGCAGTTCACGGTATTCCGGGGTGATTTTCCCTTTTTCAGGAGTGTCAAATTCGTCTTTTAGCTGCATGACGAATTTATCAAGTTCGTGCAGATAGATGTTTGCCAGCAACGGTGAAAGAATACCGCCTTGCGGTGTGCCGCTGTAGGTTTTGTGGTAAACCCAATCTTCCAAATATCCTGCTTTTAGAAATTTGTAGACCAGTTTTACGATGCGTGCATCTTTGACCTTGCTGCCGATAAATCCAACCAGTGCATCGTGATTTATATTGTCAAAGCACCCTTTAATATCTCCCTCAACAAACCAACGCACACCACCAAATTGGTACTTCAATTTGTCTAATGCGGTGTGACAGCTTCTTTTCGGGCGGAATCCATGCGAGCAGTCCTGAAAGAGCGGTTCATAAATTGCTTCCAATATCATACGGAGTGCTTCTTGAACCAATTTGTCCGTAAAGGTCGGAATACCTAATGGACGCTTCTTCTTCGGATTGCTTTTCTTTGCAATATAAGTTCGTCGTACTGGCGTGGGCTGATAGGTTTCATCTGCCAAGGACTGAATGATTTTTTCAATCTTAGCTTCGCTGAAACCGTCTGCTGTGTCTTGATTGATACCTTTTGTCGATGCACCCTTGTTCGTGTACAGACGCTGGTATGCCTGATAGTAAATATCTGGGCGCAGCAGATAGCGATACAATCTAGTAAATACTTCTTCCTTATGGGTTAATGAGTCTTTGCTGATTCTTTCTAAAATTTCGGTTGTTGGTTGCAATGAGGTTTTCCTCCCTAATCAACGTTCTATTTTAGTACACAATAACTACGCTCCTTCGCCATGTAAGGGTCATTATCCCTCTCGGACTACTATGAGCGTTCCGTACCCATGCAGGATTTTCAGGCTCTACAGCCATAGCCTTTTCAGGCGTTCCTGTGTAGGGTATCCCCAGTTAACATTGTGTGTAGGGAAATGCGGATTGTCGGTATGCGCTTTCGTTTCCTTGCCATAGGTTCTCCTACAGATTCCATGAACATTGAGATAACCGATGGATGGAAGAGCATCATCCATCGCGTTCATGACAGAGGTTTCAGACATTTTCCTCCGACTGAAAATAACAGAAATTAGAAACTTGCGTATCAGTAAACCCAACTTCATCCTCGTATCCGCTTAACATGGCGGTTCAGTCGCACCATACTGTCTTTCAGTGACTTACCGCTTTCCTGCCGTGCTCTGTTCCCGTTTCAGCTTTCGCCTTTCGGTTAGGCAGGTTGTTTCCCGCGTTATCCTACGGGGTAGTCCCTTACGCTACACTACACAATGCCCTATCTGGGCGCACTTCCTCGATTTTCATACGATCCAGGTCGGTAATTTTGCCTTTGATCAATTTGATGGCTTTCAGCTGATCTACCGACTGCACATGAATGCTGACCACCAGATTTTTGTCCATGTCCAGAAATTCGGCCAGCACCTTATCCGTCAGTTCCGGGGCAAGGATGTTCAGATAGGATGCAGCACCATAGGTGTCACCCATCATAAAATCCTTGCCGCTCTTGAACAGGAAACTGGTCGGGGCAATGAAGTCTTTGGTCGTCATGCCGCTCTGCAGGATGCGGTCATAGCTGAAATCGAACTTCTGCTGTTCCTCCTGATGAAAGGTTTCGTACATGATCTGAAGCCGTTCCGCACCGTTCAGCGGGTAGGCTTTCACGCCCAGCACCTTGAAATTATTGAGAATATCGGTTTCAATACGCTCTAACCGGGGCTTTGCCTCCCGGACACTCTTTGCTTCGATGCTAAACGTGATGTACTTCGTCCGAACCAAGCCGTTATTGCCCTTGGCAAGCTGCTGTTTCAGCATCTGCGCATATTCCATACGCACATCATCGAACTGGTCGTGCTGCGGCTCGATCTGGATGATCTTGTTGTACTCGCTCATGTCGCTTTTATGGTTAATGAACGACAACTGAAAGCGGATGCTGGCATCGAAGTAGTTGAGGAAATCGCACCAGCTTTCAAAGATGGTGTTTTTATCCTCGTTCTGCGCCAACTGGTAGTTAATGTCGTAGAATCGGACGGTTTTGGAATACAGATGTTCCTCCACCCGGCAGATACCGTCGCGCCCCATTTCCAGATATGGAATAGAACGCTGCACGGTCAACCGTTGTTCCTTTTCGTTCCTTTCAGTTTTACGAAAGAACTTTTGGAAGAAGCCGCCGAACTGCGGTTTCTTCTTCGGTTCACTTTTTACCAAGGATGCCTCCTTTCTTCTGGATCGGTGCTGCGGTTTCCAGTTCCCGCTCATACAGGTTTTCGACCTCATAGCGGCGTACCGCAGGACGTTTGAAGCGGACACTAATGAAATTCGTCAGGATGGTTTCAAGGTGCATCCCGTTTTTCTCGTACAGTGCAAAGAAAAATTCCGGCAGCATCAGGAGCACCATGCCTGCCGCTGCATTGCTGGTTCCCAGCGTATCACGCATGAGGAAATAAAACGGAACACCGATGCCCGCCGCAAACCCCATACACACTAACTGGCGTTTCGTCAGGTTCAGAAAGACCTTGTTTTTCACTTTGGAAAGGTCTTTGGGAATCGTTACATAGGCCATTTATCACCAGAACAGCACGACCGCCGCCGGGAAACGGCGTTGTCTGCTGTCTTTTCCTTTCATTGGATTTTCCCGGATTTAGTGACTGCCGAAGATCTGTTTGGACAGACTTCCCGTTTTGAGCAGCGAGAAGCAAAGAATCACCGTGTAGGCCATCGTGCCGAACAGAGCTGAGTGAATATCCGAAGATACGCGGATGCTGCCGATGAGGGCTGCATAGATTGCCACGCAGACCATCATCAGGAACGCCTGGAATGCCAGCGCGAACAGCCCTCGGAAGTAGTTTGTACCCACATGGCCCCATTCACGGTTACTCATGGTTGCAAACGGAATCGGAGCAAGCGAAGTGTAGAGGTATATTTCTATCATTCTGCCGTACATAATTACCGTGATAACCACCGACAGAATTTTCAGACACCAGCTTACAACAAGGGTTTCCAATGCCAGCGTCACCAGTTCGCCAATCGCCATTGTTGCCATTGCCGCCTGCATCTGCATGGAAAGAGAACTAATATCAATGGCGGTATTGCCACGGATAATGCCGGAGGAAGAATTTACCACCGACTGTCCAATGTCAAATACCGCCATTGCAATATCGAACGTATGGCTGACGAGATAGACCGCGATCCACATCTTGACGAAATACTTGAAGAACATCCATGTGTCTACATCGTGCAGATTGTTCCGTTCCGTCAGCATCGAGATCAGTTCATAGCAGAGGATCAGCGTAATGATGATTCCTGCAATGGGAATCACCACCGAATCCGAAATGTTACGGATCATGCTGAAAATGCTGCTGTTCCACCCTTGCGGTGTCTGCCCGACCTGAGCAGCAATTTCACTGGTCTGTTGGTTGACCGCTGTGAACATCGTACTCAGGTTGGACTCCACCATGCCGGAAAGAAGTTCCCTCATCCATTTTTCGATTGCTGCGAAAATATTATCGAACAATGGCGGGTTTTCCTCCTATCGCTTGTTGATTAGCCGAACAGACCAGAGAGCAGCGGGATCAGCTGGGTGCCGATGAGGATGACACCGCCGCCGGACATCAGCTGCTTCATGCCCTGCGACTTTGCGCCGGATAGCCATAGGTAAGTCTTTGATATGATCTCTAACTTTTCCCCGGCTCCACACCGTGCGTGCAGCTTTCACCGCACACGGCGTTCCATCGAATTCAGTTGCACAGGGCTTGCAATACAACTTACACACTTCGTAGCTTGAACAAGAAAAGATTTTTAATCTATCAAAGGCATTTCTGCCATCTCACGAAACTTATTCAATTTTGAAATTTGCGTACTATCGAGATTGAGAAGATTCAGGTAAAACTTTATGGTGGCTTTATCAGAAGCATGGATGAGCTTGTGAACCGGAATCGATATGAGAACGAGGTTTCCGTATTCATCTGTGCCTCCTTTCGCAACAGGCTTCTTGTGGTGACAGTGTATTTCATGGGCTTCCATGATTGTACCTGTCACTGCACATTTCCCATGTTGCGCTGCATACAGAGAAATTCGATTATCTGCGTATTCTATCGACCTACCCTGCACAGGGTTTCGCATCAGCCGAAGCATCGTCTTGGTGTCAATGTTCAGCTTCTTGTGAATCAGTTCCCGACCTTCCGGCGTGTACTTGTTGACGGATTTCCGCTTATGCTGAGCGTTTCTGCTCTGAACATATCCAACAGGAACTACTGGCCGTCCATGCAGAAATCGCAGTTGACTGCTTTTTCCATACTTTTCTTTGATATAGCCCTTTTTCAGTTCACCTTTGCGTGTCAGGTCGTTCCGCAGACGATTGTGCATCTGCTTTTTGACCCCATAAGCCAGCTTTCCAAAATCCTCAGAAACAGCCGTTGCAATGCAGTAATACTGGTGTATTCCTGCCACCACAGCATTGTAGGTCATCAGCTGCATGAACTGAGCCTTATCATCTGCCGAGTGTTCCAGCTTTTTCACTTCTTCCGTGAGCTTCTTTTGAACCTTCTTGTACGCTTTGTCGCACATATGCGATTTTACAACGTACTTGTTGCTGCGCTTTTGCACTTTCAGCTTAAAACCAAGGAATTCTGAATACTGCCGTTTCAGATTGACGATTCTCGACTTTTCCGGGCTAATATCCAGCCCCAGCCGATCTTTCAACCATTTGGCTGTTGCATGATACGCCTTTACCGCATCCGCATGGGATGAGCAGAAAATCTTGAAGTCGTCCGCATACCGAACCGAGTGCATTTCTTTCAGATTACTGCGCCGCAATGCCCGATAGACGTGGCTTTTTATTTCTGCACCTGAACGATTCTGCCGTATCGTGAATTCCGTTTTGGTCGGCATATTTTCCCATTGGGATGCAATCCACCAATCCAGTTCGTTCAGCACGATATTAGCCAGCAGTGGAGAAAGAATTCCGCCCTGCGGCGTACCCTTGGTTGGGTAAATCTTTTCACCATTCGGCAGGATAACAGGGGCTTTTAGCATCTGTTTTATAATGCACAGCAATTTCTTATCCCGAATACCAAGTGACCATATTTGCCGTATCAGCTTTGTGTGATTGATATTGTCGAAGAAGCCTTTAATGTCAAGGTCTACTACATGGTACAGGTGTTGTACCTGAATCAACCTGCAACACTGTGCAATGGCAGTTTCGGCGGAGCGATTTGGGCGAAATCCGTTAGAATTTTCACTGAACTTCGCTTCGCAGATCGGCTCCATGACTTGCAATATACATTGCTGCACGATACGGTCTGAGATTGCCGGAATCCCCAGTGGTCTGGTTTTCCCATTATCCTTTGGTATTTCCTCACGCCTTACTGGGCGAGGATGGTAATTACTGAATTTCTTCTTTACAAGGCGGACATACTCATCCTCGCTTAATTTTGCGAGATTTCGTATTGTCTTTTTATCTACACCCGGCGTTTTACTTCCATGGTTCTTTTTGATGGTTCGGTATGCCAGTTTAATGTTTTCTTCACTCTCAATGATTGCCATGAGGTGATTAAATGTTTTGCCATTCCTGCTTTCTGCATACAACGTATCAAAGATGGATTCCATGCCGTAGTATTCCGAGTTTCGGATTT